>Ga0182741_1005793_pt1 | contig 11208 bp, 9 predicted proteins | sample eDN5th37CBELigOP_FD_128874 | JGI IMG/M metagenome (GOLD analysis project Ga0182741, IMG submission 128874) | Enriched Organic Plus compost microbial communities from Emeryville, California, USA - eDNA 5th pass 37_C BE-Lig OP (version 2) (version 2) ...
AAAATTTTTCCTTCGCGGCCTCACCCCGCGAGGGGATGGGAACACGCCTCAGGATTGGGCGTGTTCCTTCGCCTGGACGTTGATCTTCTCCGCAACCGAAGTCAGGGTCTTGTCGGTTTCGTTCTCCTCCTTGAGGGTCTGGTCGAGCAAGTCCACGTCCTGGCGGAAGCCGAGGAGTTTCGCGAACGTCTTCGCGCAGCCGTACCCGGCAATCTCGTAATGCTCAACCCGCTGGGCCGCGCTGATGATCCCGGCGTCCATCACGTCGGGCTGGGCATCCTCGTCCATCCAGTCCTCGCCCTCCTCGATGATCCCCTCGATCCCCTTGCATTTCGCGCCGCGGGTCGATTTCCCCACCCGCTCAAAAATCTCTTCCAGCCGCTCCGCGTGAACGCGGGACTGCTCCAGATGTTTCTCGAATGCCCGTTTGAGTTCCGGCGAGCGGGCATGTTTCGCCATCTTGGGCAGCGCCCGGAGAATCTGCTTCTCGGCGCTGTAAAGATCCTTCAGTTCGTGCAGATAGAGGTCTTGAAGTGTTTCGTAGTCCATTTACTCTCGGTAACGCAACGGCAGAGCCGGACGGCCGTAGGTCTCAACCCCTTCCCCATCCCCCAAAAGCATGAAAGCGCTTTTCCTGACGAACGAATACCCCCCCAATGTCTATGGAGGCGCCGGAGTGCACGTCGACTATCTCACGCGGGAGCTGGCGAAGCTGATCGACGTGGAAGTCCGCGCCTTCGGCACCCAGAACGAAACGCGCGATATTGGCGAGGGGCATAGCTTGCGCGTCGAGGGCTATCCCCTCGACACCAGCGGCTTCACCTGCCCCGCGCCGCTCAAGCCGGTCTTCGCCGCCGTCGAGCGTTGCACCGCGTTCAATACCACCCGGATCGACGCCAACCTCGTCCATTGTCATACTTGGTATTCCAACTGGGGCGGCATTCTCGCAAAGCTCAACTACGGCGTTCCGCTGGTGCTCACCGTCCATTCGCTCGAACCGCTTCGCCCCTGGAAGCGCGAGCAGCTTGGCAACGGCTACGATTTCACCTGCTGGCTGGAAAAGACGGCCATCGAAATGGCCGATGCCGTCATCGCCGTCTCCGCCGAAACCCGCGCCGACGTGCTGCGCCTCTTTAACGTCGCGCCAGAGCGCGTCCACATCATCCACAACGGCATCGACCTTCAGGAATACCGCAAGACCACTTCGCGCGAAGCGCTGCACAAGCACGGGATCGATCCCGCCGTGCCGTACCTCCTCTTCGTCGGGCGCATCACCCGGCAGAAGGGGATCGTTCATCTCGTCAATGCCATCCGGTACATGAATCCCGGCTTCCAGATCGTCCTCTGCGCGGGGGCACCGGACACCCCCGAAATCGCCGAGGAGATGAAAGCCGCCGTCGCCGCCGTCGACCGCCCCGGCGTGATCTGGATTCAGGAGATGCTCGACCGCCGTTCCGCCATCGAGCTTTATTCCCACGCCGCCGTCTTCTGCTGCCCGTCGATCTACGAGCCTTTCGGGATCATCAACCTGGAGGCGATGGCGTGCGAAACCCCCGTTGTCGCGAGCGCCGTGGGCGGAATCAAGGAAGTGGTGGTGGATGGCGAAACCGGCTTCCTCGTCCCCGTGCGCCAGATGGAGGCAAGCCCCTTCGAACCGCTCGCCCCGGACGAGTTCGCGCGCGACCTCGCCACCCGCATCAACGAACTGATGGCCGATCCTGCCCTCCGGGAGAAAATGGCCCGTGCCGGCCGCCGCCGCGCCGAGGAGAAATTCGGCTGGGGTGCCATCGCGCGGCAGACGCTGGATCTCTACCGGCGCGTGACGGGACAGGGCGTGTGAGCGAGAAGTGACGGTATTGCGCCCTCATGGCACACCCGTTGCGCCGCGACCCGCCAACCCGCCCACCCCTCACTTCCCCAAACAAAACGTCGAGAAAATCTTCCCGAGCAGATCCTCCGTATCGAGGCGGCCCACCACATCCCCCACGGCGTCGAGGGCGCTCCGGATTTCCACGGAAACAAACTCCGGCGAAAGCCCTTCTTCCAGCGCCTTCCGCGCCGCGCCGACGAAGCGGTCCGCCTCGGCCAGGCACGCCTGGTGCCGCGCGTTGATCGCGATGGAGACATCCCCACCGCCAAGCCCCTGCCCCATCGCCCGTTCGAAGACCGCCTCGGCCAGCGCCTCCATCCCCCGCTCGGGAAGCTCGCCTTCCCCGACGCACGAAAGCCGAATTCCCGGCACGCCGCTCCAGCCCGGATGCTCGCCAAGATCGACCTTGTTGAGAACATTTAGAACGTTGAGAACAGCAAGGGGATTCGGGATCGCGGGCGGTTCGCCAGCCGCTTCCGGCGGCAGGGAGGCATCCACCACGTGCAGCACGAGATCTGCCCGCTCCAAATGGCGCAGCGTCCGCGCGATTCCCTCGCGCTCGATGGCGTCTCCCGACTCGCGCACGCCCGCCGTATCGACTAGCCGCAGCGGGATCCCGCGCAGATTGACCACCTCCTCGATGGTGTCGCGGGTCGTCCCCGGGATGTCGCTCACAATGGCGCGTTCGTAGCCGAGAAGGCGGTTGAGGAGGCTCGACTTGCCAACGTTCGGCGCGCCGTAGATCACCGTACGCACCCCTTCCCTCAGCACGCGCCCCTGCTCAGCGGTGCGCAGCAGGCAGCCAATCTGGCCCGCGATCCGGTCAAGCCGTCCGGCTAGCGCGGAGCCGGTTTCGGGATCGATATCCTCATCGGGAAAATCAATGAACGCCTCGATGTGCGCCAGCAATTCCAGGAGGCCGTCGCGAATCTCGCGCACCCGGCTCCCCAGCCGCCCTTCGAGCTGCTCCGTGGCCGCGCGCAACGCCAGATCGGTTTGCGCCTTGATGAGATCCATCACCGCCTCGGCCTGCGTGAGGTCGATCTTCCCGTTCAGGAACGCCCTTTGGCTGAACTCCCCCGGACCCGCCGCCCGCGCACCCTGTTCCAGCAGGAGGCCAAGCAGCCGCCGCGTGACGAGAATGCCGCCGTGGCAGGCGATCTCCACCATCTCCTGCCCGGTAAAGCTCGCGGGAGCGCGGAAGACCGTCAGCAGCACCTCGTCGAGCACCCGCCCCTCACGATCAACGATCCGCCCGAAATGCTGCACACGGGGCGGGAGATCGGCCACGGCAACACCTGGACGCACGCTTCGGAAAAGCCTCCCGGCGATGGCGGCGGACTCCGGGCCGGTCATCCGCACCACGGCGACGGCTCCTTCCCCAAAGGGGGTCGAAATGGCGGCGATGGTATCCTGCATCGGGCGATAAGATAGTGTGCCTGCCCCGGCATGCGACCGAAAAAAGCACCGTGATTTCCGGAATCGCCTTGCCCACGTTCCCCGCCTTCCATTCTGGATCGGTTTTTGGATCGGTTTTCTCTTGGCCTATGTTCGCGAACTCCGCTTTATTGGCGCACCCATGAACTCCGCATTGATCGGCCATACCGGTTTCGTCGGCAGCAACCTCGACCAGCAGCACGCTTTTTCCCAACGGTTCAACTCGAAAAACATCGAGGAGATCCGGGGGCAGAAGTTCGACCTCGTCGTGACCGCGGGCGTCCAGGCCAAAAAATGGTGGGCCAACCAGAACCCCGCGGAAGACTGGGCGCAGATCGAGCGCCTTCTCGACGCCCTCGCCTCCGTGCAGGCGGAACGTTTCGTCCTCATCAGCACCATCGATGTCTATCCGAAGCCGTGCGGCGTCGACGAATCGACCCCGGTGGAGGAAGACGCCCGGAACGCCTACGGCACGCATCGCCTGCGGGTGGAGAAGGCGGTGCAAAGCCGGTTTAAGGAAACATGCATTATCCGGCTCCCCGGCCTTTTCGGCAACGGGCTGAAGAAGAACGTCATCTTCGACCTGATCCACGACAACATTCTCGAAACCATTAACCCGGCCAGCCGCTTCCAGTATTACTTCCTCGACCACCTCTGGGCCGACATCAACCGGTGCCTCAACGCGAAGCTGCCGCTCGTCAACTTCGCCACGGAGCCTGTGGCCACCTCGACCATCCTGGAACGCTTCTTCCCGGGCAAAGTCGTGGGGAGCAATCCCGCCCCTGCCGCCGCGTACGACTTCCGCACTTGCCACAACAACACGCTCGGCGGCGAGAACGGCTACCTTTACGACCGCGAAACGGTCGTGCGCGACATTGGCATTTACCTGAAGCGGGCCGCCGGAATCGGCGGCGTTACGGAAACCTCGGAATGAAGCTCGCCGTATCCAACATCGCCTGGAGCGCGGAGGAAGACGCCGCCGCCTTCGACCTTCTGCGCCGTCTCGGCATTGCGGGCCTGGAAATCGCCCCGCCCCGCGTCTGGCCCGATGCCGCCGCCGTCACCGGGGAAGCCGCTCGGGCGTACCGCGCCGAGATGGCCGCCTGCGGCTTTGAGGTCGCTGCCTTCCAATCGCTCCTCTTCGGCAAGAACGAATGGAATCTCTTCGACACCGCCACGGCTTCCATCTGCGCCGACTACCTGATCGCATTGGGGCGGCTCGCCAGTTGGCTGGGCGCGCGCTCGCTGGTGTTCGGTTCGCCGCGAAACCGCGCCGTGCCCGAAGGGATGAGCGACGGGGAAGCCCAGGAGCGGGCCGCCGCGTTTTTCCGTCCTGTCGCGGCTGCTTACGCCGACCTTGGGGTGGTTCTGGGGCTGGAGCCGAACCCCGCCGCCTACGCCTGCAATTTCATCCAGACCATCGACGAAGCCGCCGCGCTGGTGCGCGAGGTCGACAGCCCCGGGTTCCGGCTGCACCTTGACGCCGGGGAGATGCAGATGAACGCGGAAGCCATCGAGGCGGTTCTGCCGCGGCATCTCGATCTCGTCACGCACGTTCACGCCAGCGAGCCGATGCTCGCCACGCTGGCCGATACGTGGGACGGGCACCGGCGGCTGGCCGCGGTGTTGCGTGAAAACCAATACGGCGGGTGGGTTTCGCTCGAAATGAAGCGCCCGCCCGGCGGTCTTGCGGAAGTGGAGCGCGCCGTCACGCTTCTCAAGGAAATTTACGCATGAGTTCCTCCCCCGCATGGGATGCCGTCGTGATCGGCGGCGGATTCTTCGGCGCGTCAATCGCCCTGCTCTTGCGGGAGCGGGGGCTTTCCACATTGATCGTCGAGCGGGGCAAGGCGTTGATGACGCGCGCCTCCTACAACAACCAGGCGCGGGTTCACGGCGGGTATCATTACCCGCGCAGCCTCATGACAGCGATCCGCTCCAGCATCAACCTGCCGCGGTTCGCCGAGGAGTACCGGTCGTGCGTCCATTCGGACTTCGAAAAGTATTACGCCGTGGGGAGGACGGGCTCGAAGGTGTCCGCCCGCCAGTTCGTCAGCTTCATGCGCCGGATCGGCGCACCGCTCGGCAAAGCGCCGGAATCAGTCGTCCGCCTGTTCAATCCCCACCAGGTGGAAGCCGTCTTCACCGCCCGCGAATATGCCTTTGACTCCCGCAAGCTGGCGGAACTGACCGCCTGCCGCCTGGCGGAAGCGGGCATCCCCGTCTGGTTCGAAACGGAGGCGGATTCCGCCCGGCTGATCGAACCGGGGAAGCTCGCCCTAGCCATTCACGGCACCCAGGGAAGCGAAACGCTTCACACCCGATGGGTCTTCAACTGCACCTACAGCCAGATCAACCGGATCAACATCAACTCCTCGCTGCCGATCATCCCGCTGCGCCATGAGCTGACGGAAATGGCTCTCGTGGAGCCTCCCTCCGTGCTGGCCAACAAAGGGATTACCGTCATGTGCGGCCCGTTTTTCTCGCTGATGCCGTTCCCGGACCGGAAATTGCACACCCTCAGCCACGTCCGCTACACCCCGCATTGCGCCTGGTCGGACGAAACGGCGGAAAGCTACGTGCCACCGTTCGACCGCTTCGACCGAATGGAGAAAAAGACCGCCTTCCAGTTCATGGTGCGAGACTCGATGCGGCTGATGCCCTGCCTCTCCGAATGCAGCTACCGCGATTCGCTCTGGGAGGTAAAAACCGTCCTCCCCATCAGCGATACCGACGATGGGCGGCCCATTCTCTTCCGCCCGAGCCGCGAACTTCCCGGCCTTGTGCATGTTATGGGCGGAAAAATTGACAATATCTACGACCTTCCCCAAGAATTGGAACCGCTGATTACTTCCTAAATGGCGCTGGACCCCAACCTCGTTGTCTCCGTCATCGCCCCCATGCACAACATGGCCGGAGCGATCGAACCCTTTTTAAAGGACGTTTTCGCGGCCCTGGAGCCAAACTACACGTTTTTCGAAATTATTCTTGTCGATGACGGCTCCACCGATTCCACCCCTTCGGTCGTGGAAGAGGCGCTCAAGCGATACCAGCGAGTGCGCTACCTTCGCCTTTCGCGCCGGTTCGGCACCGAAGTCGCGATTGCCGCCGGGCTTGATTCCGCCATCGGAGATTTCACCGTCGTCGCCTCGCCGGAGAGCGATCCGTGCGGCATGATCCCGGACCTGATTGCCTCGGTGCGCCGCTCGGGGGGCATCCTGACAGGCGTTGCCACCGGGCGCAGCCCGCGTGGGCCATTGCGGCAGCTCGGTGCGTCGCTCTTTCGCTCCTCCTGCCGCCGCTCGCTCGGGATCGACCTGAAGGAGAACTCCACGCATTTCCGCGTCCTGAGCCGCCAGGCCGTCAACGCCATCACCCAGATCAAGGATCGGCGGCGGCACCTGCGCCTTTTCACCAACACCGTCGGCTACGACCTTCAGTTCTTCGAATACACGCCGATCCAGCGCACCGGCAAAGCCGAGCGGCCCGGATTTTTCGAGGAGGTAAACCAGGCGATCGACATCGTGGTCACGAGCAGCCCCCATCCGCTTCGGTTCGCCAGCCGTCTCGGGCTGGGAGCGAGCGTCTTGAGCGCGCTCTACATGGGCTACATTTTCGCCGTTTACCTCTTCAAAACGAACGTCGCCCCGGGGTGGACGACCACCTCTTCGATTATCAGCGCGATGTTCTTCTGCCTGTTCCTGCTCCTTTCGATTCTCTGCGAATACGTCGGGCGGCTGCTGGAAGAGGTGCAGGAACGGCCGCTCTACTTCATCGGCCAGGAGAAAAACAGCTCCGTCCTGCTGGAGCACCAAGTGAAGGCCAACGTCGTCAATGTCTCATCCGATGGCCTCTGAGTTTCCCGCGTCGTGGGAGGTGCCCGCGTTCGACATCCCGTTCTGCCGGGAGAAGCGGCACCGCTATGCCGTTTGCGTTTTCGTCATCAACGAAGGCGAGAAGGCTCGCAAGCAATTACGGAAGATGGCGTCGCTCGCCGGGGCGGTGGACGTGATCGTCGCCGACGGCGGGAGCACCGACGGCTCGTTCGATGGTGGCATCCTTGAGGAATGCGGCGTCCGTGCCCTGCTGGTCAAAACCGGCCCCGGAAAGCTGAGCGCCCAGATGCGAATGGCGCTCGCCTATGCCATGCAGGAAGGCTACGAAGGCGTCATCACGATCGACGGCAACGGCAAGGACGGCATCGAAGCGATCCCCGCTTTCGCCAAGGCGATGGATGACGGTTACGACCACATCCAGGGATCGCGTTTCATCAAAGGGGGGCGGCATGAGAACACCCCGCTCTCGAGGCTTCTGGGCGTAAAGCTGCTCCATGCGCCGCTGATCAGCATCTCCGCAGGGTTCCGCTACACCGACACAACCAACGGCTTTCGCGGCTATAGCCGGAGGTTCCTGCTCGACGAGCGGGTGCAGCCGTTTCGCGAGGTTTTCTCCCGTTACGAGTTGCACTACTACCTCGCAATCCGGGCCTCCCGGCTTGGCTTCCGGGTTTGCGAACTCCCGGTCAGCCGCTGTTATCCCGGCGGCGGCCCGGTACCGACAAAGATCAAGGGGTTTGCGGGAAATTCGCTGGTGCTCAAGACGCTGTTCCGGGCCGCTTTTCATCGCTACGATCCGTGAATCCCCAACTCCACCGAGACCAGGTTCACGAAGCCCCGCAGGCCCGCGAAAATCTGCACCGTGATGGGCTGAAAGACCCCGTGCTTCTGCTCGCGGTTGCGATCTATTCCCTCGCCGCTTTCCTGATCCACTCCGCTTATATTTATAACGGAGGCCCCGATGCGATTGCCTATTTCTCAATCGCGAAACTTTATTACAGCGGCAACGGTGCGCTGGCGATCAATTCACACTGGTCGCCGCTGATTTCGTGGATTCTGGTTCCGTTTCTTGCGTTGGGAATTTCGCCGGAAAGCGCTTTGAAGCTTTCGTGCATTCCGGTGGGAGCCATCATCATCCTCGGGATCTGGAAGCTCGGGGAACAGCTCGGTCTTTCCCGGAAGTATCGCCGCTTTTCCCTTCTCGCGACGGTACCCGCCCTCCTTTCCTGGGCAATGCAAACCGTCAGCGCCGACTTTTTGTCGACCGCGCTGGTCTTGTGGCTCTGGGTTGCCCTTCTGCATCCCGGCTTTGGTCGCGTCTGGCGCTGGAGCCTTCTGGCGGGTTTCTTCGGCGGAATCGGGTATCTTTCCAAAAGCTACTGTTTTCCCTACTTTGTTGCCGCCTTTTCGTTGGCAATGCTCCGCAACCTGCTTGTTTCGGACCAGCCGAAGAAAAGAGAGTTCGCGCATTTCCTGGCAGGCTTCTCCCTCTTCTTGCTCGTTTCACTTCCCTGGGCGGCGGTGATTTCCGCCGCGAATGGAAAGGCCACGATCGGAACGGCAGGGTCCTTCACCCTTCAATACATGGCACCCTCGGGAGTGGATGTCGGCGTCGACCAGGGACTGGTGCCTCCTCCCAGTGAGTATGCGGTCAGCTATTGGGAAAACCCGTGGAAGCTGCCAACGCCGAACTGGAGCCCGTTCGCCTCCCGCGCTGATTTCATTCACTTCGCCAAAACGATCAACCGCAATGTCTGGGACGCTCTCGACGCGATCAACGGATGCTGCATGGCGGTGGGCCTTGCTGTCGTCGGTGCACTTCTTGGTCCGAGAGGGCGGCTTTTGCAGCGCGCGTCGTTTGCCGACCCTGCTTTGGGGCTTCTCGTTCTGGCCATCGTCTTCACCAGCGGCTACGTCCTTATTTTTGTTGCCGAACGCTATCTCTGGCCCGCTTCGATCGCCGCCATTCTCCTTGGCTGCTTCGCGATCCAGAAACTGGATGCAAGCGGGCTTTTCAACCGTCAGTCATTCCTGCTCCTCCAGGGCGTTTTCGTTGTCGCCTGCGGCCTGAAAAGCCCCGGTATGCTGGCACGGGCGGCCCATGGGCGGCAGTATTATACGCAGAGCCTGGCTCTGGCGGAGATTGAAGGGCAGCGTGTGGCGGCAAACAGGTTTCTACCGGGGCTGCATCTGGCCTACTACCGCAATGCGCGGTTTTACGGGATTCCACTTAAGGGAATGGCATCCGAAAAGGTGGCTGCGAGTTTGAAGGAAAATGGCATTGGCTACTTTCTTTTATTCGAGGACGAGGCAAAGCCCGACTTTCTGCAAGACTTCACCCTGGAGAAAAAGGAGATTCCCGGCCTGAAGGTCTTTCGTCGCACCGACGCTCCCGACGGGTAGAGCCGCGCCGGAACCGAAAAACTGCTCCACGTTGCGGTTGGAATCCGAAACGGATTCAGGCAAGCTTTGCCGGTCCCATTTCGCCCTATCGCCACGGATGCCCCGACCAGAATCCAACGCCGAATCCCTTCCCGCCGCAGCGGGCGCTCCAAGGCATGCCGCGACCGTCGGCACATGGCGCCTTTTCCGCCTGATGATGTGGGTCCACTGGCGAACCTTTGCGGCCCAGGTGCGGAGCGTGCGGGAAAAGTCGCCGCTTCTTTTGTCGGTCCTGGCGCTTTTCATCCTTGGCTACCTCGTCATGGGGTATTGGCTTTTCAAGGCGGGGCTCGGGTATCTGCATCACTTCCCGCTCATCGGCGCACTCCTTTCCCAGCGAATCGTTTTCCTGGTTTTCAGCTGCTTTTTCGTGATGCTGATTTTCTCGAACCTGATCATCGGCTACTCGACGCTTTTCAAAAACCGGGAAACCGCGTGGCTGCTCACGCTGCCGCTGCGGCACCGGGATGTCTACCGGTGGAAGTTTATCGAAGGCCTGGTGGTCTCCACCTGGGCGCTCCTTTTCCTGAGCGCGCCGATGATGCTCGCCTACGGGAATGTCCACTCCGTCTCCCCGATTTTCTACGGGCAGGTCGCCGCCGCATATGTGCCCTTCGTCATCATCCCGGGCATGATCGGCTCCTGGCTTATCCTCGCTTTCGTCCACCTGCTGACCCGGCGCTGGGTTAAGCGGGCGCTGGCGTGCCTCGGTGTCTTTCTGCTGGGCTGGCTGATTTTTCAGGTCAAGCCGGTGGAAGGGGCGGAAGCGGTTTCCGCCTATGAGGTTCTCTCCTTCGACAAACTTCTCCAGCATACCCGGATCAGCCAGCACATGCTCCTCCCCAGCTCCTGGCTCGCGCAAACCGTGCTCGCATGCAGCGACTCGTTAACCCGGCAGGGGGCGTTCTTCTTCGGCGTCCTCCTGAGCAACGCCCTCATGGGAATGTTGATCTGCTTCGGGGTGGCCGACCGCTTCTTCTACGCAAGCTGGTCCACGGCGCTCAGTTCGCGCGCGGAGCGCTTTCTTCGCGAGGCGGAATCCAAACGGCGGAAGATCACCCGGCGATCTTTCCTGGAATGGACAATCGACCATGTGCCCGGCCTTTCGCAGCCGATGAAGGCGCTGGTGCTCAAGGATGCCCGTCTTTTCTGGCGCGATCCGGCCCAGTGGACGCAGTTCATGATCTTCTTCGGGCTGCTCTGCATCTACGTGATCAACCTGCGGAACGTCGCCTTCAACTTCCAGAACCTCTACTGGGAAACGTTGATCTCGCACCTGAACCTCGCCGCTTCGGCCCTCACCCTCTCGACGCTTACCACGCGATTTGTCTTCCCCCAGTTCAGCCTGGAGGGGCGGCGGCTCTGGATCGTCGGCCTCGCGCCGGTGGGGTTGCGGAAAGTCGTCCTCCAGAAGTTCTGGAGCAGCGTGATCGTCTCCAGCACGATGACGGTCAGCCTCATGGTCTCGAGCAGCCTGATGCTGAACCTTGCGTGGTCGAAGGTCCTCTTTTTCGCCGCGGCAATCACGCTTTTGAGCGCCTCCCTCTCCGGGCTGGCGGTTGGCCTCGGGGCCGTCTTCCCAAACATGAAGGAGGATAACCCCAGCAAAATCGTCAGCGGCTT
>Ga0182741_1005795_pt1 | contig 11206 bp, 8 predicted proteins | sample eDN5th37CBELigOP_FD_128874 | JGI IMG/M metagenome (GOLD analysis project Ga0182741, IMG submission 128874) | Enriched Organic Plus compost microbial communities from Emeryville, California, USA - eDNA 5th pass 37_C BE-Lig OP (version 2) (version 2) ...
ACGGATTCCTTGTGGACTCATCTGTATAACGATCCGCTGGACATTCGCACATACCTCGTGCATCTACTAATGCACTAGCTTAATCACCCCTGGTGAAATCCCGCACAGACGCACCAATAGAACCCCTAGACCCGAGCCCCCGACATTTCAGTCCCCCGGAATCACCAGTAGAGACAGCCCCTGTCACCTCAGAAGTAATCCAATGAATTGTCCAAACTCATGCTGATTTTTCTTGAAGTGGTCTTAGAGAAAGGGGTAGAAGGGACTGATCGGCAGGACTCTCATCATATCTCATTCGAGTCTTGGTAGTCGTTCTACTTCAATTCAGAAAGGCTCATCTCATGCTCCAGCGACAATGGTGGCGGAAGAATTCGCAGGGCGTGCGGCACTCGGGCTTCACGCTGATTGAGCTGCTGGTGGTGATCGCAATCATTGCGATTCTCGTCGCGCTGCTGCTGCCTGCCGTCCAGCAGGCGCGCGAAGCGGCGCGGCGTGCCCAGTGCCTGAACAATCTCAAGCAGATGGCGCTTGCCGTCCACAACTTCCATGACACCTACAACTGTGTCACACCGGCGTGGATCGGGAATCAGGTTCCCGGAGTGAATACGGTGCCCGGAGAGCGGGTGAACGGGCAGACCTGGGCCGCAATGATTCTTCCCTTCATGGGCGAGGACGGCATGATGTATGGAATCGAAATCCGCCGCCCGTGGGACACCACACACGGAGCGGATCGCAAGAACGCGATCATCCGGACCTACTTCTGCCCGAGCCGTCGCAGTCCGATGCGGCAACAGAACCCGGCCACGGGAATGCCGCGGCGCGACGGGATGGGCCCCATCCACAGCAGTGATATTCCCGGCAGCTGCAGTGACTATGCCGGCAACGCCGGCGACAGCAACACGTATTCCAACGGATTGCGGCAGGCGCTGACCAACAATCTCGCCGAGGCGCGCGGGATGTTCGTTCCGGGTCAGGTCACGTGGAAGGACCACAATGAGGCCTCGCCTCCTACGTGGACCAATCCAAACAACATGTACTTCAAGTGGCGCGGACAACTCACGTTCTCGAACATCCCTGATGGTCTCTCGAATACGATTCTGTTCGGAGAGAAATGGCTGAATGTCAACTTCATGGGAGAGGCGAGCCGCGTCGATGAATTGACCGCCGACGACACCACCCTGAATGGCGCCAGCTCGAGCGAGCGTAACCGCGGCGATGGCGACATCTTCGATGCCCGCCACCCGCTGCATTTCCTTCGCTTCTCGGCTTCGATCAATCGTGACGTGACTTCGGACAGCGGCACCTGGTCGAAACACTGGGGAGCCGCTCACTCCGGCGGCGTGGTCAACTTCTGCCTGGGTGACGGCAGCGTCAAGACGTTCCGCTGGGACATCGACGGAACCGCGTTCGCCCGCCTGCTGAGTCGCACCGACCGGCAGAAAATTGACTGGGATCTAATCGAGTAGTTTTCTCTGTGAACTGTCTGCGCACTGCGCGCACAATGCCGCGCCGTGGTATTGCTGCACACCGTTGAAGTACCGGTCATTGCTGAAAATGAAAGCCCGGCTCTCAATCATTGAGAGCCGGGCTTTTTGTTTGACTACACATGCACTCGAGGCGGATGAGTTCCACAGTGACCGGACTCGAACGGTGGTCACTGCAAGGGACAGGTGGCCAGCGAGTGGACAGTCGGGAAGTGCGAACCCACAGGATGCGCGGCGTCGAGTTTCAAGCCGGTGCTCTGGACTAGAGCGGTGAGCTGCACCGTTCGTGTGATCCATCTTCCTCAATGATCGAAGCCTCGTATCAGCGGAGAGATCGGCCAGGAAACCATCCTGCTTACTCCAATATTTCCACGGATTAACGAGTACATGTTTGAGGAGAATTCATGAACACTTCGCACGCCAATCCGTACTCCGCGACCGGCGACAGGGGCTCGATCCGATTTCGGGATGATCCTGCGCGGACACCGTCAATCACTTTATGAATTCCGCGAAATTCCAAAAATGCGGGATCAACGCCTGAAATATTCTTGATGTGTGGTTTCGCGGCGATATAGATGGAGAGGTATCGACACGGCACTCATTTCTCACTTCCTTTGCCATTCAATTGTCGGTAGTTCTTCTCTTCCTTTCAGAAAGGGTCTCATTCATGTTCAGGCAGTGCTTCTGCGGGCAGAAGTCGGAAAACAGGCGGCGCACGGCGTTCACGCTGATCGAGCTGCTGGTCGTGATCGCCATCATCGCAATTCTGGTCGCCTTGCTGCTTCCCGCCGTCCAGCAGGCACGTGAGGCCGCACGGCGTGCCCAGTGTCTGAATAACCTGAAGCAGATGGCCCTTGCCGTTCACAACTTCCACGACACCTATCAATGCATGACGCCCGCATCGATTGGACTTCAGGTCTCGGGAGTGAACACGGTTCCAGGAGAACGCCTGAACGGTCAGACCTGGGCCGCGATGATTCTCCCGTTCATGGGCGAAGAGGGCATGATGTACGGCATCGAGCTTCGCCGCCCCTGGGACGTCACTCACGGCGCCGACCGCAAGAGCGCGATCATCCGCACGTACTTCTGCCCGAGCCGTCGCAGTCCCATGCGGCAACAGAGTCCCACTACGGGAATGCCGCGACGGGACGGGATGGGGGCACTGCACAGCATTGACCTTCCCGGCAGCTGCAGCGATTACGCCGGAAATGCCGGTCATCATTCGAACAGCCCGACGGGCCAGCCGTACTTCCGTCCGGCCCTGTCGGCAAGCCTGTCTCAAACGGTCGGCCTGTTTGTTCCCGCGCAGGTCACCTGGAAGGACCACAACGAGGCATCGCCTCCGTCCTGGACCAATCCCAACAACATGTATTTCAAGTGGCGCGGGCAACTCACGTTCTCCAACATTCCCGACGGCCTGACGAACACCATCCTGTTTGGCGAGAAGTGGGTCAACGTGAACTTCATGGGGAACGCTTACACGATCGACGAGTACACCTCGGACGATACGGCCCATCGTGATGCGGCCGCCGGCTGGGGCGACGGCGACGTGTTCGATGCCCGCCACCCGAACCACTACGTGCGCGACTACCAGCGGATCAATCGCGATGTGGCCGGCGGCGATAGAATCTTTGTCAAGGGGTGGGGAAGTGCCCACGCCGGTGGAGTCACGAACTTCGCCATGGGGGACGGGAGCGTGAAGACCTTCCCCTTCGATATTGACCACACCGTGCAGAACAACCTGCACAATCGACAGGATCGCCAGAAGATCGATTGGGATCTGGTCGGCGGCGGCAACTAATAGTCGCGAATCTCGCAGGGCTCCGGACAGACTCGGTGTCTGTCATGAAGCAAAGCCCGGCCCTCGGCAGTTGAGGGCCGGGCTTTCGTACTTGTGCCGACGGCCGTGTCATGATTCCGGACGGCCCGTGACGAGGGACTCCGGTCCCGACGGAAGTCGTGCCGACTCGACATCATGCCCGACCGGTCTCAGCAGCTTGACCGCCGCTGAACAAATCCAGCCGCCACTTAGAAGTTGCCGATGACCTCGCCACCGCTCTTGCTTCCCAGAGCGCCCCACACCCCGTACGGGCTGCGTCCGGAAGTGAGGGGGGGAGACGACAGCGAGCCGGTGTCGATCGACTCACTCACAAAGCGGACCGCTCCATCCCCCATCAGCACCTGGCAGCCGCCACTGTGCATGCTGCTGGCGGAGAAAAGCCCCCACCCCTGGTGATCAGTGTTGGAACACGAAGGGCTGTTCGGCGGCAAAACGGTCGTAATCCCGCCGTAGAAAGCATAGCCGGTCGCCCATCGCTGGCCCATTCGCTGACCGGCAACCGTGGCCGAGGAATTGTAGTACGTTCCCGAGACGAGATTCAGGCAGGTCGTCGGATTCGTATCCAGGCCCGACACGTTCGCTGCCGCGCGCCCCAGATAAGTCCCGCTTCCCCCGAGTTCGCGCTCGGCCATCATGATGGTATTGCTGGTTCCGTCGGTGATATCGCGGAACTGCGTGCTCGAAATCCAGCCAAAGGGGCCGCGCGGATTCTTCAACGTGTTGTTATCGGTAATGGAGTCACCAACGCTCAGGCAATAGGATCGCTGGGCGAGTCCCCCTTCGGCCCGCGGCGGCACGGGCGACGACGGGCAAAGCATGATCGGCAGTTCCGGCTGCGGAAAATTCACTGCATCATTCGGCCGGCCCCCCTGATGAGGCAAGCTGGTGATCTGGTTCCACAGCGGGGCCTGATCCAGGAACGGCAGCAGAAACACGATTCCACTCAGCCAGCTTCGATTCCCCGTGCCGGTGTCGGTGAGCCCCAAACCGGTCACATCGCCGCCGGCCCCGCCCCGCAAGGGAGGCAGGCATTGATGGACGTCGTGATAATTGTGCAGCGCGAGCCCGAACTGTTTCAGGTTGTTCGTGCATTGCGAACGCCTTGCCGCTTCGCGGGCCTGCTGCACCGCTGGCAGGAGGAGTGCGATCAACACAGCGATGATGGCGATCACCACCAGCAGTTCGATCAAGGTGAATCCCCGGTACCGCCGCGATATGAGACGCGGGAGAGGCAAGTGTGATGACATCGATTCGTACTGACTCATGCCGATCTCCAAGCAGAATTGAACAGGACGCATATCCATCGCCATCCCAAGCCTGACTCGGGAGGAGGCGATAGTCGGACGCCCGAAGAAATGAAGCCGTCCCTGGACGGAATGACATCACGCGGCGCGATCCGGACGTGAATCTCTTCTTGAGACGCGACAGCCCATGAAATGGACCTCGCAGCGGGAACGTACCGGGATCAACCGATCTGAAGGGGCGAAGCGTCGGGGATGAAGGTCGTGTCGTTTGGATCGGGCTTCAGCTCGCGGGGGGCCTCGGTCGGCGCTGACTGGTCGTTGCAGCCGACGATGCCCGCGAAACAGAGCACGCAAAGACAAACGAGCGTTTTCAGCCAATGTCGCGGGGAGATGGACCAGCGAGGTGAAACGGCGCACTTGCTGTGGTGCATGATCGTGTTACCGGAAAATCTGGTAAAAATGCGCAAACAGATCACGACGGTGCGTCCAGTCTAGCCATCACCTCGTCCAATTGCAAACACCAACCAAAAACAACACATATGCTTACAGCCATGATCCCCCATCCCGAATTCGCGAGGAGGAGTCAGGGACCATCCATCGCCCCCGTCGGTGAGCCATGACTGGTGCATCGAGCCAGGTAGCTCAGTCAAATCTGCTGTCGGCTTTTGAAAATCCCGAGGCCCCCGTACAAATCGCTCAATTGTTCTGTTCAATTGAACTTGCGTTCTGATATACTGTTCCGGTTCAGACCTCGGCCTGATCAGGCAGAGCAGGGCGCTCGGCCGGGCAGAGGGAGATTTCCTTTCAGACATTCGTTCCGGTGGCGGTGAGTTCGACGCGCGCGGTTGCTTCGGCGACGGCTTTCCCGAGGAAAGCACGGCTGAGGGACAGGGGCCGGGAATGCGCCATCGCGGGGGATGGAGTGGACAGGGTTCAGTATGGTTGACCGTAACCTCATTCGGGAATTCAACGTCGACGAGGAAGAGTTCGAGGCGACGTTCGCGGCGGCGCTGGCAGAAGGAGAGATCGAGGGATTTCCCGAAGGAGAAGCGGACCTCGATTATCTTTATCACGCGACCTCGAGCTCGTTCGAAGTCGGCAGCATCCTGCCGGGCGTTGTGCTTCGCCGCGAAGGGGACGACGTCCTGGTGGACGTCGGCTACAAGAGCGAAGGCGTGGTTCCCGCCAATGAATGGGAAGAGGACGAAGAGCCTCCGACCCCCGGGCAGCAGATTGAGGTGCTGCTCGAAGAAGTTGAAGACGCCGTCGGCATGATTCTGCTCTCGAAGCGGAAGGCCAGCCGCATCCGCAGCTGGGAGATGGTCATCTCCAAGCACGCGGAAGGCGACGTGGTCAGCGGCACCGTGATCCGCAAGATCAAGGGTGGCCTGCTGGTCGACATCGGCGTGAATGTCTTTCTGCCCGCGAGCCAGGTCGACATCCGCCGCCCGGCGGATATCGGCGATTACATCGGCCGCAAGATCGACTGCGTGATCCTCAAGATCGACGAAGCACGCCGTAACATCGTCGTCTCGCGCCGCAAGCTGATCGAGGATCAGCGCGAAGAGATGAAGCGTTCGCTGCTGCAGCAGATCCAGGTGGGCGAAATCCGCAAGGGTGTCGTGAAGAACATCGCCGATTTCGGTGCGTTCGTCGACCTCGGCGGCATCGACGGCCTCCTGCACATCACCGACATGAGCTACGGGCGCATCAACCACCCGAGCGAAATGGTGAAGATCGACGACGAGATCGAGGTCATGATCCTCAACGTCGATACCGAACGCGAGAAGATCGCGCTCGGACTCAAGCAGAAGTTCCCCAGCCCGTGGGATCTCGTTTCCGAGAAGTACCCGGTCGGCACGAAGGTCGAAGGGGAAGTGGTCAACGTCATGTCCTACGGTGCCTTCGTCAAGCTGGAAGAAGGAATCGAGGGGCTCGTCCACATCAGCGAGATGTCGTGGACCAAGCGGATCAACCACCCCAGCGAACTGGTGCAGATCGGCGACCGCGTTCCGGTGGTCGTCCTGGGTATCAGCAAGGAGAAGCAGGAAATCTCGCTGGGTATGAAGCAGACGCAGCCCAACCCGTGGGACAACGTCGCCGCGAAGTACCCGCCGGGCTCGACTGTCGAAGGAACGGTCCGCAACCTGACCAACTACGGTGCCTTCATCGAGATCGAAGAAGGGATCGACGGGTTGCTGCACGTCAGCGACATGTCGTGGACCCGCAAGATTTCCCACGCCAGCGAAATGCTGCAGAAGGGAGACAAGGTCACCTGCCAGGTTCTCTCGGTCGACCAGGACCGCAAGCGGATCGCGCTGGGACTCAAGCAGTTGCAGCAGGATCCGTGGGAGCACGAAATCCCCGAGAAGTACCACCCCGGTGCGGTCGTCGTAGGCAAGGTCACCAAGCTCACCAACTTTGGTGTATTTGTGGAGCTTGAGCCGAACCTCGAAGGCCTGCTGCACATTTCCGAGCTTTCCGATCGGAAGATCGAAAATCCGGAAGAGGTGGTGAAGGTCGGAGAATCGATCGAAGTCCGCATCCTGCGGGTTGACACCGTCGAGCGGAAAATCGGACTCAGCCGGAAGATGGGAGGCGAGGCGGAGAGCGAAGCCGAAGCCGCGCCTTCGAGCACCCCCAGCACACCCCGCGAAGACCTCAAGGGGGGAATGGGAAGTGGCTCCGGTCCGCTGTTCAGTATGGATACCGGCTCCGACTCCAAGTGATCGGCACGAATTCTGCTGATCCTGAGTTCCAACCGCACCGCCTGAAGCGGTGGTAACGCAGGAGAAAGAGTTCAGACATTCTGGTGAGAATATACGGCCCTCCGGCACGAGCTGGAGGGCCGTTATTATTGCGCCAATTACCCTGTCAGCCGAATCATTATTTTGCGACCCACGCTTCCGTTACAGCCCCCTTTCACATCGGGCCGATATAGGAAGACATGGTCAGTCATTTTTACAACGCATTTCTTCAGCCCGGGCCTCCCCTGCAGACCCGCCGCCAGGACGACAGGCTTCGCCTCCCGGACAGACTGTGTCCCGGCTGTCGGCAACCATCCCTGCATCCAGGACCGGTCGAACCGGATGAGTGTCGGGCTGCCGCGTTGCTGCATTCCCCTCACCCCACGTAGAGAAACTTCAGGCAACTCTATGCAAAAGACGAGACGACGAACGTCTTCCGCCGTGCAAAGCCCGCTGGAGACTTATCTCCGCGAAATCAACGAAACCGCTTTGCTCAGCGCCGGGGAAGAGAAGGAACTCTCCTATCGAATCGCCGAAGCCGACAAGGAAGCCCGCGACCAGATGGTCCGGGCCAACCTGCGGCTCGTGGTCAACATTGCCCGCGGCTACACCGGGAAGGGCTTGCCGCTTCAGGACCTGATCGAGGAAGGCAACCTCGGTCTGCTGCGTGCCGTCGAGGGCTTCGACCCCGACATGAACACACGCTTCAGCACTTACGCCAGTTACTGGATCAAGCAGTCGATCAAGCGGGCGCTTGTCAACTCGGCGAAGACGATCCGCATTCCGGCATACATGGTCGAGCTGCTTTCGAAATGGCGGCGCGCGACCGCCAAGCTCCAGGATGAACTGAAGCGGACGCCGACGGCGGAGGAGATCGCCGCCGAGCTGGGGCTCCCCAAGAAGAAGCTGGGCATCGTCAAGAAGGCGATCCAGCTTTACAACGCCACTCCGCAGACCGATCAGACCGATTCCGGCTGGTCACTCGGAGAGATGATCGCCGACGAGCGGATGAAGGATCCCGAGGATGAGCTCGTCGAGCACGACAACCTGAAGCACGTTTTCCGGATGCTGGAAACGATGGACCCGCGGGAGGCGACGATCCTGCGGATGCGCTTCGGACTGGATGATGCCGAGCCGAAAACTCTCAAGGAGATTGGCGAGAGTCTGGGGCTGACGAGGGAGCGCGTGCGGCAGATCGAGAACGAGGCGCTCAGCAAGCTGGCCCAGGGGCTCTCCGGAGAAGCATGATCAGAGGCAGCCGGTCGGCAGGGATTCGACCGGAGAACAGCGGCGGCGAAGAGGGAGATTCGACGCCGCTCGCGGGCAGAGTTCCCACGGGGCGGAGTCACGTGGGAACGGAAGACGTCCGCCTGCCCGGAAGAACAGGATCAGCAGCGCCGGCTACCAGCGGCCCGCTTGACATCTCCACCAGCACATCCCATCGTCGGCACATCAGCCGCCGCTCCCCCGCCCGATCTCCGGCCCCGCGACAGGCGGACTCTTCAGGCCGCAACGGGCCTCTGGCGTACCTCTCCAGCATGTCGGATTGCCGGGATGCCGCCCTCGACAATCTGTTCCCGCACACTCGCAATCTTCAACGTCCGCTGCCTGCCGCCGAGGCACCACAGTCGGGCCACAGTCGGGCCACAGGCGCGCTGCCGGCCCGCGGATGTTGATCGACTTCTGTCGTGGCCCTAGAATTCCAGCGACTTGCGTGATCCTGATCCCAGCCATATTCCCCGCAGTGCTGGATGCACCTCTCGTTGCATCGAACAGCGACTCTTGCCCCGGGACGCTCGCGCTTTCGCAGCGGCGTTCCGAGGGAGAAGGAATTGAAGCATGAGTGGCGAATCGCGCCTCACAACATCACCGTCATCAGGCGAAAATGCTCCATCGTTCGTCGAACAGGTGGAGCTGTCCGGACACATCATTGACAGCCTCCTGCTGCCGAAGGTGCTCGATGAGATCATGAACCTGGGGGGCAAGTTCCACATCCAGACGATCCAGATCGGCGAACGGCGGAACGATCCCAGCTACGCGCGACTTGAAGTCGAGGCTCCCTCGGCAGAGCTGCTGGAAGAGATTCTGACGTCCATCAACCGGCACGGGGCGGTCCCTGTTCATCAACAGGATTGCCAGCTGCAGGAAGCCGACATGGACGGTGCATTCCCGGAAGGGTTCTACTGCACCACGAACGAAAATACCGAAGTTCGCCTTAATGGCCACTGGATCAAGGTGTCGCGACAGGAGATGGACTGCGGGCTGAAGGTCTCCCCGGATCTCAAGTCGGCGACCTGCATCCCCATGTCCGATGTGAAGCGTGGCGATCTCATCGTAATCGGCCGACGGGGCGTGCGTGTCGAACCGTCCGAGCGCGACCGCGAATCTCCCGGCGCCTTCAGCTTCATGCGCAGCACCGTATCGAGCGAGAAACCGAAAGGGGTCGCCGTGCGGGACGTCGCGACCGCCATGCGCAAGGCCAAAGACTCGAATGGTAAGATTCTGGTCGTCGCCGGCCCGGCAGTCGTGCACACCGGCAGTCGCGAACACTTCTGCAAGCTGATCCGCGGTGGCTATGTCAATGTCCTTTTCGCCGGCAATGCGCTCGCGGTGCATGACATCGAACAATCGCTGTTCAGCACCAGCCTGGGAATTTCACTCGAACAGGGGGCGGCAGCGGACGAGGGACACGAACATCATCTGCGGTCGATCAACCGCATCCGCCGCGCGGGAGGAATTAAACCCGCGGTCGAACAGGGAGTGCTCACCAGCGGCATCATGTACGAATGCGTCAAGCGGCAGGTTCCCTACGTGCTGTGCGGCAGCATTCGCGACGACGGCCCGCTTCCCGACGTCATCACCGACGTGATCGAATCGCAGCGCGTCATGCGGGAGTACGTCCATGACATCGACTTTTGCCTGATGATCGCCACCACGCTGCACTCGATCGCCGTCGGCAACCTGCTTCCCGCGCGGGTGAAGGTCGTGTGCGTGGACATCAACCCGGCAACCGTTACCAAGCTGGCCGACCGCGGCTCATTCCAGACGATCGGGCTCGTGACCGACGTTGAGCCGTTTCTCCGTGTCCTGACACAGGAACTCGGGCTTGCCTGAAGGGGGCTTCCCTAACGCGGGCGTTATTTCAGGGCAGGTCAGGGGAGGGCCGAACGGCGCAAAGCCTCATGGGCCTTGTTTCCGGAAGTGCCCCGACTTCACCGGTAATCTCCAGAATTCCAATTGAAGTGACTTTAACGGTTGAAGAGGGCGGGGCGATTCTGCCGATAGGCAGGAACAGGAAGTTTCTCCGGAAGCGGGACTGTTCCCATGCGCCTGCGGCTATTCGCTCTCCTGATCTGCCTGTGTCTCCCCGGCTGCTGGGTGATGAAGGTTGGTGCGCGCAATCCGATTCCCGGAATGACCACGATCGCCGTCGCTCCCTTCTTCAACCTGACGCAGGAACCGAACGAAGTTGTTGACGGGCGGAGGTTTGCGCTCGCGTATTACGCGGAACTCCAGAAGACTCCCGGCTTTGAGGTGATCCCGGTCGGCGTGGTCGAAGCGGCAATGCTGCACAACAACCTCGATCTGCGGACTCCTCAGGGAGCACTGGAGCTCGCCCGGATTCTGAAAGCCGATGCCGTCGTGGTCGGGGCGGTCACCGATTACAGCCCGTACTATCCGCCGCGGATCGGCATGCAGGTCGACTGGTACTCGCCCTGGGAGTGGGCGCTTCCGATTTCGGGGGCCGAGGGTGCTGCCGCGGGAGCAGGAGAAGGAGGCTGGCTCCCGGGCATGTCCGTGGACGGAATCAACCGGATCTGTGGACAGTCTCCCGACGAGGAAGAAGACGGCGACGGCTCGCCGCCGGTGAGAAACGCGGCGTCGCCCCCC
>Ga0182741_1005796_pt1 | contig 11199 bp, 4 predicted proteins | sample eDN5th37CBELigOP_FD_128874 | JGI IMG/M metagenome (GOLD analysis project Ga0182741, IMG submission 128874) | Enriched Organic Plus compost microbial communities from Emeryville, California, USA - eDNA 5th pass 37_C BE-Lig OP (version 2) (version 2) ...
AAAGAGATGGCGTTGCCTTTGCGCTCTGTGAAGTAAGACTAGATGCATAAACATATGTACAGTCAAAGCAACTCCTAAAATACCAAAGTTGTGCAGCAAATACTGAGATGAGATACGCTCCGGTATCTGGGAGCGGGAGTATACCTTGAGGCTGACTCGCGACAACCGACGACAACGAAGCAACATGTTAATGATATTTGGAATCATAGCGGCTGGTAGCTTGGATTGCAACGCATATAATGTATAGCTGCCAGCACCATGCCATTCGAGGCGGCAAGTGCTTCACGTGCTAATTGGGTTTGCGCAAGAATCTTGGTCTCTGACTCAAAGTCATCTCTCTCGAAGACGTTGGGCTCAGACTGGTGCGGAGTGCGTTGTCCACCACTCTGCTCATATCTCGCAACCATGAGCTCTGCCATCGCGAGTAGCTTTCGCGCAAAAGGGTCGCCGCGACCCTGCATGTAATCTTCAATGTGGAAATCATCTTGAAACACGACATCTACATTGACAGCACTTTCAGATGGTGCAGATGCAGATTCAGATGCTGGTGGGGGTGTCGCTAAAGCAGCCTCTGTCAATGGACCGGCACGGTCAGTACCATTACTACCATTATCACCTCGAGGACGGAGTCGTCCCGAGTGCTGTGAACCTAGGCCTTGCGGAGGCAGGACTGCTACGATCGCAGCAGCCAATTCCGCAGCAATAATAAAGTCACAGGCTTTCCCAGGTGCAACAACTGTAACACCCATCGGGAGATAGTATTGCGGCCCAAAGAGAGCCATAAACGAGTTATAGTATGGCAACAATCTCTCTAAAACCTTCGCGAGCGTACGCATGCGTGATGTGAACAGTGGCCAGAGCAAGGCAGCTACGACACCAGTAACGGCGCTAATCACCGCAGAGAGGCCTCCGCTTACTAGGTTCATGATAGCGACTATCCACAGCATCAAGCCAGCGCGTGGTAGGAGAGACTGAACCCACCGAGTCCGACACACAGATGATCGCAAAGCGAGTTCGTAAAGAATCAACAAACCCCAGATGAGTGCGAAAGGTCCTGGAGCCAAACTCGTAAGCAGCCGAAGGCGATCCTTCACCCAATACAAGAAAAGCAGCTGTAACAGCGTGCCTGTGGTGAGCAAGTACCCCACCATCATGAGGAGCGCCTTGTATCCGACGATCGACTCGAAGCGCGTCAGGTGTTGGAACAGGATGTACCCAGTGGCGAGTTCGCCCAACGATCCGAAGGACATTTGCGAGAGCGGGATGCGCCACAACTCATAGTGTTCAAGAATTGATGGAAGATGCAGCGCAGCATAAGTCGAGCCCTTCTGGCCGCCTGCGAGCCGCGGGAGCCGCAGCCCTGACCACAGGAAGTTGATGTTGATCGCCGAGCACACGAGTACTAGCCTTGCTATCCTGGCCAGGACGGTCGTAGCCTCGAGTCCTGACAGAGGCGAGTCGTTTGCCAGCGTACCCTCATTTACGTGATATATATACATGCCCAGCCCGACCCTTGCGTATTCGTGCAGCGGAGGCTGCGTCTGTTGCTGTTTGTTTCTTTCCCTGAGGACGGATTGGCGTACTTTGAGACGCGCAAGCGCGATAATAAGCAACTATTTAAGTTTCAAGCACGCGTTTCAATGTTACTACGTGATTAGAATCAACTGTCCAATCCACGATGCAACCAATTCAACCTCATTCGACTTTTGGAAATTTGCCTTGTTCCAATCCGCGTCGGGTCGGTGTATCTCGGCGTGTGAGGCCACAGCGCATCATTAAAGCTCGTATCCTGGTGTCATCGCGCTAGGCATCATCTTTGAATACTCCATATCGTGCCGATAAACCGCGAAATATATCGTTTGACGAGTCAGAGTCCCCTTTGGCTGCTCCACCTAGCGCAACCTTGGAGTCAGGGCTGTGGTCGCAGGGCGTAGACCAAAGGTCCGACCTCCATTAACGAGAAAATGTCGTCACGACGCAGTTACGGGACAGCGGGCGGCGTCATGCCTACCACCGCAGAGATAGTCCACACGGGTGAGTCATTGGACTACTTCAAGCTCAAGGAGAATGTTAGGCGTGCAGAACTCGGTATACTGAATCGCGTAAATTCAATTGCGGAGGACGCGGCATTTGCAGGCCACTTGTATGCGCTCCTGCCACATGTTACGTGGTACTCGAACATCCGGTGCGGGAAGTGGTACACGTCCAGCTCAGCTCCTCAAGCACACTTCAAGAGTACGGATGGTCACTGCCACCACTGGAATGTCCCCTGGTCCCGGCTGAATTTGCATGTTGCTGCCGCTGCTGCTGCCTTTCCTAAGCAGAATCTAAGGGCTTCTGAGCAGACTAGCGTCACCACACCATCAGACAGTTCCGAGAGTAAGTGCTTAAGCAGTGAAGAGTTGACCTTCACCACCGACCTAGATTTCAGTAAGAAGGCCATGCCATTCGTCGAAAGGCTGCGAAAGCTTCCATTGCTTGAGCCCAAATTTGCGTCACCTAACGGATGCTACAGCCTAGACAGGCTCATTCGCGAGTTTTGGCAAACGGCACCCGATGAGATGCTGGAAAGGATTCAACAATCATCAGGATTTGAAGCGTTGCCAATGCATGCCGCTCCGAATGCAGCCCAGCTCACCCAATGTAAGCTGCTCTCCGCATGTAGAGTGGGGCTTATTGATAGCACACGCAAGGGAAAACGTTTCCCAGACGCATTCTCACGAACTGTACCATACTGGATGGCGATCGTGAATCGAAGTGTCCTCAGGTTTCTTTCGTCAAGCGAAATGACACTGTCCCTGTTCTGTCATTCAGGAGGGATACCAATTCCGTCTGAGGTGAAGGCGGAGGTTCTCCAGCAGACTGTTGCAAACTCATTCATGCAATGGTTCAGCGCCTTGAGAGCACGCTCAAGCGTTGAAGCTGTGCCATCTATTCTCGGAGCATCGGATTACTACGCAGAGGTGGTGGAGACACCGTGCCAAAGAAAGTATTCAGGGTGCCAACTCGAGATCGAACATGTTTTGGAATGGTACACCCACCTACGAGTCCCAAGAATGGTTGTATCCGATTTGGAGCTCTCTCTCATGGAGCAATCAGCCGATGAAGGTGTGGATGCGTTCATCAAAGATTGTGGTCCTCGCATGATCCCATTAGCACTGAAGTTCTTTACTCCGGCATTCTCAAATGATTGCGAAGGCCAAGTGCAGTGGAAGCGGCTTGCGGGTCCTTTGCGGCCTGTGTGGATCCATCGAGAAAGCCTACTTAGAGATATTCTAACAGCCGAGGTAGGAGTCGATCAACAGTGTGCCAGATTTGAAGGCAGTAAGTACTCATTGGCTTTGCTGTACAGCGCATCTCGCGTGGAGGCCGATCCAGACAACTCAGCACGGCTATCAAGAACCGCCAACGTCTATGTTCAAGGGGCGGGTGATGATGAAGAGAACTGGGCAGTATGGAGGCCGCGCTACTTGCAGAGACTCGTGGCTGAATTATTTGCTGACGTCCAACTACAGGATAAAGACGACTTAAAGCACGATGCCGATCCTGACGACGACGGCTACGTGTTTGAAGGTGATGAAACCGACCCCGAGCTAGCTGATCTGGTTGAGACATCTGATCCTCCCGAGGTCAAATCTGCAAAGGTTAAACGCTATCAAACTCTAGCCAAAACGAGTAAGCGTGTGGTCTTGACGCCTGGTATTTTCCAAGAGAACCTCGAGTTTTTATGCACATCCAAGGACAACGGAGATTGCCTGAACCGAATCCTGACGCTTTGGAAGCGGTACCTCAAGGCTCAAATTGTTGAAGAGTTCTCACCTGGCGGCCCCTCAAGCAGCGGTGACGGTGCTATCAAGAAACATGGCTTCTCATTGCGCCACCTCCCGACTATTCGAGTTTCAGTGAATCGAAGAACTGAGTCGGAGTCGCTAAGACTGTCTCTGAATCTGCGATTTGCTCCAACTGAGGTATCACTAGATCATCAGGAACTCTCTGATGAAGACGTGGTGATTATCGCTGCATCGAATAAGATCAAATCTATGCTTGCGCATGGCTATATACCATCAGGTACCACCGCCTCGGGGACGCACCTTCTTGCCGCGATTCAAGCACACAATCACGACTCACCTGAGTCAGGCTCGACCGAGGTGACAGAGTTGAAGCGTCCAAAGGGCGATGGCTTTGTGCAAGTCCTTGTGCCAGCGACAGCCTGGCGTGTTGTTCGCCGGTTGGCTGAGCATGTTTACTTGCCAACAGAGACGCACGAGAGCTCGCCTGAGCACAAAGAGGAACAGTCAAGGAGGAGTAATGTCCGACTTGTCAGCGTGAATGTGCCTTTGGGAATCGGAGGGAAGCGTGAACATTTCGTATTGTACAATACTCTGTCTCCTATCTTGGTTGCCATCTGCACACATTTACGAACCATGTTCCAACAACTCGAGGAAAAACCCCGGCACCAACGACAGGCATGCACAGTTTTGGTAACATCTGACAACGTGGGATTAGCCGTTGCAATCATGACCGCCATAGTCGCGTTCTTTACTCAGGCGAACATCGATCAGCCTTGTCGATTCGATGATGTTGACAAGTTCTTCACTGAGAGCCGCTTTGAGAGAACTCCATGGATGAGCGAGCTTACCAACGCACTCCACAATCCATTTGTGATGGGCGAAAGTGTTGTCCAGCGGCGTGGCTCGCTTCAGCTTCCCATCTTCGGATGTACGCTGAGTGGTCAGCAGGTCAAGTTAGCGTTACAGCATGTCTTGAGTCAATTCTCGCAATACGAGTTTCCATCACAGGGAGCAGGCTATGATTCAGCCGTTCGAGATATGTTTGACTTTAGCGACGCGCATCCAGCAAGGGTGTTTATCAAGCAGCTGAATACGTATTTCTGCACGCAGTGGCAGGGTGAGTAGGTCACAGGGGTTGCAGACGTCGTTGGTTCGCAGCCCGCAGTTTGCACTCAGCCCAAGAAGCGACCTATCTCACATGGACTGGGCATACCAGACGTTACAGTAGGAATAAAATATCATATGCACACGACAAGTTCCTTTCGTGGCAGACTCAACTCCGCTACCACATCGCATCTTCCCCGCTCATCCGTCCCGGGAGCGCCTCGCATCCAGTCTTCCCGCTCAATATCTTAAGGAAGGAAAAACGCTCAGAGACACAGTTTTCGAAGGCGGATTGACGTCGGTGGAATAGGGCAATCCGGACACTGCGGCCGGCGAATTTGCGTGGAATAATACGCAGCGTCCCACGCATCCCCGGGCTGTGCCATTTGCGGCCCACTTTCCCTCCACGAGTCCTCCACACACCCCGCGCGATTGGGACTTGGCACTTAATCCACTAGTGAGGCGCATTCTACGCGCTTTTTATGGCGAACATGGCACGCGTTCCAGCAAGTGACTTCATGTACCCCATACTACAGGCCGAGGCAGTCGGTGACGCCTCTGGCATGGCGCCGATCCGTACTGAGGCCGCCATCACGCTCTCCAAGGTTACCCCGGTTCGCGAGATCGAAGAATTCAACCGCGTGCTACCAATCTGTGCGGAGCAGGCGAACAGACTCATATCACAGCAGATCGCAGACCACCTTCAGTTGCTAAATATGCCGCGATCGGCTTCGAACGCCGGCCTCGATGGTCTCTTCCAGGCCGATGCTGGACTTTCAAGGGCAGAGAAGAAGCGTATGCGTGACAACCTAAGGCTGGCCCAGCACATGGCATGGCTCACACAATTGTGCACACTGCGGCTAAACCACTTCCTTGCCCATGATGACTTGAAGGTGCCAGGTTTCGCCTCGCAGCCCTCCTATCACCCATTCCTTGAGAACCTAGCTCGCTCGGAGGACGAGGAAGAGAGCGACACAATGAATGAAAGCCGAGAGGGTCGAAGGGGTTCAGTCTCATCATCCGAAGCAACTACGGGTGGAAGCACACCCAAGCCAAACGAACAGAGCGGCAGTGAGAATGCTGACAACTCACGTAAACGCTTGAAGCCACCCCCTGGGACGATCCCACCCCAGGGTCTCTTCTCAGGAACCACGAAGAGTATTTCGGCGTTGAGTGGAAGTCTAGTGCCTGGGAACTACCCGGATCTTACCCATGGCTTTACTTCAGACACCAATTCGGCTGGACTGAGCGGACAAGATCAAGACCGCAAGACCATCTTTCAGGGTCAGAAACCAACGTTCACAGGTGTTGGCCCGTATGCACTGCCACTCCCAATTTCACTCCGCGGAGATCGGGTTCTATTCGGGACTCAGACAGCCAGTACTCAACAACGCCCCGGTGAAATGACCCGCCAGCATCCTTCGTTCAGCACTCCCGGTCCCTCGACAGATGCTAACTCCGAGAACTCAGACCCGTCTTTCCGTCCTCCCGCGCCCGATCGAATGGTTGCCACGCCACTCTTTGACGACATCACAAAGTGTGAACAGGCACTTCTCACGACGCGACGTAGGCTACAAAAAGCAGAGTCATTGATCCAGCAAGAGAGGGCCAAGCTCGGGGATAACATGAATAACCTGAGCAGTTTAAGTTCTCCTAGCAGCACCGTGCCCGCTTACATAAGAGCGAATTCGGCCCCAATGATGACTCCTTCTGGAGCTGTTGTCTCAACACCGACTGGCTCGACGGGCTCAGGTCGAACTGCAGATCGCCTAGCCATGGCCAACGCCGCACTCCACCAGGCCAAGAAAGAGCTTGATGCCGTAACGAAGATACTGACAGATCACTTTGTCCTACTGTTCACAACCCCTTCTCATCCCTTGGGCCTAGCCGTGTGCACTTACGTTGCTTGGGTGCGAAGACGAGCAGCGCACGTATACTCGGGTGACATTGACCTCTCCCTGGCGGCATACTCTCCGTTCTCCGCATACCAACACCATCATCAACTCCAACAGCAGATCATGGCGTGCGGTAACAATCCTGCTGCCGTCGCAAGGGTGCATCGGCGACATGCACGCAACCTCGCCACTTACATCCTTTCGCAGTATCAGCAGTACTATGCTGCGAAATTCTTTGGTCAGGCGCTGCAGTCCGCCAAGGCCATTCAGTCGGTAGTCCCAGCGAATGCTACTCCAGTACGAACCAGTCCATCGTCGAACGAATCGAACACAGGTAAGGCAGATAAGTCTGGAGCTCCCGCGGCTATCGAAGCTGCAGGTACACAAGGACAAGCTGATACATCCTCAGCAGCGGCAGCAGCTACAATAGGAAATGATGGTGTAGGGGCTGGGGGAGCCCAAAGTGGTGGAGATGACACATTCAATGGATCACAAGGTGCATCGACTGCATCGCAGCAGCCTGTTCGATCGGAAACCTCTGGATCGTCGCAAACTGGTGCGACTCAAGGATCGCCCCTGGGCAAAAACAGTGTTCGCAGTCCTGCGGTTGAAACATCTGTTCGTGTAAGACCACTCCCACTGCCATTGCCACTGGTGTCGAATAATCAACCCGAGCGGACAGGTACTCAACCCGTCCCTTCGCCCATTGCACGAAGCCCATCATTAACGTCGCAGCGTTTCTTCGCGTCCACACCACCCACTAACGCAGCTGTATCTGTCTTCTCTCTCGTCGCCGCAGGAACCCCAGTAACTTCCAGTCCGCGTGTACCTTCACGTGATCAGTCTACGCACCCTGTTGGAAGTCACATCAAAACGTCTAGCAGCTTAAGCGTCGGTCAGAGCCTCGCTATGGCGGGCGCCACATCTTCTGAACCTTCGTCATCTTTCACTGAGCCCATTGCAGAGCAGACACCATCAGCGCCCTCACCTCAGCGATCGCCTCTGCCGCCTCAGCCTAAGTTTCAACAACCTCAACCGTCTCCTCCTGCGCAGTCGACCAGTCAATCAGCTTTGCTGACATCAATGATGCAAATGCACACTCCAACGAAGCCTATCATTCACCAGGAGGCCTTCGCAGCACCACCTAGGGACCCCGGGGTACCATTCTCGTACTCAGATCTATTAACCTCGCAGGTGCTCTCGGTCCCTCTTGGACAGGCGTCTTCACCAGCACTGTCATCTGTATCAGCATCGTCTGGCAATCTACCACCCCCTTTACAGTTGACAGCCTCCGGACAGGCGTCATCCTCAGGCCCATCCCTTGCAAGTCCAACGAACGACGGCGCAACTCCCGAACAACCGCAGTTCTTTTTTGGTCCGGCGAGCACACCATATATTACAACACTGTTGGCACCAGAAGTTCCCGTCAAGAGGATGCTTGAACCTGCAGAGTTGCAAGTCGAACTAGAAGCACTGCTTTCCTTTATTGAGGCACACTGGCAAGCCGTGCTTTTAATCTACCCCAAGCTGTCAGAGTGCCCCGAGTGCGCTGAGCTTGGTAAACGTGTTTTATCTGACGTTGTGATTTCAGCTCTACTAGATTGCCTGTTTGTTGTCTACAAATTGGCCTGCTGTGAAGACGACGCAGCTGTGTTACGTGCTTGCAAAGCGCTTGCCACTAAGTCTTTGTCTGACTTCGACGTTCCACCGTTATTCAGGTTAGGTGACCGATTCCCCGGTCGTCATGCAAAGCGTGTACACAAACTATGGATGGAGTTCACTGCACCGCCACCCCAGGCGCTACTTGATGCGTTGTCCGCATCGAACGGATCACAGGTGTCTTCTGTGGCACCGGCTTCCCATACCGCGCCCACGAATGGTACTGATGTTCGATCAAGCGCCTCTGAGAGTGGAGGTACCGCCTCGAATGGAGGCTCCTTGGCGCCAGCAGGATCAATCAATTCGCAGCCCACAGCGATCCGTGAGTTCGTTGTTCCTCCACCTCCAGCTGCTGCTATTGATGCGCTGACCGAGGCGCTCGCCGCTTTGCCTAAGGTTCCTATCGCTCCATACTACCGAGCAGTCATGAAGCTGCGTTTGATCCCTTTCCTCCCATCCATCCGTGAGAGATTGGACTGCCTAGCCTCTGTGTTTAACTCTTTAGACGACTCTGTGGCTAAGTACTATGCGCGCCGGAAGCACTTGAACGACGGCACGATTCCGTCGAGTGATAAGTTACTAATGTGCGCAGACGATGTCATCAGTGTGCTTGCCTTCTGCATTGTTCAAGCACAGGTCCCATGCCTTGTCACCGTTTATCAAATGCTGATGGACCTGTTGGACCCGGCGCTCTTGAATGGACCGAAGGGTTATGGTCTCGCCACGCTTGCAACGTCAATCTCGGTGGTCCTCTCACTTGAGGCTCAGTTCAACAAGAAAGATGCCAAGAAGTCTGACCCAGCACCCTCGAAGGCGTCCACTGACAGTTCTGTCACAGCCGAGCAGGATTCAGGCGATAATGCTCCAACGACACGGCTTTCCGGTTCATACGAGAGTACCGACAGCACTGCTGTCTCTATGACTGCATCGACATGGACAGGTGGGCATAGAAGCGCGGAGTCAATTGCCGGCTCAGCTGAAATTGGAAGTGTCAACTTCCGTTGGGGCCAAGGCCAGGTGACTATGGAGCCTTTTAGGCCTGATGCAGATTTCGCTACAAGCACGCCATCCGATTGGAGCCGAGTGATGACAGCCAAGGGCTTCGGATTAAGTCAGCCTAACAGTGGGGGCGGTGGATTGAAAGCGGCGTTAGAGCAGCGAAATGCTTCCAAGCACACAAAGTCTTCTCACTCTACTCGACCCCGCGCACCAAGCGACGCTTCAGATTTGAGTGATCAGACGGAGATGCTAGATGAAGTCTCAAGTCTATTGCCTTCACAACGTAATGGCGCGAGGTATGGCGGCATTGATGGCAGTATGCTTCGTCGCGAAGCTCAGAAGAGAACGCGCGCACTCTTTGGGCTGGAGAATGATGAAAGCCTCCTTTACGATGAGGATGACCCGGAAAAGGTTGACGCCTCTCTCACTCGCTTGGCTAAATCAGTCCGCACGGATGCGGCACTACCAAAAGTACTGAACAAGGCGGTGGATCTGGAGGAAGGAAAGGAGCTTTCGATTGCTCGGCCTAGTGTCATGTCGCCTACGCATGCGCGCACAACAAGCGAAATGGGCATAATGATGCGTCGACCGAGCATGTCATCGGTAGAACTGCAAAATGCTGAAGAGCAGGATGATGACGCCAGACTAAACTCAACCTCGCTTCATCCTTCGGCATCCATGGATCTCTCGACGCTCCACGACCCATGTGCATTGGATGTGTATCACTCCTCGACTTCGAACAGCACGTTCGCACTGGGAAGTCTGTTTGGATTTTCAAAGCCCATTTCCCTCTGGCCGACAAACGTATCGAAGCCCTTCTTTATCCGCGAGGCTGAGCATTCGGTGTCATTGTTATTGCGCTATGCTGGCCTGACACCCGCCGGATACGGACTTCCCATTGGTGCACAGGGATCTGTGCGATGGGAGCTTCATTCAGACAAGGATAACATTAGAACTTATACGCATAATGTACCTGGCTCACCCACGCCCATTGTCAAGGCCACGGCTGTATTTGCAGTCAATCCGGCTATTTTGTTTGCAATACTTCGTTCTCCCAAGTCTCGGGCGCTCCTCGATCCGTATTGTGAGTCGTCGGAGTCGTTTGCTAGAGATGAAGTTCTGAAGGCAATCGCCCAAGTTCGAGCCTCCCTTTCATCCTCAGGAGACCCAGAGTTGCCTCCTTTGCTACCAAGTCCCAAGCAGCGCCCCGATTCCAAACTTTCTGCAGACGTCGCAGGCGTCAATCTCCTGAAGCCGGATGGCGTCATTGGTGACGCGAGTCCGGAAGCGCAGCACGATGTTGTTCGCGCAACAGATATGCCAGGGTTCGAAAACATCTCAGCCGAGTGCTTGTCGTTAGTGCACCATAAGTTTGCTGTGAGACACTGGCTCAACAAAAGCGTGCGAGATGCCACAGTTATCCAGACTGGAGTTGCACTGCCAAGCAAAGCGTTTGCTGTTGCCTCGCGCTCATTTGAGCACGCCTCAAAGAAGGCGCAAGATCCAACTTTGCGCGTTAACTTTCTCACAAATGGTTTCGTGATTCAGCCGTGGAAGCCAACGGTACCGATGGCGGCATCCACATCGACCTCGTCCATGTCGGCGTCAAATCTTTTGGCGAGCGCATCTAAGTCCGTCACAACCCCAACGTCGCGATTGAGGTCACCCTCCGAAGTGCTGGGTAGTGGCAATGGAGCGCGCCCGAAAGTCACCGAGTCTGGTGGTGTGGATCCTGGTCCTGAGTCTCTTCT
>Ga0182741_1005798_pt1 | contig 11196 bp, 6 predicted proteins | sample eDN5th37CBELigOP_FD_128874 | JGI IMG/M metagenome (GOLD analysis project Ga0182741, IMG submission 128874) | Enriched Organic Plus compost microbial communities from Emeryville, California, USA - eDNA 5th pass 37_C BE-Lig OP (version 2) (version 2) ...
CGCGGCCGGGTCCGTGTCGGCTATCGGCACGGACCCGGCCGTGCTGGGAATCGGCACGGACCCAGCCGTGCGGCGGGCCGCCGACCTGCTGCCGGGCCGGGTGAAGGTCGCGGAGTCGCCGGCGCGGGCCCGTGCACGGTTCGGCGGGCGGGAGGCGTTCGGCTGCATCTACACCGTGGCCGTGCCCGAGTTCCACACCGACCCCGGTGAGGTGGCCGCCCTCGTCCCGCTGCTCGCCCCGGACGCCGCACTGTGGGTGTTCGACGAGGCCGGGCCGGGGGAGGACATCGGGGCCCTGTCGATGAGGGTGAGCACGGTCCTCGCGCGCGGCGGTTTCGTGATCGTGGACATGCTCGAACACGGGTCGTGGATCGCGGTGTGGGCGGCCGCCGCAGGTCGGGATCACGGCTGACGACGCGCCCCGCGTGCCTGCGGAGAGTTGTCGTCCGCCGCGAGTACGGTGTCGCCTGCCCGCAGTTGCTCTTCGAGGGGAGTGTGCGTGACCGATACCGACGGATTCGACGAGATGCTCGATCGCGACTGGACCCGCTACGCGTCCCGGCTCGTGCGGCACCTCACGACCCTCACCGCGCCGGGCGGGTTCGAACTGCTCGCCGAGACCCCCACCGGCCCCGAACCCCGCATCCACGTGCAGCGGAACGCCGGCGACGACGTCACCGTCACCGTCGCCGGGACCGGATCGGTCACCCGCACCACCGGCGAGGCCGACGACCTCGCCCGGCACATCGTGTCCGTGCTCCGCACCGACGCCTCGGTGCCGCATCCGGCCTTCCTGCAGGCCGTGCCCCCGTTCCCCCTCGGTGGTCTGCGCGAGCGCGTCAGCGACACCCTCGCCCGCACCCTGGGCCGGCCCGCGCCAGTCGACGCCGACGGCGACTTCGTCGTGGTCCTCGACGCGCAGGTGATCTTCGTGGTGGTCGACGCCGACGGGCCCGGGGTGCGGCTGTGGGCCCCGCTGCTGCACGGCATCCCGGAGACCGGGGAGTCGGAGGATCCGGAGGTACGCGTGCGAGTCCTCGAGGAACTCACCGAACTCAACCTCGAATGGCCGCACATCAAGGTGGTCCTCGTCGAGGACCGGCTGGTCGCGACCGTCGACATGCTCGGCGATCCCTTCGTCCCGCGGCACCTGTCGGAGATGCTCGACAGGCTCCGCGGATTCCTCGGGGCGGTCGACGACCGGTTCGCCCGCCGTTTCGACGGGGTGCGCTACGGCTGCGACTCCGAATCCGAGGCCGACACCCACTGGGCCGACGACCAGAACTGACGGCTCAACGCCAGCTCGGCAGCCACAGCTGGCTGTGCCAGTGCTCCACCGAGATGGGCAGCGCCGTAAGGATCGGCCACAGCCACACGAAGTTCGCCACCACCAGACCCACGTACAGGCACACCACGAGCAGACCCGTCGTCCGGCGTTCCCGCGACGCGGCCGGGGAGCCGAGGACGTCGCCGAGCACCAGCGCGAGACCCATGACCAGGAAGGGTGCGAGCGGCACCGCGTAGAAGTAGTACATCTGCCGGTCGAGCGTCGCGAACCAGGGCAGCAGACCGGCGCCGTACCCGGTGAGCACCGCCGCCCACCGCCAGTCGCGGCGGACGAACGCCTGCCACAGACCCCACAGCAGCACCGGCAGCGACACCCACCACAGCGCCGGGGTCCCGACCAGCATGACGGCCTTGACGCACTGCTCGGCGCCGCAGCCCTTGATCTGTTCGCCCTCGGCGAAGTAGTAGAGCATCGGGCGCAGCCCCATCGGCCACGTCCACGGCTTCGATTCCCAGGGATGCTGGTTGCCTGCGGAGTTGGTGAGCCCCGAGTGGAACTCGAGCACGCTGGCGCTGTAGTACCAGAGCGACCGCAGTGCGTCGGGCACGAAACCGAGCGTGCTGTCGTGCCCGATGCGGGTGCCGACCGCGTGGCGGTAGACGCCGGTCTCGCTGGCGAACCACGCCCAGTAGGTCGACAGATAGACGGCCACCGGGATCACGACCAGCGCGTACAGGGCCGGCCCGATGTCGCGCAGCGCCGTGCCGATCCACGGTCGCTGCACCCCGTAGGCGCGGCGCGCCGCGAGGTCGAAGGCGACGGACATCAGTCCGAAGAAGGCGATGAAGTACAGGCCCGACCACTTGGTACCCAGTGCCAGGCCCAGCAGCACACCGGCCCCGAAGCGCCACCAGCGCACCCCGAAGCGCGGCCCCCACACGCTGTCGAGCACCCGGCCCTCGGCGTGCACCCGCGCCATCCGGGCCCGCACGTCGTCGCGGTCGACGATCAGGCAGCCGAACGCGCCGACGACGAAGACCGCCTGGAAGATGTCGAGCATGCCGAGACGGGACGACACGAAGGTCACCCCGTCGACGACCAGCAGCAGACCCGCGATCGCGCCGAGCATCGTCGACCGGGTCAGCCGCCGTGCGATGCGCACGACGAGCAGCACCAGCACGACCCCGGCCACCGCGGCGGAGAACCGCCAGCCCCATGCGTTGTAACCGAACAGGGCCTCACCGAGCGCGATCAACTGTTTCCCGACCGGCGGGTGGACGACGAGCCCGTATCCGGGGTTGTCCTCGATCCCACCGCCGGTGAGCACCTGCCAGCCCTGCGGGGCGTAGTGCTTCTCGTCGAAGACGGGCGTGCGCGCGTCGGTGGGGTAGTTGAGCATCGTGAACCGCGTGATCGCGGCGAGCGCCGTGACGAACAGGGTCACGATCCACCCGCGCGTCCGGTCGCCCGGAAGCGCCTCGGGCACCGGCGCGAGCGGACCCGGGCTGAGAAGGCGGCGGTCCGGGGCCTCGGAAGGGCTGCGGTCCGTCACGGTCACCTCCCGATCGTAGGCTGAGCCGTATGCAGGCAGCGAAACCGGTACAGGGCGCGAATCCGGAACAGGGCCGGCTCGTGCTGGCGGCGACCCCGATGGGCGACATCGGCGACGCCTCGGCGAGGCTGCGTGAGGCGCTGGCCACCGCCGACGTGATCGCTGCGGAGGACACCCGCCGCACCCGCAATCTCGCCGCCGCCCTGGACGTCACCCTCACCGGCCGCGTCGTCAGCTTCTACGACCAGGTCGAGGTGTCGCGACTGCCGGGGCTCGTCGCCGAGGTCGAACAGGGACGTACCGTGCTGCTCGTCACCGACGCCGGGATGCCCTCGGTGAGCGACCCCGGCTACCGGCTCGTCGCGGCGTGCGTCGACGCGGGTCTGCCCGTGACCTGCCTGCCGGGCCCGTCCGCGGTCACCACGGCCCTCGCGCTGTCGGGGCTGCCGGTCGAGCGGTTCTGCTTCGACGGTTTCCCGCCCCGCAAGCCCGGCCAGCGCCGCGCGTGGCTCGAGACCCTCGTGCGCGAACCCCGCGCGGTGGTCTTCTTCGAGGCTCCGCACCGGCTCGCGGCGTGCCTGGCCGACGCGGTGGAGGTGCTCGGGGGCGAGCGCCGCGCCGCGGTGTGCCGGGAATTGACCAAGACCTACGAGGAGGTGCGCCGCGGCACCCTCGCCGAACTGGCCGACTGGGCCGTCGAGGGGGCGCGCGGGGAGATCACCGTCGTCCTCGAGGGGGCCACCGCGGTGGCCACCGACCCCGTCGATCTCGTCGAGGAGGTCGAGCGGCTCGTCGAGGAGGGGACACGGCTGAAGGACGCCTGCGCGCAGGTCGCCGAGTCGGCGTCGCGGACGTCCGGGGCGGCGGTGTCGAAACGGGAACTGTACGACGCGGTGCTCGAGGCACGTCGCGCCTGATTCGTTCCGATTGCGTTTCCCGTCGGCGGTTCGTGTGACCCTCGGTGCCAGAGAGGGCCTACACTCTCCCGGCACACATGTTGCCGACGCGATCAGAGCGGGACGCCGGTGGCACGCGATCGAGCGGAAGGACGCGTATGGACTCGGTGAACGATTTCCTCGTCGAGGTCGCAGGGGTGGTGTGGGGGCCCTACCTCCTCATCCCGCTGCTGCTGGGAACCGGTCTGGTCCTCACCGTCCGGCTGCGCGGACTGCAGTTCCGCAAGCTGGGCCCTGCGCTGCGGCTGGGCCTGATCCAACGTCACGACGAAGGTGCCACCGAAGGTGACATCTCGCAGTACCAGGCGCTGACCACTGCGCTGGCCGCGACCGTCGGCGTGGGCAACATCGCCGGTGTCGCCACCGCCATCTACTTCGGTGGTCCGGGCGCACTGTTCTGGATGTGGGTTACCGGCCTGGTCGGTATGGCCAGCAAGTACTCCGAGGCCTTCCTCGGCGTGAAGTACCGCACCACCGACGCCAAGGGTGAACAGAGCGGCGGTCCGCAGTACTACCTGGCCCGCGCGATCCCCAACAAGCTGGGTCTGGTGCTGAGCCTGCTGTTCGCGGTGTTCGCGGTCCTCGCCAGCTTCGGTATCGGCAACATGACGCAGGCGAACACGGTCGCCACCCAGCTCGACGACACCTTCGGCGTGCCGACCTGGGTCAGCGGCGCGATCATGACGGTCCTCGCCGCCGCGGTGCTGCTCGGCGGCATCAAGTCCATCGGCAAGGTCACTGCCGGTTTCGTGCCCGCCATGATCCTGCTCTACGTGGGCGCCGGCATCATCGTCCTCGCCGTCAACATCACCGAGATCCCGAGCGCGTTCGCGCTGGTGTTCACCGACGCGTTCACCGGCACCGCCGCGACCGGCGGCTTCATCGGCTCGGTGTTCATGATCGCCCTGCGCTACGGCGTGGCGCGCGGCATCTTCTCCAACGAGTCGGGCATGGGTAGCGCGGCCATCGCCGCGGCGGCCGCCCAGACCTCGCACCCGGTCCGTCAGGGCCTGGTGTCGATGACGCAGACCTTCATCGACACGATCGTCGTGGTGACCTTCACGGGTCTGGTCATCATCTCCACGGGAGCCTGGGAGTCGGGGGAGAAGGGCGCGGCGATGACGTCGGCGGCCTTCGCCGACGGCCTCGGCGGCGACTGGGGTCACTGGATCGTCGCCGTCTCGGTGGTCTTCTTCGCCTTCTCGACCATCCTCGGCTGGTCCTACTACGGCGAGCGGTGCATCGAGCGGCTCGTGGGCCGCGGCGGCGTGGTGCCCTACCGCGCGGTGTTCGTGGTGGTCGTGTTCATCGGTGCCACCACCCAGCTCGAGGTGGTCTGGAACTTCTCCGACGTGATGAACGGGCTCATGGCCCTGCCGAACCTCATCGGTCTGCTGGTGCTGTCGGGTCTGATCGCCCGGGAGACGAAGGCCTATCTGGACCGCGATCCGGATCTGACGAACCCGGCCGCGGTGAAGGACGGCTGGGGTTCCGAACCGGTCAAGTAACCGGGTCCCGAGACGACGAAGGGCTCCCGATTCGGGAGCCCGGAGGAGATGGCGAGGCGTTCCTTCACGCCGATGTGGGACTACCCCTCGTTAGCCCCTGATCGACGTGAAGGCCCCCGCCTCACGCTGCAAGGTTGTGCCCCTTGCGTGGTCTCCACTTTTCCCCACCACGGGTGGGACGGAAAACGGCGTCCCCAGCGGAACAGCTATCATCCCTGTTCAGACAGGGTGAGGAATTTTTCCGCAGCGGAAGTTTCCGCGCTGGGATCAGGAGTGCGAGGGGCGCGGAACGGATGGCGGACGACGGCGGCAACCCCACAGCGGCGCAGGGGACACAGCCGGCGCAGTCGGCGCAGGGGCAGCGGCAGTTCTTCGCCGACCAGCTGCGGATGCTCTTCGCCGCGGCCGGCCGGCCCGCCCTGAAGAAGGTCGTCTCCGAGGCCACGGCCGTCGCCCGGTCCGTGGGCAGCGACCGCACGATCTCCGTCCAACGCGTCAGCGACTGGCGCAGCGGCAACCGCCTGCCCGCCACCTTCGAGGCGGTGCACCCCGTGCTCGTGGTGCTCATCCGCGCGGCCCGCGAACTCAACTCCGAGCCACCCGTGCCCGGGCTCTACTCGCTCAAGCAGTGGGAGAACTGGTGGAAGGCCGCCCGCGGCCAGACCGGCTCACCGCGCGCCGAGAAGACCGCCGGGCCGACGGTGCCGCCCGGTATCCGCCCCTACAAGGGCCTCGCCTCCTACGGTGAACAGGACGCCCGGCTGTTCTTCGGACGCACCCAGAGCGTGCGCAGCCTGACCGACGTCGTGATCGCCTCGCACGGCCAGGGACCGGTCGTCGTCACCGGCGCGTCCGGGGTCGGCAAGTCCTCGCTGGTGCGCGCCGGCCTCATCCCGCAGCTGTGCTCCGGGACGGAGTGCCACCCCGTGGTGATCACCCCCGGCACCGATCCCGTGAAGCGTCTCGTCGACGCCCTGCCCGAGCTGGCCGAGGTCTCCGATCCCACCGACCACGAGGCCGTGCACGCCGCCCTGCGCGCGGTGTGCGAGCGGACCTCCACGACGCTGCTGGTGATCGTCGTCGACCAGATCGAGGAACTGTTCACCCACTGCACCGACTCCGCCGAGCGCACCCGCTTCCTGGCGCTGCTCGAGACGGCCTCCACCGGGCACGAGGAGGACGCGCCCGCGCTCGTCGTCGCCACCATGCGGTCGGACTTCTACGACCAGGCCGTCGCCTATCCGGTACTGGCCCGGGCTCTGGAACGCCGCACCAAGACGGTCCAACCCCTCGACCGCGACGACCTGGTCGAGGTCATCACGGCGCCGGCCAAGCTCGTCGGCGCGCGGCTCGAGGCCGGTCTCGTCGACCTCATCCTCCACGACCTGGCGGGCATGACCCGCGGTGAGATCAGCGGCACCGAACTCCCGCTGCTGTCGCACCTGCTCGACTCGCTGTGGGACAAGCGCAGCGGCGGTGCGCTCACCGTCGCCGCCTACCGCGCGACCGGTGGGGTCCGCGGATCGGTCGCCGCCAGCGCGGAACGGGCCTGGGAGAGCCTCGGCGACGACGCCGACCGGGCGCGCGCCCGGGCGATGCTCGTGCACCTGGTGTACGTCACCGCGACCGGCACCGACGTCAAGATCGCCCGGCCGCTGAACGAACTGCTGGCCGTCGCCGGCGACGACCGCGATGCCGCCGCCCGGGTGCTCGACCACTTCGTGTCGGCCCGGGTGCTGGTGGTCGACGCGGGCACCGTCGAACTCATCCACGACGCGGTGATCGACGCGTGGCCGCGGCTGAAGTCGTGGATCCAGCAGGACCGCGCCCACGCCGCGATGCGGCAGCAGATCGAGGCCGACGCGCAGACCTGGCTGGAGAGCGGCCGCAATCGTGGCCTGCTCTACCAGCGGGGACGCATGGACGTCGTCGCCGAACAGAACCCGCAGCTCGCCGAGACGTCGGCCTCCTCGCGGGGGCTGGTGGCCCTCAGCCCCGCCGCGGTCGCCTTCCTCGACGCCTCGCGACGTCAGATCGCCCGCCAGACCCGTCTGCGGCACGCCGTCATCGCGGTGCTCGCGGGGTCCACCATCGTCGCCCTGGTGATGTCCGGCCTGGCCTGGGACGCGAAGAGCCGCGCCGAGACGGAACGGAGCACGGCACAGTTCCAGCAGATCGTCGCGTTGTCGGACTCGCTCAAGGACGACGACCCCACGACCTCCGCGCACCTCGCGCTGGCCGCCGCGGGCCTACAGCCCGACAATCCCATCGCCTACTCACGGCTGATCGCGACCCAGGCCGTGCCCCTCGCCTACACCCTCACCGGGCACACGGGCCCGATCTACGGGGTCGTCGTCTCACCCGACGGTTCGACCCTCGCCTCGGCCAGCGACGACGGCAGCGTGCGGTTGTGGTCGCTGGAAGGCGATCACCCCACCCCGATCGGGGAGCCGCTGCAGCTGTCGTCGAAGTACATGGCCTCGGTGTCGTTCACCCCGGACGGCCGCTACCTCGCGGTGGGGGCGGCCGACAGCGGCGTGTGGATCTTCGACGTCTCCGACCGGGCCGCGCCGAAGGCCGTCCTCGAGCGACAGGCCTACGCGGAGGGCGCCGTGCACAACGTGCGGTTCTCGCCCACCGGCCGGGTCCTGGCCGTGCCCTACGACGACGGGCGCGTCGCCCTCGTCGACACCTCCGATCCCGCCTCCGGCCGGTTCCCCACGACGCTGATCACCGGACACGAGGGCGGCGTGCGCACCGCCGCCTTCCGCCCGGGCGGCGACGTGCTCGCCACCTCCAGCGACGACCGCACCGTCCGCCTGTGGAACGTGCACGATCCGTCGCATCCGGTGCCGCTCGGCGAACCGCTCACCGGTTTCGGGGACGTCGCGCACTCGGTCGCCTTCAACGGCGACGGTTCGATCCTCGCCGCCAGCAGCGACGACGGGGTGCTGCACCTGTTCGACACCTCCGATCCCCGGCGCGCACACCGGGTGGGGATACCGAAGAACGCGCACACCGGCGGAGTCTGGAACATCGCCTTCCTGCCGGACGGCGCCACGCTGGCGAGCGCGTCGTGGGACGGAACCGTGAAGCTGTGGAATCTCACCCCCGGCGAGTGGACCCTCGACGAACTCGGCCCGCCGTTGACCGGCCACGGCGGCGGCGTGCCCACCCTCACCGTCGGGCCGCAGGGCGGCATGCTCGTCACCGGTGGCCAGGACGCCAACATCCGTATCTGGACGATGCCGCACACCCGCATCGCGGTCGCCGACACCGCGCTCACCCGGCCCGCGATCAGCCGCGCCGGAGACCTCGTCGCGACCGGCAGCTACGGCCCCGACATCAGCCTGTGGCGGGTCGGCGCCGACGGCGACTGGACCCGGGCCGGCGGCATCGAACTGCCGCGTCCGCTCGGCGGCGCCTACGTGTGCGCGCTGTCGCCCTCCGGAACCGTGCTGGCCACCGCCCCGACCTCCGGCGGCAGCGTCCAGCTGTGGGACGTGCGCGACCCGTCGTCGCCGAAACCGCTCGGCGAACCCGTCGCGCTGGGCACCCGCTTCACGTCGGCGCTGGGCTTCGGACCCGACGGCACGACCCTGGTGACCGGCTCCGACGACTTCTCCGTGCAGTTGTGGGACATCGCCGACCCCGCCCATCCCGTGCCCTGGGGTGATCCGCTCGAGGGCCCGCGGAACCTGGTGCGGGTGGCGACGATCAGCCCCGACGGTCGCAGCCTCGTCGTCACGAGCGCCGACAGCGACATCTACGCCTGGGACATCACCGACCCGCGGCAGCCGAAGCGGGTGGACGTCGCGGACGGGCACACCGGAGGGGTCAACGGCGCTGCCTTCGGCAAGGACGGCGACGTGCTCGTGACAGGCGGGGACGATCACGTCGTCCGGGTCTGGGACCGCGACGACGCCGGGAACTTCACCCTCCGCCCGACGGCCCTCGAGGGCCACAGCGGCACCGTCTACTCGGTGTCGATCGACCGCACCGCCACCCGCGCGGTGAGCGGCAGCGACGACGGCACCATCCGGTTGTGGGACGTCTCCGACCCGGACGACATGCGGGAGATGGGGGGACCGGTCACCGATATCGGCGTGGGCCGCTGGCAGGTGGTGCTCGCCCCGGACGGCACCATCGTCGGTGCCGGCGGCGACGGGGTTCTCCGCACCTGGGGACTCGACGCGGATGCGGTCGTCAGCAGGATCTGCCGGTCGACGTCGGCACGTCTCGAGGACGTGCTCGACCGCTTCGAGCTTCCTCCGCCGGCTCGCGAGGTGTGCTGAGCGCGAGGATGCTCGCAGCCTTGTCCAGGCATTCCTGCCATTCGGCGTCGGGATCGGAGTCGATCGTGATGCCCCCACCGACGCCGAGCGCGCACACCCGCGACCCGTCGGGCCCGTACCCGAACTCGACGGTGCGGATCGCGACGTTCAGTTCGGTGCCGGCGAGCGGGCTCGTCATGCCGACGGTGCCGCAGTACACCCCGCGCGGCGCCGGCTCCCACCGCATCAGCAGGTCGCGGGCCCGCAGCTTCGGGCAACCCGTCACCGAGGCGGGCGGGAAGGCGGCTTCGAGCAGGTCGGCGACGGTCGCGTCCGGCCGGCGGGTGGCCGCGACGGTGGACACGAGATGCCACACCCCGGGTGCGGGCCGCACCGCGAGCAGCTCCCCGACGGTGACCGTCCCGGTCTCGGCGACCCGGCTCAGGTCGTTGCGCACCAGGTCCACGATCATGACGTTCTCGGCGACGTCCTTGACCGAGGCGCGCAAGGCAGCGGGGTCGGCGGTCAGCGGCAGGGTGCCCTTGATCGGGCTCGACCGCAGCGTGTCGCCGTGCAGCGAGACGAACAGCTCCGGGGACAACGACGCGACCGCACCCCACGGTCCTTGCAGGTAGACGGCGCGGGCCGGGGCGGTGCGGGCGATGCCGTCGGCGAAGAACGCCAGCGGGTCGCCGTCCCAGACACCGGTGAACCGGGTGCACACGCACGCCTGGTAGACCTCGCCGGCGCGGATCGCCTCGAGGCACTGCTGCACGCCGTGGCGGTGCACCTCGCGGTCCGGGGCGGTCCAGTCGATGTGCCAGCCGCCGGCAGGTGCCGCGGGAGCGGTGACGGCGACGGAGAGCTCGTCGGGACACGGCTCGTCGCCGAGGGTTTCGTACCACCAGCAGCCGGTGTGGTCGAGGCGCAGCACGGTGTCGGTCCAGCCGCTCGCCGCGACCGGCAACGCCGGCTGCTGCGGGGCCCGGTCGGGATACGCGACGAACCCGACGCGGCCGCCGCCGACGAGCGGCCCGCCGTCCGGGCGGGTGGCGGGCACCATCCCTTCGGCGAACGCCTCCTCCGGTGCGACCGCGCCGGCCTCGAGGGAGGGGACGAGGATCGCGGAGGAGGAGAACCAGTCGCCGGACAGTGCCGCCGGGGCCGGGATGCCGAGCCGGCGGGCACGGTCGGCGAGCGCTGTGAGGACACGATCCGGGGTGCCGCCGCGGCCGAGACGTTCCATCCGCATGGCGTCAGCTTGTCACGACGGCTCCCCGTTTCCGGTGCGCGCCCCGAGGTGTGTCAGTTTGTCGGGATTGCGCACCACGTAGACACCGGTGACCCGGCCCTCGTCGATCTCGAGCTGCAGCACCAGGTCGAGCACACCCGCGGAGTACACGAGGATGCCCGGCATCGCGTTCACCGAGGCGATCTCGAGGGTCATGTCAGGCAGCGGATGCCGCACCAATCCGAGGAACAGGCGCGCCACCCGCGCGGCACCCGTCACCGGCACCCGGGCCGCGGTGACCTTGCCGCCACCGTCCGCCAGGTACACCACGTCGGGAGCGAGGATGGTGAGCAGCCCGTCGAGGTCGCCGGTGGTCGCCGCGACGAG
>Ga0182741_1005801_pt1 | contig 11191 bp, 12 predicted proteins | sample eDN5th37CBELigOP_FD_128874 | JGI IMG/M metagenome (GOLD analysis project Ga0182741, IMG submission 128874) | Enriched Organic Plus compost microbial communities from Emeryville, California, USA - eDNA 5th pass 37_C BE-Lig OP (version 2) (version 2) ...
CAGCCGCACCGTTACGGGCAAGTCCGCGTCTGGGGCTCGATCGGCTTCATCGTGGTGGTGTCCTCGTATGGTCCACTGCTCGATCATTTCGGCGCCGCAAGCCTGCCGTGGCTGATGCTGCCGTTGCTGGCCGGGCTGCTGGCCTCGGCCTACGCCAACCATTACGAGCATCCGCCTCGTGAAACCGGTGCGCCGGACCAGGCGGGTTTCCGCAGCCGCCTGCGGCAACCGGCGGTGCGCGCCTTCTTCGTCGCCGCCTTCCTGACCCAGATTTCGTTCGGGCCCTACTACACCTTCTTCGCCATCTATCTGGGCGAACACGGCTATTCCGCATCCCGGCTCGGCCTGTTCTGGACGGTGGGCGTGCTGGCGGAAATCGGCGTGTTCTTCCTGTCGGCCAGGATCTTCCGCCGTTGGGATGCGGGCAAGGTGATGACGGTGGCGATGTTCAGCGCCGCGCTGCGCTGGTGGGCGACCGCACTATGGCCGGAAAACGCCTGGCTGCTCGGCCTGGCGCAAATCACCCACGCGCTGAATTTCGGCGCGTTCTTCGCCGCCGCGATGCAATTGCTCGCACGCTTCTTTCCCGGCCGGCTCAACGGCCATGGCCAAGGCGTGTTCTACGGTCTTTCCTCCGGGATTGGCGGGGTCGCCGGTGCCCTGATCGCCGGGCAACTGTGGCGCGTCAGCGGTTCCACCGCGTTCGCCGCCGCCGGCGGCTTCGCCCTGCTGGCGGCGATCATCGCCTGGCGCTGGTTGGTCCCGGCGCGGTCCGGCAACCTTTTCCCGGTGGACTAACCGACTCCCCGCCGTGACAGGAAACCGATGATGGCGGTCGCCGTGGCCGCGCTCGAAACCTGGACAGGTGCCGGTCCAGGCGCCCGGTTCCATCCAGGCCAGGCAACAGGCACAACGTCAGTGCCCGCTCGCCCATCGACGAGATTTACCAGACCAGATCGTCCGGCACCTGGAACTTCGGATCCGCATAGGGATCCTCGTCCGCCGGCGCATCGGGATCGACCTTCAGGGCGACCGAGGGCGCGAACGTGGCTTCCGCCTGCGCCAGCACTTCCGCCGTCACCAGCAGGTAACGTCCGTTCAACTGGACCACGCCCAGCTCGCCGGCGTTGAGCGCCTTGAGCTGGGTCTCGTTGACGTAGATGCGCTTGATCTTGCCGCCATAGGGGAAGTGGCGCGCAATCTCGGCGCCCGCATCGTTCAGTGCCTGATCCTTGAGCAGGGTCTCCAGCCGCGCCTTGGCCTCGCGGCGCAACCGGGCTTCCTCCTGCTTGCGGCGCTCGGCCTCGATGCGCTCGTCCTTTTCCTTCTGCGCACGGATCGCGTACGCCTTGGCCAGATCGATATCGCCCTCGCGCTTGCCGCCCTTGCCGTGGCCCTGGCCCTGCCCCGGGGATCCGTGCGGGCGGTTTCCGGGTTTGCCCTTGCCGGCCGGTGCCGGCTTGCCGGGATGCCGGGCGTGAGGCTTGTTCGAAGGCTGCCCGGGCTTGCCGGCCTGCGGCTTGCGCTCGGGTTTCGGCGCCGGCTTGAAGCCCAGCCCGAGGAGTTGATCGCGGAGGGAATCGCTCATTGCGGAAAGTTCGGCGGTGGACACAACGCGCCCGCGTGGCGGGCGCGGTGCCAAGCGTATCAATAATGCGGCGGGGGCGGCTCGTCGGCCGGATCGGCGTACAGCTCGCCCCGCAGCTTGCGCAGGTCCGAAAGCAGGTTCATCAACAGCTCGGTATTGCGCCCGCTTTCCGCGCGGGCGTCGGCCAGCGCCTCGCTGAGTTCGGCCATCGCCTGCTCCTGGAAGGTCAGGCGCGTTTCCAGTTCGACCAGCCGTTGCTCCAGCCGATCCTGCGAGAACAGATCACTCGGCATGGACGGAACGCCCGCGACCGATGCCGTAGTAGGCGATTCCGGCCTGCTCGACTTCGGCCGGCTCGTACAGATTGCGTCCGTCGAAAATCACCGCATCCTTGAGCACGCTCTTGAGGCGGGCGAAGTCCGGGCTGCGGAACTGCTTCCACTCGGTCACCACCACCAGCGCGTCGGCGCCGTCCAGCGCGGCCGCGGCCGAATCGCAGAGCACCAGATCATCGCGCTCGCCGAAGATGCGTCGCGCCTCGTGGCCGGCTTCCGGGTCATACGCCCGCACCTTGGCGCCGCCTTCCCAGAGCTGCGCCAGCAGGCGCCGGCTGGAGGCCTCGCGCATGTCGTCGGTGTTGGGCTTGAACGCCAGCCCCCACACGGCGAAGGTCCGGCCACGCACGCCCTCGTCCTCGCCGCGGTCGTAATGGCGCTGGATCAATTCGTACAGATGTCCCTTCTGCGCATCGTTGACCTCCTCGACCGCGTCGAGCAACCGCGGCGTGTAGCCATGCTGCTGCGCGGTGCGGGCCAGCGCCTGCACGTCCTTGGGGAAACAGGAGCCGCCATAACCGGCGCCCGGATAGATGAAGTACCAGCCGATGCGCGGATCCGAGCCGATGCCCTGGCGGACATGCTCGATGTCGGCCCCCACGCGCTCGGCGATGTTGGCGATCTCGTTCATGAAACTGATCTTGGTCGCCAGCATCGCGTTGGCCGCGTACTTGGTCAGTTCCGCCGAACGCACGTCCATCACCACGATGCGCTCGTGGTTGCGGTTGAACGGCGCGTACAGCCGCTTGAGCTTCTCGATCGCGACCGGGTTGTTGGCGCCGATCACGATGCGGTCCGGGCGCATGCAGTCCTGGACCGCGTCGCCTTCCTTCAGGAATTCCGGATTGGAAACGACGTCGAACGGCACCTCGACGCCGCGCTTCTGCAGCTCCGCCTGGATCGCGTCCCGCACGCGGTCCGCGGTGCCGACCGGCACGGTGGATTTGTCGACCACGACGGTCGGTCGCCCGATGTGCTGACCGATGGTGCGGGCGACCGCCAGCACGTACTGCAGGTCGGCGCTGCCATCCTCGTCGGGCGGCGTGCCCACCGCGATGAAGACGACTTCGCCGTGCGCGATCGCTTCGGCCGCGTCCGTGGTGAAACGCAGGCGGCCGGCGGCGTGATTGGCCTTCACCATCGGTTCCAGGCCCGGCTCGTAGATCGGGATGACGCCGTTGTTCAGGCCTTCGACCTTGGCGGCATCGATATCGACGCAGATGACGTCATGGCCTACTTCGGCCAGACAGGTACCCGTCACCAGGCCGACGTAACCGGTGCCGAAGATCGCTACTCGCATGCTGGAATTCCGTTGTTGGGGGAACGTGGAGTTATTGCAGGATGCCCATCAACTCAACGTCAAAAGTAAGCGTCGCGTCCGGCCCGATCTTGCCGCCCGGTGCGCCGTCCTTGCCGTAGGCGAGGTCGCCGGGAATCCAGAAACGGTACTTGGCGCCGACCGGCATCAGCGAGACGCCCTCGGTCCAGCCCGGGATCACCTGGTTCAGGCCAAACTCAGCCGGCTGGCCGCGGTCGTAGGAACTGTCGAACACCGTGCCGTCCAGCAGCGCGCCGACATAGTTGACGCGCACGCGGCTGCTCGGCGTGGGGCGCGCGCCGTTGCCTTCGCGCAGCACCATGTACTGCAGGCCCGACGGCGTGGTGATCACGCCCTTCTTAGCCTTGTTCTCGCTCAGGAACTTGCTGCCCTCGGCGCGGTTGCGCTGCGCGCTCTCACTCTGGCGGCGGACCATGAAGGCTTCCATCGTGGCCTTGGCTTCCTCGGCCGTCAGCAGCGGCTTGGCCGACTTGTCCAGCGCGGTGCGCATGCCCTGCATCACCACCGCGATGTCGAGATCCTGCTTCAGCGGCGCCAGCGACGGCCCCACCATGTAGCTGCCCAGCATCAGGCCGACCTTGTCCTTCGCCACCGCCGGCGGCTGGCTGCCCGGCGGCATGCCCGGAATCTGCTGGCCCTGGCTGGCGGCCAGGTTGATCCGCAGCGCCTGATCGGTCGCCTGCGCTTCTTCCTGGCTGATCAGCGGCTTGCCGCCGTCGATCGCGTTCTTCATCGCGCGCTCGAACGAGGGCATATCGATGAACTTGGCAATCGGCTCGAACGATTGGCCGAGATCCAGGCCGACAGAATAACTGACCTTGTCGCGCTCGTTCGCCAGCGCGGTTTTTTCCTGTGCAGACACGCTGACTCCCAGCATCGAAAAAGTGATTGCCAAACCCGCCGCGAAACCGCGAACCGACCGCTTCATCCCTCAACTCCTCGCAACTCGCCGCGATGGCGGCACCAATCCCGCATTGTCGCATGCAAGCCGCGGCCGCGTGCAGGGTTCAGCGGCGCGCGGCCTTCAGTTCGCGTTCGATGGCGGCAACCAGCGCCGGGTCGTCCGGCGTGGTCTTGCTGGGGAAATTCGCCACCACCCTGCCATCGCGCGAAATCAGGTACTTGTGGAAATTCCAGCCGGGCGACACACCGGTCGCCTTCGCGAGGGAGCGGTACAGCGGCGTGGTGTCCGGTCCGACCACGTGGACCTTCTCGAACATGGGGAATTTGACGCCGTAGGTCAGCGTGCAGAACTCCTGGATCTGCTGTTCGCTGCCAGGCTCCTGTCCCTTGAAATCGTTGGAAGGGAAACCGAGCACCGCGAATCCCTGCCCCGCGTATTTCTGGTGCAGGGCTTCCAGGCCTTCGTATTGCGGAGTGAAACCACATTTGCTGGCAGTGTTGACCACCAGCAGCACCTGTCCGGCGTATTTGTCGTTCAGCCGGATCGGTGCTTTTCCGGCCAGCGGCCGGTAGCTCACGTCCAGCAGGCCGGCCGCGAGGGCGCTGCCCGCCACGGTTACCGCGGCCGCGAACGCCAACATTTTCAACCACTTGCGATTCATTTCCGGCTCCTGGCCGCTGGGGACGTCAAGTATGCCTTCAGTTGGGTTACGAAACCGGGCATCCCCCGTTGACGGCTCGTGTCTTGGTGTTATAGTTACATACAACACCACTCACCCAATGAAGGGGGAGATGCAATGAAACCGAAACTGCTCAATACGCTGTCCGGCCTGGCGGCCAGTGGCGCCCTGCTGACCCTGGGTCTGCTGGTCGGCGGCACCGAGTCCCGCCGGAGCGCCACGGAAGGCAGTCCTTTGACGGGCGTCGATTCCGCCATCGAAGCCGCCGCGGCCACCGAGGAAGCACAGGTCCACCCGCGCCGCCGGGCGCGCGCGACGCTGTCGATGCCCTATTTCTCTTTCGCGCAGTCGCTGCGCCCACGGGGTTGAGCCATGGCCGACATCCAGTGGAGCGACGGTGCTCCCATCTACCGCCAACTGAAGGATCGCGTGATCGCCATGATGCTAGACGGGGTTCTGAAACCGGGTGACGCCCTGCCATCCGTCCGCCAGGTGGCGGCCGAATACCAGCTCAATCCCATCACGGTCTCGCGTGCCTACCAGGAACTGGCCGACGAGGCGCTGGTGGAAAAGCGCCGCGGGCTGGGCATGTTCGTGACCGAGGAAGCCTCCCGCAAACTGCTCAAGAGCGAGCGCGAGCGATTCCTGCACGACGAATGGCCCGTCGTGGCCCAGCGCATAGAACGCCTGGGACTTTCGTTCGAGGAACTGCTGCAAGCCAAGGAGAACAAGTGATGAGCGCCGTGATTTCCAACCCCGTGGTGTCCGCCCACGGGCTCCGCAAGGCCTACCGCAGCAAGCTGGCGCTGGACAACACCAGCTTCCAGATCGAGGCGGGCAAGATCATCGGCCTGATCGGCCCCAACGGCGCCGGCAAAACCACCGCATTGAAGGCCATCCTCGGCCTGACCCCTTTCGAGGGTGATCTGAAAGTGCTGGGCCTGGATCCGCGCAGGCAGCGCGGCCAGTTGATGAACGATGTCTGCTTCATCGCCGACGTGGCCGTGCTGCCGCGCTGGATGCGGGTCCGCGAGGCGATCGACTTCGTGGCCGGCGTGCATCCGCGCTTCGACCGCGCCAAGTGCGAGCGCTTCCTCGCCAACACCCAGTTGCGCCCGGATCTGCGCGTGCGCGAAATGTCCAAGGGCATGATCGTGCAGTTGCACCTGGCCCTGGTGATGGCCATCGACGCCCGCCTGCTGGTGCTGGACGAGCCCACCCTCGGCCTGGACATCCTGTACCGCAAGCAGTTCTACCAGCGCCTGCTGGAGGACTACTTCGACGAGCAGAAGACCATCATCGTCACCACCCACCAGGTCGAGGAGATCGAGCACATCCTGACCGACGTGATGTTCATACGCGATGGCCGGATCGTGCTCACCGCGCAGATGGACGAGGTCGCCGACCGCTATACCGAACTGCTGGTCTCCGCCGACAAGGTCGAGCAGGCACGCGCCCTGAATCCCATCGACGAACGTGGCCTGCCGTTCGGCAAGAGCGTGCTGCTGTACGACGGCGTCGACCGCGGCCGGCTCGCCGAACTGGGCGAGATCCGCAACCCCGGGCTGGCCGATCTGTTCGTCGCCATCATGAAAGGAACCTACGCATGAACGCCGCCACCACTGCGCATGCCACCAAGGGCACGGCCATCAAATGGCTGTTGAAACGGGAATTCTGGGAGAACCGCGGCGGTTTCCTGTGGGCGCCGGTGATCACCGGCGCCATCATCACCGTGCTGTCCTTCATCGCCGCCCTGATCGGCGTCATCAAGTTCTTCCAGGTCAGGAAAGACCTGGACATCAACATGAACATCGACGGCGACATGCTGGAACATGTCCGCCAGATCGGCCAGGTCGGCGACGGCATCCTGATGGGCGGCATGGGACTGACCCAGATCGTGCTGGCGTTCGTGGTGTTCTTCTACGCCCTGGGCACCCTCTACGACGACCGCCGCGATCGCAGCATCCTGTTCTGGAAATCACTGCCGGTCACCGATACCCAGATGGTGCTGTCGAAGGCGGCCTGGGCGCTGTTGCTGGGACCGCTGCTGGCCATCGGCATCGGCGTGCTGGTCGGCGTGGCGCTGTGGATCATCGCCGCCAGCGCGATGGGCATCATGGGCGTGCCGGGCGGCTGGGCGATGTTCACCCACTCGCATCCGCTGAGCATCATCGCCAACGTGCTGTCGACCCTGCCGATCTACCTGTTCTGGGCCCTGCCCGCCGTGGGCTGGCTGATGTTCTGCTCGGCGTGGGCGCGCAGCAAGCCGTTCCTGTGGGCGGTGCTGATTCCGGTGCTGGCGTGCGTGATCATCAGCATGCTGGGCATCCTGGGCATCGACATCCCGTACGGCCCGCTCTGGTACACGGTGGTCTACCGCGGCCTGCTGAGCGTGGTGCCGGGAACCTGGTCGCCGCTGAACCTGACCAACGAACAGTTGACCGGCCAGAACGTCAACACCCCCGACGACCTGGTGCGGATGATGAACCTGGGCAACAACTGGCAGGTCTTCGGTACTGCCGACCTCTGGATCGGCGCAGTCATCGGCGCCGGCCTGATCGCCGCGGCCATCTACCTGCGCCGCTGGCGCGACAGCGAGTGAGCACCGAAGGCGGCGGCGCACGGCCGCCGCTTTCGCTCCGAATCGCAATACCGCAATACCGCAATACCGCGCCACCTTACGGAGAAGTCCCATGCATCGCATTTCCCTGCCGCTGATCGTCCTTGCCCTGGCGGCGCTGTCCCCGGCCGCCCAGGCGGGCGACAAGTACTGCAAGCACGCCGAGCCCCGCCAGCTGGATCTGGAGGTAGGCGATGCCAAGGCCGTGGTCTTCGAGGTTGCCTCCCACGATCTGAAGCTGGTGGCGAACAGTGGCGGCAAGATGGCGCTGCAGGGCCGCGCCTGCGCTTCCGAAGCCAAGCGGTTGCCCCAGCTCTCCGTCACCCAGCAGCGCGAAGGCGACAAGCTGGTGGTGAGGCTGCGCCGCGAGGGCGAGTTCCGCGGCGTCTTCTTCGGCTCCCATTACGCTTATCTGCAACTGAGCGGCAGCGTGCCCGACCACATCCCGGTGCAGCTCAAGGTCGGCTCCGGCGACGCGGAGATCCGCGGCGCCGCGATCGTGAGCGCGGATGTCGGTTCGGGCGACGCGGTCGTCCGCGATACCCGCGGGCTGGTCGCCTTCTCGGTCGGCTCCGGTGACGTGGAAGTCGACGGCGCGGGCTCGCTGCGGGGCATCGACATCGGTTCCGGCGATGCCCGCGCGCGCCGCATCCGCGGCCCGGTCAGCGTCGGCGACATCGGTTCGGGCGACTTCGAACTGGAAGACGCACGGGGCCCGGTCGAGATCGCCTCCATCGGATCCGGCGACGCGGAGCTTTCCGACATCGGCGGCGACATCGTGATCGGCAGCGTCGGTTCGGGCAATGTCGGCGTGCGCGATGCACGCGGCGGCCTCACGGTCCGCTCCGTCGGCAGCGGTTCGGTCGATCACGCCGGCGTCACCGGCACCGTTTCCCTCCCCCGCCGCCACTGAGGAGTTCCCCCATGCGCCGCATTTCCTCCCTTTCCTCCGGCCTGGGCATCGGCCTGGTCCTGGCGCTCTCGCTGGCCGCCTGCAAGCCGGAGACCAGCATCGACAATGGCAGAGGCAAGATTGCCCGCTTCGGTGACGGCGAACTCACCATCAACGCGACGGGTCATCCCAAGGCGAAGATCGGCGCCAACGGCGATCTGATCATCGACGGCAAGGCGGTGGCGCTGACACCGGATCAGCGCAAGCTGGTATCGGCCTACTACGGCGAGCTGGAAGGCATCACCCAGGCCGGCATCGCGGTCGGCAAGCAGGGCGCCAAGATGGCTGGCAAGGCGGTCGGCGCGGCCATCAGCGGGGTGCTCAGCGGCAACACCGACGACATCGACGCCAAGGTGGAAGCCGAGGCCAGGAAGATCGAGGCCGAAGCCCGGCAGATCTGCACCCGCCTGTCCGGCCTGCGCACCGCGCAGGATGCCCTGGCGGCGCAGGTGCCGGCATTCCGCCCGTACGCCAATCTGGAGCAGGCCGACATCGACGACTGCGGCAAGGATTGATCCCGGGGCGTGGTCACGGCGGCCCGGCGCTCATCGCGAAGAAGGCCGCCGGCCGATGGTGGAAACCGCGGTACGCGGGGCGACTCAGCCGCCGCCGCCGCCGGGCTTGCCGTGGATGCCGCCCTTGGCGAGCACCGCCGGATCCAGCAACGGTTTCAGCACTTTCTCCGGCAGGCCGGTGACTTCACGCGCCACGTCCAGCACCGCCCGGTTCTCCTTGTAGGCCTGTTTGGCGATCGCCGCACCCTTCTCGTAACCGATCACCGGGTTCAGCGCGGTCACCAGGATCGGATTGCGATCCAGCGCCTGGCGGACATTGTCCTGGCGGACCTTGAGGCCCTCGATGGCGGTGTCGGCCAACAGGCGCGACACGTTCGACAGCAACTGGATCGATTCCAGCAGGTTGGCGGCGATCAAGGGCAGCGTCACGTTGAGCTGGAAATTGCCGGTCTGCCCGGCCACCGTGATCGCGGTGTGGTGGCCCATCACCTGCGCGCACACCATCACCGTGGCCTCGGGAATCACCGGGTTGACCTTGCCCGGCATGATCGAACTGCCCGGCTGCAGCGCCGGCAGTTCGATTTCGCCCAGGCCCGCCAGCGGCCCGGCATTCATCCATCGCAGGTCGTTGGCGATCTTGGTCAAGGCCACCGCGAGTGCGCTGAGCTGGCCGGACAGTTCGACCGCATCGTCCTGCGCCGCCAGACCCTCGAACTTGTTGCCGGCGCTCTCGAAGCGCGTGCCGGTCTGCTTCGACAGCGCCCTGGCCACCCGCGCGCCGAAGCGCGGGTCGGCGTTGATGCCGGTGCCGATCGCGGTGCCGCCCAGCGGCAGCCGGCGCAGGCGCTTGAGGCTGTCGGCGATGCGCGCTTCGGCGGATACCAGTTGTGCCGACCACGCCGAGAATTCCTGGGCGAAAGTCAGCGGCATCGCATCCATCAGGTGCGTGCGCCCGGTCTTGACCACCTTCGCGAGCCCCTTGCCACGGCGATCGATGGTGCGACGCAGGTGCTTGATCGCGGGCACCAGGTCTTCCAGCACCGCCAGTTGCGCGGACACGCGGATGGCGGTGGGAATGACGTCGTTGGAGCTCTGGCCCAGGTTGACGTGATCGTTGGGATGCACGCCCTTGCGCCCGGCCTTGCCGGAACGGTTGGCGAGCGCGGCAATCACCTCGTTGGCATTCATGTTCGACGAGGTGCCGGAGCCGGTCTGGTAGATGTCGATCGGGAATTGCGCATCGTATTCGCCGGCGGCCACGTCCAGCGCGGCGGCGCGGATGGCGCGCGCGGTGGCCTGGGGCAACAGGCCCAGGCCGGCATTGACCTCGGCGGCGGCCGCCTTGATCAGGCCCAGCGCGCGGATGAAGCCACGCGGCATCGGCCGGCCGGAGATGGGGAAGTTCTGCACCGCGCGCTGGGTCTGCGCGCCCCAGAGCGCATCGGCGGGGACCCGCAGCTCGCCCATGCTGTCCCGTTCCACCCGGGTCCGTTCGGTGCGGGCCGCGCCCGCCGTGGTTTTCCTGCTCATCAGCGCCTCCTGTGGGAATGGTCTACGGCTGGCGCCGGGTGGTGGAACCGGCTGCTTGCAAGGGCCGCCAGCATACGCCAGGCCGGTCGGCGGGCGTCTCGCGGTAAACTAGAACGCTCCTTTTCAGCCCCCTGCCCCCATGTCGGAATCCGCCCTGCTCGCCCTGTCCCCGCTCGACGGCCGCTACGCCGCCAAGGTCGACGCCCTGCGTCCCATCTTTTCCGAGTACGGGCTGATCCGGGCGCGGATCAAGGTGGAGGTGGAATGGCTGCTGGCGCTGGCCGCCGAGCCCGGCATCATCGAACTGCCGGCGTTCTCCCCCGCCGCGATCGCCCGCCTGCGCGCGCTGGCGGACGGCTTCTCGGTTGCGGACGCGGCGCGGGTCAAGGACATCGAGCGGACCACCAACCACGACGTCAAGGCGGTCGAGTACTTCATCAAGGAGCGCCTGGCGGACGACGCGGAACTGGCGCCGGCGCTGGAGTTCGTGCATTTCGCCTGCACCAGCGAAGACATCAACAACCTCAGTTACGGCCTGATGCTGGAGCAGGCCCGCCGCGAAGTGCTGCTGCCGTCGCTGGACGGCATCGCCGCCTCGCTGCGCGCGCTGGCGCATGCCCAGGCCGACCAGCCGATGCTGTCGCGCACCCATGGCCAGACCGCCTCGCCGACCACGCTCGGCAAGGAAATCGCCAACGTCGTGGCGCGGTTGGAGCGCCAGCGCGGCCA
>Ga0182741_1005802_pt1 | contig 11191 bp, 10 predicted proteins | sample eDN5th37CBELigOP_FD_128874 | JGI IMG/M metagenome (GOLD analysis project Ga0182741, IMG submission 128874) | Enriched Organic Plus compost microbial communities from Emeryville, California, USA - eDNA 5th pass 37_C BE-Lig OP (version 2) (version 2) ...
CACGCTGAAAATCCTCCCGCCCTCCCTGCTGTCGCAGAAAGGGAAAAGGTGGACGACTTTTACGCCGCCCGCAGCAGCTCCATGCCGCCGCTTCCGTGGCCTAATTTCTCACCGCCGTTCTCAGTCGGGGTGAAATCGCAGACCAGCCGCGGCCCGGCTTCGACCCGCAACGAACATGGCAGTTCGTCGCGCAAGGTGACCGCCACCCAGCAGGGGCCGCAGGTCTCGGCCGGCGATCCGAACTGGCGCGATCCGAACGCCGAACGCTCGCCGCTTGATAACGGAGGCACGAAATATGTCCTTATGGAACCGACTGTCCCACGCGTTACGGGGACGGCTCCTGCCTGGCAGGGCTATTGAGCGGACGCTGGCCGCAACCCTGTCTCTTTGCCTTTTCACGTCCTGGGGAGCTCCCGCCTTGGCGCAGCAGAAAACCGATCCCGCGAATTACTATCTCTCGGCTGCCGGCGCGGCGGCGTTCTGGTCGCTGCGCATCAACGACGTGACGGTCTGGCGCGACTTCAACGGGCAGGACACGAATTTCACCCTGCCGGTGAACGCCTATCTGCAAAGCGGCCGCAACCAGATCAGCGTCACCTTCGTCTCGGTTGCGGGCGATCCCTATGAATTCAACGTGGCGACGCCGGACTTCTATTTCCTGGCCGAGATCGAGCGGCTGGACCTGAAGACGCGCGACAAGCGGCGGGCCGCGCTGCTGAACCTGGCGCTGGACGACAGGAACGACATCCAGTCGCCCGCCGAGACACGCTTTGGCCTGCCCGTCCAGGTCGCGACGCAGCCGCCGATGCTGGTCGCCGGCGGCGGCCACGACCGGCAGGAGCTGGCCGATGGCTGGGGCAGCGCCTGGACCGGGCGCCGGGCCATGGCGGTGTTCGAGGTGGCCGATGAATTGCCCGAGCTGCCCTGGGCCAAGGCCCCGGTCCTGTCTGACACGGCCGAATTGCGGGCCAGCCTGCTGGATGCCTATCGCGAGCTGCATGCCGCGCTGTCCTCGGGCGACCGCGACCGCATCCGTCAGCTCTACGAGCCGGCCTGGCGCCAGATCGCCGCCAGCATGAACTACGCCTCGGTCGACGAGTTCATCGAAAAGACCTCGGCGCTGGAGCAGCTCGGCCCGGTCGATCCGCAAGGCATGCGCCTGCAGCCCTTGGACCTGGTGCTGGGCGAACGGGATTTCGTGATCGAATTCATGGCCGGCAAACGGCTGATCCGCATCGTGCCCGATCCCATCCTTTGGGCGGCGGCGGACGATCCCGACAATGCCCAAAGCAGCAATGTCGCCTTCTTCATGGGCCGCGACCAGCGCCTGCATGTGGGGGCGGTGCTTTACTAGGGCGCTGCCCATGCCGTGCGGGCGCAGCGTGGAAGATGGGATAGCCCTAGATCCGGCGAAGCTCGTCATCGGCGCCATGGTCCTGGCGCGATGGCGTCGACAGGCTGTCGCTCACCTTTTCGCGGATGATGGCGATGAAGTGATGCAATGTCGGCGACGGATCGCCCTGGCGCGAGATGGCATATAGCGGCACCTGCGGCGGTTCCGGGGCGATGGGCCGGAACATCACATTCGCCCAGGCCAGCCCCTGCATGCTGGCGGGCAGCAGCGCCACGCCCATGTTCGCACCGACCAGGCTCAGCAGCGACTGCACCTCGACCACCTGCTGGCGGATCTGCGGGGTGAAGCCGGCCTGCAGGCAGCACTGATACAGATAGTCGGCAAAACGCGACTGCTGCAGGCCGAACATCACGAAGGGCTGGTCGCTGAGTTCGGCCAGCGCCAATCGGTCGCGGGCGGCCAGCGGATGCTGGCGGGGCAGCGCGATCATCACATCCTCGCGCATGATCATCTCGCGCTGCAGCCCGTCGTGCTCGGGCGGCATGCGGAAGATGCCGACATCGATGCGCCGCTCGATCAGCGCCTCGATCTGGGCCGAGGGCGTCAGCTCGTGCAATCGCCACTCGACCTCGGGATAATGCTGGCCGAAGCTTTCCAGCGCCGCCGGGATCACCCCCACCAGAGACGAGCTGATGATGCCGATCTCCAGCCGGCCCACCTGGCCGCGTGCGACCATGCGGGCATGGGTGATGGCCTTGTCCAGCTGCTCGAAGACCAGCGGCACCCGTTCCAGGAAGGCGCGGCCGGCTATGGTCAGCTCGACGCTGTGATGGCTGCGGCGGAACAGCTCGACCTCCAGCGCCTCCTCGAGCTGGCGGATCTGCTGGCTCAGCGGCGGCTGCGACATGTTCAGCCGCCGGGCGGCGCGGCCGAAATGCAATTCTTCGGCCAGCACCAGGAAATAGCGCAGCGTCCGCAGGTTGAACTGGCGCGGGTCGATGCGCTCCATATCGAAAACCTCTCACCAAGGCATGAAAGCGATATTATACGTCTTGTTCGCGCCATGCCAGTCTGACCGCAGGAAGCCGCTGCCGTCGGTAAGGTCGTCCGCCGGACGCGTTGGGGGGCGCAGCGGTTTTCCCGACCATCGGTCCCCTTGGGGGGCCGGGCAGAAGGAGGACCACATGATCATTGATACCAGCTGCTATCCGACCGATCTGGTCGATCTGGCGTGGCAGCACGACGGCGACCCGTTCAGCGGCGAGCGCCTGATCCAGATGATGGACGGACCCTATACGATCAACGGCAAGCCGCGCCGGGTCGACAAGGCCTTCATCCAGCCGCCGCAGGGCAACACCATCTACACCTGGACCGATGGCGAACTTTCGGGCCGCGAATCCATCGACGCCTACATGGCCTATACGCTGAAGATGGTTCAGACATACCCGGACCGCTTCATCGGCTGCTTCGTCTACAATCCGCGCTGCGGGGTGCAGAACGGCGTCGAGGCCATCGAGCGCTATGTGAAAGAGCATGGCTTCAAGATGGTGCAGTTCCAGGCGAACATGCACGCCTATCGCCCCGACCGCGCCAAGGACTGGCTGCGTCCGGCGCTGGACAAATGCGCCGAGCTCGGCGTGCTGGTGAAGGTCCATACCGGCGACGGGCCCTATTCCATCCCCTCGGAATGGATCCCGCTGATCAAGGAATATCCGCAGATCAACTTCATCATGGCGCATTTCGGCGTGCAGACCGGCGGCGTCTACACCTTCGAGCCGTTCCAATGGGCGATGGAGCTGCCCAACGTCTATTGCGAAAGCGGCTGGTGCCTGCAGTCGCGCATCGTCGAATTTGCCAAGGATCTGCCGACGCACAAGATCCTTTACGGTTCGGACACGCCGCCGAACGAGCCGGGCATGTGGCTGAACCTGCTCGAGGTGCTGTGCCACGAGCCGCCGCAGGGCATGAACCTGTCCGAGGAAGTGCTGGAGGATTACCTGGGCAACAACCTGGCCCGGATGATCGGGATCGAGCCGACGCCGCATCCCGCGACCTATGAAGATGCCGTTGCCGAGCTTGAGCGCCACGGCATCGAGAACAAGCATTACCTCGCCACGCTCGCCTGACAGACCGGAGAAGAACAATGATCATCGACACCCACCTGCATCCCACCAATCTGGTGGACGAGGCATGGCGGCATACGGGCGAGCCCTTCACCGGCGAACGCATGCTGAAGCTGATGGACGGCCCCTACATGATCAACGGCAAGCCGCGCCGGATCGACATGGGCTTCATCCAGCCGCCGCCCGGCAATACCGGCTATCGCGACGGCAACCGCCGCGGCCGCGAGGGCATCCGCGACTACATGTCCTATGTCGCCGAGCTGTGCCAGAAATACCCCGACCGCTTCATCGGCAACTTCAACTTCAACCCGCGCTGGGGGCCGGAGAACGGCGCCGCCGAGCTGGAGTTCCACGTCAAGGAATACGGCTTCAAGATGCTGAAGCTGCATTCCAACATGCATGGCTATCGTCCCGACCGCGCGCTGGAATGGCTGCGCCCGGCGATGAAGAAATGCGCCGAGCTGGGCGTGGTGGTGCTGATCCACACCGGCGATGGGCCCTATTCGATCCCGACGCAGTTCTATCCGATCATCCGCGAATTCCCGATGGTCAACTTCATCATCGGCCATTTCGGTATCCAGACCGGCGGCAACTATTCCTTCGAGGCCTTCTGGATGGCGATGGACACCCCGAACGTCTATTGCGAATCCGGCTGGTGCTTCCAGTCGCGGATCGTGGAATTCGCCAAGCAGCTGCCGCCGAACAAGATCGTCTTCGGCACCGACTCGCCGCCCAACAACCCCGGCATGTGGCTGCGCGAGCTGGAGGTGCTGTGCTCGCCCGAGCCGCAGGGGATGAACCTCAGCGAGGACATCCTGGAAGACTACCTGGGCAACAACATCGCCCGCCTGATCGGTCTCGAGCCGACCAAGCCTCCCAAGGACTTGGCCGAGGCCGAGAAGCGCCTCAAGGCGACCTACGTCTGAGGACAGGGGTGCGGGGTTCCCGGCCCCGCACCTTCCCCACAACCGAACGGACAAGACCATGCGCCAGGATTTTCAAGCCTTTGCCCGCGACTATCGCGACCGCTTTCCACAGGATGTGCTGCATGTGCCGACACCGCTGGGCTGCGGGCAGGACGTGACGGCGCTGGTCGAGGATCTGGCCCGGCAGGGGCGCGCGCCGATGCTGTCGCTGGACAGGGTGCCGGGCAGCGCCTGGCCGCTGGTGACGAATGTCTTCGCCTCGCGCGACCGCATCGCCCGGATCATGGGCACGGATCTGGCGAATCTGCATGCCGAATACCAGCGCCGCGCCAATGCGCCGATCGCGCCCGACCATGTCGACAGCGGCCCGGTGACCGAAATGGTGACCGAGGGCGATGCGGTCGATCTGGACCAGATCCCGATGATCCGGCATTTCGACAGCGACCGCGGCCCCTATGTCACCAATGCCGTCATCGTCGCCGAGGATCCGGACACCGGCGTCGCGAACCTCAGCTATCACCGCTCCATGCGCCATGCCCGCAATGCCCTGGCGACCAGCCTGCATTCGCGCGGCCATCTGTGGCGCATGTATCAGGCCGCGCGCGAGGCCGGCCGGCCGCTGCCCGTGGCCATGGTCATCGGCGCGCATCCGCTGTTCATGATGGCCGCCTCGGCCCGCGTGGCCTTCGGCACCGATGAACGCGCCATCGCCGGCGGGCTGATGGGCGAGGCCCTGCAGGTCGTGCGCACGCCCCGCCATGGCATCGGCGTGCCGGCGGCGGCCGAATTCGTGCTGGAAGGCCATCTCGACCCCGAGGCGCATGTGGCCGAGGGCCCCTTCGGCGAGTTCTCGGGCTACAGCTCGGACCGCTCGACCAACACGCTGTTCCATGTCCAGGCGGTGCTGCGCAAGCGCGACCCCTGGCTGGTCGACGTGGTCGGCGGCGCGACCGACGAACACCTGAACCTGGCCCGCCTGCCGCGCGAGGCCGAGATGCTCGAAAAGCTCAAGGCCCGCTTCCCGGCGGTGACGCGGCTGCATTACCCGACCTCGGGCACGCATTTCCACGCCTATGTCGCGCTCAGGCAAAGCCGCCCGGGCGAGGCGCGGCAGGTGATGCTGGGCCTGCTGGGCTGGGATCCCTATCTGAAAACGGTGATCGCGGTCGACGAGGACATCGACGTGGCGCAGGACAGCCAGGTGCTCTGGGCGCTGGCCACGCATTTCCAGCCGCATCGCGACATGTTCAGCATCGACGGCCTGCCCGGCAGTCCGCTGGATCCGTCCTCGACCGCCGACGGCACCACCTCGCGGCTGGCGCTGGACGCGACGCGCGGGCCGGATTTCCACGGCATCCGCGCCACCCTCTCGCCCGAGGCGCGGGCGCGGGCCGCCGAGATCCTGCGGGGGGCGGGCGCATGAATGCCCATGCCATCCCGCGCGGACCCGGCCGTCCCCGGATGGCGGTGGGGATCAGCGGCGCCTCGGGCGTGGTCTACGGCCTGCGTCTGCTGGAACTGCTGCGCGAGCTGGGGGTCGAGACGCATGTGACCGTCAGCCGCGCCGCGCTGCTGACCATGATGCATGAAACCGACCTGAAGCTTTCGGACATCGAGGCGCGAGCGGATGTGCTGTATCGCTCGGACGACGTGGCGGCCTCGATCTCCAGCGGCTCGTTCCGCACCATGGGCATGATCGTCGCGCCCTGCTCGATGAAGACCCTGGCCGAGATCGCGCAGGGCGTCACCTCGGGGCTCATCAGCCGCGCGGCCGAGGTCACGCTGAAGGAACGCCGCCGGCTGGTGCTGCTGGCGCGCGAGACGCCGCTGACCGAAAGCCATTTGCGGAACATGCTGGCCGTGACGCGCATGGGGGGCATCATCGCGCCCCCGGTCCCGGCCTTCTATGCCCGGCCCGCCGGCATCGACGCGATGGTGGACCAGACGCTGGGCCGGGTGCTGGACCTGTTCGACCTCGATTGCGCCGGCGTGCGGCGCTGGGTCAAGGCACCCTGAATTTTTCAACCTTGGGAGGGTATGAGACCGATGCAGAAGACCATCAAGGACAAGATCCCCGTCACCGTGCTGACCGGGTTCCTCGGCTCGGGCAAGACCACGCTGCTGAACTACATCCTGCGGGAAAACCACGGCATGAAGATCGCCGTGATCGAGAACGAATTCGGCGAGATCGGCATCGACGGCGGGCTGGTCGTCGGCAGCACCGAGGAAATCTTCGAGATGACCAACGGCTGCGTCTGCTGCGTGGCCGAGGCCCGCGACGATCTGTTGCGCGTCATCCGCCAGCTTCTGGACCGGCCCGAGCGGCTGGACCATATCATCATCGAGACCAGCGGCCTGGCCGATCCCTATCCGATCGCGCAGACCTTCTTCCTGGACGACCCGATCCGGGACGAGACCAATCTGGACGGCGTCATTGCGCTGGTGGATGTCAAGCATGTCCTGCGCCATCTCGACGACAGCCAGATCGAGGCGCATGACAACCAGGCCGTGGACCAGATCGTCTGCGCCGACCGCATCGTGCTGAACAAGGTCGACCTGGCCTCCGAGGAGGAGATCGCCGCCGTCTCGGCCCGCGTCGCCAGCCTGAACGAGACCGCCGAGCAGGTGCGCTCCAGCTTTGCCCAGATCGACCTGCGGAAAATCCTGGGCCTGGCCGCCTTCGACCAGAGCCGCAAGATCGCGGCCGAGGTCGATGCCAGCCACGACCATCACCATCATCAGGCACCCTGGCTGGGCGATGCGAGCCACGACCACGACGCCTCGGTGGGTTCGGTCGGGATCGAGCTGCCGGGCCATATGGACCCGGCCGCGATGCAGGCCTGGGTCGAGGAGATGCGCGGCCAGGACCTGAACGACCTGTTCCGCATGAAAGGCATCTTCTCGGTCAAGGGCGACGACTATTGCTATGTGCTGCACGGCGTGCACGACCAGATCGAGTTCCGGCCGAACCATCCCTGGGCGGATGAGCCGCGCTGCAACAAGATGGTGTTCATCGGCCGCAACCTGGACCGTGCGGCCCTGAAGGAGCGGCTGGCGGCCTGCATGGCGGCGTGACCGGCCCACGGCCAGCATGAATCCATGGCGCGGACCTGGGAGGAGACGGGACCGCGCCGTTTTCCATTCGGCCGTCGGCCGGGCGGGGGAGAGGAGACCCGATCAATGAGGGAGGAGAGAACATGACAAGCACAGTTCATCCGGTGGATGAGATCCTGTCGGCGCGCAGGATGATCGCGCTGGCCTTGCAGCACGTGGCGGTGTCCTATGTGGGCTCGGTCGCGGTGCCGCTGATCATCGCCAATGCCCTGGGCTTTTCGCAGCGCGACACCGTGCTGCTGATCAGCGCGACATTCTTTTGTTCCGGCCTGGCGACGCTGGTGCAGACCATCGGCTTCTGGCGCTTCGGCGTCAGGCTGCCGATCATGAACGGCGTCGCCTTCAGCAGCGTCTCGGCGATCATCGCCATCGGCACCATGCCGGGCGTGGGCATCGCCGGCATCTGCGGCGCGGTGATGCTGGGCGGGCTGTTCATCATGGCCATCGCGCCCCTGGCGGGACGGCTGCGCCGGTTTTTCCCGCCGGTCGTCACCGGCTGCATCATCACCGCCATCGGGCTGCAGCTGCTGCCGGTCGCATATCAATGGGCGGGCGGCGGCCATGGCAGCACCGATTTCGGCGACCCGGCCTTCCTGGCCGTCGCGCTGCTGGTGCTGGTGGTGATCCTGGCCTTGACCCGGCTGGGCACGCCGCTTCTGCGCAATCTCTCGGTGCTGATCGGCATGGCCGTGGGCGGCCTCGTGGCCTGGGGCCTGGGCATGGGCAGCCTGGCGGCGGTGCACGAGGCGCCCTGGCTGGTGGTGCCGACGCCCTTCCAGTTCGGCGTGCCGACCTTTGGCCTGCTGCCCTTCCTGACCATCGCCATCGTCATGGTGGTGCAGACGGTCGAAAGCATGGGCCTGTTCGTGTCGATCGGCGACATGGTCGAGAAAGAGGTGACGCCGGCCGATGTCGCCGATGGCGTGCGCGCGAACGGGCTGGCGAGCTCGGTCGCCGGGATGTTCGCAGGCTTTCCTTTCATCGCGCATATGGAGAACGTGGGCCTTGTCATCCTTAGCGGCGTTCGCAGCCGCTGGGTCGTGGCGCTTTGCGGGCTGATCCTGTGCGTGGTGGCCTTCCTGCCGAAATTCGGCGCGGTGCTGGCTGCGGTGCCGGCCCCGGCGCTGGGAGGCGCGGCCATCGCCATGTTCGGCATCGTTGCCGCGGCCGGCATCCAGGCGCTGGCCAGGGTCGATTACGTGAACAACGACTACAACATGCTGATCGTCGCGCTGACCATGGGCATCGCGCTGATCCCGACCCTGTTGCCGACGCTGTTCGGCCAGCTGCCGGAATGGGCGCAGTCGATCCTGCACAGCAGCGTCGTCGTCGCCTGCCTGGTCTCGGTCACGCTGAACCTGCTGCTGAACGGCGCGGGCGATGCCGATGCGCAAGACGCCCATCTGCCCGGCCCCGACGCGCGCCGCGCCGAGGCCTGAACTTCTCCGCGGAGCCGCTGGACGGCTCCGCGCTTTCGCCGCTTGCACAAGAGGAATGCCATGAACCAGATGCGCTCCAATCGCCAGACTCCGCCGCTGCTGATCCGCGGCGGTCTGATCGTGCCCGAGGACGGCTTGCACGGCCCCGCCGATGTGCTGGTCGGACCGGACGGCCGCATCGCCGCCATCGCCGCCCGCATCGATCCGCCCGAGGGCGCGCAGGTGATCGAGGCTCGGGATTGCCTGGTCATGCCGGGCCTGGTCGACATGCACCAGCATCTCGACAAGACGGGCGTGCTGCGCCTGGCGCCGAATCCCTCGGGCACCTTGCAGGGCGCGCGCGACGCCTTTGCGGCCTATGCGCGCCAGGCCCCGCCGGGCGATGTCACCGCCCGCGCCAGCCGCACGCTGGCCCGTTGCCTGTCGCATGGCACCACGGCGATCCGCAGCCATGTGAACGTCGACAAGGACGCGGGATTTGCCGGGATCGAGGCGCTGGCGCAGCTGCGCGGCGACTGGGCGGACCGCGTGCGTCTGCAGCTCGTCGGCTTCATGACCCCGCATCCCGGGCAGGATCTGGACTGGCTGCGCGCCAATATCGACCGCGCCGCCGGGCTCTCGGACGCCATGGGCGGCACCCCCGCCGTGGCCGAGGATCCCGACCGCTATCTGGACATCCTTTTCGACGCCGCCGCCCGGCACGGCCTGCCGGTGGACCTGCATCTGGACGAGCATCTGGACGCCTCGCGCCAGCTGTTCCCCAAAGTTTTCGACCGGGTGCGGCGCCACGGCATGCAGGGCAGGGTGGTGCTGAGCCACTGCTCGGTCCTCAGCGCCATGCCGCACGAGGATTTCCTGCCGATCATGGAACAGATCCTGGCGCTGGACCTTGGCGTTGTGACCCTGCCGGCGGCGAATCTCTATCTGCAGGGCCGCGAGGCCGCGATGCTGCCACCGCGCGGCCTGACCCGCGTGGCCGAGATGATCCGCGGCGGCGTGGCGATTGCCAGCGCTTCCGACAATATCGAAGATCCCTTCGTGCCCACCGGCTCGGGCAACCTGCTCGAGATCGCGCGCTGGACGCTGCTGGCCGGGCATCTCAAGGGTGACGAGCTGGCGCTGGCCTGGCGCATGATCGAACGGATCCCGGCCCGGCTGATGGGTCTGGACGACCACGGGCTGCGGCCCGGTGCGCGCGCCGACCTGCTGATCGCGCGCGCCCCCGATATCGCCGCGCTGGTTGCCGGCGGCACCGAGCATCTGCGGGTGCTGTCCGCTGGCCGGCTGGTGTCGGAAACCGCGCTGCGCCAGCAGTTCGAGCCCTGCCCGCAATGACGGCATGGCGCCCGGGATCCGCCAGGCGCCGGGCGCTGTTCCCCATCCTACCCGGCACCGCGCGGTCATCCTTGCCCGCGCCGGCGCGGCCTGCATGGGGCCGAGAGGCAATCCCGCCTGCGACAGTTGATCTGCGCCGAGGACGCGCCATGCCGCGGCCATCCGATCCGGCTGTTGACGCGCCGTTGCGGCCGCCCCCTTGGTGATCCATCTTCGGTCAGGGCCCATCGCCAGAACCCCGGAGGCAGGAATGACCAGGCACAGGATCTTCACCACCAGCCTCGCCAACCTCTCACCGCATTCCGTGGCCAAGGTGGAGAAGAAGGGCCGGACCAGAGCCGAGGTCGACCAGATCATCCTCTGGCTGACCGGCTACGGTCCGGAGGCACTGGCGGCCCGGCTGGAAGGCGGGGCGGATTTCGAGACATTCTTTGCCGAGGCCCCGCGCATGAATCCGGCGCGCTCCCGGATCAAGGGCGCCTGCGGCCAATACAGCCTGGACGAGCTGCGCGGGCTGGTCCAGCGCGCAAGGGAAACCCTGGGATGAACGGGGCCGGCGGCTGCCGGAAACGGCCCCGCTGGGTGCGATCCGGGCGGCGGCGACGCACCCCGACCCAGCGGGGTCGGATGTCCGATCCCCGCCGGATCGCAGGATTTCACGGGCAATCCTCGCAACGCGCCACGAGCCATTCCCGCAATGCGCCCTGCCCGGTGGTTTCGGGACTGGCGTGCAGGCGGGTCAGCCAATAGTCGCCCGCCGCAAGCACGGCCTCGAACGGCCGGACCAGCCTTCCGGCCTGGATCCAGGGCGAAAACAGCGCCACCGGCACCAGTCCCACGCCATGGGACCGGGCCGCCATTTCGGCAATGGCCAGCGAGCTGTCGAAGACCGGGCCGCGC
>Ga0182741_1005803_pt1 | contig 11191 bp, 8 predicted proteins | sample eDN5th37CBELigOP_FD_128874 | JGI IMG/M metagenome (GOLD analysis project Ga0182741, IMG submission 128874) | Enriched Organic Plus compost microbial communities from Emeryville, California, USA - eDNA 5th pass 37_C BE-Lig OP (version 2) (version 2) ...
GCGTGTGTGCAATTAGTATTCAAGTGGGATCTGGGGTAAGTCGTGGGTAGTGGCTCTGAAGCGAGGTAAGAAAGCTGGAGGGTGGCCAGTAAAGCTTAAAAACACGTAATTTGAGTGTAAAGTGGGGAATTACCCTTAATGCGAGTAACATCATTAGATAGTATTTGATCCGATCTTATAAATGCGATGGGTTACACAGTGGAGACAATTAAGACAGTGGTCGAAAACATGTCGTAAATCCAGTGATCTCCAGCCAGGCAAGTGAAGTGGCTCAAAAAGAATTCCAGCACCCCCGTCCGTGGCAAGCCTGGTCCTCGGCCCGCTGCCTGGAATAAATTCGGGTTACTCAGTCTTGGCGCTTGCATGAGCGATTCAGTCACTTGTTCCCATGTTCCCCACCACACTGGCAGTAATGGGGGTCGGAGTCTCAAGACCGCGTTGCCTGTCTGCGGAAATGCATGGTCGTGGTGTTTCGCACGTGGCCGATGACATATTCAATCCCCTGATTCCATCCCGGTTTAGGTTCGGTGCGGTGCACAATTGTCCAATCGCCGCGACCTCCGTAGGTTGTAGAGAAGATCGTAATTAACCAAGCCACGATGGCTGCTGATACAGTTTATGAAACGCATTTACTACTGACTGAGGCTAGATCGCCTGTTGGCTGAGGAGTGTAGAGTACGCGTGAAGAGCTGAGGAGTGGGGGACGGTGTTGAAGTCGCGAAGCGAGTTGTGACAACCAGCCCCCTTGAGTTGAATATGGGAGACGTGGTAGGAGTGGCACTAGGACCGAACTCCCTAGCAGAATTTATCGATCGACCTAGTGTTGTCGGACTGTCGGACTTCCCATCCTGGCTCGTTCGACGAACGGACCAGTAGTAGAGGAATAACGAGGCCATCATAGCTAGAGTAGTCAGAGCCATGCTCACCACAAACTGAGGATTGAAACACTTACCATAGCCCGATCCCCAGTAGCCATATGGACACGGGCCGCACGTGTATCCTCCAGGTCGATTGATACAGCTCACGTTAGGGTCACAACGCGAATGGCTGGGATCGCATTCATTGATGTCGACGCAGGTGTTCGAGATGACTGTGTAGCCGTCGGGGCAGACGCAGTTGGTGCAATCTGCATTGGATAAGAAGGTTGGAGGGCATGCCAATCCACAAACATCACAGTTCCTGCCTGACCAATTGCCGATGCATACACACGAATTACACAGACGGTCTGGCTGGCCATTAACACATGCATCCCTCATGGCTGTACATCGCTCTCGCAGCTGTCGTTGTTCCAGCTCGAGCTTCTGTCGTTCGTACTCATATCGTTGGCGCACCTCTTCGATGTTGAGCTGTTTGATTTGCTCCGTGAGGTTGCCCAGCTCTGTTCGCTTTTGTCGTTCGAGCGCCTCGAGCCGTTCGATCTCGCCTCGCCTCTGCTGTTCCATCGCCTGCGTTTCCTTGTGTATCCGCTCCGCGTCCGCCATCGCTGCCTCATAAACTCGTCGGATATGGATCCTTTGTGCTTCCAGTTCGGCCAGGCGTTTGGCTATGGAGTCTGGTGTGAGTTCGAGATCAGGACTGGTCCGTCCGCCTGCTTCTGATTTCTGGTCGGAAGGAGGGTGGGCTCTGCGTGACCCTCCAGAGTCGATGAAGCGGGTAAGATTAGCTTCCAGACGAGTGGTTAGAGATGTAGGATCCTTGTTCAGCGTGTTATCTTCGTGTCCAGTCGAAGAACCATGGAGGTCCAGGCCATGAATTCCCGTCTGGAACTCGGGTTGGTGCCCCCTGGGGATCACCGACGCAGTTGTCCAGTTGGTCTGCAGCCGCTGCGGAATCAGCACGGTAGTTGTGTTAAGCAGTGAAGATGCACTGCTAATTGCTAGCGGACGATCATTCTGACTGGTCTGCTTCATCTGCTCGTACATCATCTGAGCCCTCTGCTTGGCGAGCTCGAGCCGTTGTCGCCTTCGTTGCTCCCTGTGGAGCTGGTGCAGGGCCAGTGTCTCTGCCTCCAGTTTCAACGCAACGTTTCGAACGTCGTCAAAGCTGTGGCCGAGTTTTTCAAGTTGTCTCGAGTCAGGAGGCACTGCCGCGGTGGGGTGAAGTGCAGGGAGACCGGCGGTTCCGAAGGGGGCCAGCGCGTCTTGAGTGCTGTTTGCAGGGTTGCAGGAGGCATTCCCCGCGAGGCTCGTGAGGATCAATACAGACAGGACGCATCTTGTGAGAGCGCATATCAGCCTCCGGTTGTGTGGACGTGCACCACTCCCGCTCCTATAGCACTCCTGACCCGAGCGGAGCCGGTGTGGAGATCTCATGCGCGGTTTTCTCGGGGATCCCGAATTGATGTCGTAGGTTTTCTAGTTAATATCTCTCTTCCAGTTGCTTTCACGTTAAATACCCGAGTTTGCTATGTTACTGCAAGTGACTATGCGTCGCAAGCGCAGTGCTGGAGGTGCATCCGAGTCTGTTGAAAAATTCGAACTTTTAGCCGCATCCGGCTAAACGGTGAGAAATCCGTCCCGTAGACAGACCGGCAAGGCCCAGGGCAGATAAGTCAGAGCGAGCCAGCAACTCCTGCTCCTTTTCTCTCATTCTTGTGCAGACATTAGGATCGCTGGATGAGGTGTTTAATATACCGAGCTGGATCGTATGCTATTTGTCAACAACTTACAAGTGCCCCGAGGTAGCTGCGTCCTCGTGACGCGGCACCCAATTTGTGTCGCCCTCACAGGAGGGTGTTCTAATCGAATATCCTAAGCAATCTTAAGCCTAGTATGTGTGAGCTCTCTTGAGTTGCATACTGGGTTGGTTAGTTAGTTAGTTAGTTTGTTTGTTTGTTAGAAGTATGTTAGGAGAGTGTTAGAAGAATGTTAGAAGAATGTTAGAAGAGTGTTAGAAGAATGTTAGAAGAATATTAGAAGAATATTAGAGGAGTATTAGAAGAAGAATACACTACTGTACTAAGAACTAAGAAGAGCGTTTGTAGTGCCACAACGCAATGCAGGACATACATACATGACTTGACATGGTGGTGGTATGTTGTGGTACATCCATCACGCAATACATATCATCAGCATGAGCGTAGTAGAACACTGAGTGAGGCCTTCCGCAGATCGCAGATCGCAGATCGCAGATCGCAGATCGCAGATCTGATGAAGAAGGTGCTGCTGCTGCTGCTGATGCCGCACCGCGCGTGTGGCGGGCAGAGTTGTAATACACTGACTGAGGAGTGATCATCTCTCAGGCAGTTCATTCACGGGTGGATGAAATCAATTTCCAACACGGGAAGCCATAATTCTGCAACTCCAATATCCCACGAGCGAGCATGGAGGCTACAATGGATACCATACAACCCGATACCTCGGCCGTGTCTGAGGCGATTGCAGCCGGTGCGGCCGCGGCTGAGCCCCAGAACGAGGAGAAAGGCGACGAAAAAGAGTTCCAGGTGATGGTCTACAATGTAGGTAAACGCAGCAATGTGGGGAACATCATCCGCTCTGCCGTCGCATTTGGTTGCAAGACGATGATTGGTACGTTTGATCAGGGTTCCTTGCGCTGGTCTAATGCTTCAATACTCCTGTGCATTCCTCAAAAAACACCTTCCTAACACTGTGTGGTGATCACCCTTAATACTTACCCCACCTCTAGTCGTCGGACAACGCAAGCTCCAGAGCTGGGGTCACCAGGGCACCCTTAACTACATGCGCTATGACCACTACGAGAGCATCCAGGAGGCTACCGAGAAGCTCCACGCCAAGGGATACAAAATCAGTACGTAGCTGAGGTGGGGTGTTGCATGCGCTTAAGTTTGTAGATGCGTTTTCCGATGATTGACTTGACTATGTCATGCGCCCAGGCTCGTTTACGCATTGATTACTACTCCTTATTACGCGGTCTGTTGTAACCACCACTCCACTCTTCCACAGTTGGCGTCGAAATCGCACCGAACGCAAAGAAAATCACCGACCACCCCTTCCACCCCAAGACTGTGTTTATGTTCGGCTCCGAGGGTATTGGCATGAGCAAAGTCCAGATGCAGCACTGCGACGACTTCGTGTACATCCCCCAGTACGGCAAGGGCACCGCTTCACTGAATGTTTCGAACGCGGCCGCAATTGTCATGCACCACTTCGCCGTCTGGGCCGACTACAAGGAGCAAGAGATCAACGAGCACAAGTTCGTTGTTGAGGAGGAGGCAAAACATGGCAAGCGCAAGTTCGGCGAGGGTGAGTCCTACGAATACACTGAGGCGGATCTGAGGAAGCGTGCTGAGCGAGAAGCCCGTCGAAAGGCTGCTTTGGAGCGACTAATGCAACAGACTCTCGACGAGGTGAGAGAGAAGACCAGAGGGATTGACGTTGATCATAATGGAGAAGACGAAGACGGTGAGGACGGTGAGGACGGCGAGGATGGTCAGGATGCTGACGGAGAAAACATACATTAAGCCTTCACAATGCAACAATACACTAGTCTACTACATTAGTTTCCGTTTCCTTGACTGACTTGGCCTTAGGAGGATGCCGTTTGCCACATATTCAGCACTCCAGCGCTCACTGCACTTGCGGATACGGTGGACTTCGGTCCTGCTTGTCCGCGCATCCTCGCGCAGCGCCGACTCGAACCCAGTCCGTGCCGAGTGCAAGTCCAAGAACGGCTAGTACTTTAACCTGATCCGGCTAAAAAGAAGAAAATTTCGGACTGTGGCAACATTGATCGAGTTGCTGGATATGCAGGTTTTGGTTCGTGAAGCTGCAAACTAATCCGCTAAATCAACTGTACATGTCAGAGGAAAGCTATAGCGACGAGTACATACCTGCGGAGTACGGCGGAATTCTGCGCATTTCACGTGATCCTATTCGAGGCCTTTCCACACTGAAAGATCTCAAGCCTGGGGAGGTGATCTTCGTGGAGAGCCCCATTGCAGTCTCGCTTCGGGGCGATTATGCAACGCAACAGAGCCATACCAGCCCATCCACGCATGGCTCTCGTGCGTCCCGCTGCAGCCTGTGCTTCAGACCATCAAGCAAACTCAAAACCTGCACTGGATGCAAGTCCGCTCGATACTGTTCGGTGAGCTGCCAGCGCTATGCGTGGCACTTCATGCGGCACTCACTCCTGTGCCCGGTAATGCGGAGATATCGGGACGCCTCTTCCGAGGACCCCGACAAGAATCCTCTCATGCTGTCCAAGTTCATGCTTCCCATTCCACTCCTGCTCACATTGAACGAGAGGAGGCTGGTGAGTGGCTGCGGCGGTGCTGATATTTGTAAACCTGGGCACGTGCAGACAACACCCTTTAGGTGGCTCAGCGCAACCAAAGCATTCATTGCACAGGATGGGTGCGTGCAGTGTCCACCAAACGTAGTTGCACACATGGAGCAGCAGTACAGTGACCTCCCCACCGAAGTTGCGGAAGGCATTGTGCATTTTGCAGTGGGGGCGCGAAACCTGTGCGCACAAGTGCTGAAGGATCAGATCGAGGCCCATCTTGCTTCTCCTCCTCCTGCGGAATGTGAGAATACAATGTCCAGCGGTTCATCCCAGCCCACATCAGAGCTAGATGAACCAGGAGTCGAACAAAAACAGCAACCAAAAGGAGATGACGAGGCTCCGATCAACCTGAATGCGAGGAGTAGCGTGTCATCCCATATACTTCACGACTTAGTGGACGATTTAAGTGTGCTCTCGGAGCAAACTGAAGGGGATGCATTGATGACGGCCTCGTATTCAGGATCGAAGATACCAAGCTTGGAGAAAGACTCTGACAACGAAGAGGACAATGATGACGTCGAGGAAGACGCATCCACGAAGAAAGATCTCATTCGACAGGCCGCACCTATGGAGCACCTGAGGTGCATTGATATGCGCCAGGTGTATGGTCTGTATGCAGCATGTGTGAAGAACGTAATTAGTATCACAACACCTACCGATGAGGAGTTAGGACAGGGTATGTATCCGCTCTTTGCGATGATGAATCACTCCTGCACTCCCAATGTAACTGTACAATTTGTATATGCCGAAGGCGCTCCGCCACAGATGGTTGTCCGTGCGCTCACCAACATTCCCAAGGGCTCGCCACTTCTCTTTTGCTATCGCCCATTGCCAGATGCGGGCAAGTGCTTCCGCAGCCGGCGAGATACGCTTTTGCAAGAATATGGGTTTGTATGCCAATGCCACGCATGTCATCACGGCTGGACTCCTACTGTTCATCACAGACTGCTGTTAACTCGCGAAGCAGAAGGAGGACCAATCGCGAGTCCAAAAGTTAAGCAGATCCCGGTGATTGGGCTTGATACACCCGAAACAATTGTTGCTGAAAACATCGCAGAACGAGGCATCGTTTGCCCAATAGGATGCGGTGGTGTACTTGTCCCAACCTTTGCACATGAAGATGCCCCTGTAGAAGGGACCGATGCGATGGGCAATGGCGATACATCCCCAAAGTTCGAAATCATTTTGCCACTCTATGCGTGCACAGTATGTGCGCTCACGGTGCCAATTAGCATGAGCTTATCAGGTCAACAACAATCTGAGGATGTTCTTCTTCCGTCATTCCAGCATGTACAACACAAGCTCTCCTTCCCCTCAATCGCAGCGTCGAATGAACGAGGTATCGCCGTATTTTCCTCAGAATTGCGGAGACGCTGGCTGGCGACATGCCAGGGAGGAGTTCACGGATTTCTCTCAAAGCTTCGTGTCGCACTTGCAGCTTCCGATCCTGCGCTTGTCAAAGGGTATAAAGTCATGATGCAGGTTCAATTCATCCGCCGGCTTCAGCTCTACGCCGAGAACACACTCCGGTTGGCATTGGATCGGTTCCAACGCGAAGACGCTGGGCTTTCGCCACAAATCCCGACAGTGCAGATTCCTCCAACTCCCATCGCACGCGTGAAGCTGGAATTCGGTAAACCTGGAGATGACGACAACTGGAAAGCATCCCCACTCAAAGGGATGCCGATACAGCAGGTCCTCAACACACTTTTTAGCCCCAAATACTTGGCCCGCACTGCTTCAGACCTCAAGTGTAAATTGGCCTTTGATATTCTATTATTCGCCCTAGCAGCCTATGACGGTTATATTAGGCCGAGCGACTTGGAGACTATGGCTGCTAACGCGTCAGTACAACGTCTCGCCTTGCTGGCGAGCCAGGGTCAAGGAAAGGCGCAGATTGATCCAGATTCGATTACAAAGTTTTGGCTCACAGCCGATGAAGTGGATGCTTTTCCCATTCTTATTCCACCTGTAGTGGACGTTGAACAGCTCACCACGCATGCATACTTGTCACTTTTCGAAGATCAGTTCCTACCCGATATGAGTGACAAGGCGAGGATTCCTGAGAGCATTCGGAAGAAGGTTGCTTGGCTGGATAACCGAGCATGCTCTCCGCATTGCAACATCGAGGGAGCGGTCCTTACGTATGAAGACTACCTCGATCACCTGGCGATCAAAGAAGCGCTGTCCAGGCATCAGCTGGTACGGGAAGCCGGACAGTCGTGGACACAGGCCCAACTCCAGAGCTTATCCGAGCCAACCGGCGGCACGGAGGAGTCTGAGCGCCGTCGCCCCCTTGTTCACGCACTTCATGTCTGGCGTCAAGAGCTCTTCCACCCACTACAGTTATGGGCCACCTCACCAGCGAATCAAGGCGCAAACACATCCGACCTGGTTCCGAGTGGTGGAACTGGAATGCTTGCGCCATCACCGAGTAGTTTACAACGTCGGATGTCCTTTGCACTGTTGTGTGAGCTAGCTCTTCGTAGGATCGCGGCGTGTGTTCCAAAATGTCTAAGGGACGCGCTCCCGTGGGATCGCCGGTTGCCGTGCACACTGCAGGGCTACACAACAGCTGTGGCCATCCGTGGCGATATCGCCCGGCTCCGCCCACTAGAGGTTGAGTGCGAGATGAAACTCGATGCAACAACCAAGAGGACTGACCAGCGAGCCGATCCGCAATTCTATGGAATCCTCCATCAATGTCTTGATGCTGCTCGAGAGCTACAGCTCTACGATGTCGCTCATGAGTTGGCGTCGCTGGCATCAGCACAGGTCAATGTGCTCTTTCCCAGTTGGGTCAAGTATGGGTCGCATCTCCCAGACGCACTTCATGAGAATCTGGGTCTACGGGACCAGTTCACAGCCAAGCCCGTGAGTACAGACTCGGGTGGCGTTCAGGTAGGCGAGTTGACGTACAGCGGGTTGCGCGAGCTGGTCCTGCTAGCCAAGACCGAGGCTCAACAGCAACTCCATCTCAGAACGATACTGTCCAAGCAGAGTCCATGACGAACCTAGTGACTCTGCTTGGGCGTGATGTGATTAACGAGGTCATCAGTTCCGCGATTCACACCATCACGGACATCTTACCAACTCAGTTCGAGTAAGAATACAAAAAAGTGTACAGTTTGATGGACTGTATGAATGGAAGGGAGAGGGTCCCTTGTTCGGAATTAGTTGTTGTTGGGGTTGGACAACCTATCAGCGTTGGGTACGACAACCCATCAGGGACACATTTGAGAATGCAGCTGATATGGCGCTGATCTAAATCCAAATGGTGACGCGTGAGTAGCAGTCGTAGCGGGTCGACTAGAGTATACTGTACAGAATGATTCATTGATCGATCGCCTGCTGCTACGATGACCGGGGATCCGCTTCTTGGTGTCCGACCTCATGCTGGGTAAGTGTTAAAACATTCACCTTCATCTTCATCTTCGTGTTCACATCTTCGATTCGCTGGGATGGTGCTGGTAAGTGATCAGTACGTCCATGCTCGCCATCTGGTTTCGGGTTTCGGACAGGCATGTGGTGTTCAGAGTTACCTCGCTGGGCTACAGAACACTTGAACCTTGTCCGTCCACTCTACGTCGTCACCACTACCTCGCACGACGCCACTTTAGTCACACAGCAGCACTGCATCGCGAGTCTGGGGCGAGTCGATCATGGGGAAGACGGCGAAACGGAGGAGCATGTAGTGGGTACGTGCGAGTCGGATGCCCACAATCGTCAGGCACAATAGCAGTGTGAAGCAGATGTGAGCCAGCGAGATCACAACGAAGAACGGGAACCACAGCACGCATCGAATCGCGTGCAGAACAGGATTCGGTTCATCGAAGCTCTATACCAGTTGAGAGTTTGTGTGACGGTTTCAGGGATATTGCTGTTAGTGCTGTGGGTTGCTGATATGCCCATGCGACACTGGAAAAACCTACGCATGCAATGCAATGTCAGAAACAGCCACGCAGACGCGTGACGAGACGTACGATGTCGCTATGCACAAGCGATTTCCATCGGGTGCTGAAGGGCGTCAGGTTGTACCAGGACAACCTGAGCAGCGAGAGGCCCGTCTGGAAGTAAACGACTGTGACCATGAACACCAGCGCTGCCAAGAGGTATAGCAGCGAGATGACCAGACCGCCCGTGACTAGAATCAGTGCAGAATGACGTATATTATCCTTCAAAGTGAGTCGATTTTTTCACTTCGCACAGTTTGGGGGCGATTTTGAGGGGAAAGCCGGGACAAACACACTGGAGGGACAAAACCAATCGATTCTGACGTACCTGTCCAAAAGAAGTTTAACGCTTTGGGACCCATCTTGGTGCAACTAGCCTGTCAAACGGAGCGTTAAAAACTCTTGATTTAGACTCCCAGATTGTATTTCCGCACCCCTTGTTGTGGAATTTCTGGTGGGTATTTCCCCACCCCTATTTAACTCCATCCACCAGGAAATGGACTTTACTTGAAAAAACGGCTCTTTGAGTACACTGTCCACGTCTGTATAAAGCAACATCGGTGGATACACGCACTCAAATACCCTTGAACATTAGTTGATACCGCAGCAGAAACTCGGAATGCCAAGATAAATTCTGTCAAGACCAGGTATATCACGCAGAATTGGCCCCTTTCACCCCCTACGAAGTTTAAGTGGCGCCAGTTGCAACTCGTGCGTCTCCTGAGGGGGAAACCGGACTGCGCATCGCAACCAACCGCGTGGACATTCTCTAAGCAACACTTCAGAGCGTCTGCACCCACCCTTCGCCTCAAAGCACCACAGCAAGATGTCATACCTGAAGAGCTCCAGCCAACTTCGGAAGAACCAGAAGTTACCCAGGCTCACCAGGCAGGAGGAACTGCGGCGACAGATCCTCCAGGAGCAGGCGGAGCAACAGGCACAACAAGGCAACACAGTATCTCCTTCGAAAGGCGCTGGAACTCGGTCAAGCATCGTCACAGAGGAAACGAAGCAAACACGCTTGACGACAAGTGAAGACGCGTCAAGTTCTGAGTCGAAGCAAGGGAATGACAACCAACCCAGGACACAGCTGACGCGAAGCCCTGTACACGCACACGCCCCTCGTGTCGTTGCCAGTCGGTTTCGTTTTGATGAGGATAACCAGCAGGAGACTAAAGCAGAGCTCTCAAGCTCGGGAGTCGACGACCGGGTGGAAGGATGGCAGGAACATGTCAACTTAGATGCATCACCTTCGATTCAGACCATTCGAGTCCCAAAGCCATGTGAAATCACCCGGGTTATTTCTCAAGATTTGGCTGGCAGCGAAGAGCAGATGTGGTCTATTTACTGCTCTCTGCTGCAGACCACTAAGAATGCCGCTCAAGGCCAGTATGCGCCTTCGGCCTTAGCAGCGATGCCGGATGCCAGTTCAGAAGTAGTTTGCGATCGAGAGATCAGGCGTCAGCTCCACATGGCGTCGGACCTGCTGTTGAATGCTCAGAACATCGTCGAGGACTCGATCTCACGATACACGCGCGAAGCAATTCGAAGGGCACTACAGGATGAAACGAAATCGCCCACGGGCGAGAGACAATCAGAGACCATTTGTGTGCCACGTAGACTTGTTGCAGCATACTTTGATCGAGTTGTCAAGCCGTGTGTCTTCGGACTGCTCCGACCCGCCTCGCTCCTAGTGACACTGCTCGTTTCTATTTCGGCACCTGAGTTCTCGTCACAGCGGCATAACATTGGTGCGTATTTGCATTTGTCCGCGCTGGAACCAAACACACACTTTGTCGCAGCGTTCCACCGTCTGATTCCTGTCGCGTTTGCTATCAACCCTGAGTTCCAGAGTCTGCTGACAGAACAACCGGATTCGGTATCGACAGAGTTGAACCCTGTTTGCGTATACCCCAGTTCGTACACGGAAGCGGCGGCTTTTGTGTGGATGTCGCTCATGCACCTCTTCC
>Ga0182741_1005806_pt1 | contig 11187 bp, 11 predicted proteins | sample eDN5th37CBELigOP_FD_128874 | JGI IMG/M metagenome (GOLD analysis project Ga0182741, IMG submission 128874) | Enriched Organic Plus compost microbial communities from Emeryville, California, USA - eDNA 5th pass 37_C BE-Lig OP (version 2) (version 2) ...
CGAGGGCGAGCAGCAGGTTGCGCAGCAGCACCCAGATGAACAGCACGTCGTCGTGGATGCGGTCGGCGAGGGTGCGGATCGCGACCCGCAGCGATCCGATCGCACCGATCGCGGCGCCGACGAGACCGACGAGCGCGATGATGCCCGTCACCGTGAGCCCGGCGGGCGCTTCGATGTCGCTGACATTGACGATGCCGTTCGGTCCGACGAGGCCCGGGATCGCGGCATCCACCGCCTCCACGAGCGCCTTCCAGGCCTCGGGGTTGCCCGCCAGCCACAGCGCCGCGAACGAGAAGCCGAGCAGCACGCCGGCGAACACCGAGAACAGGGCGCGGTAGGTGACGCTGTCTGACAGCATCGGGCCGCGCCGCTCGCTGTAGTGCAGCCACACCCGCACCGGCTTGATCGACAGCGCCCACGCGATGACGCGCGGGAGGAACCCCGCGGGGACGTTGCCTGGTGTGTCGGACGCGGTCGCGGTGGAGCTGTCGGATGCTGCCATGCACGCCACGTTATCGATTCGGGTTCGTGCGGCATGCGGGGTTGACGTACGCCCATAGGATGGTCCCGGGGATTGGGGAATTGCCGTGAGGGGACTCGCACAGACGCTGGTGCTCACCGGAGCCGTGCGCGCGGCCGACATGTCGGCGGCGATCGCGCAGGTCGGGGACGGACCGGAGCTGCCGGAGCTGCTCGTCAGCTCGAAGATCGTGACCGAGGCGCAGATCGCGGAGGCGGTGGCGCTGCACACCGGCCACCGCTACGTGGATCTGGCCAATACGCCGCTCGACCCGAACGTGGTCGCGCTGGTGCCGGGCAACCTGTGCCGCAAGTACGGGCTGATCCCGATCGACCGCCGCGGGGAGCGCCTGACCGTGGGCGTGCTCGACCCGACCGACATCGTCGCGCTCGACGACGTCGCGAGCGTCACCGACCTGTTCGTCGAGCCGGTCGTGGTGGCGCAGGACGCGCTGACGCAGATGTTCGAGCGGTTCCTGCGCTCCGACGAGGAGCTCAGCGAGCTGTCGTCGACGATCGAGGAGTCGGCCGAGAGCAACCAGGCGCCGTTCACCGAGACACTCGAGGAGCAGGACAACGACGCGCCGATCGTGCGCTTCGTGAACCTCCTCATCGCGCAGGCGATCAACGACCGTGCGAGCGACATCCACGTCGAGCCGGGTGAGAAGCAGCTGATCGTGCGGTTCCGCATCGACGGCGTGCTGCACGAGATGCAGAAGGCCGACCGGGCGATCCAGGACGGCATCATCTCGCGTCTGAAGATCATGTCGTCGATCGACATCGCCGAGAAGCGCAAGCCGCAGGACGGCCGTCTGTCGGTGGCGCACGAGGGCCGCCAGGTCGACCTGCGCGTGGCGACGCTGCCGACGGTGTGGGGCGAGAAGATCGTCATGCGCATCCTCGACAACACCGGCCAGACCATGTCGATGCGCGACCTGCTGTTCTCCCCCGAGAACGAGAAGCGGTTCCGCGACGCGATCTCGCGTCCGCACGGCATGATCCTCGCCACGGGTCCCACCGGCTCCGGCAAGTCGACGAGCCTGTACACGGCGCTGCGCGAGATCGCGAACCCGCGCATCAACGTCATCACCGTCGAGGACCCGGTGGAGTACCGCATCCCAGGCATCAACCAGGTGCAGGTGAACAACCGCGCCGGTCTGACGTTCTCGACCGCGCTGCGCTCGATCCTGCGCTCCGACCCCGATGTGGTGCTCGTCGGTGAGATCCGCGACTTCGAGACCGCGAACATCTCGATCGAGGCCGCCCTCACGGGTCACCTCGTGCTGTCGACGCTGCACACGAACGACGCCCCGTCGGCGCTGACGCGTCTGACCGAGATCGGCTGCGAGCCGTTCCTGGTGGCGACCGCGCTGTCGGCCGTGATCGCGCAGCGCCTCGCGCGGCGCCTGTGCATGCGCTGCCGTGAGCCGTTCAACGAGCCCAGCGACGTGCTGACGTCGCTCGGTTTCCCGCACGACCCGTACGACCCGCCGCAGCTGTACCGCGCCGTCGGCTGCCCGGCGTGCTCGAACACCGGCTACCGCGGCCGTGTCGCCCTGCACGAGATCATGACGCTCAGCGACGAGATCGAGTCGCTCGTGGTGACGCGCGCGACGGGCTCAGAGATCCGCCAGGTCGCGCTCCAGCAGGGCATGATCTCGCTCCGTGACGACGGCTGGTCGAAGGTCGCGCAGGGTCTCACGACGATCGAGGAAGTGCTGCGCGTCTCGGTGTGATGGCGCATCGGTCGTTGGGCGAGGGAGCGCCAGCGACCGAGACGAAACGCGAAGAGAGCGGATGCCGGGTATTCCGGCATCCGCTCTCTTGCTGTGTACGCGCCTACTGGTTCGCGATCTCGCCGTACAGCGTGAAGATCGGCAGGTAAAGCGACACGACCATGCCGCCGATGACGATGCCGAGCCCCACGATGAGCACGGGCTCGATCGTCGACGAGAGCTGCTCGGTCGCCGTCTGCACTTCGTCCTCGTAGAAGTCGGCGATGCTGGCGAGCATCTCGACGAGCGTGCCCGACTCCTCGCCGACCGACACCATCTGCGGCACCATCGCCGGGAACACCTCGGCCTTCGCCAGCGGCCCCGCGAAGGACTTGCCCTGCCGGATCGACTCCTGGATGTCGCGAACCGCCTGCTCGATCTTCCAGTTGTTCGACGCCTGCCCGACGATGGCGAGCGCCTGGATGATCGGCACGCCGGCGTTGAGCATCATCGACAGGTTGCGCGCGAAGCGCGCCACGGCGATCTTGGTGGCGAGCTTGCCGAAGATGGGCATCTTGAGCTTGATCGGGTCGACCACGCGGCGCATCTGCTCGGTGTTCTTGTTCGCGCGCCACCACACCACGGCGATGATCACCACCAGTGCGAGCACCGGCAGGATCCACCACATGTTCTTCGAGATCGTCACCAGGATCTGCGTGGGCAGCGGCAGGTCTGAACCCAGACCCGCGAACATGCTCTCGAAGATCGGCACGACGAAGGTCACCATCACCAGCACGCCGATGAGCGCGATGATGAGCACGATGATCGGGTAGGTCACCGCGGCGCGGATCTTGTTCTGCAGCTCGGCTTCGCGCTTGTAGTTGTCGGCGATCGAGGTGAGCGCGCCGCCGAGGAAGCCGCCGGCCTCGCCCACCTTGACGATGCTGAGCATCAGGGGCGGGAAGGTCTGCGGGTGCCGCGCCAGCGCGGCCGAGAACGACGAGCCGGACTCGATGTCGGCCTGCACCTGGATGAGTGCGGGCTGGAGCTTCTTGTCGTCGGTCTGCTCGATGAGGATCGAGAGCGTCCGCATGAGCGGAAGGCCCGCGTTGATGAGGCCCGCCATCTGACGCGCCAACACCGCGAGCGACTTCGCCGAGACGTGCTTCGTCGCGCTCGGCAGCTTGATCTCGCGGTTGAGGCCGGTGTTGGACTTCAGCGTCACGTCGAGGGGTGTGAGCCCCTGCGCCTTCAGCTTGTTCGTGACCGCCGTCTCGCTCGCGGCCTCGATCGTGCCCTTGACGACCGACCCGGCACGGGGGTCGACAGCGCGGTAGACGAACTCCTGTACGACTGCCACGATTACGCCCCCTGCCTCGGGTCAACCGGCGTGCCGAAGCGCGAGCCCATGCCGATTCCGGTGCCGGCAGCCGCGTCGGGTTGCTGGGCGTAGCCGGGCACCGGTTGGTGCCACTCACCCGCGTGCATCGACCAGGCCTCGGCGTCGAGGTCGCGAGGCCGCACGCGCACACCGTCGAGGTTCTTCGGGTCGGCGGCGAACGACTTCGCGACGTTGAGTGCGATGGTTCCCTCCTCGACCAGGCGCCGAAGGTCCTGATCGAGGGTGTGCATGCCGACGGATGCCCCTGCCTGCATCGCCGAGTACAGCTGAGCGACCTGGCCCTCGCGGATCATGTTCGCCACCGCGGGGGTGTTGATCAGCACCTCGGTGGCGATCGTGCGACCCGCGGTCTGCGCGAGCGGCATGAGCGTCTGGCTGATGATGCCCTGCAGCGTGTCGCCGAGCTGCGTGCGGATCTGCTGCTGCTTGTCGGAGGGGAACACGTCGACGATGCGGTTGATGCTCTTCGCCGCACCCTGCGTGTGCAGGGTCGACAGCACGAGGTGGCCGGTCTCGGCCGCCGACAGGGCGGTCTGGATCGATTCGGGGTCGCGCAGCTCGCCGATGAGGATGACGTCGGGGTCCTGGCGCAGCACCCGCCGCAGAGCCTCGGCGAACGATCCGGTGTCGGTGCCCACCTCGCGCTGGTGCACCAGCGCGCGCTTGCTCTCGTGGTGGAACTCGATCGGGTCTTCGATCGTGATGATGTGTGCCGGGACAAGCTGGTTGATGATATCGATCATCGCCGTAAGCGTCGTCGACTTGCCCGAACCGGTGGGGCCCGTCAGCAGCACGAGGCCGCGTGGAAGGAGCGCGAGGTCACGCGCGATCGGCGGTGCGCCGAGCTCTTCGAGCGAGTACACGCGATCGGGGATGAAGCGGAGGGCGATCGCGATGTCGCCGACCTGACGGAACACATTGACCCGGAATCGCCCGATGCCGGGGGTGGCGTGCGCGAGGTCGACCTCGCCGCGGGTGAGGAACTCCTCCCGCTGGCCCTCGCTCATGAGGGCGAACGCGGCGCGCTCGACCCACTCGTGCGACAGCGGCTCGGCGAACGCGGGAACGGGCACCAGGTCGCCGTCGACGCGGATCAGCGGCGGGAACCCTGCGGTGACATGCACGTCGGAGGCCCGCGCGCGGGCGCCTTCGGCCAGCAGCGCCTCGAACTGCGGATCGATCACTGCACCGCTCCTTCTGTGTCGACGTATGTCAGCGCAGTGACCTGCACCGTGATGGTGCCCTCCCCCGTCTGGGCGGCGGTCGCCTGGATGCTGCTGAGCAGGCGCGGGCCGGCGCGCAGCGCGTCGAGGAACGCGGTGACCTGGCCCATGTCGGCGGCGGTCACCTGGATCGCGAAGTCCACCTGCTGGCGCCCGGTGCCGGCGGCGGCTCCGCCCGCGTCGGGAGTGCTGGGGGCCGCGGCGCCGGTGGCCGGGTCGACGGCACCGGTCGCGGGATCCGTCGTGCCGGCGGCGGGGTCGGTCGTCGCCTCGGGCTGCACGGCCGCGGGGGCGGCATCCGGATCATCGCTCGCGCTGGTGCGCGGCACGAACGCGACCTGCTCCCCCGCCGTGATGCTGACGACCTGCACGCCGGAGTTCTGCGCGGCAAGGCCCACGACCTCGAAGACGTCGTCGAGCTTCGCGGTCGCCGGGATCTGCGCGCGGAGCGAATCGACGGATGCTTCGATGGCGGGCAGGTTCTCCTGCTCCGCCTCGAGCGCGTCGACCTGCGCCTGGTAGATCGCGTTGGTGTTCGCGACGGTGGCGGTCTGCGCGTCGACGCCGAGCGACTGGACGAAGATCGGCAGGGCCACGAGGAAGAAGCCGAGGGCGATGACGCCCAGCGACACGACGAGGCCGATGACGGTGACGAGGGTCTTCGACATCACTGCTCACCTCCCCCGGCGGCCGCGTAGGCGTTCGAGTACACGGTCTGGTCGAAGTCCACCACGAGCTGGTAGGCGAAGCGGCCCTCGCTCACCTGGCTGGAGGTCACGGACTGGCCGTCGGCGTAGAGGACGCCCTCGACGCCGCGCAGACTGCGCACGATGGCGACGATGTCGAGCGGCGTCGGGCTGTCGATCGACACCGTGCCGACGACGCCCTGCTCGGCTGTCGGGTCGTCGGTCTGCGGCGCACCGCCGACCGTGAGGTCGAACCCGGTGAGCGCCGTGCCCTCCGGCAGCACGCTGGTGACCTTCTGCAGCACCGGCGTCCATGCGAGGTCGGAGGCCATCGCCTGCGTGCGGAAGTCGGTGAGCTCGGACTCGGTCGACAGCGCCGAGCTGACGTCGGAGAGTGCGGCGATCTCGATCAGGAGCGCGTTCGTCTGCGCCTGCTCGGCGGCCAGCCTCTGGTCGGCCAGGACGCGCAGGAAGACGGCGCCGCCGACGATGAGGGCGGCGACGATGATCGCGGCGAGGGCGGCCCAGACCCAGCCGCGCACGAGCTTGTCGCGCTCGCGGCGCACGACCTCGGTGCGCGGCATGAGGTTGACGCGGGCGAGCCCGCCGATGGTGGGGTTGAGCGTGGCCATCAGCGCACCTCCCCGAGGGCGATGCCGACCGTGGCGACGAGGTTCAGACCGAACTCCCCCGCCGGCTGTGCCCCGGCGACGCCGATCACGTCACTCGCCGTGACGACTCGAAGCGGCGTGTCGATCGCCGCGCCGAGGGCCGGCATCACGCCTTCCGCCGCCGCACCGGCACCGGTGACGAAGACCTGCGACAGCGGCTGCGCGCCGGGGCGTCCGGCGAAGAACGCGAGCGTGCTGCGCAGGCGCGCCGCCAGGTCGGAGACGCCGGGTGTCGCGCCGGCGCGGATCGACCCGCGGGTGCGGACGCCGGCGGAGTTGGCGTATTCGAGCACGGGCTCGAGTTCTTCGGCCGGCTGGTTGCGGCGGGCGGCCGACGTGGGCACGTCGATCGGGAGGATGCGGACGAACTGCGGGATGCCGCCGCGCGACACCACGACCTGCGTCGTGTGGTCGCCGATGTGGACGGCGGCGACGGTCTGGTCGGGCGGCGCGAGCGGCGCCGTTGCACGGGCGAGTCCGAACGTCGTGAGGTCGACGGCGCGGGCACGCACCTTCACGCGGGAGAGCGTCGAGATGATCTGCTCGATCGTCTCGGAGATCGCGGCGACGAGCAGGCCCGAGACCTGGCCGTCGTGCTCGGCGAGCGGGTAGAAGTCGAGCACGGCCTGGCTCGCCGGCACCGGCAGGAGGTCCTGCACCTGGTACGGCAGCGCATCGCGCAGCAGGTCGGGCCGCATCGCCTGCGTCGTGTACTCGCGCACGAGGATGCGGCGGCTCGCGACGCCGAGCACCGCTTCTTTGTTCTTGAAGCGGGCGCCGGTCCACAGCTGCCGCAGCGCGACGGCGACGGCGCCCGCGTCGAGCACTTCGGAGTCGCGGGCGGCTTCGGGCGGAAGCGGCACCTCCCCGTAGGCCACGAGCTGTGGTTTTCGGCCGAGCGAGACCTCGGCGGCACGGACTGCCTCCTCGGTCACCTCCAGACCGATCACGGTTTTCGCCATGGTGTCTTCCTCCCCGATCAGACGCCGATGAAAAGCTGTGTGTACCAGCGGCCGATCGGCTCACCGGTGAAGATTCCCGCCCAGGCGCCGAGGATCATCCACGGACCGAACGGGATCGCGGTCTTGCGGCCCGCGCGCCTCGCGACCATCAGTGCGATGCCGAAGACACCGCCGAACAGGAACGCGGCGAAGGCTCCGACGGCGAGCGCTCCCCAGCCGATCCAGCCAAGGTAGATGCCGAGCACGCCGGCGAGCTTGACGTCGCCGCCGCCCATGCCGCTCGGCTTCGCCAGCCGCAGCAGCCAGTAGAAGAGGTACATCGCCGCCATGCCGATCCCCGCGCGCAGCAGCGCCCCCCAGTCCCCCGTCAGCCAGGCGGCGATCGTGAACAGGATGCCGGCGACGAGGTAGCTCGGAAGCACGATGACGTTCGGCAGTCGGTGCGTGTCGAGGTCGATGAGCGTCAGCACGATGCTGATCGCCGCGAAGTACAGGAATGCGACGATGACGATCCCCAGCGCCCACATCGTGCCAGGGTCGCCGGTCGAGTAGCGAGGAACGAGCGTATCGAGACCCAGCGTCAGCCCCCACCACGTGACCCCCGCGAACACGACCCCGGTGATCGCCTCGACGATGGGGTATCGCGCCGAGATCCGCGCCCCGCAGTGCGCGCATGTGCCGCGAAGCACGATCCACCCGAGGACGGGAACGTTGTGCCACGGCTTGATCCGCGCCTCGCAGTGCGGGCAGCGGCTCTCGCGCATCAGCGAGATGTGCGCCGGCACCCGGTAGGCGACGACGTTGAGGAACGACCCGATGAGGAGGCCGAACACCCCCGCCACGACGACGAGGAAGATTTCCAGTCCCGCCATCCGTCAGTACTCGGTCTGGTAGGTGAGTGATTCGAGCGACACGCGCACGCGAGAGGGGTCGAACACCCCGCCCGCGCCGGTCACCCCGCAGCTGAGGTTATTGAACGTGGGCTCCCACCCCATGGGCTCACAAGTGAACGTGCCTCCGTTGAGGTGCAAGCCGTCGGTTCCCATATACAGCTGCCCGGACAGCGTCAGCGACATCGTGTTGTTGATGCCACACGCGCTGTAGATCATGGTGCGCACCTGAGTCGCGGTCCCCACGCTGAGTTTGTCCGCCTTCCCCGATCCGCACGTCGGCTTGGCATCGTCGCGGTTCCCGTCGGCGTGGATGAAGAGCAGCTGAGGGTCTCCTGTTCCCTTCAGGATCGTCCCGGTGAGGTTGAGTGTCATCTCGGCGGACGCAGGGACGAAGAAGAGCGCGTCTCGGTTCAACGTGAAATTGCCGGGTGAGATGGTGATCTTGCTGCCGCAACCGGACATGTCGAACACGGCACGGCCGTCGTTGCTCCGCTCCAACTCGGGCTTGAGCGCAGCCGCGGAGCAAAGACCCGTGTACGTGTGGACGTCCGATCCCCACTCGGCGGAGTTGGTGATCTCCAGCCACTTCGTCGCTTGGAAGACCGCATCCAGCGTCGGCGCAATCACGGGCTTCGGCTGACCCGGCTGAGGGACGATGGGAGACCCGTCGACGTGCTTCCATGCGGCGGGAATCGTGCTGACGGTCCCACTGGCTTTGATCGTCTCCCCGTTCCCGATGGTCCCGGATTTTGTGACGCTCACATTCCCGCCGGCGTGAATCGACCCCCCGATCGTCACGCCGTTCGCGTCCAGAGTGATGGTTCCGTTCTCACTGATGACGTCACCGCCGACGATGAAGTTGTGGTTCTTCACCTCGATGGCTCCATTGGCGTAAATACTCCCTGTGACGTGGCAATCGCCCGTCACGCGCACACCCGCCCTGACGACCCACAGGTCGCCCTGGATTGAGTTACCGGCGCCGTTGTTGCATTCGTAGTCGCTCGTGCCACGAATGACGATGTCGCCCTCGTATGTGGACTTGGTGGCTTTGAAGAGACCGTCGAAGTATGCCAGGGTTCCCGCTGGTTGAGTGTCAGGCGTCTTGCGCCATCCGTACACCGAATCGATCGTCGTCTCGCTGCCGTCAGCACCGGTGCCCGTGGACTTGATGACGATGTAGTTTGTCGCCTCGGTCGGGCACACGTCGCCCGCCGCGCCGACTTCCTCCCATGAAGCGGGAGGTGCCGCAGCGTCCGTCGCCCGGATCCAGTACTCGTAAGCCGGCTCCTCCCCGGGGGAGGACTCGCCGTGGAGCATCCCAGCGGAGCACACGAGTTCACCATCCGAATTGATGGCACCCGTCAGCGATCCGCGCGCGACGTCGCGGCCGGATTCGGCGGCGATGAATGCCTGCGTGGAACTCTTGTTGCCCGCGTTCGCCTGGATCGTGAACATGACGCTCGCGGCGATCATGCTGGCGATCACGAAGCCGACGAGCATGACGATGACGACCGTGACGAGAACGGCGCCCTCGTCGTTCTGCGCTCGCCGCTTCGGCGAGAACCGGCTCAGCTCCAGCATGGCGTGGTCGCTCCTGTCTCGGGCGTGCGCTGAGAGACATCTCCCTCGAAGCGCACAGGTGCGGACTCGGTCTCGATGTCGAACGTGTAGGTCAGGGCGAAGTTGTCTTGCACGAAGAACGCGGTGCTGCCGTTCTGCACCACGCCCGCGGGAATCCAGGGGGCCGGCCATGCCACGGTGGTCGCGGCCGGCAGCGGACCCGCGGAACTGGTCATGTAGGCGGCGCCGCCGGTGAACCAGAACGCCTGGCACGCGCGATCGCCGCCGAGAGTCGTGTGCACGCGGAGCATGGTCCCGTCAGGCGAGACGTCGAACGCCTCGGCGTTGCGGACGGCGCGCTCGATGCTCTGACCGATGAGCTGTCCGCGGTTGGTCGCCTGCGTGGTGGTCTGCACGTCCTGCTGCGTCGACCACGAGTTGATCAGGATCGTCGCCATGCCGCCCAGGATGACGCTCGCGAGCAGCACGTAGATGATGAGCTCGATGAGCGAGAGGCCGGCATCGTCGGCATCCGTCTGGTCGGTCATGGCACGTACACGATCGCGTTCACGGTGGCGAGAGTCTTGGATGAGGTGTCGGTCGCGGTGAGGGTCACGGTGACCGACTTGCTGGATGCCGGGCACGGGGTGGCCGAGCCGGTGCTCGTGATGGTGCGACCGGCACCGTCGGTGAAGGTCTGCGGGGCGACGGCGGCGGTGACGTTGCCGCACGTGACAGGGTCGTTCTCACGCAGCTCCTCGACGATCGCGTTGAGCTGACGTGTGGCCGTGGCGACCGCGGACTGCTCGGACGAGTAGCGGATGCCCTGCCACAGCAGCGGGATCAGCGAGATGGCGATGACTCCGAGGATGAGCATGCCGATGACGATCTCGACGAGGCCGAGACCCTCATCCGAACCGACCATCCGTCGCATTCGCGTCTCTCTCCAACACCACAATGGCCGTACCCGCTAGGGCGGGATTGGTGTACCGCCCTAGCGGATGATCACGGCGTTCTTAGCAGCCGGGGCCGGCGGTGCGGTCGGGCGAGACACCATCGAACTTGACGGTCACACAGAGAGTGTCGATGGTCGACCCGGTGGACGTGATATCCGTCACCGGCGCCTCGATCAGGTTCCCCAGCGAGACCGGCTTACCCTGCGCGATCTGCGCGGCCGCCTGCGTCGCCGCGTTGCCCGCGACCGCCTGGGCAGCGTTCTCCCGAGCCTGCTGCTGGATGTTCAGGAAGATCGGAATCGCGATCGCGGCAAGGATGCCAAGGACCACGACGACGATGATGAGCTCGATGAGCGAGAAGCCGCCCTCTTCGCCCTGCTCCTCGCGGCGAGCCTTCTCGGCCTCGAGGTAGTTCTTGATGGTTGCACGCATTGCGCTGTCTCCCCAGATAGTTGGATCAAGACAGCTCTGACGAAGGTGTGAACGTCGTTCTTGAAGATTCCCCAGTACTACGTTCCCGGTCCCTCCCCAGAGCCGGGCTTTGAGGAAATCGCGCATGCGCGAATCCCCTCCCCAACAAAGAGCATGAGAGCCCTCTCA
>Ga0182741_1005807_pt1 | contig 11185 bp, 14 predicted proteins | sample eDN5th37CBELigOP_FD_128874 | JGI IMG/M metagenome (GOLD analysis project Ga0182741, IMG submission 128874) | Enriched Organic Plus compost microbial communities from Emeryville, California, USA - eDNA 5th pass 37_C BE-Lig OP (version 2) (version 2) ...
GGCGGCTGAACGACTCGGCCTCGCGGCTCGACGACGCGGTCCACCGCCGCGACAGCTTCTCGGGCGTCAACATCGACGAGGAGCTCGCGCAGATGGTGGTGCTCCAGAACAGCTATTCGGCCGCGGCGCGCGTGATCACGACCGCGACCGAAATGTACGACACGCTCATCGACATGGTCCGCTGAGGAAGACGAACATGACCCGCGTTGCCACCATTCCGCTCCATCGCACGCTCGCCGATTCGATCCAGCGCACGCAGGAGAATCTGGCCGTCACCGAACGGCGGCTCGCCACGGGCAAGAAGGCGGCGAACTTCGCCGACCTGGGCACCGAGACGGTCCGCAACCTCTCGGCGCACACGCTGCTCGCGCGGCAGGAAGCCCAGTCGACCGTCTCGAAGCGCGTCGGCACCACGCTTTCGCTCTACGAAGGTCATCTCGGCGGCATCGAGGAGGCGATGGACGCGCTGCGCGTCGAGCTGCTGACCGCGGTGGGAACCGGCGACTCGCTGGGCCTGCAGGATGCGATGGAGACGGCGTTCAGTCAGTTCCGCACGTCGCTCAACGCGTCGGAGGGCGGCACGCCGCTGTTCGCCGGCGCCCAGACCGACGGCAACCCCTTCGTTCCCGCCGAGCTCGCCGACGCTGCCACCATCGATGCCGATGCCGCCTTCCGCGACGACGGCGTACGGGCCAGCGCACGCGTGGGCGACGGCATCGACATCACCTACGGCATCACCGCGAGCGCGGTGGGCAAGGATCTGTACCAGGCCTTCCGCACGCTCGCCTCGGTCGGCCCGATCGGCGAGAAGCTCGACGCGGCGCAGGTCGATGTCCTCAAGCAGGCGATAAACGAGCTCGACACGGGACTTTCGGGCCTGCGCTCGGTCAATGCCGAGAATGGCCGCAAGCAGGCGCAGGTCGAGACGCTCGCCGCGCGCGGCGAGGAGCGCGCGCTGCTGCTCAAGGGCGTGATCGAGAGCAACGAGGACGCCGATCTGGGTCAGGTCGCGGTCGACCTCGTTCAGCAGCAGACGATGCTTCAGGCGAGCTATTCGGTGATCGCCCAGCTTTCCCAGCTGAGCCTGATCAACTTCCTGCGCTGATCTCCGGCCCCGGCCCGCGCGGGGACGGGGCGGCCTTGAACTTCCCCGGAAGGGCCGTGCCGCTTTCCTGCGGCGCGGCCCTTTACGCAGGCGTCAGGGATTGGCGTCGAGCAGGTCGCCGATCGCGCCGATCGGGCTCGCCTGCGGGATGGCGGCCATGGCCGCCCCCAGCTTCGTCGGATCGACCGTGCCCGGCCCGCCGGTCAGCGCCTCGAACGCCTGCGCGCTCGGCAGGTTTCTGAAGGCTGCGCCGTAGCGTGCGCGCAGCGCCCGGAGCCGGTCCTCGCGGCCGAGCATCGCGAGCGCGACGGCCTGGCGGAGCACCGTGGCCTGCGCCGGCTCGCCGAGCCCCTCGGGCTGCGGAAGCTGCGCCTGGTTCTCGGCCGCAAAGGCGTTCCAGTCCTTGGCGCGCCAGTGGATCTCGGCGCGGATGGCCTCGGCATCGGGCAGGCCGTCGAGCGCCGCCTTGGCGGCATCGTCCTTGCCCAGCTTGTGGAGCGCGATCGCTTCCATCCGCTTGCGGTCGTGGCGCATCGCGTCCGAATAGCTTGGCTGCTCGGTGTCGCGCAGCACGTCGAGCGCGCGCTCGGGCCGTCCGGCCAGGATGTGGAGCGAGGCCACCTTCACCGACATGGGGCCCTGCGCCACGTCCTGCATCCGCCGCATGAGCTGATATTGGAGCAGCTCGGCCGCGCGCGCATAGAGGCCGGCGCCCTCCAGCCTGTCGGCCAGTCGCAGCACCAGCGCGTCGCCCTCGGCCCCCGCGGGCGAGAGCTCGCGATAATCCCAGTAGAGGCCGGCGGCCTCGGGCAGCGGCACGCCGCTGTCGGGCGCGAGCGCCGACGCCAGCGAGGCTTGGAGCGTGGCGAGCATGGGCCCGCTGTCCCTGCCGAGTTTGAAATAGCGGAACAGCGTCGCGCCCGCGCGGAGCTGGGCGCGCAGGTCGTTCGCCTCGCTCGCCAGGCGGAACTGGAGCTTGAGCGCGCGCTGCTCGACCGCATCGCCGCGCCAGCCGAAGCGCAGCGCGTCGAGCCGCTTCATGGCCTCGGCAGGCGGGATCGCGCCTGCGGCCAGATCGGCCTCGATCATCCCCAGCCGGGCGTCCGCCTTCACCTGCGCCCTGCCGCTGATCCGGGCGCGATCGAGCCGCAGCCGGCCCCCCTGCTGATCGCCGGCGGCGATGAGCGCACGCCCGCGCAGCAGATTGGCGTCGGGGTTCTGGTCGCCGAACAGCTTGAGCCAGCCGAGCGCCGCCTGGGGCCGGCCGGCGTCGACTGCGGCCGAGGCGGCGGCGAGCACGAAGGGCGTGCGGTCCACGGGCGCGCGCGCATTGATCGCCGGCAGCGCGCAATTGACCTGGTGCAGCGCCTCCTCGGCGGCACCGGAGAGCACGAGCGCGCGGATGCGCCAGGCGCAGGCCTCGGCATTGCCAGCCAGCGCCTCGCCGGCGAGCGTGGTTACGGCATCCTCGCCGCGGGCGACCAGCACCAGCGCCGCGCCGCGGGCGAGCCGGAAGGGAGCGACCAGGTCCAGGTCGCCGTCGGCGAGCCGCATCGTCTCGAGCACGCCGAGCGCCTCGGCGCCGCGACCCTCGCCGATCAGCCCCAGCGCGAAGCGCCAGCGCGCGTGCTGGCGATCGGCGGGTCCGGCGGCCGCGAGCGCGGCCCAGGCTGCGCTGCCGGTCTCGCCCTGCCACGCGGTCCCGCGCCGGATCATCGGCATCTCGGCCAGCTCGGCGGCGAAGGGGGGCAGGGGCGGCGAAAGCGCGGCGGGAAGTGCCGGCGCTTCGGCGCCTGCCGCCGGTGCAGGCGCTTCGGGCTGGGGAGCGGCGGGCGCGGCGGTCGCGGCGCCGGCGGCGAGGGCGATCAGCGCGGCGCGCATCAGCCGATCCCGAACGGGCGCAGCAGCGCGACCAGGATGCCGCCCCCCATGCAGGCGAACAGGAAAAGGAATATGGGCAGCAACGGCAGCCCGGCCACGCGCGCCTGCGCGGCGGCATCGCCGGGGACCTGCCTTGCGTTCCGGACGGTTTCGGCCGCGCCGTCGATCGTCACGCGGTCGCCGCGACGGCGTTGCGGCGTCTGCGCCGGCGCGTGCTTGACGACGCGCATCTTTCCGGGGCGTTGATCGTGGCTCAACTCGGCACCTTCTGCTGATTTTCTTCTATTATAGAGGAAGGCCGCCCGCCGGGGCGGCGTCGTGCACGGGAGATTCGAGTTGCGCAGGGGAAGGTTCGCGGCGCTTGCGCTGACGACGGCGCTGGTGCCCTATCCGATCGGCGGCGCCCAGGCGGCCGGCGGCGGTTCGGGCGGCGGCGAAGGCCTGCACCTCGTCCCGATGGCCGAAGTCGAAGTGCCGATCGTCGACGCCGATCGCGTCAGCGGTGCGCTCCGCTTCAAGCTCGTGCTCGACGCCAGCGATTCCGCAGCCGCCGGACGCATGAGCGCGCGCCTCCCGGATCTGCGCGCCACCACCGTTGCCGCCGCGCTCGAATTCGCGCGGCTCAATGCCTCTGGCCTGCGCGCGGTCGACGCCGAGCAGCTCGACCGGGACCTCACTGCGGCGCTGAAGCCCGTCGAACCGGGCCTGTCGCGCGTGCTGATCGTCGAGGTTTCCGCCAGCCGAAGCTAGGCGGGCGGCCCGGCGTCGCAAGCGGCCGGCGGGAAAGCCGGTGGTGCAATGCGGGAGGCGGCCGCCTGTTGCCGTTCCCGAGAGCTAGCCGACGCGCCATTTCCGTGGCAGACGAGGCACCGGGCTGTCATCCTCGTCTCGCAGCGCGAACTGCGCGACGCACATCCGCAACCGCCAGGGCGCCTACGGCCGTCCGTCCAGGGCACGGCCGCCGGGCACGGTCAGCGTTTGCCGCGTACGCCGGCCGCGGGGGAAGGGGCGGGCGCTGCGGCGGCGCGCGCGCTCTTGCGGGCGAGCGCCATGCTGAGCGCGGCGGCGCCCTTGGGCGTCATGGCGGCAAGGATCAGCGCCGTCGAGCGCTCGCGCATCCGCTGCGCGACCTTCATCTGCACTTCCATGTCGAGCTGCTCGAACACGACTGCGGCCTTGGCGGGCTTCATCGCCTGATAGATGCGCGCAAGCTCGTCGAATTGCGATTCGGCGGGCTCAGCGGCGTCGGCGCCCGGACCGGGGGCGCCGCTCGCCGCCGCCTGCTGGCGCGCCTGCATCTCGGCCTGCAGCCGGGCCTCGGCCGCCTTGGCCGCCTGCTCGCGCAGGTCGAGCGCGCGCTTGCGCCGCGCCGCCGCGGCGTCGCGGGCGTTGAGGTCCTGCTCGATCGAATGGCCGAGCCGGGTCTGCGGCGCCTTGTCCTGCGCCTCGGGGGCGGCGAGCGTGGCGGCGTTGGCGACGACCGCGAGCGCGGAGGCCGCGGCGGTCATCAGCAGGAGCGACGGGCGCTTCATCACGCCGCCTCCACCTGCGGCCGGGTATCGGCTTTCTCTTCGCCGTCGCCTTCGCCTTCGCCTTCGGCTCCCTCTTCCTCCGCGGCTCCGGCGGCGCGATGGGCGTTGGCGATGCTGACGGCGCCCACGATCCGCTCGCATGCGGCGTCGGCGATGCCGGTCATCAGCTGAAGCTCGTCGCGGAGTTCGCGCGCCTGCTCGACGAGCCGCGCGTGCTGGGCGCAATCGGTGCCCAGCGTCGCCTTCATGTCCGAAAGCACGGCGCGGGCCTGGCCGGTGGCCTTCTCCAGCGCCTCGACCACCTGGGTGAGCGCCCCGTCCTTGACGGTGCGCAGGCTGCGCATCATCCGCACGCTCTGCACGAGCACGGCCATGCAGAAGATCATGGTCAGCGCATTGGCGACAATCGCGAGGCTCATTTCTTCTTTCCCTTGGAAACGTCGGTGAGGAGGCGCACGGCGACCTTGCCGCAGCGCTGGCCGATCTGGCCCTGGGCAAGCGTCACGCCGCCGCAGGCGATGTCGAGCGCATCGTCGGGTCCCTTGTGGAGCGCGATGGTCTGGCCGACCTCGAGCGCACGGAGCGTGGCCAGCGCCATCGGCTTCTCGCCGAGCAGGACGTCGACCATGACGTTGGTCTTGCGCACCTCGGAGGCCATATGCGCCTCCCAGATGCTGTCGCGCCCGCTCTTCTCGCCCATGAAGCGCTGGAGCAGCTTGTCGCGCACGGGCTCGAGCGTCGCATAGGGGAAGACCAGGGTGAACCGGCCGCCGCGGCCATCCATGTCGACGCGGAAGGTGGCGACCGCGCAGATGTTCGACGTGCCGGCGATCGCCGCGAAGCGCGGATTGGTCTCGATCCGCTCGAGGTCGATGTTGATCGGCTCGATCGGCTCGAACGCCGCGGCAAAGTCTTCGAGCGCGAGCTCGAGCATCCGCGAGACGAGCCCGGTCTCGATCGTCGTGAAGGCGCGGCCGTCGATCAGCACCGGCGCGCCGCCGCCGCGACCGCCCAGCAGCGCGTCGACCACGGCGTAGATCAGCCCGGATTCGACGGTGACGAGCCCGTAGCTCTCCCATTCCTTCACCTTGAACACGCCCACCATCGCGGGAAGCGCGACGCGGTTCATGAACTCGCCGAAGCGTGTCGAGGTGACTTCCTCCAGGCTCACGTCGATCGCGTCCGAAGTGAGATTGCGCATCGAGCTGGCGAAGGCGCGGACCACGCGGTCGCACACCACCTCGAGCATCGGCAGGCGCTCGTGGCTGATGACCTTCGATTCCAGGACGGCACGCAGGCCCTTCTTCCTCTCGACGGGCCCGCCGACGTCGCCGAACAGCGCGTCGATGTCCGCCTGGTCGAACTTGACGTCGTCCCCGCCGACGGAGGCCACCGGCGGATCGGGCAGGTCGAATTCCTCGAGATCGATCATTGCTGAACCAGATCCTGGATGAGCACTTCCTTGACCATGCCGCTGCCGGCGACCTGGGTCGCGCGGACCAGCAGCTCCTCCTTGATGCGGAACACCGCGGCCGAGCCCGCCAGATCCTCCGGCCGCAGCTCGCGCAGGAAGGGCTGATAGGAATCGATGATCGCGGGCAGCTTGTCCTTGAGCGCCTCGTTGGTGGCGTTGGGACCGCGCACGAGCATCAGATGGACCTTCAGGAAGCGCGCCTGACCGTCGGGCGAGCGCAGGTTGACCACCAGCGGCGGAACGTCGAAGAACGCCTCGGCCTCGCCGGCCGGAGCGCCGTGCCCGTCCGCCGCGGCACGCGCCTCGCCCCCGCCCGAGAGGAACAGCGCAGTGCCGGCGCCGCCGCCGAGCAGCAGTACCGCCGCGCCTGCGCCGGCGATCAGCAGCTTCCTGTTCGACTTCGGCTTGGCCGCGGACGCCGCTGCGTCTGGACTGACTTCGACGATTTCGGCCGACATTCCCCTGGACCTTTCGAATTCATCGCGTCCGGCACCCCGCCGGCTGATTTTCTCCTATTATAGGATCGTCACCCGGCAATTTCTGCCTAGCGACAAATTTTGAAGGGACCGTCCGGTGGACATCTCGTCTTATGTATTGCTGAGCCAGGAACAGGCGCTGCGGCGCCGGCTGGACGTGGCCGCCAACAATCTCGCCAATATGAACACGGTGGGATTCAAGCGCGAGCAGCCGGTGTTCCGCGAATATGTGGAGCAGGGCGACACGTCGATCGAGCCCGCCAAGCGGACCTCCTATGTGCTCGACTATGGCGCCGTGCACGATGCCTCGGCGGGAACGTTCCAGCCGACCGAGAACCCGCTCGACGTGATGATCGAGGGTCCGGGCTATCTCAGCGTCGAGGCGCCGGGCGGGGGCGTCGCCTATACGCGCGCCGGCTATATCAAGGTCCTGCAGAGCGGCGAGCTCGCGACGTCCGGCGGGCAGCGGATCCTGGGCGAGGGCGGCCGGCCGATCGCGGTGCCGCCCGAGAGCGCGGGCCGCATCAGCGTCACCGGCGACGGCACGGTAATGGGGCCGGACGGGCCGCTCGGCCGGATCACCGTCACGGTGTTCGACGAAGCCGGTGTCGATCCGCGGGGGGACGGGCTGATGAACGCCGCCGGCGGCCGCGAGCTCACCGCTGCCGAGACCCGGCTGCGGACGGGCGGCGTCGAGGGCTCGAACGTCAACGCGATCGTCGAGACCACGGACATGATCGAGATCCTGCGCGCCTATCAGACGAGCAAGAACCTGAGCGAGGGCCTGTCCGATCTGCGCAAGCGCGCGATCGACCGGCTCGGCCGCGTAAGCTGAAATCCCAGAAAGGACTGACTCATGCGTTCGCTTTCCATCGCCAGCACGGGCATGCTCGCGCAGCAGACCAACGTCGATGTCATTTCCAACAACATCGCCAACATGAACACCACGGGCTACAAGCGCCAGCGGGCGGAGTTCCAGGACCTGCTCTACGAGCAGATCGAGCGCCCCGGCACCGCCACGGGCCCCGAGACGCGTTCGCCTTCGGGCATCCAGATCGGCGCCGGCGTGAAGACCGGCGGCGTCTATCGCATCCAGCAGCAGGGCGCGCTGCAGCAGACGGAGAACCGCTACGACGTGGCGATCACCGGCCGCGGCTATTTCCAGATACTGCTGCCCTCGGGCGACACCGCCTATACGCGCGACGGCTCGTTCGGCATCTCCGACCAGGGCGAGCTGGTGACGCAGGACGGCTTCCCCGTGCAGCCGGGCATCGCCATTCCGCAGGGCGCGCTCGACGTGACCATCTCGAAGACCGGCGAGGTCCAGGTCATCATCGCCGGCGATCCGCAGCCGCAGAACGTCGGCCAGCTCGAGCTCGCCACCTTCATGAACGACGCGGGCCTCGAGGCGATGGGCGACAATCTGTTCCTCGAGACGGCAGCCTCGGGCCAGCCCACCGTGGCCAACCCGGGCGAGCCGGGCTTCGGCACGCTGAGCCAGGGCTTCATCGAAGGCTCGAACGTCAACGCCGTGGCCGAGATCACTGCGCTGATCACTGCCCAGCGCGCCTATGAGATGAACAGCCGCGTCGTGAAGACCGCGGACGAGATGCTGGCGACGACCAGCCAGCTGCGCTGATGGCCGCGCTGCTCGCATTGGCGCTGCTCGGCGCGGTTCCGGGCGAGGACGTGCCCGTGGCGGTGCTGGCGCATGCGGTCGAGAAGGGCACGCGTCTGGAGGCGGCGGACTTCGCGATCGAGCCGCGCGCCGCCGCGGCCGCGCGCGGTGCGCTGCGTGCCGAGGACGCGGCGGGCATGGAGGCGGTGCGCAGGCTTGCGGCGGGTGCCGTGGTGCGCCGCACCGACCTGACCCGCCCGCAGCTCGTGCGGCGCGGCGAGCCGGTGACGATCCGCATCGTCAACGGTCCGCTCGTTATCACCACCGGCGGCCGCGCGCTTGCCAGCGGCAGCCAGGGGGAGATGGTGCGCGTGGTCGCCAGCGCCACCAGTCGCACGCTCGATGGCATCGTGGACGGCTCCGGCACGGTCCGGGTCGCCGCACCCTAGGGAGTATTTATGCGCAGGATCATCCTTCTCGTGGCGCTCGGCGCCACGCTGTCGGGCTGCGGCTCGGTGGGACGGCTCAAGCAGATCGGCAAGGCGCCCAAGCTTTCCGAGATCGGGCCGGTCGACATGCCGGAGCTCGAGGCCTCGCTCGCGGCACCGGCCGATCGCGCCGGCCGCGCCCAATCGGTCCAGCCGCAGCAGCCCGCCCAGAGCGCCTCGCTGTTCCGCACCGGCGCCGGTGCCTTCTTCCGCGACCAGCGCGCCACGCGCCAGGGCGACATATTGACGATCCGGATCAACATCCAGGACAAGGCCGACATCGGCAACAACACCTCGCGCACGCGCGGCGGCTCGGAGACCGGCGGGGTGGGCGAACTGCTCGGGATCAGCCCCGTCGCCAAGCTGCTGGGAGAGGACGCCTCCAAGGTGTTCGAGACCAACTCGGGCTCGAGATACATGGGCGGCGGCACCACCGCGCGATCGGAGACGATCAACATGACGATGGCCGCCATCGTCACCAAGGTTCTGCCCAACGGCAATCTGATGATCCGCGGCCGCCAGGAAGTGCGCGTCAATTTCGAGATGCGCGAGCTGATCGTCACCGGCATCATCCGGCCCGAGGACATTGCCCGCGACAATTCGATCCAGCACAGCCAGATCGCCGAGGCGCGCGTGATATATGGGGGCAAGGGACAGCTCACCGAGGCGCAGCAGGCGCGCTGGGGCCAGCAGATCTACGACGCGCTCTTCCCCTTCTGAGGGGCGCGTCCCTTCCGGCTAGGGGCCGGGGCTTCCCGCAGGCGCGCCTGCGCGGCGGCCCCGGCCCTTTTTCTTGGAGCAGCCGGCCGCGGCGTCCCGCCCCGGGGCTGAGCAAAGCGGCTGCGCCCATGGTTAACGTTCCGCTAACCATCAAAATTCGCAGGAGAATTTTGGTCCTCCCATAATTCTTTCCATGATGAGGATGCGGGGCGTGGAAATTGCGCGCCGTCGGGGGCCGGCGTTTCCGGCCCGGGCCGCAGAAGCGGCTTCTATCCAAGAAGGAATTGAACATGGGCTTCTCCGTCAACACCAATGTCGGCGCGATGGCGGCGCTGCAGAGCCTCAACGCGACCAACAAGGGCCTGGAGACCACCCAGAGCCGGATCAACACCGGTCTCAAGGTGGCCAGCACCAAGGACGACTCGGCGTCTTACACGATCGCCCAGACGCTCCGCGGTGACCTCGGCGGCCTCGGCGCCGTCAATTCGTCGCTTTCGCGCGCGAAGAGCACCATCGACGTCGCCGTCGCGGGTGCCGAGCAGATCTCCGATCTGCTGAACCAGATGGGCTCGAAGGTGCTCGAGGCCAGCGACGCGGGTCTGGACGCTGACTCCAAGGCGGCGATCGCCAAGGACGTCGAAGCGATCCAGAGCCAGATCAAGTCGATCGTCGCGTCGTCGGACTTCAACGGCACCAACCTGCTCGACGCGTCGACGGCTACGATCGCTGCGCTGAAGACCGCCAAGCCGACCGGCACGCCGGCCGACGACACCCTGACCGTTGATCACCAGAGCATCGAGACGGCGCTCGGCAACGCGTGGACCGCCACCGGTGCCACCATGACCGTCGACGATGTCGACACGGCCAAGGATGCCATGAAGAACGTGCTCAGCGCGCTGGGTTCGGGCGCCCGCGAGATCGACTCGCAGCTCGCCTTCACCAGCAAGCTGTCGGACGTGATCGAGGGCGGCATCGGCAATCTGGTCGACGCCGATCTCGCCAAGGAGTCGGCGAAGCTGCAGGCCCTGCAGGTCAAGCAGCAGCTCGGCGTCCAGGCTCTGTCGATCGCCAACCAGGCGCCGCAGACGATCATGTCCCTGTTCCGTTAAGAGTCACGCTTCCCCCTGGAAGCATGGCCCTGACAGGGGGCCGGGGTGGGAAACCATCCCGGCCTCTTTTTTTCGTTTCGGGCGTGGCGAATAGTTTATCATTCTATAATGATCGGAGAACAGGAGATTTGGATTGTTCCCGCGTATCAGAGAAATCACCGATGCCTTTGGCGGACGGCTGCGCGTGAGCGTGGAGAAACACCCCTCGGGCGCGCTCGTCGTGCTGGAGCGACCGGATCTGGGCGGAAGGCCCCGCGTGCTGCTCGACGGCTACGGCGTCGACGTGCTCTCGGGCTATATCATGTCGGCGCGGCTCTCGGTGCCGCATCCGCTTCCGGAGGAGCATGTCGACGGCATGTTCACGGCGCGCTTCGAACTCGGGCTGGAGCCGGCCGCCACGCTGTTGCTCGCCCAGTCGGACAGCGCCGTCCTCGACATTCCCGCACCCTTCTGGGATCGGCTCTATGCCGAGCTGTGCCTGGTCGCGGCGCATGCGCGCGAGCTCGGCCGCCGTGCCGAGGCGCGGGTCCACTGATGCGGGCGGAACGTGTACGGGGCAAGTTCTGAATTCCAGCCGTCACATGGCTGGAGCATTGAGCGGGGGATCGGTTACCATGACATGGGGGGATGACATGGGTGTTTGGGATGCGCATTCGTCGAATTCGCCGGCGAACTTCACGGTGACGCTCACGCTGGCCGTCGCCGATGCCGAACGGCTCTGGACCGCCGCCGCAGACCGCGCGCTTTCCGCCCCCGGCACGACGCTTTCGGACGTACTCGAC
>Ga0182741_1005808_pt1 | contig 11185 bp, 10 predicted proteins | sample eDN5th37CBELigOP_FD_128874 | JGI IMG/M metagenome (GOLD analysis project Ga0182741, IMG submission 128874) | Enriched Organic Plus compost microbial communities from Emeryville, California, USA - eDNA 5th pass 37_C BE-Lig OP (version 2) (version 2) ...
CAGCGCGTGAGCGAGCTCTCGGACGGCGAGCTCGAATGGAGCGACGGCATGCTGTATCCGCTGCTACACCGGCTCGAGCGGCTCGGCTACGTCGAGGCGTCATGGGGCACTTCTCCTACGGGCCGGCGCCGGCGCCACTACCGGCTGAGCCCCAGCGGGCACGCCGCGATCGCGGACCAGCGCAGGCAATGGGAGGTCGTCAGCGACGCGCTCAAGCGCGTGTGGGACGACCGCGGAAGCGCGCGCGTGGCCGTCGCGTGGGCGGAATGAGCACGTCAGGAGGCGCCGAGATGACCGAAGGCGGGCAGTTGGAGGAACGCATCGCGCAGTGGCGCGAGTTCGTCTCGCGACGCGACGCGATCGCGCGCGACGTCGACGAGCTCGAGAGCCACCTGCGCGACCAGATCGACGGGCTGCAGGCGTCGGGTCTCGCCCCCGACGAGGCGTTCCTCATCGCGGTGAAGCGCATGGGTCGGCTCGACGAGCTGTCGAGGGAGTTCGCGCGCGAGCATTCGGAACGACTGTGGAAGCAGCTGGTGGTGCCGGATGCCGAGCCCGAGGCATCCGATCCGCGAAGCCTGTGGCTCGCACTCGGCCTCGCCGTCGGCGCCGCGCTCGCCGTGCGACTCGCGGCGGTGCTGCTGCCCGACGGGCCGACGGGCGCGCTCATGAACGCGAGCGTGCTCGTACTGCCGTTCCTCGCCGTCTACTTCCTCGTTCGCCGCCGCGCGAGCGCCGTGACGACGGTCGCGGGGCTCGCCCCGTTCGCGATCACGGCGGTCGTGCTGAACGCGTACCCGTTCGAGCCCGACGGGATGACGCACGCCCTGTCGGCGATGCACGCCGTCGTGGCGATGTGGCTCGTCGTCGGGATCGCGTATGCCGGGGGCGACTGGCGCTCCGGCCGTGCTCGCATGGACTTCATCCGGTTCTCCGGAGAATGGCTCGTCTACTACGCGCTCATCGCGCTCGGCGGCGCGGTCGTCACGGCGATCACGCTGGGCGTCTTCGGCTCGATCGGCATCGACGCGCAGCCGTTCGTGGGCGAGTGGCTGCTGCCGTGCGGCGCGGCGGGTGCGGTCCTCGTGGCCGCCTGGCTCGTCGAGGCGAAGCAGAGCGTGGTCGAGAACATCGCGCCCGTGCTCACGAAGGTGTTCACCCCGCTGTTCACCCTGCTGCTGCTCACACTCATCGGCGCCTGGATCGTTCAGGGAGTCACCGCGAGCAGCGAGGGCACGATCGCCGTCTTCGGCGAGCGCGACCTGCTCATCATCTTCGACGTCACCGTGATCTTCGCGCTCGCTCTGCTGCTGTACTCGCTGTCGGCACGCGATCCGCTGCAGCCGCCGGGATGGTTCGACCGCCTGCAGATCGTGCTGCTGGCGAGTGTGCTCGTCGTCGACGTGCTCGTGCTCGTGTCAATGGTCGGCCGCATCGCCGAGTACGGCTCGAGCCCGAACAAGCTCGCGTCGCTGGGACTCAACCTGATCCTGCTGGTGAACCTCGTCGGGGCGAGCTGGCTGCAGACGCGATTCGTCTTCCGGAAGGAGCGCTTCGCCGCACTCGAGTCGTGGCAGACCGCATTCCTGCCGGTCTACCTCGCGTGGGCCGCGGTCGTCGTCGCGATCTTCCCCGTGATCTTCGGTTACGTGTAGGTCGCGGATGTACGACGAGGGGTTCCTCGGGATCGCGGTGCCGCTCCCCCGGCCGCGCACGGCCGGCCCGCTGCGCGAGCTCGACTACCCGCGCTTCACAGTCGCGCTCGATCCCACGCGGCGCCTCGCACGGGTCACGGGTGTGAACATCGACGGCGCGTCGCTCGTCCACCTGCCGCGGGAGGGCCGGTGGCGCCTCGACGATCGTCTCCTCGCCTCCGAACAGGCCGGTCCCCAGCTCTACGCGCGCAACGACCTCGACCGCGGCCACCTGGTTCGCCGACGCGACCCGGGGTGGGGTGAGCCGGCCGAGGCGCGCGCCGCGATGGCGGCGACGTTCTTCTACCCGAACGCCGCTCCGCAGGCGAGCGCGTTCAACCAGTCGAAGGAGCTGTGGCTCGGTCTCGAGGACCACGTGCTCGAATACGCGGAGGCGACGGACCGGCGCATCTCCGCGTTCACCGCGCCGGTGCTCGCCGACGACGACCCCGTCTACCGCGGCGTCGCGATTCCCCGGCGGTTCTGGAAGGTCATCGCCTGGGCGGATGCCTCGCGGGACGGCCACCTGGGAGCGGCCGGGTTCGTGCTCGACCAATCCGAACTGCTCGACCTGCGCGAGGGCGTGCTGACGGTCGCGCCGCTCGGAGGCTTCCGCACCTTCCAGGCGCCGATCCCTGACATCGAGCGACTCGCCGGCATCGACGCGGGTCCCCTCGCGTCGGCCGACGTCCTCCCGCAGGCGACCGTGCGCGGAGAGGCCGGCTGGCGGCCCCTCCGCACGGACGACGACATCCTGCTGGGCTGATCGCGCCCGCGAGTCACTCTCCCGCGAGGCCGCCCAGCAGGTGACCGAACGAGCGCCCCTCACCCAGGTAGCTCGCGGGGTCGAACGGGTCCGACGCGGTCGCCGGGTCCTTGCGCGCGATCGCGTCGGCGAACTCGCGCGCGGCCTTGTCGATGCGCTCCGAGAGCGACGCGACCTGGTCGCCCGAACCGCCCCAGTCGCTCGAGGCGGCGAACACGCCTGTCGAGATGGGCTGGGCGTGAAGGTAGGCGAACAGCGGCCGGATCGCGTAGTCGATCGCGAGCGAGTGCCGCGCCGTGCCGGCGTTCGCGCCGATGAGAACGGGCTTGCCGGTGAGGGCGTCGGGGTCGAGCACGTCGATGAACGACTTGAACAGTCCCGAGTAACTCGTCGAGAAGATCGGCGTGACCGCGATGATCGCGTCGGCCGAGACGACCGCGTTGATCATCGACTCGAGCGCGGGCGGCGCGAAGCCCGTGAGCAGGTTGTTCGTGATGTCGTGCGCGAAGTCGCGCAGCTCGAACACGTCGACCTCGATCTCGATCTCGCGCTCGGCGAGCTTCTGCACGGTCGCGGCGGTCAGGCGATCGGCGAGCATGCGCGTCGACGATGGGTTGGAGAGGCCTGCCGAGATGACGGCGATGCGGCGGGCGGTCATCGGTCGGCCTCCTTGCGGGCGGCCGCGGCGCCGAAGGCGGCGCCCGCGGCGGCGACGGGCTTGGTGGCGTGCGCGTCCTGGTACGGGGAGCCCGCCGTCAGGTTGTCGCCGCGGTTCGCGCCGGGCACGGCCTGGCGGGGCTCGCCGTCGCCGTAAATCGCCCTCACACGAGCGGCGTGGGTGGGGGCATCCGGCACATTCGCCGGACGGTTCTTCTGCAGCTCCTTGCGCAGCACAGGCACCACCTCGCCGCCCAGGATGTCGAGCTGCTCGAGCACCGTCTTGAGCGGGAGGCCGGCGTGGTCCATGAGGAACAGCTGGCGCTGGTAGTCGCCGAACGTGTCGCGCATCGACGCGTAGCGGTCGATGACCTGCTGCGGCGAGCCGACGGTGAGGGGCGTCATCTCGGTGAAGTCTTCGAGACTCGGTCCGTGCCCGTACACCGGCGCGTTGTCGAAGTAGGGACGGAACTCGCGCACGGCGTCCTGCGAGTTGGCGCGCATGAACGCTTGGCCGCCGAGGCCGACGATGGCCTGCTCGGGCGTGCCGTGGCCGTAGTGCGCGTAGCGCTGGCGGTACAGGGCGATCAGCCGCTGGTAGTGCTCCTTCGGCCAGAATATGTTGTTCGCGAAGAAGCCGTCGCCGTAGTACGCGGCCTGCTCGGCGATCTCAGGCGTGCGGATCGACCCGTGCCACACGAACGGCGGCACGCCGTCGAGCGGGCGCGGTGTCGCGGTGAAGCCCTGCAGCGGCGTGCGGAACCGGCCCTCCCAGTCCACGACATCCTCGCGCCACAGGCGGTGCAGCAGGTTGTAACTCTCGAGTGTGATCGGCAGGCCCTGGCGGATGTCCTTGCCGAACCACGGATACACCGGGCCCGTGTTGCCGCGGCCGAGCATGAGATCCATGCGGCCCTGCGACACGTGCTGCAGCATCGAGTAGTCCTCGGCGACCTTGACCGGGTCGTTGGTGGTGATGAGAGTCGTCGCGGTCGAGAGGATGAGCCGCTCGGTCTGCCCCGCGATGTAGGCGAGCGTGGTCGGCGGCGACGACGACCAGAACGGCGGGTTGTGGTGCTCGCCGAGGGCGAAGACGTCGAGACCGACCTCCTCGGCGTGCTTGGCGACGGTGAGTGTCGCCTGGATGCGCTCGGCCTCACTCGGGGTGCGGCCCGTGGTGGGGTCCTGCGTGATGTCGCTCACGGTGAAGATGCCGAACTGCATCCCCTGCCACGTGCTGCTGGTGTCGTTCACGATCTGTTCCGCTCTCGGATGCTGGAGCATCCGTATCTATGCAAGTGAATGTAACTCGTGCAACGCCTACGCGCCAAGGTTATTCCCGCAGGACGCGAACGGCTCCGGAGACGGCGGCCTCAGGCCTCCGCGAACAGCGCGAGCATGTCTCGCACCACCTGGTGGGGAGTCCCCTCGCACGGCGCGTGCCCCGTCGGATAGATCGCGATGCGCGCGCCGATCCGCGCCGCGTACTCCACATGCTGCGCGGTCGGCCACAGGTCGTTGTCACCCACGACGATGAGTTTCGGGATGTCGATCGCCGCGACCTCGTCGAGCACGTCCGGCGTGTCCATCATGAGACGCACCACGTCGTCGATCGCCTCGCGCCGCGTGACGTCCATGCGGTCGCGCACGAACGAGATGCGGTGCGAGGGTGACCGGTTGAGGTTGTAGCGGATGCCCCACAGGATCAGCCCCGCGGCCTTGTGCGGGTCCACGTCGGACAGCGGCCCGATGTGCCGGACGCCTCGGAACACCTGGCCCACCGCGGGTGCCGACGACATGAGCGTGAGGCTCGCGAAGAGGTCGGGCCGCTCGACGAGTGCCAGTTCCGACACGATGCCGCCGAAGCTGTAGCCCAGCACGTGCGCGGGCGTCGAGCCGTCCTCGAGCACCGCGATGAGGTCGTCGACGAACAGGCGGTAGTCGTAGTGCTCACGCGGCGGGACCAGGTTGTGGGGCCCTGCGTCGACCGACTCCCAGTGGCCGGCGAGGTCGTACGACTCGACGCGATAGCCCGCCTCCGCCAGCAGCGGGAACATGAGGAGGAAGTCCTCCTTCGACCCTGCGAAGCCGGAGACGAGCACGACACGCTGCGCGGTCGGGTCGCCCAGTGCGGCACGGGCGAGAGGACCGCTCGGAGCCGACACGGTGTCGCGCACCGTGCCGGGCGGGAAGGTGCGCCAGTCGATGTCGGGAATCACCTGGTCGCGCTGGATCGCGTCGTCGATCGTGGTCATCGCGCCGATGAGACTACAGCCTCCCGCCCCTTCGCCGCGGGCGGCGCGTCGCACGGCACGTCCCACGCGGCTCGCGGTCAAGCCCCTCTCCCCCGCGCAGCACCGGGGATAGTGTGGCTTCGCCGCCATGACCGATTCACACAGCGCGGCCGCAGCCGCGGCATCCGGATCCCCCGCCTCGCCGGCCACGGGGAGCGTCGGCACGCCGCGCGCAAAGCGCCGCGTGCCCTTCTGGGACAACGCGCGCTTCGCCTGCATCACGCTCGTCGTGCTGGGTCACGCGATCCAACGGCTCACGTACGACTCCGACATCGCGCTCGGTCTGTACCTCGTGATCTACGCGTTCCACATGCCCGCGTTCGCCCTCATCTCGGGCTACTTCTCGCGCTCGGACTCGCCCAACCGGCGACAGATGGCCCGCGTGATCACCGACATCCTCGTGCCGTACGTCATCTTCGAGGCGCTGTGGACCCTCACGAAGTGGGTCGTCGAGGGGCAGGCGAACCCGAACCTCACCCAGCCCTCGTGGACGCTCTGGTTCCTGCTCGCGCTCGGCATCTTCCGGCTCGTGCTCCCCTATCTCGCGCTCCTGCGGTGGCCGCTCGCGTGGACGATCGTGATCTCGATCGGCGCGGGCTACCTGCCGAACATCGACTCGACGCTCTCGCTGTCGCGCACGATGGGCCTGTTGCCCTTCTTCACGCTCGGCTGGTGGCTGCGCGAGCACGACATCGTCGACCGTCTGCGGCTGCTGGACCGCAGGCCGTGGTGGGTGTTCGCCTCCGCGATCGGCACGTTCGCCGTCGCCGGGCTTGCGGCGTGGTACTTCGTCGACGACTGGCGTGAGATGAACCTCGGCGCGTGGCTGTTCTATGACGAGAACTACTCTTCGATCGGCGGCACCCAGTGGTGGGCGGGCGGCGTGCGGCTCGCGCTCATCGCGATCGCGCTCGTGCTCGTGACCGCGTTCCTCGCGCTCGTGCCCCGCGGCACGCACTGGTGGACGCACTTCGGGCAATACACGATGTACGTCTACCTCCTGCATTCCTTCGTGCTGTACCCCTTCCGTGAGTCGGGTGTGCTGCGCCACCTCGAGCCGACGTGGCTGTGGCTGCCGATCGTCATCGTCGCGTCGGTGCTGATATCGCTCGGCCTCGCGACGCGGCCCGTGAGGTGGGTGTTCCGCCCGCTCATCGAGCCGCGGCCGGCGTGGCTGTTCGCCGATCCGGATCTCGCGAGGCGTGAGGGCCGGCGCAGCGACCCGACCGGGTCGCGACGACCGCGCGAAGTGCCCCGCCGCCCGCGACCGGCGGCCGAGCAGCGCCGACCCGACCGCTAAGCTCCAGGCTTCGGCGACGGGAACTGCGTGCGCAGCACGCGCTCGAACGCCCGCTCCGACAGCACACGGCGCAGCCCCAGCATGAGGGTCGCCGACGGTGCGACACGGTAACGGGCCCGCGGATGCTTCGCCTCCACCGCCCGCAGCACACGCGCCGCCACGTCGGCCGGCGTGCACGCGAGGCGCGCCCGCGGCCCGCGGTCCCACGAGAGCGTGAGCGCGGCGACCCGCTCGTTGAAGTCGTCCCACGCCGGGTCGACGCGCTCGGTGTCGCGCCGCTCGGCCGCCGCGTGCCCGAACCGCGTCGTGACCATGCCCGGCGCGATGAGCGACACATCGATGCCGAACGGACGCGCCTCGTAGCGCAGCGCATCCGTGAACGCCTCCAGCGCGTGCTTCGTCGCCGCGTACGCGCCGATGCCCGGCATGATCCACCGCCCGTTCATCGAGCCGATCGTCACGATGCGGCCCCACCGCTGCTTCCGCATGTCCGGCAGCACGAGCTGCGTGAGGCGCAGCGCCCCGAACACGTTCGTCTCGAACATGCGGCGCACCTGGTCGACGGGGAGCGTCTCGGTCGCGCCGAGCTCGTTGACCCCCGCGTTGTTGACGAGCACGCCGACCGCGCCCTCTGCTGCGACGACCGTGTGCACCGCCGCACGCGAGGACTCCTCGTCGGTCACGTCGAGCGCGAGCGTGCGGCATCCGGCCCTCTCGAGGTCCGCGATCGACTCGAGCCTGCGCGCGGTCGCGTACACGGTCCAGCCGCGCGACGCGAGCAGCGTCGCGATCTCACGGCCGATGCCGGTGGAGCATCCGGTGACGAGGACGGCGCGCGAGATCGCGGTCATGAGACAGACATAGCGGTCCCCGCGCGCGAGCGCAACGGCCGTGACCGGATGCTACGAAGGGCTGTCGTGCGAGGCGGCGAGGACGAGCGGCAGGCGCTTCGCCTCGCGCACGACCCACAGCACGAGGAGCGCCAGCAGGATGACGTCGGCGGCGACGTACGCGTAGTGCAGGACCGAAGGACCGGGGTCGCCGCCTTCGATGATGACGTCGCTGCGCGCACTGAGGAGCGGCCGGATGACGAGGGTCTGGACCGCGAGCACGACCCACATCGCGCCGATCATCGCCCACGCCGCGCGGTCCACGCGGGGGCGCGGCACCGCGAGGGCGGTGATCGTCACGAGCAGCACCCAGCCCGCGATCGCGAGCGCGGTGAACACGAGACGCCCGATGCCGAGCCCGAGCGGGAGGGTGATCCCCGGCGCCTGGAACTTGAGCGGGGTCTCGATGAAGGAAAGCCCCAGCACGAGCCCGAACCACACGGAGGGCACGACCAGGCGGAGCACGACGACAGAGCGCATGGCCCCACGGTAACGCCGGGCAACATTCGAGCGCTCGGGCATCGACCGTGCCTATTCTCGGCGCATGAGCGACCTGAGCCTGCCGATCCTCGATCTCTCCCAGCTCGACCGAGGCGCCGAGGCGGCCGCGCGCTTCCGCGACGAGCTGCGCGCCGCGACGCACGACGTCGGGTTCTTCTACCTCACGGGCACGGGGGTGACACCCGAGCTCGAGGGACGCCTGCACCGCGCCGCGCGGGATTTCTTCGCACTTCCCGAGGCCGACAAGCTCGCGATCGAGAACGTCAACAGCCCGCACTTCCGCGGGTACACGCGCATCGGAGGCGAACGCACGCAGGGCAAGGTCGACTGGCGCGAGCAGATCGACATCGGGCCCGAGCGCGAAGCGGTCGACGATCCGGATGCCCCGGACTTCGCGCGCCTCATCGGACCGAACCTGTGGCCGGAGGCGCAGCCCGAGCTGCGCGAAGTCGTCTCGGAGTGGCACGACCACCTCTCCGGCGTCGCTCGCAAGCTGCTGCGCGCGTGGGCGCTGTCGCTCGGCGCACCCGAGACGTACTTCGACGATCACTTCGGCGAGCCCTCGACGCTCATCAAGATCGTGCGGTATCCCGGCAAGGAGGACCCGACGCCCCAGCAGGGCGTAGGCGCGCACAAGGACTCCGGCGTGCTGACCCTCCTGTGGATCGAGCCGGGCAAGGGCGGCCTGCAGGTGGAGCGCGACGGCGAGTGGGTCGACGCTCCCCCGGTCTCCGGTGCGTTCGTCGTCAACATCGGCGAGATGCTCGAATACGCGACACAGGGCTACCTCATCGCGACGAACCACCGCGTGATCTCGCCGCGCCACCCCGACGACCGCATCTCGGTGCCGTTCTTCTTCAACCCCGCGCTCGACAAGCGGCTGCCCCTCATCGACCTGCCACCGGAGCTCGCCGCGCAGACGCGCGGCGTCACGCACGACCCGTCCAACCCGATCCACTCGCTGTACGGCGAGAACGCCCTCAAGTCGCGCCTGCGCGCGCATCCCGACGTCGCCGAGCGCTGGCACGCCGACCTGCTCGCGGCGCGGGGCGCGGCATCCGGCTGATCTCCTCGCGCCTGCGCGACCCTCATCGAGCTGTTTGACCGCGCGACGGATTGTCGCCATAATCGGCAACGATCAGGCCGCCTGAAACTGCCCGAACGGGCGGCCTGCGCTGACACGTCCATCTCGATGAGGAGAAGACATGACCGACACGATGCTCGCGACCGCCACCGGACGGCTCTTCATAGGCGGCGAATGGCGCGAATCGTCCAGCGGGGAGCGCCATGCTGTCGTCACGCCCGCCACGGGCGAGAAGATCGCGGACGTCTCGTGGGCGACCGTCGACGACGTCGACGCCGCGGCCGCCGCCGCACGGGCCTCGTTCGAGAGCGGTGTCTGGTCGGGTCTCTCCGGCCGTGAGCGCGCCCGCGTGCTCATCCGCATCGCCGCGCTCATCCGCGAGCGCGGCGAGGAGCTCGCGCAGGCGGAGAGCGCCGACGTGGGCAAACCGATCCTGTTCGCACGCGTGGTCGATGTGCCGACGGCCGCCGAGACGTTCGAGTACTACGCGGCGCTCGCGCAGACGGGTGAGGGCGCGCTGCGCGACACGACCCTCCCGGCGTTCCAATACACGGTGCGCGAGCCGATCGGCGTCGTCGGTGCGCTCACGCCGTTCAACTTCCCACTCATCCTCGCGGCGTCCAAGATCGCGCCGGCGCTCGCGGCGGGCAACTCGATCGTGCACAAGCCGGCCGAGGACACGCCCCTGTCGGCCGTGATCATGGCGCAGATCTTCGCGGATGCCGGACTCCCGGACGGCGTCTACAACCTCATCACGGGCGTCGGCCCCGCGCTCGGCGAGCGCATCGTCGAGCACCCCGACATCGACATGATCGCCTTCACCGGCTCGACGGCGGTCGGCTCGAAGGTCGCCGCCAAGGCGGGCGAACTGCTCAAGCCGGTCATGGTGGAGCTCGGCGGCAACGGCGCCAACATCGTGTTCGCCGACGCCGACATCGACTCGGCGGTGAACGCGACGATCAACGCGTTCGTCTTCAACTCCGGCCAGTTCTGCATGGCGGGCGTCCGGCTGCTGGTGCAGCGCGAGCTGCACGACACGTTCCTGCAGATCCTGTCGCAGGCCGTGCCGCAGGTCCCGATCGGCCGCATCGACGACATGGGGACGATCATCGGACCGCTCGTGTCGCAGCGGCACCTCGACCGGGTGAGCGGCTACGTCGAGCGCGCGAAAGCAGAGGGCGGCACGGTGGTCGTCGGCGGCGAGCGGGTCGACCTCGACGGCGGCTACTACTTCTCCCCCACGATCATCACGGGGCTGCCGAACGACGCCGAGGCGGTGCAGGAGGAGGTGTTCGGCCCCGTGCTCACGGTGCAGATCTTCGACACCGAGGAGGAGGCGATCGAACTCGCGAACTCGACCCGCTACGGCCTCGCGATGGGCATCCAGACGTCCGACATCGTCAAGGCGATGCGCGTCTCGAAGAAGCTCGAGGCCGGTCTCATCTGGGTCAACGAATGGGGCAAGCTCGACCCCACGCTGACCTTCGGCGGTGTCAAGAACTCCGGCTACGGGCGCGAGAACGGCCCCGAGGCCCTCCACCACTACACGCGGACGAAGTCCGTCGTGATCTCGACGCCGGCCCCCGCGCCCGACGCGCCGTGACCTGACGGTAGGAGATGGTCCGCGCGGAGGACCCGGTACCCGACGGAGGTCCTGCGCCGGCACCATCTCCTACCGTCGCACCGAGGCGACGGGATCGGACTCAACGATGAAGGCCGCCCCCACACCTGGGGGCGGCCTTCCAAGAATGTTTTGCGCGATTGAACGCTGGGCGCGGTGCCTTCTTAGCGGCGGAGTCCGAGACGCTCGATCAGCTTGCGGTAACGCTCGATGTCGATGTCCTGGAGGTAGCCGAGCAGACGACGGCGCTGACCGACGAGCAGGAACAGCCCACGACGCGAGTGGTGGTCGTGCTTGTGCTCCTTGAGGTGCTCGGTCAGGTCCTTGATGCGCTGCGTCAGCATCGCGACCTGCACCTCGGGGGATCCGGTGTCACCG
>Ga0182741_1005809_pt1 | contig 11183 bp, 13 predicted proteins | sample eDN5th37CBELigOP_FD_128874 | JGI IMG/M metagenome (GOLD analysis project Ga0182741, IMG submission 128874) | Enriched Organic Plus compost microbial communities from Emeryville, California, USA - eDNA 5th pass 37_C BE-Lig OP (version 2) (version 2) ...
GTGCTCTTCGGAGTAAAGCTACGGCGGTTTGGGAACGGCCTGCGCATGATTAGCTTGTTGGTGAGGTAATGGCTCACCAAGGCGACGATCATTAGCTGGTCTGAGAGGATGATCAGCCAGACTGGGACTGAGACACGGCCCAGACTCCTACGGGAGGCAGCAGTAGGGAATTTTCCACAATGGGCGAAAGCCTGATGGAGCAACGCCGCGTGCAGGATGAATGCCTTCGGGTTGTAAACTGCTTTTCTCTGTGACGATTATGACGGTAGCAGAGGAATAAGGATCGGCTAACTCCGTGCCAGCAGCCGCGGTCATACGGAGGATCCAAGCGTTATCCGGAATTACTGGGCGTAAAGAGTTGCGTAGGTGGCATAGTAAGCGGGTAGTGAAAGCGTGTGGCTCAACCATACTCACATTATCCGAACTGCTAAGCTAGAGGACGAGAGAGGTAGATGGAATTCCCAGTGTAGGAGTGAAATCCGTAGATATTGGGAGGAACACCGATGGCGTAGGCAGTCTACTGGCTCGTTCCTGACACTAAGGCACGAAAGCGTGGGGAGCAAACGGGATTAGATACCCCGGTAGTCCACGCCGTAAACGATGGATGCTAGCTGTTAGAAGTATCGACCCTTCTAGTAGCGAAGCTAACGCGTTAAGCATCCCGCCTGTGGAGTACGAGCGCAAGCTTAAAACATAAAGGAATTGACGGGGACCCGCACAAGCGGTGGAGCGTGTTGTTTAATTCGATGGTAAGCGAAGAACCTTACCCAGGCTTGACATCCCGGGAAGGCCTCCGAAAGGAGACTGTGCCTTCGGGAACCCGGTGACAGGTGTTGCATGGCCGTCGTCAGCTCGTGTCGTGAGATGTTTGGTTAAGTCCATCAACGAGCGCAACCCTTGTAGTTAGTTGTATTTTTCTAGCTAGACTGCCCCGGTAACGGGGAGGAAGGAGGGGATGATGTCAGGTCAGTATTACCCTTACGTCTGGGGCTACAAACACGCTACAATGGCCGGTACAAAGGGCAGCCAACCCGCGAGGGGGAGCAAATCTCATCAAAGCCGGTCTCAGTTCGGATTGCAGGCTGAAACTCGCCTGCATGAAGCTGGAATCGCTAGTAACGGTAGGTCAGCACACTACCGTGAATACGTTCCCGGGTCTTGTACACACCGCCCGTCAAGCCACGAAAGTCGCCAATACCTGACGTGTTGCCTTCGCGCAGCCCTAAGGTAGGGGAGATGATTGGGGTTAAGTCGTAACAAGGTATCCGTACCGGAAGGTGCGGATGGATTACCTCCTTTCTAGGGAGAACTTAGCAGATTGCGAGCAATCGCTTTCGAGCTAGGTCGATCTCGGTAGATTGTAAACTCAGTACTGACAATCTACATTCCATCTTCGGATGGCGAGACTTCAGTTCTGAAACCTTGTGAACTGTACGTTGATGGCACTATTAGGTTTTTAAGGATTAGGTCCCGACTTTGGTCGGGGCTTTTTTGTCTGATAAAGCAAAGAGCGCCAAATATGTTTAGGGTTCTTTTATCTTTTATGTGTTTGACTTTTCTAGCCCTGAGCTTCTGTTTGCGTCTGTTTAACAATTTTTCGTGCGGGTCCACGTGCTAATCTGTTGGACTGGCCTAGACTCACGAACATAGTTACCAATCCACCCAAGGCTGCTGCAGGAACGCCTAGTATAGCGCCTCTTGCTAAACGGTCGGAGGCAGACGTTTCAATTTTCATTGACTTACCAACCTCTGTAATAGAAGAATATCCATAGGCTGTACCGCCTGCAAAAAATGTGGCTGCACAGGCTAGGGTTGCTAGTGTCCTCCGTGGCCGTGAAAGTTCCTGTTGCTTAAGGAGTATTTCGGTGCCTAGGGCTTTTTCGGGCATGGGGTTTTCGTCCATATATTTCAGAAGCTGCCCACCGCGCGCTTGATCGTCCATTAGCTGTTCGTACGAAGGAACTTCAGACTTTGCTGCATGTGTCAGTGGGCCTGGAGGTAGGCTAGCTATGAGCCATGTACTTAGAGAAACTCCCTCAGGGGGTACTCCGGCGCTGGCTGCGAGATCTACCAAGGACTTTTCAGGGTTACTCATAATTAATATAATTATTCACTATAATATTAATATTGTCAAATATTTGCTAGATAGCAAAAGGTAGAGGCATTTGTATTTCTTCTGCGGCGTGCGCAAGAGTCTTGTTTTTAAAGGCATTTTTCGGTAGAATACATCGGTACTTGTGAGAATAAACAAGATACGGGCGATTAGCTCAGCTGGTTAGAGCGCGTCACTGATAATGACGAGGTCGGAGGTTCGAGTCCCTCATCGCCCACCAGTTAACAATAAGGCAAAGCACAGTGAAGCAGCTAAAACCAATTGAACAACTACTGTTCGGGTATATATCAACCGCCTGTTTTTTGATTGTGCTTGATTCACTTGGGGTATTACACCCTATGTTGAATCTGGCCGCCTTAGGAATATTACTTGTTGCGTGCTATCGTATTGGTTGGTACGAAAAACGTAAGGGGCGATAGCTCAGTTGGCTAGAGCACCTGCTTTGCAAGCAGGGGGTCCGGGGTTCGAGTCCCCGTCGCTCCACCAAGAAAGAACACCTCGCAATGGAGGTGTTTTTTCTTGGCTTGAGTTATGGTGCTCGGTTCACAGACGAGCAGCTAGAGCTGCGCAGGTCCGGGGTTCAGCGACGCGAGGACACGCGCAGGAGCTAGCTCCGAGCATGCCGCAGCAGGGAAGGCCAAAGGCCGCTGTCCCTGTTATTCCACTATAGATTTTGCCAGCAAAAAGTATAGAATGTTAGGCATGAGTGAGCAGTTGATTAGAGTGGACAAGATAAAATGGTGGCTTACTAAGGCTACTGACGGTACGCGGTTACCTGTACCTCTCTGTCCTCAGCATAACTTGAGGCTTAGCCGGGTAAGGCCTAAAGAATATGACAGTCGATACAGAAGGAGTGTTGCTATCAGTGATGGGGATGCGAAGAAACTTAAATGCGAAGAAGGTCCACACTTTTTTGATTTGCCAAGAACTTTTGCAGAAGAAAAATCATACGTTATCAATAGATGGGATTCACGGGTGTTTGCAAAGATGCCTGTATTGAACCTTGATGATGAAGCAGTACCGGTCGCAAAAGAAGAACTCAGAAATAGCGACTACTGGGTTAGGGCAAAGGTTACAGAATCTAAAGCTGGCACACGACTTGTTATTTGGGCAGGCAACAAAGCCAAAAAGAATAAGACCCAGTTATTTGTTGAGCCAGAGCTGAAGAAATTAGGGTTTGACCAATATGACGACCACCCCAACGAGGTCTTCTCAAAAGTAGAGGCAACTTTTGCTGGGGGCAGTATTGCCACAATAGAACAGGAAAAAACGAAACTACAATAGCATAAGCTCTAACGCCCGGAGAGCCTCTAGGATAGACCGCTAGTGTGCAGACAGGCAAAGTCTCGTCTTTCATCATGCTTACGCTCAAAAAGGCCTTAAAACGTCCCAGGAGGCAAGATGATGCATGGTTTAGACTCGAATTCCCACAAAAAAATCAGGACTTAGTAGCACTACCCGGGCAAAGGACAGTGAAAAAACTTACAAAAATTTAAAATTTGTGTGATTTTTTGCACACCTAGCACTGTTAAACTGTAGCAAAAATTGCATCAGTAAAGTATTGACCGCCTCTGTTATTTCTGGTAAACTCATATGAGCGCTTGAGTTTGGACCAAGAAGATTGGACTAAACCGCCAAGCTTTAAGCTTAAACTCAAGGGTATAGGAAGTTCTTCTCCTTAAGAGACGGGTGGACTATCTTGAGTTCGTAATTTAAAAACTAGGATCAAATTTTGAGATAAGCAATCGAATATCGAAAGATATTCATTTAAGACAAACGGCTATTGGAATCATCACGAAAGTGGTAAATACCAATAACTAGTCAATTGCATAATCGTAAAAAGTTACTCAAGCGCACACAAAGGATGCCTTGACATACAACACCGATGAAGGACGTGAGGAGCTGCGATAAGCTTCGGGGAGCTGCTAACTAAGCTTTGATCCGAAGATTTCCGAATGGAGAAATCCGATTGGGGTCATGCCTAATCATCGTATGCTGAATAAAATAGGCATATCGAAGGGAACCGGGGGAACTGAAACATCTTAGTACCCTGAGGAAGAGAAATTAAACAAAGATTCCGTTAGTAGTGGCGAGCGAATGCGGAAGAGCCCAAACCTTTTAGGTTTTTGTGTGTCCATTTATGGACGGGCAAATAAGTTGGTAGACGAATATCTAAAAGGGGTTGAAACATTACAAAGACCAGGACGGAGCACTAGGCTTGCCTAGAATTCCGTTTTGGAAGATCACGCTACCACCAGTGATCATAAGGTAAGAAATTAGCGATGCGAGCAGAACAAGTTGGAAAGCTTGGCCATAGACAGTGATAGCCTGGTACGCAAAGTTTCGCTAACCTTATATTTGTTTTGTTGAGTAGGTCGGAACACGTGTAACTCTGACTGAATCCGGGGGGCCCACCCTCCAAGGCTAAATATGTTGTATGATCGATAGAGAACAAGTACCGTGAGGGAAAGGTTAAAAGAACCCAGGAATGGGAGTGAAATAGAACCTGAAATTGTGTGCGTACAAGGAGTCGGAGCCCTTCGGGGTGACGGCGTGCTTTTTGTAGAACGATCCAGCGAGTTACTGTGTACTGCAAGCTTAAGTCTAGTTGACGGAGGCGTAGGGAAACCGAGTCTGAATAGGGCATCAAGTAGTGCATAGTAGACCCGAAACCAGGTGACCTAACCATGGGCAGGCTGAAGCGCAGGTAAAACTGCGTGGAGGGCCGAACCGTAGCGAGTTGCAACACGCCCGGATGACCTGTGGTTAGCGGTGAAATGCCAATCGAACCTGGAGATAGCTGGTTCTCCTCGAAATAGCTTTAGGGCTAGCGTCGTACGGTAGCATGTAGGGGTAGAGCTCTGTTTCGGACTGGGGGCCGCGAGGTTACCCACCCTTGACAAACTACGAATACTACATGTGGAACTACGGCAGTTAGAACGGCGGGGCTAAGCTCGTCGCTCGAAAGGGAAACAGCCCAGACCATCATCTAAGGTCCCTAAGTCTATGCTAAGTGGGAAACGAGGTGAGATTTCTTAAACAACGAGGATGTTGGCTTAGAAGCAGCCATTCATTTAAAGAGTGCGTAACAGCTCACTCGTCAAGAGATCTTGCGCGGAAAATGTAACGGGGCTAAGCATAGCACCGAAGATATGGATGTGTACCATTAGGTATGCGTGGTAGAGGAGCGTTGATATCTGCGTTGAAGTCGTGTCGCGAGGCATGGTGGAGCGTTATCAAGTGAGAATGCTGGAATGAGTAACCATAAGGCAGGTGAGAATCCTGCCCACCGAAAGAGCAAGGTTTCCTGGGCCACGGTAATCGTCCCAGGGTTAGTCGGTCCTAAGCCGAGGCGCGTAGCGTAGGCGATGGACAACGGGTTAATATTCCCGTACTAGTGTGAGTTTGTTAGATGTGCGCGGCATATTAGCTGGAGCGGGTTCGTGGTTATACCCGTCTAAGTAGGAGAAAAGCCTACGAATGAAACAACCTTACGGTTGAATTCCAGTGAAGGTGCTGACTAGAAAAGCAATCTAACGCGTGGCTCACGCTATCCGTACCGCAAACCGACACAGGTGCTCAGGTCGAGGAGACCAAGGTGTACGAGTGATTCTTCGTCAAGGAACTCGGCAATACAGCGACCGTAACTTCGGGATAAGGTCTGCCCCGTCACAGTGCTTAGCACGGTGACATATTGTCAGTTTTCTTTCGGAAAACATTGGTAAATACGATTATTTTATCGATCAAAGTTGAGACAACAAATCGAAAGAAGGCTGTCCTCTATATGCACGGTAATGTGGTAATTACTGTGACGGGGCCGCAGCTAAGGAGCCCAAGCAACTGTTTACCAAAAACACAGGTCTCTGCTAACACGAAAGTGGATGTATAGGGGCTGACTCCTGCCCGGTGCTGGAAGGTTAAGGGGAGAGGTGTATGCTTTGAACTGAAGCCCCAGTGAACGGCGGCGGTAACTATAACCGTCCTAAGGTAGCGAAATTCCTTGTCAGGTAAGTTCTGACCCGCACGAATGGAGTAATGATTTGGGCACTGTCTCGACGAAGAGCTCGGTGAAAGTGCATTGACGGTAAAGATGCCGTCTGTCCGCAGCAGGACGAAAAGACCCCGTGGAGCTTTACTACAGCTTGACATTGGACCGGGGGTATACATGTGTAGCATAGGTGGGAGACTTTGAAGCCTAGACGCTAGTCTAGGTGGAGTCACCGGTGAAATACCACCCTTGTATGCCCCTTGTTCTTACCCGTGCCGTTATCCGGTATGGGGACCGTGTCTGGTGGGTAGTTTAACTGGGGCGGTTGCCTCCTAAAGAGTAACGGAGGCGTTCAAAGGTTGGCTAACTACGGATGGAAATCGTAGTGATAGTGTATACGCATAAGCCAGCTTGACTGTGAGGACTACAATCCGATCAGGTACGAAAGTAGGAGTAAGTTTTCCGCTGTCCGAACATTTATGTTCATGAGTGTGGTATCGGCAGCGCTTTCGGATAAAAGTTACCCCGGGGATAACAGGCTTATAGCGCCCAATAGTTCACATAGACGGCGCTGTTTGGCACCTCGATGTCGGCTCATCTCATCCTGGGGCCGGAGCAGGTCCCAAGGGTCCGGCTGTTCGCCGGTTAAAGAGGTACGCGAGCTGGGTTCAGAACGTCGTGAGACAGTTCGGTTTATATCCGCTGTGGGCGTCAGGAAATTTGAGAGGATCTACCCCTAGTACGAGAGGACCGGGGCGGACGCACCGCTGGTGTACCAGTTGTTCTACCAAGGGCATTGCTGGGTAGCTATGTGCGGAGTAGATAAGCGCTGAAAGCATATTAAGCGCGAAACTGACCTCAAGATTAGATTTCCCTATGAGGACACTGAAAGACGATCAGTTTGATAGGCGCAAGGTGGAAGTGCGGTAACGTATGGAGCCGAAGCGTACTAATAGTCCCATTGACTTTTTACGTTCTCTGAATCATTTACCTTGTATGGTAAATTGGTTCAGAGAAAAAGCTATGCATATTGACTAGTTATTGGTGTTTTAGACACAACGTTTGTTCACTGCTAACACCTTAAAATTTGAGTATTTTTCGCACCGGCATGGACACCGGTACGGGCCAGCGAATACGTTCGCGGCGCCGTATTGGTGCCCATGGCATGAGGGAAACACCTGTTCCCATCCCGAACACAGAAGTTAAGCCTCATAGCGGTTACAATACTTGGCCAATCAAAGCCTGGGAAAATAGCACGGTGCCAAATTATGATTGAGACCTCCTTCATAGGAGGTCTTTTTCTTTATAAGAAAGCCATTTACAGCCCGCTTTCAGCGGGCTCTTCTGGATAGGTTTTCTTGTCGCGAATCTTCGATTTGCTGCTTTTCCCAAGAAGTTTAAGCTCAGGGGTTGAAAAGGGAAAAGCAAAAGTAAAAAAGTTTGATACACTAAGCGTGTGCGGGATCAAAAATATACACACAATAAATGGTTCGTCGGTGTTGTCATGCTACTGTCGTTTGTTTTGTTGCTTGACGATAAGCGCGACACTGGGATGGCTGCTGAACTTGGAGGAATGCTGCTGGGCCTATTGTTAGCGGCTGTGGTGGTTTATTGGCCCATTGATTATCTGATACACAAGAAAACAGTCAAAGAATTTACAGGGAAGCCAGCTACGGTTGACCCGAGATTTAAACTCAAAAGAAATCTAGTGCTAGCGACAGTCGCAGGGGCGTTCTTAGTAATTTGGCTGAGTAATCTATAAAGCGACAGAAGACGTAGCTCAGAGCGAGCCAGGGGCACTAATATCTATCGTCAATTTGGTCGTTTGCTACTGTGAATAGCCTGAGTCCTTCTACGTGAACCCATCCATCGTCCTCGTCAATGGTGCCATTAGCGCAGACATCGTGTTGTGTGCTTTCGCCAGCCGCGTACCCTATGCCACTGCTGTAGTAGATGATTTCTCCGTGGATAATACTGACGAGCTGTGCGTTTTGGTCTCCACCGCAGAAGTATTTACTCACTCTAAATGTGCCGTCACCCATGTCGGTGGTGTAGGTCGCCACACCATCTTCGAGTTTCGCATACGTTACGTGTTTCTGGGTGAATGCATTTTCGGTAGGTGGGACAGGAGGGTATACCTCATGGTTTGGTCCCCCGTCACCTGTCTTTGGGATAGCTATATTTAGGCCGTATAAAGCTACTGCTGCAGCCAACATGGCAACGACGTTTCTGTCTTTAAAGCATTCTTTCATAACATGGATTATACGCTCAGAATAGAGAAAAATAGAAATTAAGACTTGGTCGTACTTGCTATTTTTGTCATCAACAGATTAAACATGCGATATGACGGAGAATTTCGTGCAGTCGATAGAAGGTTGGGAGGACGCAAAAGGGCTATTACTGGACGGTGGCCGGGGCGGCAGTGGCGATGGTTGTGGCAATGGTGGCGGCAATGGCAATGACGGCGGTATGGGCTCTGGCCAAGAGGGGAGTAGTGGTTCGGATGATAATGAACGATTTGCCGCGGCTATGGTGGGTGTGTTCTTCGGGGCCGCACCAGGCATGGCTCTAGGGCAGTTCGTAGACCACAAGACGAACAGTTCATGCAAGTGCAAAAAACAGATAACTTACATATTATTTTCCAACATGAAACCGTAGAATCGGGGGTAGCGCTCGTGGCTTCTTGTGTCCCAATGTTTGCCCTAATGGCCCTATTCGCAGTCGCCGGGCATAGGCTGCAGCACAGACGCGCCAGTTAGTCGTTCGCTAGTTGCGCTTATGGTATGGGATATCTTACAGTTTTCACCAAAGTGTTCGCGCTAAGATAATGGTAGGTCAAGACGCTATGAACATTATTTTATTTTAATTTTAATGTTTTGACCCAGGAGGAATAGCAATGGCAGGAACAGTTGAAGGTGGCCGTGCAGCAGCAAAGAAGAACAAGGCCAAGTACGGCAAGGATTTTTACGCTCGTATAGGTGCGAAAGGCGGCTATGCAGGCAAGACGGGCGGTTTCTTCGCTAACCGCGACCTAGCACGTAAGGCAGGCGCTCTAGGGGGCAGTATTAGCCGCCGTAAGCCTCAAACTGCTCAGTAGCCTAGAGTAGAGCAGTAAAGAGCAATCAGCTAATGCTATTGACAGTTAAACAATAGCGTGATATTATGTAGTTGATTCGATACGAACTGAGGGTTTTGCGCATGCGCGCGGACCCTCTTTTTGATATCGGAACGAGAGAAGTAAACTACATAATTTAGGAGGTCATATCCATGGCTGGTACTAAAGCTGGCGGCAAGGCTGCTGCAGAAACTAATAAAAAGAAGTACGGTGCTGATTTTTATGCAAAAATCGGTGCTCGTGGTGGTAAAGTAGGTCGTACTGGCGGTTTCTACGCAAACCGTGAGCTCGCTCGTGAGGCTGGCCGTCGTGGCGGTCGTATCTCGCGTCGCACCAAGAAGACAGAAGCGTAATAAGAAAACCATTCACAGTCCACTTCGTGGGTCTTCTGGATAGGTTTTCTCATCGCAGATCTACAATTTGCTGCTCATACCAAAGAAGCTTCATGTAAAAAGCCGGATTGACCCCGGCTTTTTACATTGTTTAATTTTCGATGCGAGAGCGGTACGGGCGACACAATCTACTAGAGGAAACTCGCCACTTTTCGTTGCAATTAAAACAACTGTAAGTCGTACTGTCTTCCTGTAGCGATTTCATACCACAGCCAGGGCAGAGGCTGCGTTTGTGGAGCCAATCCCGATAAGTATCCAGGCAGTCTTCTATATGGTCTAGATCAATGGTAATGCTGTAGTGCTTTGCAAGTTCCCTGGCTTTCTCCCAGGCGGCCAGTTCGAGTTGCAGGAGCTCATAGTCACTTTTGAACGTCTTGTGCTGTAAGATGCCGTGGCTTGCCTCGTGCAGCAGTGTCCAAGCGTCTGAGCGACGTCGAGAGCCGCGGTGGTAAACAATTTGTTCCTTTGGTGACCAATAAAATTCAGCACCTGCTTTGAATGTCAGGGAAGGATAGTCTCTGGTCAGATTCTTAAGCAATGTGTCCATACTTTGCTTTCGCAAGGTCATAGCAACCGTACACTACCGCTTCTTCGGGGCGCTGGGCTTGGCGGATAGGTGGAATCTTCGTCAGCGGGGTCTCGAATTTCTTTAACTCCTCAAGCAGGTACTTCTTGTACTTTGGTAGGTGAGTGCCAACACCACCGCCAACAACAATGACGTCAGGCTGTACGATAGCGATAAGATCAATAAAGCCACGCGCCAGGTCTCGACTGATAATCTTCCATGTTTTGGCATCATCGATTTCCGATGCTCTTTTACCAAAACGCTCAACAATTGCCTTACCGGAGGCGAGATTTTCCCATTTTACGAGCTTGCCATTATGCTCGAGTAGCATTTGGCCGCCCTCCATATCTTCAAAAGACTTTGTGAGTTCACAGTTGATGGTGGCGCCAGTGCCAATGCCTGTGCCAGGTGCGATGTAGAGAACCGATTCGTACATGCCTTTCAGTAGTTTTGCCTCAGATACGGCAGCGGCATTAACGTCATTTTCGAGAACAACAGGGGTATGCATCATGCGAGCAAGATCGGTTTGCAGGTGAACGTTGCGCCATTTGATATTGCCGCCAGCCTTGAATATACCGTGTTCGCGGTCGATAAGGCCAGGAGCGGCGATACCGATGGCTCGGAAGTCCTTGGCTTCAAGTGTGTGCAAAACTTCTTTCAGGGCAGGGAGAAAGTCGGCGTATTTTTCAGGGGTGGGGAACTTATGCCACTGGGTAATAACCCCTTCATTTGTCAGGCTGCCGACAAGTGTTTTCGTACCCCCTACGTCAATCCCCAAATACATAAGCCCAGTATAGCGGGTTGTACATTAAATTTGAAAGGTTTCCCCTTCACAAATATAAGAGCACCGAATAATGGTGCAGTAAAACAGTTCAGGGCTTGCGGGAACATGACACACAAGGAAAGCTGCCTTTGCGTTACCTCTGTTCCTCTGATATAATACAAGCAATCTTTCAAGCTGCTCGGCTCAGTCTTGTGCTGCAGTCAGTCAGTTTGTCTGAAATACACTA
>Ga0182741_1005811_pt1 | contig 11178 bp, 10 predicted proteins | sample eDN5th37CBELigOP_FD_128874 | JGI IMG/M metagenome (GOLD analysis project Ga0182741, IMG submission 128874) | Enriched Organic Plus compost microbial communities from Emeryville, California, USA - eDNA 5th pass 37_C BE-Lig OP (version 2) (version 2) ...
GGCTACGGCTGGGGGCTGCAGAACGGGCAGTACGGCCACAGCGGCTCGGACGGCACGTATGCATGGGTGGATCCGGAGCACGGCATCATCGCGTTGGTGCTGACGCAGACGCCGCGTGGGCGGAATCCGATCACGAAGTTCAGGCAGATGGTGGGGTTGGCGGTGGAGGACGAGGGGCGGGTTGCGACGCAGTGAGAGAAGGTGACAGTGGAGGCGTTGAACGACGAATCCCCTAGCCACACCGCAGTTGCCTTGGAACATCTAACCTGCACGAGCTATCGTAACCCTACGATGACAAATCAGACGGCGTCCCGCGATGCGGCTGTTCGTGCTGCGGCGTTCGAGTTCTTGCGAGATCAAACCGCACTTCATGGTGAGATCCTCTCGCGTGACTTGTTGTCGACAGGTTTTCAGTTTGAGGGTCAGCGAGTGCCACTGCTCGGGCCTCAAGGAATATTCAAGCCCGCGGTGCTTCCAGAGATGCCGCTGACCTTCACAACAGCTCCTCCCAAGCGAGGCGCGCCGCCGCCGTACGATGACGAGCTGGGACCCGACGGACTGTTGCGATACCGATACCGCGGAACCGACCCCAACCACCACGACAATGTCGGGATGTTGAAGGCGATGCAACGTCAGGTTCCGCTCATTTACTTGTTCGGTATCGTGCCCGGCCAGTATATGCCCACTTGGCCCGTTTACGTTGTGCAGGCCGATCCGCAACGTCTTACTTTCCACGTCGCGGTCGACGATAGGCGCTTTGGAGCGGGCGAGATGGCGGAGGTTGAGCCACAAATACGCCGCTCGTACGTGACGCGCTTGACCCTCCACAGACTACACCAAGCATCATTCCGTCAGCGCGTCTTGCGAGCCTACAGAGAGCACTGCGCAATTTGCCGATTGAGGCATGTGGAACTATTGGAAGCAGCTCACATACTTCCCGATGGACATCCCCGCGGTGAACCACTTGTTGCCAACGGTCTTTCACTATGCAAGCTCCACCACGCAGCATTTGATCGGCACATTCTGGGCGTAAGTCCTGACTACGTCGTACACATCCGGCGCGATATACTCGAAGAGGTCGACGGGCCGATGCTGCAACACGGCCTCAAGGAAATGGAGGGTCGCAAGCTCGTCGTGCTACCGAACGCGCGTGACCTCAAACCGCGCCGGGAGTTTCTGGAGGAGCGTTTCGACCTCTTCCGCAGGGCTGGCTGACACGTACGACGGCTGACAGATGACGTGGATACCCGATCCGCTCGAGGGACCGGTCTCCGATACGCTCGATCTCCACGGTATGACTCGCTGGGAAGCCGAGGCCGCGGTCACGTCCTTCCTGACTCGAGTCTACAAGCGAAGCCCCGGTGCACTTGTTCACGTGATCACGGGAAAAGGAAGAGGCTCACCAGGAGTACCCGTGCTGAAGACAAGAGTGAGAACGATGCTCCGCCAAGGCATACCGCAGGTCGAAGCGTGGGGACCTGACCTGGACGGCGGAGGTTATTTGATTCGACTGAAACAGCGGTGAGTTTGCACCACTCAACAGATGACCCACACCGAAGCCCTCGCCTTCCTCACCGCCGCCGGCCCCTTCCACGGAACATGGGTCGACGTCGGCGCCGGCACAGGCACCTTTTCCCTCGCCCTCGCGGAGCTGCTCGGCCCGACCGGTAACGTCATCGCCATCGATACCAATGAACGTGCCCTGCGCCAGCTGAGCACGAATGCCGGGCGAACAGGCGCGACACACGCGCCCGTCTCGACCGTTCACGCCGATATGCACGATCTCTCCGCAATCGCGGACCTCGCCGCAGGCGGCATCGACGGCTTCCTCTTCGCCAACGCGCTCCACTTCACTCCGACACCCGACACCGTGCTCACACAGGCCGTAAAGCTCCTGAAGCCGGACGGCCGCATCGTGGTGATCGAGTACGACCGCCGCCAGGCGAACCCCTGGGTACCGCACCCGCTTCCTCTCGGCCGCCTTGCCGAGGTCGCTAGATACGCCGGGCTCACCGCGCCGCGCGAAATCGCACGGCGCCCGTCAGCCTACCACCGCGAGATGTACCTGGCCGTGCTGCAGCGGAGGGACAACGCGTAACAACCAGCCCCGATGGCCGGTCCGTGGTTGTGTGGGTTATCGTGCGCCCGCCACCTCACGTCCGCGCCAGGATATCCGTCGCGCGGTGGTCCGCCGGCACCGTATCGATCAGGATCAGCTCGCCTTCCGCGTTCCGCTTCCGCAGCGGCGCGATCGCCTGGTACGCAGCCGACTCGTACCATGCCCGCGCCTTCTCACGACTCGGGAACTGCACGATGATCAGGTCGCCCGTCCAGTCTCCCTCCAGGCGGTCGATCGTGCCGCCATGTACGAGGAAGCGGCCGCCGTACGGCTCCAGCGTCGCATCGATCCGCTCCAGGTACTCCACGATGTCCGGACCCATATTGACGTTGCGCAGGTGCGCAACCGCGAGGGCCGGCAGGCTGTCCGTATTCACTGATTCCTCCTTTCCCCGGTATCGTCGAGAAGCGTCGTACGCCGCGCTCGTCATCGTCGCCTGACAGGGCGCTCCGTCATGCCGCACTCACGGAGTACGCGAGCTGCGCCGCCGCAACGAACAACAATCCGGTGAACACCAGGTCTTCCACCCAGTCCACGGTCTGCGGACGTCGCTCGAGCAGCACCTTCGGGTTGTAGTAGAAGATCGAGATGAGGATCATCAGGACGGCGAAGCCGAGTGCGAGCCGTTCGGATCCCGCCGCCCTGCGGAACAGCAGGGTAATCACCACGCCCGCGGTTCCGTACAGTGCGATTCCCTGCATGACGAAGGCGCGCATCGTATCGTGGCGCGAGGTGCCTGCCTTCCACGTCGCGCGATAGAGCTCGTAGACGAGTGAGATCACGAACGCGACGGTGAGCACCCAGGCCGCGTGCGTCGTGAGTGTACTGATCAGAATCATCAGCCGTTGTCCCGTTCAGGTCCGCCGTGCGGGCACGACACCCGCTCGGCAATGTGAGACGAACGGGCGGGCAGATGAGTGACGGTTGGGGCTGCTTCAATAGAACTCCAGCCAGAGCTCGTACTCGACCTTTGCCGCGCCGTCGGTCGGGCCGAAGAAGTGGGACGAGCTCGCGGACGCCTGCGCTACAAGGGAGTGGCCTCCCGACTGCGTGCCCGGATAGACGTCTGCGATCTCTATCGTCGGGCAGTCATCATCCACGGCGCGCGCGCGGTGCAGCAGGACGTTGATCCTGGCCAGGCCGGATCCGGAATAGTCCACGGTGCATTTGATCTCTCCGCGCACCCTCACGGTCTCGAACGGCTGGAACAGAAACTGGAGATAGATCCGGCCGATCGGGCCCGCCGTAACCCATTCGAGCCGCTGGGCCCACGACGAGCTGATGCTCACGGTTCCGGTGATTCCACTCATCCATCCGGTGGCTGGATCCGTCGATACCTGGAACGTCGCCTTCGCGCTGGCGCTGCCCTGCAGCTCGGAGCAATCGATCGAGATCGTAGCCGACGCTTCGCCCTCCAGAATGGGCTGCCAGTTCTCGGGGCTCGGATCACCGACGGTCTCCTCGTCGACCTGCCGGCAGGGAGCATCGAGGCCACCGAGTACCTCCGCGAGCAGGTAGCTCTGGATCAGCTCGACGTGTTTCACGGGCGGCAGCACCATCGTCGCTGCAGCCACAGACTGTACGTTCCCGCTCGCGGCGCGGATCGTGACCTCACCGGAGTGTCCGCTCAGCGTTGCCTGGACGGTCGCTGTTCCGTTGACGAGCTCGACACTGCCTGGTGAAAGCGTCCCGGCCGATGGGCTGAGCGTCACCGATCCTCGCCAGGCGTTCTCCGGCCCGCCGGTCCCATTCAGCGCAGTGACCGTCAGAGGAAACGGCTGACCTTCGGTGACTGTATCGGGAATCTCGACCGCGAACGCGGTCACCGAGGTGGTAGGGGGACCGGGCTCCGGCCCGGTCGCACTGTCGCCGCAGGCGGAGAGGGCAAGCACGGCAGCTGATAGTGCGATGTAGCGTGATGCGGTCTGCATGGCGTCCGTCCGCGTGGTGGGGGGTCGCATTCCACCCACAATGCGCGGACGTCACCGATTCGGGATCACGAGGGCGCGCTTCCGGCGGTCTGAACGAAAGTGTCCCCGGTATGCGCCATTCACGCACGACCTGGCGCGACCCGGCCGGGGACTTGGTTCTGATCGCTTCCTGAACGTCCGGTGTTCACTCCGGCGTCGTAGTAGCGGCCGGGCTCGATTGTCGCAGCGACCCGGCGAGCAGAAATCCGATTCCTGACACCGCGAGCGCCTCGAAGATCGCGACGCCGTCGCTCATGCTCACCAGCGTGCGCGGCAGGTGCACGATCCAGAACCACGAGAACACCATGCAGCCGGCGAGGAGCGCAGAGAGGGGCGCGGTGGCGGGCGCGAGCAGTCCTGCGCCGAACACGATGAGCGCAATGCCGGCCACATACGTCCAGGACACGGCGTCGCCGGGGAACCACGCGGGGATCAGTGATGCGACGAAGGGCGTGTGCAGGAAGTGCTGCACGCCCGTAAGCAGCAGGAAGAGACCGAGCAGCACGCGTGCGGCGGTCGTGAATCCGTCGGTCGCATCGATGAGCCGCCGCATGCCGGCGTTGCCGCGTTCGATCGGTGGCGCCGTTGCGGCCACGGCGAGCGCGCCACCGAGCAGCGTCCAGGACTTGCCCAGTCGTGTCCACGATCCGGCGAATGGCGCGTCGATGAACAGGACGGGCAGGTTGCGGGCGAGTGCCCACACGGCGATCAGCGCTGCGATGAACAGAGCGACAGCGCGGACCCTCCGTCCCATCAGGATCGCGATGCCGGCAAGGATGACGGAGGTGCCGCTGGCACCGGTCCACAGGCCTTTGCCGGGTACGCCGTCCGGCCATGGCGGCGCGCGGCCCAGCATGAAGTCGCCGAACACGAAGTGCGTGACGCCGATGCCGATCAGGCCGAACGCGACGAGCGTGCGGCCGACCATGACGAGCGGCTGCGACGTCGCCTGCGGGATGGCCGTGGTTCGCGTTCCCAGTGTCGTCGACATGTCATGGGAACGAATGGGGCATACGAACCGGGACAGGCAGCCCCCGGGCGGGTGCCGGAAATCGATCCTGCGCGATTCCCTTCAGGTGTTGGTGAATCTCGACCCGCGGCGGCGCGTGCCGCGTCTCGTCGAGCCTCGAGCGAAAGCGCTTACGGGAACGGCGACAGCTCCGAACGCACCGCCGCAGCGATCTCCGCCACGCTCTGTCCCGTCAGCCACGGCGCCAGCAGGATCAGCACGAGCATCAGCACGACGATGCCGAGCTGGATCCGCGTGCCGCGCGACCACGGCCCGGCCCATGGCCGTGCGGATGTATCTGCCACCGGTACGTTCGTCTCCGTGCCCGTGACACCGCGCAGGGTGATGAAGTAGGCACCCACGCGTGCGACCTTCGTCCGCCATCAGCACGCCGCTGCGGATGAGCCGCTGCAGCGATGGCAGCCGGCTCGCCGCGGCGCTCGCCTGCGGGAAGGCGCGCAGGCCGAGGACACCGATCACCGTGTCGAGGTAGAGCGTGACCGTGAGCGCCACGAGCAGCAGGACGAGGTCGAGCCGGATGCTCCAGAGCGCGTTCCCGGCGACGAGGGTTGGTGCTGGGCCGCGGTGGCGGTAGAGCTCGAGCGCGAAATGCAGCGAGACCAGCACGAACAGCCAGAACAGGCCCGCGGCCAGGCTCAGCACCACCGAAAGGACGATGTAGGGGACGAAGAACGAGACGCGTTCGTCGTGCTCGATACACCATTCCCGCATGGCAACCCTGGGTTGAGTCCGTCGTGGGGCTTCCCGCCGTGAGGCTTCGCAGCCGTAGCATACTCATCAATACGCGGAAGGTTCGTGAAATGCTTCGCTTCCGGTGAGTCTTCGGGGGAGCCGACCCGGAGCTGCAGCCGCAGGTGAATACGCGCAGCGACAGCTGAATCGCCTGCCCCCGGATCGGTAGCGGCGCCGCACTCGAACCAACGTCCCGTCGCGCTCAACCGACCTCGACTGGAACCGCGCGCTGCGTCCGCTGAAGCGCGTCCCGCAGGATCGCGCCCACCTGCTCCGGCTCGAGCAGGAACGCATCGTGGCCGTGCACCGATTCGATCTCCACGTAGCGCGCACCCGCAGCGGCCGTCCACTCCTGCACGGTCTCAGGCTCATACAGCAGATCGCCCGTGATGCCGACACCGACCAGCTCGCCGGTGAACGCGCGCAGCGCCGGTCCGACACCCCCGCGTCCGCGGCCGACGTCGTGCGCGTCCATTGCGTCGAGCAGCGTCAGGTAGGCTGCGCTGTCGAAGCGACGCACGAACTTCGCGCCCTGGTGATCGAGGTACGACTGCACCTGGTACCTGCCATCGTCGCGCTGTGCGCGGCCGAAGCGCGACTCGAGCTCCGCCGCGGTCCGGTACGTCATCATGGCCGCCATGCGCGCGATCTCGAGACCGGCAACACCACCGACCTCGATCGCACGGCGCTGGATGTGGCCAAACCCGATCGCCTGCGCCGTGTGCGCCGCCGGCGCAGCGAACACGACAGCAGCGCGCGTGAGCTGCGGGAAACACGCCACCCACTCCAGCGTGACCATCCCGCCGAGCGACCCGCCCGTCGCGAGCGCGACGGACGGGACCTCGAGAGTCTCCACGAGCCGTCCCGTCAGCCGGGCCATGTCCCGCGGCGTGACGCGCACGCCGTCGGGCACGCGCGTCGTGCCGTAGCAGGAGCCGAGCAGGTTCGTGCTCAGCACCGCGTACCGGCGCGTGTCGATCGCACGGCCCGGCCCGATCACGTCGCCCCACCAGCGCAGCGGATCTGCGTCGGCGGTCAGCGAGTGGAAGACGACAACGAGGTTGTCGCGCGCAGCGGCGAGCTCGCCGGTCAGCGTGTACGCCTGGCGCACGTCGCTCAGCACGTGGCCGGACTCGAGCTCGACGCTGCCCACGTCGTGGTAGTGCAGTGCAGCTGCGGTCATGCCATATCTCCGGTTCGCCTCCCGTTCCAGCTCACAACCCCACCGCCGAGCGCAGCGCACCATCGAGATCGCGGATCAGGTCGGCCGCATCCTCGATCCCGATGGACAACCGGATCAGGTCGTCCGTGACACCGGCCGCATGACGGTCCTCCACGGAGAGCTGCTCGTGCGTGGTGCTCCACGGATGGATGATCAGGCTCTTCGTATCGCCGACGTTCGCGACGAGCGAGAACAGGCGCACACGCTCGATCACCCGCCGCGCAGCCTCCTCGCCGCCCAGCACGCCGAACGTGAGCACGCCGCCGAACCCGCCGGACAGGTACCGCTTCGCCGTCTCGTGCGTGACGTGTGACTCGAGGCCGGGGTAGCTGACCCAGGACACGGCAGGGTGACCGTCCAGGAAGCGGGCAACCGCGAGTGCATTGTCGGCGTGGCGCTGGACGCGCAGGTGCAGTGTCTCTAGGCCCTGGATGAAGAAGAAGGCGTTGAAGGGCGAGAGCGCTGCGCCGATGTCGCGGAGCAGTACGACGCGCAGACGGATCGCAAACGCGATGTTGGCGCCGTTGAAGTCGCCGAACACACCTGCGAACGACAGGCCGTGGTATGCGGGCTCGGGGTCGACGTACAGCGACTTGAAGCGCGGCGAGGCGGCCCAGTCGAAGCGCCCGGAATCGACGACCACACCGCCGATCGAGTTGCCCTGCCCGCCGATCCACTTCGTCGCCGAGTGGATCACGATGTCTGCGCCATGCTCGATCGGCCGGCAGAGGATCGGGGTCGCGAACGTGTTGTCGACGACGAGCGGAACGCCAGCCGCGTGTGCGACATCCGCGAGACGGCGAAGGTCGGGAACGTCGAGCCGTGGGTTCCCGATCGTCTCGACGTAGACCGCCCGCGTCGTGTCGTCGATGGCGGCCTCGACGGCGGCGAGGTCGTTCGTATCGACGAACTTCGCGGTGATGCCCAGCCGCGGCAGGGTGTGCCGGAAGAGCGCGGCAGTCCCGCCGTAGAGCGACTGCGACGTCACGATCGAGTCGCCCGCCTGCGCCAGGTTCAGGATCGCGAGCGTCTCGGCGGCCTGTCCGCTCGACGTCGCAACCGCGGCAACACCGCCCTCCAGGTTCGCGATGCGACGCTCGAAGACATCCGTCGTCGGGTTCATGATGCGTGTGTAGATGTTCCCGAACTGCTGCAGCCCGAACAGGCTCGCGGCATGCTCGGGGCTGTCGAACACGTACGACGTCGTCGCGTAGATCGGCACCGCACGCGCGTTCGTCGCCGGGTCGGCGCTCTCCTGCGCCACATGCACGGCACGCGTGCCGATGCCATACGTCGGAACGTCCTGGGTCGTGGTGCTCACGGTGTCTCCTGTCGTGCAGACATGAAAAAAGCCCGGCCCCCTCCTGCGAGAGGGCCGGGCGGGAGCCGGGTGTGTCCCGGTCAGCTCGTGCGTTCAGGCGCGCACGATCCCGTCCGCCTCTCCACAGGAGAGCCGCACATGCACGCACACATACACATATGCATGCGGACGGTCGGGATGGTGCGCTTCATACGCTCGTGCTCGAGTTCGTTGACGAAAACAAAACAGGCCCGGACGGATCGTACCGCCGGGCGATCGCGTCTTTAGCACCTTGTTTAACGTGGCGGCAAGCGGCGGCAAATCACCACGGACTTCGAGCTTGTGGACCCATCATAACCCACGCGGCCACAAAGTGTCAAGCTGCAGGGCATCTGCACCGTGCGGCGCGCGGTGCAGTGTCCCTCACGCCCGTCCTACCGCGCACGCTCGGCCCGCGTGTTCACGGCCAGCAGTGCAACGACCTCACCACGCTCGTCGCGCTCGAACTCGACGGTGATCCCGCCGCCAAGGTAGACGAAGGTGTCGGTCGCCGTCGGCACCAGCTCGAGCGGCTCCCCATCATCCTGCGCGAGCATGAGCCGATCCCCGTCGCGCGTCACCGTGAGCTCGACGTCCGCGACGTGATACGTGCCCGTGTACTCATCGAGTGTTGCCGGTGCGAGAGCAATCGGCGTGATGACCTGGTGCGCGATGCCGGGCCATCCGTAGACGCGCGCAGCGGCGAGGATGATCTCCTGGGCGAGGGGCGCGCCATTGTCGCTGTTGGTCATGACGACGATGCCCGCACCGCTTCTCGCGAATGCGACGAAGTTGCTGCGGTAGCCGGCATTCGCGCCGCCGTGCGAGAAGCGAAGCGAATCGCCTGCGCCGGCGACGGCCACGCCGATCCCGTAGCTGCCCATGATATGGGTGAGCATGTCCTCGGCGGTCTCGCGCTTCAGGATCGTGCCGGCTTCACCGCGGAGCGACCGCTGAATCGCCAGTGCAAAGCGCGCATAATCCGACGGCGTCGTCCAGAGACCCGCGGCTGCCATCTCGGGATAGGTATGGAACCGTCCCCGGACGGCGGAGCCGTTCGAGCGGTACGCGGTGGCGGCGCGCTCGTGCAGCCTGGCGGGCAGCGGCTGCTCCGAGGTCGACGAGCTCATGCCGAGCGGCTCGAGCACGCGCTGCTGCAGCAGCGTTGCGTACGGTACGCCGGTCACGTCCTCCAGCATCTGCTGCGCGATGGTGTAGCCGCCACCGGAGTAGCGCCAGAGCGTCCCGGGCTCCGTGTCGACCCGGATCGGCGCGGTGTTCGTCGGCGGCTCGGCCTCGAGCACCTGCACGGGCGTCGGTATTTCGGTACCCGGAGCGTAGCCCGGGAAGCCATGCACGGTGACGCCGGCGGTGTGGGAAAGCAGGCCGCGCAGCGTAACGGGCTGCTTCGCGGTGAACTCGTTCGCGGGCACCTTCCAGGAGCGCAATGACTCGTTCACATCCGCATCGATCGAGACCACGCCCTCGTCGGCCAGCACGAGTGCAAGCAGGGCGGCGAGCGGCTTGCTCATCGACGCTGCCTGGAACAGCGTCTCCGGCGTCGCCTCACGGCCCGTCTCCACGTCGGCCAGCCCCCACGCACGCGCCCAGTCGATGCGACCGTCGTGGATCACGGCGACACTGACGGCAGGGACGCCGAGCTCCGCCATCCGATCCGTGATGCTCGAGAGCCCGGTGTCGCGCCCCTCGACGAGGATGGGCGGCTGCAGGCCCCGCTCGACCGCGGCTGCGCGGGCCTCGGGGGTGGCCGGAAGCTGGGCGTGGAGTGGTGCGGCGAGCGCCAGGAGGAAGACAATGACTCCGGCGCATCCCTGGATCATGCGCCGCCCGCTGTGGGTGGCCGCGACAGCGGGTCCGGACCGGCGTCGAATGCTCGTCCTCATGGCTCCCCTCGTCTGGTTCGACTGGCTGCAACCAACCTGGCACCGGCCATCGTGTCTGGCCAAGCCTGTGGCTGCACGGCATTCCGATTGTGCTGCAAGTCCAATAATCGAAGTTCGTTAGCTGTCCGTCCGCCGGTTGGCCGAAGATCCTTCTTGCCGCATGGCCGTGGGGCCGCTAGCATAGAAACTGGAATCCACTTCCATAACATGGAACTCGCCGCCTGGTAAGCGCCGCGCCGCATACCGCTGGCCGCAGCTCTCCAGACGTTTGGCGGCTTCGACTGCATGCTCCGTTGGATGCAAACATGTGGCTGTCCTTGCATCCAACTGTTGTTGTCGCAGACGGTTAAGCGCGTGTCGCGCTGCCTGTGCGCGACGCCTATCGGCGGCTCTCCGCCCATCGCGCCCGCGGTGGTGTGAGCCGAGCCGCGCAGTCTCACCGCGTCACCTGGAGAGCTATGACAGTCGCGAAAAGGGATATCGCCATGCTGCTCGTGGCGGCAACGCTCACAGCCTGCGGGGCGGCGCCCGATCCCTCCGCCGATGCTGCTGCACGCGATGAGCGGCTCGCCCGCATCCATGCGAGCTACGTGTTCGCGGACATTCACGCCCACCCCAGTCGCTTTCACAGAGCAAACGTCGACCGGATCGATGCAGACGAGCTGGAGCGATATCGCCGCGGCAGCATCGATCTCATCGTTGCCAATGTCTCGAGCGATGCGGCATTCCATGGCGGGTACACGAACCGCGACGGCACGACCGTACCGCGGCTGCGCGGTGACGACGTCTATCCGCTGAAGCCCGGGGAAGGCTTCTCCTTCATGCTCGATCGGCTCGAGCGGATCACGAATACGGTCTCGAC
>Ga0182741_1005814_pt1 | contig 11173 bp, 10 predicted proteins | sample eDN5th37CBELigOP_FD_128874 | JGI IMG/M metagenome (GOLD analysis project Ga0182741, IMG submission 128874) | Enriched Organic Plus compost microbial communities from Emeryville, California, USA - eDNA 5th pass 37_C BE-Lig OP (version 2) (version 2) ...
GCTGTGGATGTCCACCCAGACCGATGGATGCTTCTGCCGGAAGTCCTCCGGCAGCTCGGTATAGGGCATCAGGTGGAACCACATCAGCTTCATGACCGCTCCTCCGTCGCGTTCTCGTCCTGGTGCACCAACAGGCATACCGTCGCGGCCGCGCAACCGCGGTTTGTGCAGAAGCTTACGGCGGTCCGGCAGGGGGTGGAAGGGCCGGGGCCACTCGCCTCCATGGACGCAGCGCGCCGAAGGCAACGTCATCGATGGTGATGGAAGCACGGCAGGGCAGCGCCCTCGCCGACATGCCGGCCGGGCCGACCCAGACCCGGTCCGGCAGGTTCTGCAGCACCGCTCCACCCGTTGATAGCCGTGAGGCATCGGGGCGGTGCGCCCGCCCCTCGCGCATCAACGGCCCGCGAAGCGGCTCTTCAACAGCCCGTCAGGCCGCGTCGCCCGGACGGCCTCGCCCGTTCTCGGCAACCACCACCGGCTCCAGCATGGCTTCCGCCTCGCGCTTCAGGCGGGCATAGCTGCGCACGGAGAAAGGCAGCATGCAGGCATAGATCAGCCCTGCCGCGCCCAGTGCCGCCCAAGGCTCCGTCAGCAGCACCGCGACGTAGACGCCGATGCCGAGCAGCAGTGGCAGCACGTAGTCCGACGGCACCTTGAAGTTCTTGAAGCTCCAGGTCGGCAAGGTCGAGACCATCAACCCGCCCACGACCACCAGCAGCACGGCCGCCACCAGCTTGTACCGCATGGCATCGGCGAACCAGGTCCAGCCCCACTCCCGGAAGGCCAGCGAGAGAAAGACCGGGAACAGCACCAGCCCCGCGCCCGCCGGCGCCGGCACGCCGGTGAAGAAGCTCTGCGAATAGGCCGGCTTGGGCGTCGGCACGACCGGGGCCGGCGCCGGCGCTGCCGGCGTATCGGTCAGCGCGGCATTGAACCGCGCGAGCCGGAGCGCCGCACAAACCGCGAAGAGCAGGCAGGGCGCGAAGCCCCACCCACGCGCGTCCTGCAAGGTCCAGAGATAGAGCACCAGTGCCGGCGCCACGCCGAAGCACAGGAAGTCCGAGAGGCTGTCGAATTCCGCCCCGAAGCGGGAGGTGCCCTTCAGCAGCCGGGCCAGCCGCCCGTCCACCCCGTCGATCGCGCCGGCGACGACGATCAGCGCCGCCGCCTGCTCCCAGCGCGCCTCGAGGGCGAAGCGAACGGCCGTCAGCCCGGCGCAGAGGCCGAGCAGGGTCATGATGTTCGGGACCAGCCGATTGAAGGAGAGCCCGCTGTAGCGCGGCCGGGTACGGGGCCGGAAGCGCCGCAGCCGGCCGCGCAGCGAGCTGTCGCGCGCGCCGCTGCGCGGCACCGCCTGCGGACCAGTCCGGTCCCCGTTGGCCCGATCCCCGTTCATGCCACCGTCCAGTCCGGCGTGGCGGCCATGGCCTCGGCGCGCGCGTCCGGCGCCAGCTCGGCAATGACGGTCTCGCCCCCGATCATGGTCTGCCCCTCCGCCACCAGCGGGCGGACTCCCTCCGGCAGATAGACATCGGTGCGGCTGCCGAAGCGGATGATGCCGAAGCGCTCGCCAGCCTGCACGGAATCGCCCTCCCGCAGGTCGCAGAGGATGCGCCGCGCGATCAGCCCGGCGATCTGCACCACGGCCAGGTCGCGCCCGTCCGGCAGGCGCAGCGCGATGGCGTTGCGCTCATTGTCCTCGCTCGCCTTGTCCAGGCTCGCGTTCAGGAAGGCGCCGTGGCGATAGGCGATGCGCGTCACCGTGCCGTCGGCCGGCACGCGGTTCACATGCACGTCGAGGACCGAGAGGAAGGTCGCCACCCGCCAGCGCGGCGCGGGCCCCAGGCCCAGCTCCGGCGGTGGCACGGCGGGCATCACGCTCACCACCTTGCCATCCGCCGGCGCCAGTACCAGCCCGGGCCGGGCGGGCGGCACCCGCGTGGGATCACAGAAGAAGAACATGCAGAAGGCCGTGAAGAGCGCGCCGAGCCAGAAGAGCCAGCCGCCGAGCAGCAGGCCGCCCAGCACCGCCACCGCGCTACCGCCGATGATGAAAGGCCGGCCCGCCGGATGCGGCGGGGCCAGCACCAGCCGCAGACTGCGTCCGATCGCCATGGCCGCGGTTTATGGTGTGTTCACCCTGCCCGGACAACCCTCATGCCCGAACCAAGATCGTCGGGCCCGGCAGCGGCGCCCACGCGATCCGAGGAGTGACCGGCCATGTCCCATCTGACCCTCGGTCCCTTCACCGTGCATCCCACCGGGGTGCTGGAACCGCGCAGGACGGGCCTGCGCCCGGCCCTGCGCTTCGCCTGGCGCGGCCGCCCCGTGCAGGCCGAGCTGGCCGAGGATGCCGTGCGCATTGCCACCATCGCCGCGCGCATTCCTTCCACCGCCGAGCCGGGCGCGGATCGTCGCGGGGCGCTGGCAGCGCTGGCCAGCCTGCCCGGCCACCTGCCGGAGGGCTGGCGTCTCCGCCTGCTGCCCGACCATCGCATCAGCCTGGAAGCCGAAAGGCCGCTGGGCACGCCGCCCACCGCTGTTCGCCTGATCACGGAGCTGGTGCGCTTCGCCCTCGCCCTCGATCCCTATCTCGATCGGCTGGAATCCGCCGGCGCCGGCGCCCCGGGCACGGCGAAGACCTGACCGGGATAGATCAGGTCCGGGTCGCGGATCTGGTCTCGGTTCGCCTCGTAGATCACCGTGTAGCGCACGCCCTGGCCATAGGCCTGCCGGGCGATGCGCCACAGGCTGGCTCCCGGCTGGACCACGATGCGGCCGTCGCGCAGCAGCGCATGCGGCAGGTACTCGCGCTGGAAGGGCACCTCGATGCGGGCGGCAACGCTGCCACTCGCCGCCAACTGGTCCAGCCGCAGCATGTGCCTGCCGATGGCAGGCTGTGCGTGCGGGGTCATCTGCCAGCGGCCACCGCCATCCGCCACCGCGTCGCCCACATGCGTGCCGCCGACATAGAGCCGCACCGTGGCGCCGGGCGCCGCGCTGCCGGCGAAGCGCATCTCCCCGGTGTCGTCGTAGTCCACGATGTCGAGGCCGAGCCGGCTGCGCGTCCCGGCCTGCGACGCCCCATCGGCCGGCTGGGGCGCCTGCAGCAGGCGCGGCGCCGCAGCGGGCGCGGCCGTCGGGGGCAGCAGCACTGCCACGGCGTCGGGCGGTGCCGCTCCGCCGCTCTGGTCTGACGGGACATTTCCCGGGCCGGACGCCAGGCCCGCGGCGAGAGACCCGGCCGAGGGCTCGGGCACCAGCAGCAGGACCGTCTCGCGCCCTGGTACCGGCTCACCCCCAGGGCTGCGCGCCAACAGCACCAGTTCCCGGGCACCAGGTCCCAGCGGATCGGCCGGCAGGATCACCCATTCCCCGCGCGTGTCGGCCCGAGCCCGGCCAAGTTCCCGCCCGCCTTCCAGCAGCGTCACCTCGGCCCCGGGAGCGGCCCGGCCGGCTGTCACCAGCATGCCCTGGGCGCCGACACGCGCGACATCGAAGCGCGGCGGCTCGGCCGCCACCTGCGGCGCGCCCGTCACGCCCACCGCCGGCGCCCCGATGGTCGCGGCCGGCGGGGCGACAGGTGGCGCGGACGCCTTCGCCGCCGGCGCGGATGGACCGAGAAGTGCGGTGACATCGGGCGCGCGCCGAGAGCCAAGCGCCGGAAACGCTTCCGGCAACAGCACCCATGCCGTCCCGAGGGCGGCTCCCGCAATCATGCCGGCCAGGGCGATGCGCCCGGCGGTCATCCCGTCTGCCATGGCTTCGAATCCAGGCCGCGTGGCCGGCGCGCCGCCACGGTGCGTTCAGAGGCCACGGACCAGAAGCCAAGTAAACAGCACAGGGGTCCCCCCGGCAAGGAGCCATCCCACCGCCTGCGCCCTGCCCCCACCAAGGTGATTTGCCAGAGCAGGGCCGAGCCAGAGCGCCGCGACCGGCGCCGCCGCCACGAGCCAGTCGGCCGTCGCGCCGCGTGCCAGCACCGGCGCCGCGGCGAGTGCCGTGAGTGCGACCGCCACAGGCACGCGCGCCGCCACGCTCCAGCCCGGCCCGGCCGGCACCGCTCCGAGCGCCGCCGCCAGCACTGCGGCCGCCAGCAGCTTCCACGGCCCGATCGGCGCGGCGACCCACAGCCCGGCGAGCAGGAAGGCCAGCGCCGCAGCCGCCTGCCATGGCCCGCCGAGCCGAAGCTGCACGCCGATGGCGAGCAGCAGCAGCCCGAGCAGGGGGATGGCGGCGCGACGCAGATCGGCCGGAGCCAGCGGCGCTCCGGCCAGCCACCAGGCGGCCGCCGCCAGCACCACCACCGCGCCCGCAACATGCCAGCGCCGCGCACCGGCCGGCAGCGCCAGCAGCAGCGCAGCGGCGGCCGCGGCCACGCTCAGCAAGGGCAGGCGCTCCAGCAGCTGCCGCGGCGAGGCTGTCTGCAGGCCGAGCATCAGTACCCAGCCCGCGGCGAGGCCGATTCCGGCGCTGAGTGTCGCGAGTTCCGGGCGGCGCAGCCCACGAAGCAGCCCGGCCCAGGCCAGGGCCACCACCAGCGCCAGCCCGGCCCCGCGCCAGTACCACAGCGAATCAAGGTCCATCCGGCGATGCTGCCGCAACCTGGCGGCGCGCGCACCTACCCGCCGCGCGTGACGGAGGGCGATCGGTGCCGCTGCGCCGTGTATCCTGCGGCGCAGGATGATTGCGGAGGTGCCGAGGGAATGCGTGAGGAGCCGTTGCGTGCGGTGAAGGTCTGGGACGGCTGGATCAGGCTGGTGCACTGGGCCGTCGTGATCCTGATCGCCGTGTCCTATTTCAGCATCCAGGCGGGCAATATGCGCTTGCACTTCCTTTCGGGTTACACGGTGCTGACGCTGGTGCTGTTCCGTGTCGCCTGGGGGCTGGTCGGCTCGGATACGGCACGCTTCACGCGCTTCCTGCGCTCGCCGCTCGCGGGGCTGCGCCACTTGGCCGCGTTCAGGCGCCGGGAGCCGGATCGCGAGATCGGCCACAACGCCGCCGGCGGGTGGATGGTGCTGGTGATGCTCGGACTGCTGCTGGCCCAGCCTCTCACCGGGCTGTTCGCCGATACCGGCTATGGCGACTACGGACCGCTGGCCAAATTCGTTTCCGGCGAGACGAGCGACCGGCTGACCGGGCTGCACCACGCGATCTTCAACTGGATCCTGGCAGCGGCGGCGCTGCACGTTCTGGCCGTCGGCGCCTACGCCCTGCTGAAGGGGCACGACCTGGTTCGACCGATGGTCACCGGCCGCAAGTCGCTGCCGGCGGATGCGCGGGCGCCGCGCATGGGCTCGCCCCTGCTGGCGGCGGCACTGCTGGGTGCAGCCGCGCTCGCGGTGTTCGGCATCAGCCGGCTTGGCTGAGCGCGGTGCAGGAAACGGATGGCTGCGGCATTTTCCGTTCGCCGGGACTTATGGCAAGTGCCCCGGCTCCTCGGTTTCACGAGCAATTCCGCCATTCAGGTGATCCGCTTGAATGGTATCCGCTCTGGGTCGATCGGCCTCCCCATTCGTTTCTTTCCTGTCTCGGGAACCACGGCGGACCGTGGAAGATCGGCCTCGGATGGCGGTGCAGATCAGAGACATGGCGTTTCACCGGATCCGGTATCCTCCCGGATCCTTTGCTTTACCCAGTATGCGTCGAATGGTCCCTGGGCCCGACCAAGCATGGTGGGGAGGCTGGGCCATGGGGCTGGTCGTCAATCCGCGGGGTGCAGGCGGCGCAGGCAAGACGGCGCTCGCGCGCCAGGTCATGGCCGAGTACGGCTGGCCGCAGGACGGACGCGTAACGCCGATCCGCCATGGACGGCACGAGCGGCCGATCGGCTACCGGCTGGTGCATCCGCATGGCGGACGCCCGCTCGCCGTGCTCGGGCATTACGAGGCGACCTGCGGCGGCTGCGATACGATCCGCCTCTCCGACGGTGGCCTGGACGGCGTCTTCCGGCTGGCGGATGCCTTCGCCTCCGCCGGGCACGACGTGCTCCTGGAAGGCCTGCGGCTCAGCGGCGAGCACCGGCGCTCCGCCGCGCTGGCCGAGGCACATGCGGTGCACGTTCTGCGCCTCGACACGCCGCTCGAGCGCTGCGTGCGGAACCTGGTCGCGCGGCGGCGCGCCCGCCGGAGCACCTGGCCGCGCATCGCGGGCGCCGTGGCGGCAATGGACCGGGAAGTGGAGGAGGCCTGCCGCAGGCTGCAGGAGAGCGGAGCCGGGATCGAAGTCCTCGGCTTCGACGCCGCGCTCCGCCGCGCACGTAACCTGCTCGGGCTCCACCAGGGCAGCTCCCGGAAGCCTCGTGGTCAGGACCGGTCCGGGCAGCGCTGAGCCAAGCTGCCCGCATCACCGGAAGCTGGCTCGGCGATCCTGCCGAGGCACCGCCGTTGCGCCGTGGTCCGCGCCGGAGTACTGGCCGCTCGCCCGGACCCACGGCAAATGCACCGGCCTTTCGTTCTCACGAGGAGATTCACCCGTTCAGGTGATTCCACCTGAACGGGACTCGCTCTAGCGGGCGCGGAACGAACGGTGGCAGCCGCCGCAGTATTGCGGGCCGGTTGCTCGGTAGGCGCTTGCGAAGGCGGCGCCGTCGCCCGAGGCCGCGGCCGTCTTCAGCACGTCGAGCTGTCCAAGCAGGCGCGTGTTGGCTGCCTCAAAGGCGGCGAAGTCAGTCCAGATCGCCGGCTGCGCCTTGGTGTCGCCAGTGCCCGAGCCCGGCGGGAAGAGCTGCGGCAGGGTGCGGTAGAAGGTGATCATCTCATCGATGCGCGGCACCATGGAGCGGGCGTCGCCCTGGGCATCGGCGACCGCCTTCATGGCCTCCATGTGCTGCCCCATGCGCTTGAGCCCCGCGCGACGTTCGGCGATGACGTCGCCCTGCGCGAGGGCGCCGCCGCCGATCGCCAGAAGCCCGAGGGCAGCCACCCATACCCGCATCCTCATGCAGTTGGTCCCTTTGATCCGGATTGATCTCGCGATCATGGCACAGGCCCCCCTTCGCCTGGCAAGCACCGCACCGTGACAAGCTTCGCGCGTTAGCCTCCGACCCCGAGGAGTTTTCCATGCCGAACCATATCCGCTCCGTTGCCGTCTTCTGCGGGACCCGTACCGGCGAGGATCCGGCGCATGAGGCGGCGGCACGGGCGCTTGGACGAGGCATCGCCGAAGCGGGGCTCACGCTGGTCTATGGCGGCGGCGGCATCGGTCTGATGGGCGCGGTGGCGGAGGCGGCACTGACCGCCGGCGGGCGGGTACGCGGCGTGATTCCGGAGTTCCTCACCCGTGTGGAACGCCCCTACCCCGCACTGGTGGAGCTCGAGGTCACCACCAGCATGCATACCCGCAAGACGCGCATGTACGAGCTGGCGGATGCCTTCATCACCCTGTCGGGCGGGCTCGGCACCCTGGACGAGACGGTCGAGGTCATCACTTGGCGCCAGCTCGGCCTGCACGACAAGCCGGTGATCGTGCTGGACATCGCCGGCTGGGCGCGGCCCTTGGTGGCGCTGATCGATGCCTTGATCGAGGCAGGCTTCGTGGCCGCCGCCAATCGCCGGCTCTACCGGGTGGTGCCCGATGTTGCCGCGGCGCTCGCGCTGCTGCGCACGGAGCCGAGTCCCGAGGCCGCGGCGCCGGCCGAGCGGTTGTAGCGCCACTCGCCCCGGCGCTTGCCGGACGGCGCGCCGCTGGCTATATCGCTCGCCCCGCAAGGGCTGCACCCGCAGCCCTTGCCGCGGGCCCCCGACCGGAGCGTAGCTCAGCCTGGTAGAGCACTGTGTTCGGGACGCAGGGGCCGGAGGTTCGAATCCTCTCGCTCCGACCAGTCGGGTCCGCAAGAACCCCTTGGGAAACCAAGGGGTTTTTCTTTGGATGAACGCCGCCGTCCGGCACGCGGCGGGCTGGCGCGGCCCTCGCCGCCCCCTTTCTCCCGCGCTACCGTCTTGGCCCCTGGCGGTGCACCTCCCGGTGCCCGCGGGCGTTGGGAGAGGAAACGGACATGAACACCACCGCCGCGGTGACGCGCCGCGCGATGCTCGCCCTGCCGAGCCTGCTCACCGCCACCGCCAGCCGCGCCCAGGCCTCGTGGCCCGACCGTCCGGTGCGGCTGCTGATCGGCTACCCGCCCGGCGGGCCGACCGACTTTGTCGGGCGCCTGGCCGCCACCGGCCTCCAGGAGGCCTGGGGGCAGACCGTGGTGGTGGAAAACCGCGCCGGCGCCTCCTCCTCTGTCGCGGCGGAGGTGGTTTCGCGCGCAGCGCCAGACGGGCTGACCCTCTTCTTCGCCTCGAATGCCGTCGTGCTGAACGCGGTGGTGCATCCCAGCCTGCCCTACACCCTGCCCGACAGCTTCGCCCCCGTGGGGACCTTCTGCAGCGCCCCCAACCTCTTCTGGTGCGCCGCGAAGCAGCCATGGCGCGACCTGAAGGCGGTGGTCGCCGAGGCCCGCGCCCAGCCCGGCGCACTGGCCTATGGCACCACCGGCGTGGGCGGCACCGGGCATTTCGGCGGGGAGACGCTATGCCGGGCGCTCGATATCTCCCTTACGCATGTGCCCTATCGCGGCACCGCGCCACTGATGCAGGACGTGATCGGTGGCCGCGTACCGCTGCTGGCGCACGGGATGGCAGGCGCGGTGGGTCCCTACCAGGCGGGGCATATCCGCCCGCTCGCCGTGCTCGGGCCGAAGCGCGCGCCGGAACTGCCGGAGGTGCCGACCATGGCGGAGCTGGGCCACCCCGTGCCGGATTCCGGCGTGTGGTTCGGCATCATGGCCCCGGCCGGAACACCACCTGCTCTCGTGACACGCATGGCTCGCGACCTGGAGGCAATCGCCAGCACAGCCGATACGCGCACGAAACTCGCCACCCAGGCTGCGGTGCCGGATTTCGTGGGGCCGCAGGAATTCGAGACACGCATCCGCACGGAACTCGCGACCTGGCGGGAGGTCGCGCGGAGCGTGGGCATCAAGGCGGTGTAGCCGGTTGGGCGGTCTCCGCGCCCCGCCCCTCTCCCCTCGACCTGCTCGCCCCTGAAGGGTGTTACGGACCCGCGGCGCCCGGCGGGATCTGGCTGCCTGCCGAGCACCACCGGATCCTCGCGGTCCCGTGTTCGCGGTGTGCTTGCTCGGCACAGGCAGCGTGAGTAGGTTGCGTCGTCACATCGTTGGATCGAGGGAGGGGCAGGATGAATCCAGTGCGTCGTCTTCCGCCGCCCGTCCCGCGCCGCCTGCTGGATTATAGGCCAGGCGCAGGCGCCTAGGCTCCGCCGCGGCACGCGCCGCCACCGGGCCTTTCCTCCCTCTTCTTTCCCCTGGATCAGGCCGGCGTGCTGCGCCGCGCCGCCTCGCTTGAGGGCCGCCCGCTTCCACCGGGCGGGATAACGACGTGACCGCTGACGACAACCGTCCGCGAGACGGGCGCGCGGAGCCATTCCGCGCCGTTCTTGCCTTCCTGTGGCGCCATTGGTGCCGCCACCCTGTCCTGCTGGTCGTGACGCTCGCCGGGATGAGTCTCGCCACGATCGCTGACGTGCTCGTACCGGTCTTCGCGGGCCGGTTGGTCGATGCCGTTGCCCGCGCGCCGGAGATGGGGCGGGAGGCGGCGCTGGCCGAGGCATTGCGGGCGCTGGCCATCCTCGCCCTCCTCGGGCTTTCCGCGCTCGTCACCCGCATCGGCGCCATACTGGGCGTGATCGGGCTGACGCTGCGCATCATGCGGGCAAGCGGGGCCGAGGCCTTTCACCGCGTGCAGCGCTTCTCGGCCGATTGGCACGCCAACGCCTTCGCCGGTTCCACCGTGCGCCGCATCAGCCGCGGCATGTGGGCGGTGGACCTGATCGATGACACGCTGCTGATCGCCCTCTTCCCCTCCGCGCTTATACTGCTGGGAGCCACGCTGCTGCTGGGCTGGCGCTGGCCGGTGATGGGTGCGCTGGTGGCGGGCGGCGGGCTGCTCTATGTCGCGGTCACCCTCTTCCTCTCGCTGCGCTGGGTGGCGCCGGCGGCGCGACTTTCCAACACCTGGGATACGCGGCTCGGCGGCGCCATGGCGGATGCGATCGGCGCCAATGCCGTGGTGAAGGCCTTCGGCGCCGAGGCGCGGGAGGATGCCCGGCTCGACCGGGCGATCGAGAAATGGCGCCGCCGTACGCGCCGAACCTGGTGGCGCGGCACGGCCTCCGAGGCGGTGCAGATCGTCACCATGACGGCGCTGCGCGTGGCAGTGATCGGCACCGGGCTTTTCCTGTGGTGGCGGGGGGATGCGGGCGCGGGCGACCTCGCCACCGTGCTGACCATGTTCTTCATGGTGCAGGGCTATCTGCGCGATGTGGGATACCACATCAGCAACCTGCAGCGTGGCGTCAACGAGATGGAGGAGCTGGTCGCGCTGCACGACATGCCGCTCGGCATCGAGGACGGTCCGGATGCCCGGTCGCTCCAGGTGACGCGCGGAGAGATCACCTTCGAGGACGTGACCTTCCGCTATGGCGGGCATCCGACACCGCTCTACCGCCACCTGAACCTTCGCATCGCGGCAGGGGAGAGCGTGGGGCTGGTCGGCCCCTCCGGCTCGGGCAAGACGACGCTGGTGAAGCTGATCCAGCGCCTGCACGACGTGACGGAGGGACGCGTCACCATCGACGGGCAGGATGTGCGCGGTGCCACCCAGGCCTCGCTGCGCAGGCAGATCGCCATCGTCCAGCAGGAGCCGGTGCTGTTCCATCGTTCGATCGGGGAGAACATCGCCTATGCCCGACCCGGCGCGACGATGGAGGAGATCCAGGCCGCCGCGGCGCTGGCCAATGCCGACGACTTCATCCGCCGCCTGCCGCGTGGCTATGGCACGCTGGTGGGGGAACGGGGCGTGAAACTCTCAGGCGGGGAGCGGCAGCGCGTGGCGCTGGCCCGCGCCTTCCTGGCCGATGCTCCCATCCTCATCCTGGACGAGGCGACCTCTGCCCTTGATTCGGAGAGCGAGGCGGCAATCCAGCAGGCGATGCAGCGGCTGATGCGCGGCCGTACCGCCATCGTCATCGCGCACCGGCTTTCCACCGTGCGCGCCATGGACCGCATCCTGGTCTTCGAACGCGGGCGCGTGGTGGAGGAGGGGCGGCATGACGCGCTGGTGGCGCGGCCCGGCGGCCTCTACCGCCGCCTTTTCGAACGCCA
>Ga0182741_1005816_pt1 | contig 11170 bp, 9 predicted proteins | sample eDN5th37CBELigOP_FD_128874 | JGI IMG/M metagenome (GOLD analysis project Ga0182741, IMG submission 128874) | Enriched Organic Plus compost microbial communities from Emeryville, California, USA - eDNA 5th pass 37_C BE-Lig OP (version 2) (version 2) ...
CGAGATCATGGATGTCGAGACCGACAAGATCGCCAATGTGGTCGAGGCCGCCGACGGGGGCCTCTTGCGCCGCCGCGTCGGCATCGAGGGCGAGACCTATCCGGTGCGCGCGCTGCTGGCGGTGATGGCGCCGGAATCGGTGCCCGACGCGGAAATCGACGCCTATGTCGCCGCCTATCAGGCCCCCTCGGCCGGCGACGAGGACGAGGATGCCGGACCCGCCTATCAATATGCCGACCTGCCCATGGGCCGCATCCGCTATGCCGAGCGTCCGGGCGAGGGCGCGCCGCTGGTGCTGATCCACGGCTTCGGCGGCGATCTGGACAACTGGCTGTTCAACATCGACGCGCTGGCGGAATCGGCGCCGGTCTATGCGCTGGACCTGCCCGGCCATGGCCAGTCGGTGAAATCGGCGCGCCCGGCGGGGCTGGGGCTGATGGTGGAAACCGTCCTGGCCTTCCTCGACCATATCGGCGCGGACAGGGCGCATCTGGCCGGTCATTCCATGGGCGGGCTGGTCGCCGGCACGCTGGCGGCCCGGCACCCCGAACGCGCGGCCTCGGTCACGCTGATCTGTCCGGCGGGCCTCGGATCCGAGATCAATGCCGATTACATCGACGGCTTCGTGAAGGCCGCCGGGCGCAAGGACCTGAAGCCGGTGCTGGCGCATCTGTTCAGGGACCAGTCGCTGGTCAGCCGCGCGATGGTCGAGGACCTGCTGAAATACAAGCGCCTCGACGGGGTGCAGGATTTCCTGGCCGAACTGGCCGGAAACCTGTTCCGCGAGGGCCGGCAGGCCGAGCAACTGGCCGAGGCGCTGGCCGCCTCGGGCGTCCCCGCCCAGGTGATCTGGGGCGAGGCCGATGCGATCATCCCCGCCGCCCATGCCGAAAGCCTGCCGGGGGCGTCGCGCCATGTCATCCCGGACGCCGGCCACATGGTGCAGATGGAGCAATCGGCCGAGGTCAACCGCCTGATCCGCGACTTCATCGCCTGATCCGCCGGCCGTCCCCTCGGGGGCGGCCCCTTGCAATGGGAGGAGAGAGATGAGCAATTCCGTCGAAGGCCGCGTGGTCATCGTCACCGGCGCCGGCCGCGGCATCGGCCGCTCCATCGCCGAGGGGCTGGCGCAGGCCGGCGCCCGGGTGGTGATCGCCGACATCGCCGCCGATACCGCCGAAACCACCGCCGCCGAGATCCGCGAGGCGGGCGGGCAGGCCATCGGCCTTGCCGTCGATGTGACCGACCGCGCCAGCACGCGCGCGCTGATCGCCCGCACCGTCGCCGAACATGGCCGGCTGGATGCCATGTTCAACAATGCCGGCATCGCCCAGGTCAAGCCGTTCAACGACATCACCGAGGACGACTGGCACCGCGTCATGGACGTGAACGCCATGGGCGTGCTGATCGGCATCCAGGAGGCGGCACGGCAGTTCATCGCCCAGGGCGGCGGCGGCAAGATCGTCAACACCGCCTCGATCGCCGGCAAGCAGGGCTACGAGCCCTTGGCGCATTACTCGGCCAGCAAGTTCGCCGTGGTGGCGCTGACCCAGGCCGCGGCCCGCGCCTTCGGCAAGCACGGCATCTGCGTCAACGCCATCTGCCCCGGCGTGGTCGCCACCGACATGTGGAAGCTGATCGACAAGGGCTTCAAGGACGAGGGGCTGACCAGCCGCGACAACGAGGCTTTCGAGGGCTTTTCCGCCGACATCCTGCTGGGCCGCCCCTCGCGCCCCGAGGATCTGGCCGGCGTCTCGATCTTCCTCGCCTCGGCCGGGTCGGACTACATGACCGGGCAAAGCCTGGTCGTCGACGGCGGCATGGTGCTGCTATGAGCGCGAAACAGAAACTGGCCGAGATGAACGCGCGCGCCGCCGCGCTTTACAAGGCCGACGGCAAGACCATGTCGGCCTTTCGCGGGCTGATGCTCGCCGCCAACCGCGAGGGCAAGGTCAGCCCCGCCATGAAGGAAATGATCGCCATCGCCGTCGCCATCGGGCGCGGCTGCGAGGATTGCATCATCTTCCACACCGCCGAGGCCAAGGCCCATGGCGCCAGCCGCGACGAGTTCGTCGAGGTTCTTGCCATCGCCATCGAGATGTCCGGCGGGCCGGGCACGGTCTATGCCGCCAAGGCGCTGGCCGCCTATGACGAATTGTGAGGCATCCCCATGAAAGCATTGCGTTTCCACGCCGCCAGGGATCTGCGGATCGAGGACATCCCCGAACCGCCCCGGCCCGGCCCCGGCCAGGTGCTGATCCGAAACCGCTTCGTCGGCATCTGCGGCACCGACCTGCACGAATATGCCTCGGGCCCGATCTTCATCCCCACCCAGCCGCATCCCTATTCCGGCGCCCATGGCCCGCAGGTGCTGGGCCATGAATTCGGCGGCGAGGTCGTGGCGGTGGGCGAGGGCGTGACCAAGGTCGCGCCCGGCGACCGGGTGGCGGTGCAGCCGCTGATCATGCCGCGCGGCGGCGAATATTTCGCCGACCGGGGCTGGCACAACCTCTCGGGCAGCCTGGCGCTGGTCGGGCTGTCCTGGGTCTCGGGCGGCATGGCCGAGATGGCGCTGCTCAACGACTACAATGTCGAGAAGATCCCCGACGGCATGACCGACGAAGAGGCCGCGCTGGTCGAGCCGACCGCCGTCTGCGTCTATGCCTGCGACCGCGGCCGGATCACGGCGGGGAACTCGGTGCTGGTCACGGGCGCCGGCCCCATCGGCATCCTGGCGCTGCTGACCGCGCGGGCCTTCGGCGCGACGCGGCTGTTCGTCTCGGACGTGAACGACACGCGGCTGGCGCTCGCCGCCGAGGTGGTGCCGGGTGTCGTCGCCATCAACCCGGCGCGCGAGGATGTGGGCGAGCGGGTGCGCGCCGGCACCGAAGGCGGCCTCGGCTGCGACGTGGCGCTGGAATGCGTCGGCAACGAACGGGCGCTGCAATCCTGCCTCGACGCGCTGCGCAAGCAGGGGGTGATCGTGCAGACCGGGCTGCATCCGGGCAAGGGCAGCGTGGATTTCTTCCAGCTGACCTTCAAGGATGCCGAGATCCGCGGCTCGTGGTGCTATCCGACCCATGGCTGGCCGCGCACCATCGAGCTGATCGCCTCGGGCGCCATTCCGGCCAGCCGGGTTGTGACCAGGCGCATCGCGCTGGACCAGGCCGTGGCCGAGGGGTTCGAGGCGCTGCTGGACCCCGCCGGCACCCAGCTCAAGATCCTGATCGACCTGTCCCGCTGAGTCCCGCCGCCGCGGCAAAGTTTTCCACCCCGGCGCGGCCAAGCCGTGCTATCGTCGCGCCGGGCTTTGGGAGGAGCCGATGGGAGGAATGCAGGACACGGGGACGCATGTCCTTGAAATCTTTCGCGCGGCCGAAGGGCAATCCTCGCGCCGCGACCCGGATGTTCTGGCGTCCTGGCGGCGCTGCGTGAACGAACACCGGCTCGACCCGACCCGGCACCTGGGGCCGCGCATCGTCACCCAGGGCGAGCTGCGCCAGCACCGCCAGGAATCCGAGGAATTGCTGCGCATGGCCCGGCACGGGATGGAGGATCTCTATCGCCGGGTCAATTCGATGGGCTATGTGCTGCTGCTGGCCAATGCGCGGGGCGTGACCGTGGACGCCATCGGCGATGCGCAGCTGGATCGCGAATTGCGCCATGCCGGGCTGATCACCGGCTCGGAATGGCACGAGCGCGATGTCGGCACCAACGGGGTCGGCGCCTGCCTGGCCTCGGGCCAGGCGATCACCGTGCATCGCAGCGATCATTTCGACGTGACGCTGACGCCGCTGTCCTGCACGGCGGTACCGATCCACGACAGCCGCGGCAACCTGCTGGGCGTGCTGGACCTGTCGCATCTGCAAGCGCCGCAGGACAAGATCAGCCAGGCGCTGACGCTGGAGGTGATGAAATCCTGCGCCCGCCGCATCGAGATGGCCAACCTGGCCTGCAATCATCGCTCGGACTGGATCCTGCGCCTGCATCCCTCGCCCGAATTTCTGGACGTGGACCCGATGGCGGCGGTGGCGGTCGGGGCGGACGGCCGCATCACCGGCATGACGCATAACGCGCATGAGCTGGTAAGGGGCGATCTGATCGGCCGCCCCTTCAGCGATGTCTTTGCCCACGACTTCGAGGATCTGCCGGTGCTGTCGGCGGCCCAGGCCCCGGTCGAGGGGGTGCTGGAGATGCAGTCGGGCGGCATCCTCTTTGCCCGCGCCGTGCCGCCCGCCGCCCCGCCGCGCAGTACCGCCGCCACGGCCCTGCCCGCCCCCCTGCGCGCCATCCACGGCGGCGATCCCGCCATGCAGCACCTGGCCGAGCGCGCCGCCAAGGTGGTGGACCGCAAGATCAGCGTGATCCTGCGCGGCGAAACCGGGACCGGCAAGGAGTTCATCGCCCGCGCGATGCACCAGTCCTCGCGCCGCCGCGGCCCCTTCGTGGCCATCAACTGCGCCGCCCTGCCCGAGGCGCTGATCGAATCCGAGCTGTTCGGCTATGTCCCGAACGCCTTCACCGGCGCCCATGCCCGCGGCAAGAAGGGCCTGATCCGCGAGGCGCATGGCGGCACGCTTTTCCTGGACGAGATCGGCGACATGCCCCTGCCCCTGCAGGCCCGGCTGCTGCGCGTTCTGGCCGAGCACGAGGTGCTGCCGGTCGGCGGAACCCGCGTCGAGCCGGTGGACATCCGCGTCATCTCGGCCTCGCATCGCGACCTGGCCGCGCAGGTGGCCGAGGGCAGCTTCCGCCAGGATCTGTTCTATCGCCTGAACGGGCTGGTGCTGGACGTGCCCCCGGTGCGCGCGCGCCGCGACCTGGAATGGCTGATCGACCGCATCGCCGCCGCCACCGAGGAAAGGGTCGGCTTCACGCAAGCCGCCCGGCAGCGGCTGCTGGCCCATGACTGGCCGGGCAATGTGCGCGAGATCATCAATGTCTGCGAATTATGCGCGGCGCTTTGCGAAGGCCGGCCGGTCGAGCCGGGCGACCTGCCCTGCCATATCGCCGGCCCCGCGGCGCAGCCCGACCCGCAATCCGGGCCCGAACTGCTGGCATTCCTGGAACGGTGCCGCGGCAATGTCTCGGCGGCGGCGCGGCTGGCCGGGATCGACCGCTCGACCTTCTACCGCAGGCTGCACCGCGCCGGCCTGATGGACCGCCGGCAAGGCTAGGCGCCGGCGCCGGAACGGCCCGCGCCAAGCCGCCCGGCCTATTTGTAGAAGCCCTCGCGCAGCTTGATGCCGTGTTCCAGCCATGCCTTCATCGCGCAAAGCATCCCGGTCCAGCCCTCGCAATTGCCCAGGCAGCCCCTTAGCCCGGCCTCGGTCTCGGGCCAGCCGTATTCGCTGATCCGCACCAGCGTGCGCCCGTCCTCCAGCGGGTGAAAGGTCATGGTCACGGTGGTCCAGATGTGCGGCTCGCCCTCGGCCTCCCATTGCAGGACGATACGCTCGTTGGGCACCACCTCCTGCACCAGCACCGGAAAGGCGCCGGGGAAATCGTGGAAATCCCAGCTCACCTCGGCCCCGGTGGCCAGCCGCCCCCTCGCCCCGCCGGTGGTGAAGAACTGCGACAGGCTGTCGGGGTTCACCACGGCCTCGAACACCTCGCCGACCGGCTTCGCGATCCGGCCGCTGACGGTGAATTTCAGTTCCATGCGACGATCCTCCTGGTTCTGTCCGCCCTTGTCCTGCATCCCATAATGTTATAGAACTATAACATGTCAACAGAAGATCAGGACGACGCGCTGTTCAAGGCGCTGGGGCACCGGGTGCGGCGGCAATTGCTCGACCGGCTCAAGGCGGGGCCGCAGACCACCGGCGGGCTGTGCGAGGCGATGCCGCAGCTGGACCGCTGCACGGTCATGCAGCACCTGCGGGTGCTGGAGGCGGCCGGGCTGGTCGTGGTCGAGCGCCGCGGCCGCGAAAGGTGGAACCACCTGGACGCGCTGCCGATCCAGGCCCTGCAGGACCGCTGGATCGGCCCCTATGCCGCCCATGCCGCCGCCATGCTGGCCGGGCTGAAACGCGCGGCAGAGGACGGCCAGCCGCAGGACCGCGACAAGGCCCTGCCGGGCTAGGCGCGGCCCTCAGACCTCGTCCAGCCCCTCCAGCAATCCGGGGGACATCTCTTCCCAGAAGGCGGCGATGCGGATGGCGTTCAGCGGCGACATCCAGCCGTGCTTCTCGAAATCCTCGCGCATGCGGGCATCGGACAGCTGCGCCAGGAACAGCCGCTTGTCGGCATCGCGCTGGGTGGGGGTGCGGGCCTTGACCGCGTCCAGGATGCGGCGCAGCCGCTCGGCCCGCGGATTGGGGGCCGCCTCCCCTGCCCGCTCGGGCGTCGCGCCGAAATTCCCCTCCAGCGCCGCGGTCAGGTAGCCGAGCTTGCTTTTCACGTTCTTGCGCGTCTCGACATAATCCAGCTTTTCCAGCACCTGCTCCTCGCCATGCGCGGTCAGCCATTGCCGCGCCAGCCGGTCGCTGACCCCCAGGCCGCGCAGCCGGGCATAGACGGCGCCGTGCCGCATCCCCTCGCCGTCGTCCATGTCCAGGATCGCCAGCTGCGGGTTCTCCTTGATGCGAAAGCGGATTTCCGTCACCACCCTGCCCTGCTTCCTCGTCTCGGGCGTGACCAGGATGTTGCTGGTGCGGTTCACCTCGTCCACGGCGGGCTTGATGACCTTGGCGTTCAGGTGCTTGAAGGTCTCGTAATAGGCCGAGCCCTCGACCCCCATCAGCCGCCGGAACAGGTCCAAGGGCCACCAGCCGGTCGAGCCGGTCCTGACGAAACGATAGCAATTCTCGTAAAGCGCCAGCGCATGGCCGCTGGTGAAGCGGCGCTGGATGTTCAGGTTGATCAGCGCAAAGACCTTGGGGTCGTGCAGCTTTTCCGCCAGCGCCGGGGAATAGGCATATTCGCAGATCCCGCCCTTCAGCTTGGCATAGCTCAGCAGGCTCGACACGCCCCATTCCTGCTGGCCCTTTTCGTCCAGCATGTCCCATTCGGCCACCGTCTCGGCCAGGCCGCGCAGGGATTGCTTCAGCGTCTCCATGTCGTTGCTGTTATAGCCGATCATCAGGCACAGCGTGCGCGCGTCGATCTGGTGGCGCGCGCGGCTGATCAGCGTGTCATAGGCATTGAGCAGCAGGACGTTGGACAGCTTGCGCTGCAATAGCGTCAGCTTGCCCGAGACATGGATCGCCGCCACATGCTTCTTGACCGCCCCCCGGCGCAGCGCGCCCGAAAGCTGGTCGCGAGGAATATCCCCCATCGCCCTGCCCTTCTTGTCGTTATGCGGATTATGCCCGATCAGGTACCTCGCCACAACAGTCATCCGGGTTCCCATGATCCGCGAAACGCCATCCCGAAGACGGGTGCCTTTGCCGCTTCCGGCCGCGAAAGGCACCCGTTTACAGGGCGCAGGAGTCGGGTCTTGGGGCCGAAACAGGCAGAAAACCGCGCCTTCCGGCCGATCCCGCATGTGGAAACCCGGTTTCCCGCGAATCGGTGCCCCACCTCCCGGATTCGGGTGCTCCTGGTCCCGCAAACAGGTGCCTTTGGACCTGTAAACGGGTGCCTTATCGTCCTTATCCCTATGAAAAACCGCGGATTCTTGACCCGTAAAGATTCTAAAGACCTGAAAGGAATCCAAACTTTACGCTGCTGCTTTTCCTGATTCCGGGGGAATTTCGCTGCGAAACCTCGCAGAACGATTCACTTGCGGCCGGGGATGTGTAATAGTTTCGCCAAAATATCCAACGAAGCAGCACATCGCAGAGGTAGCGGCATGTCTTCAGGCAAAGACCCCCTTCCCCCCTATTTCAACATCAGCCCGGCCAAGGCGGCCCAGCGTCTTTCCGAGCCTATCGACACGGCCCGATTCGCGAAAGCCGCCGCCTTCGCCGCCAAGGGCCGCCAGGATCTGGCCGAGCGCGGTTATGCCCCCGACGGCAGGAAGCGGCTGCGCCGCTTTTCCACCTGGGAGGTCTGCCGCTACCTGATCCCGGTGGCGCCGGCGCATTTCCGCCGCGTGCTGCTCAAGAACCCCGACCTGCCGCAGGGCCAGGGCGAGGGCAATTCGAAATGGTTCAGCCTCGACGACGTGCTGCGCCTGCGCGACCATTTCGCGACCGAGGGCGCGGCCGGCCGGGAATACCGCCCCTGGCGTCCCGAGGGCCTGCCGGCCAAGACCATCGCCGTGGCCAATTTCAAGGGCGGCGTCGGCAAGACCTCGACCGCCGCGCATCTGGCCATGTCGGCGGCGCTGGACGGCTACAAGGTGCTGGTGATCGACCTGGACAGCCAGGGCAGCATGACCTCGATCATGGGCGGCAAGGTGGCCGACGAATGGTCCACGGCCTTCCCGCTTCTGGCCAAGGACTATGCGCTGGCGCTTCAGGACGAGAACCGGGTGCGCGAGGCGGCGGGCCAAACCCCCCTGCCCTTCGACGAGACCCTGACCGAGGCGCTGACGCTTTCTGCCACGGACCTGATCCAGAAGACGCATTGGCCCAATATCGACCTGCTCGGCGCGCAGCTGAACCTCTACTGGGCCGAATTCCAGGTGCCGGTCTGGCGCATGGGCCTGCGCGGCTGGCCGCTCTGGGATGCGCTCGGCAATGCGCTGGCCAATGACGGCATCCTGGAAAGCTATGACATCATCATCCTCGATACGCCCCCCGCGCTTGGCTACCTGACCATCAACGCGCTGGCGGCGGCCGACATCCTGCTGGTCCCGCTGGGCGCCTCGTTCCTGGAATTCGACTCGACCGGGCGCTTCTTCGACATGCTCTATTCGACCTTCGCCAGCGTCGAGGAAGGCGAGAACGCCGCCCGCCGCCGCGACGGGCTGCCCGAGATGCGCTTCGAGTGGGACGCGGTGCGGGCCATCATCACCCGCTTCGACGCCGCCCAGCAGACCGACCTGGCGAATGTCATCCAGGCCTATTTCGGCGATTTCATGACCACCTATCGCCAGGAACTGACCGCCATGGTCGGCCAGGCCGGCGAACAGGTGAACGGCATCTACGAGGCCGATTACCGCGAGTTCAACCGCGAGACCTATGTCCGCGGCCGCGAGACATTCGACCGCACCTGGGCCGAGGTGAAGGAGTTGATCCTGGGCACCTGGTGGCGCGATCTTCAGATGCAGCAGGCCGACGAGGCGGCCGAGGTGAGGGAGCAGGCCCATGGCTAAGCGCAGAAGGCTGGAGACCCCCAGCAGCGCCGATCTGGACCGGATCGAGGCGCAGTTTCGCAGCGAAACCTTCGAGCGGCCCGCCCTGGGCCGCGGCATCGCCCCCCCCATCGCCCAGGTCGCCGCCGACAGCGCCGCCCTGGCCAGCGCCGAAAGCGTGGAAAGCCGCGCCGCCCGCGCCAGGGCCGATGCCGATGCCGCCCGGCTGCATGACGCGCAGGAGCGGGGGCTGCTGATCGTCGAGCTGCCGATCGAGCAGATCGACGAGGGCGCGATGATCCGCGACCGCATGGTGATGAGCGAGGAGGACATGCAGGAGCTGCGGCTGTCCATCGCCGCGCATGGGCTGCGGCTGCCGATCGAGGTCTTCGAGATCGACCGGCCCGAAGGGCAGGGGCCGCGCTACGGGCTGCTCTCGGGCTATCGCCGGCTGCATGCGGTGCGGGCGCTGCACGACCTGACCCAGGCCGAGAAGCATGCCACGATCCGCGCCCTGATCCGCCCCCGCACCGAGACCGACGAGGCTTTCGTCGCCATGGTCGAGGAGAACGAGGTCCGCGAGGAGCTGAGCCATTTCGAGCGCGGCCGCATCGCCGTGATCGCCGCCAACCAGGGCGCCTTCGCCAATACCGAGGACGCGGTGAACAAGCTTTTCGCCACCGGCTCCAAGGCCAAGCGGTCCAAGGTGCGCTCATTCGCGCTGATCTTCGAGGAGCTGGGCGACATGCTGCGCTTTCCCGAGGCGCTGACCGAAAGGCGCGGCCTGCGCCTGGCCACCGCCTTGCGCAACGGCGCCGAGGCCCGGCTGCGGCAATCCCTGTCCGTGCGGATTCCCGGCGATGCCGAGGAGGAATGGGCCCTGATCGAGCCGGTGCTGCAAGCTCTGGAGAGCAATCGCAGCGAGCTGGGCCGGGCGGGGCGTCCGCGCTCCAACGCGCCGCGCCAAGGCTGGAGCGAGGCCATGACCCGGCGCACCGCAGGCGGCGTCGAGATCCGCTGGGGCAGAGAGGGCAAGGCGCATATCCTGAGGCTGGAGGGCGGTCAGCTGGACGACGATCTCATGGAGCGGGTGGTGCGCGAGATCCAGGCGCTGCTGGACGGCTAGGGGTTTCGCAGCGAAACCTTGAGGATGAGCCCCAAGGCCGGGACCGGCATCACGCCCTGACGGTCCCGGCCTTGTTGCCAAAGCCTGCCAAGGAAGGTAGCAATAAGCAGAGGCCGGTCCTGGCGGTGGCTGGTTCCAACCTGCCCGGTCGCGGGGATGGGCCGGCGAGTTCCAGGCTGTCCAAGGCGGTATCCGGCTTGGAGCGGCAGGTGCCCTGAAGCGGGGAAGGGGCGTCGCTTGGCGGGAATTGGGTGAGATAGGCCCCTCTGCTGTTATCCGCAAAATCTCGATCATATGCGGATAACTCTGATAACCAACTGATTTTATGGCGGCCGAGATGGGTCCGCGCTGGTTGCTTAAGTGCCTCCAGACGGCCCGGATACGCGCAATGGCCGCTGCCTTTGGGTCGCGGAAAGGGCAGGGGGCGTGGAGTGGCAGATCGGGGGCGGTGAAGTCTTGACGGCGCCGATGCGGGGTGGGCCTGCGGAAGCTGGTCGGGTGGAACCAGCGCGCCGGCGATCCCCGGCCTGTCGCCCTACCCGCCGCGTGGGATCCGATGAATGGATGCGGGCGGAGTGATCGGAAGGCTTTACCTCCTGCCCCGACATTGGACCACCGAGACGGTCGGCAATCCCCGGCCTTGGCGCTGTGCCTGCCGCGTGGAGTTCAGCGAATGGCGGCGGGCGGAGTGAACCAAAAGGCTGCACTTTCGGCCCGGACATTGTTGGGAGGGCTGGCCGTGGACAACCGGGGCCGTGGACAACCGGGGCCGTGGACAACCGGGGCCGTGGACAACCGGGGCCGTGGACAACCGGGGCCGTGGACAACCGGGGCCGTGGACAACCGGGGCCGTGGACAAC
>Ga0182741_1005817_pt1 | contig 11166 bp, 10 predicted proteins | sample eDN5th37CBELigOP_FD_128874 | JGI IMG/M metagenome (GOLD analysis project Ga0182741, IMG submission 128874) | Enriched Organic Plus compost microbial communities from Emeryville, California, USA - eDNA 5th pass 37_C BE-Lig OP (version 2) (version 2) ...
AGGGGAGCGTTACGGTGCAACAGGGCCTCCTGGGTTCGTGTGTTGCCTTCGACAGCTCCACACTCGCCCAGGGGGCTCACCGCTCAGCGGATGTCAACAACGTCCCAGGGCACAACAGCTAGCGCGCGGCCCGCACCTCGATCTCCGCGCCGAGCAGCCCGCTCAACAGGGCCGACCGGTCGAGCGCGGAGTAGCGCTCCATCGACAGGTCGGAGCCGTCCCGGCCCCGCAGGTGCAGGACCACCCGGTCCCCCGCGTCGTCCACCCGCACCTCCTCCACCGCGCCGTCGTGGTTGCGGTCGAGGCCGATCGCGACGCGCAGCAGCGACGACATCGCGCGCACGCGGGCCCGGTCCTCCTCGCCGAGCGCGGCGAACTCGGGGTGCTTCTCCGACGGCGGGCTCTTGCGGTGGTAGCGGGCGACCTGGGCGATCAGCTCGATCTCGTGGTCGGTGAAGCCCATCAGGTGCTCGGTGTTGCGGATCACGTAGTAGCTGTGCTTGTGGTGCCGCGAGTGCGAGATGAACAGGCCGACGTTCGCGAGCAGGGCGGCGGCCTCGAGCAGCTCCCGTTCCTCGTCGCCGATCCCGAGGCGCTCCCCCAGCCCGTCGTGCAGGGCCAGCGCGAGGCGGGCGACGTGCACCGAGTGGTCGGGGTCGTCGTCGCACAGCTCCATGAGGTGGTGCACCGAGTCGCGCCGCAGGTCGGACAGGTGGTGCATGGTGCCGCCGCCGAGGCGGTGGAGCGCGTCGAGCAGCACGCCCTCGCGCAGCGCGTACTCGGAGATGACCAGCTCGTCGATGCCGAGCGCGTCGACGACCTCCTCGAGCACCAGCGCGCCGCCGAGGAGGATGTCCGCCCGCGAGGACTCGATGCCGGGCAGCTTGCGGCGCTCCTCGGGAGTGGGCGCCGCGGCGAGGTCGGCGACGACCGCCGCCAGGTCCTTGCGGCCGAGGGTCGCCCCGTTGAGCTTCTGTGGCACCGGGTCGCCGCGCCGCGCGATCGCCATCGCCGCGAGGGTCTCGGCGGTCCCGGAGGTCGCGACGGCGACGTCGTGGCGGAGGACCGCGACGTCGTGGTGGATCGGTGCGAGCGCGACCGCGATGTGCCGCCGGCACCGCGCGACGGCGTCTCCCTCGACGACGCCGCCGGGAAAGAACGCCCTGGTCATGCGCAGGGAGCCCAGCTTCATCGACCGTGCGTAGCCGACGCTGCCCCGGAACCCGTAGAGGATCTCGGTGGAGCCGCCGCCCACGTCGACGAGTGCGAGGGGCCGGTCGTAGACCGGCAGCGCCTGCAGCACGCCGAGCTGGATGAGCCGCGCCTCCTCGTGCCCGGAGATCACCTCGACCTCGACGCCCGCCTCGTCGCGTGCCCGGTCGAGCAGCAGCTCGGCGTTCAGCGCCTCGCGCACCGCGGAGGTGGCGACGGCGTGGATCGGCGCCCCGAACGAGTCCGCGAGCGACCGGCACCGCGACAGGGCCGCGATGCAGCGTTCGACCGCGTCGGGCTCGAGGCGCTTCATCTCGCCCTCGCCGGAGCCGAGCCGCACCATCTCCTTCTGGCGCGTGATCACCTCGAAGCGGCCGTTGCCGGAGATCCTGGCGATCAGCATGTGCACCGAGTTCGTGCCGATGTCGATCGCCGCCAGGGCGTCGGGCAGCATCGCGACGAGTGTAGGGACCCGAGGGCGGTGCGCCGCCAGCGACGCCCCTAGGTCGGGCGCGTGACCGGGCGGGTGCGGCGCCCCGGCATTCGTGGGCGGTCGGAGTAGTGGCGGCCCTCCGAGTAGCCGGGAGCGGTGTCGGGCCGACCCCGGCGCGACGTCCAGCGCCAGGTGATCGAGACCCGTGGCCTCGTCGTCGTGGGGTGGGCGGGCACGCCGTGCAGCCAGTCCTGCTGGCAGCGTCCGCCCATGACCAGCAGGTCACCGTGCCCGGGGAGCAGCACGACGTCCTGCGAGTCGTCGCGGCGGGCCTCGGGGTCGTTCGCGTCGCGGCGCGGCCGCAGCCGGAACGGGCGCCGCTCGCCGAGCACGAGGATCGCGATGAGCGTGTCGTCGAGCCAGCGCATCTCGCGGTCGGAGTGCAACCCCTGGAAGTCGTTGCCGTCGCGGTAGAGGATCGTGCTGACCCCGCTGAACCGCACCCGGTAGCGGGCCTCGAGGTGCAGCCCCGTCTGGCGCACCGCGGCGGGCATCGTCTCGGGCCGGATCCACGCGCCGAGGCGGCGCTCCTCGACGTAGTGGTCGAACCGCCAGACCGACCCCTGGGTCCACTCCGCGACGGCCAGCACCTCCTGCAGCAGTTGCTCGGGGCGGCGTGCGAAGCCGGTGCAGAGGTCGACCCAGGAGCTGCCGTCGCCGAGGGGGACTCGCTCCACCGGCCGGCGTCGGTCGATCTCGAGCTCCGCGGGCCCTGGCATCGACCCGATCGTGCCACACCGTCCCGCTGGCGGGAGGAGCGCGTGGGAGCATCGCGACCCCGCATCCGGCGACGATGTCGAGAACGGGATCGCAGCTCCGTCCCAGGGGTGGACGCGGCGACAGGGCCGCCGGAAAAGGAGGGCCACGATGGCCAAGTACCTGCTGTTGAAGCACTACCGGGGCGCACCGGAGCCGGTGAACGGCACCCCGATGGACGAGTGGACGCCCGAGGAGGTCGAGGCGCACATCCGCTACATGGGGGACTTCGCCGCGAAGCTCGAGGCCAGCGGCGAGTTCGTCGACGGCCAGGCGCTCGCTCCCGAGGGCATGTGGGTCCGCTACGACGGTGAGGGCCGGCCGCCGCTGACCGACGGCCCCTTCGCCGAGACCAAGGACCTGATCGCCGGCTGGATGGTGATCGACGTGGACAGCCAGGAGCGGGCGATCGAGCTCGCCGGCGAGCTGTCGGCGGCACCCGGCGCGGGCGGACGGCCGATCCACGAGTGGCTCGAGGTCCGACCGTTCCTCGCCGCGCCGCCGACCGTCACCGACTGAGCGTGGACGCCCCCGGGCTCCGCGAGCTCGTGCCCCAGGTCCTGGGCGTCCTCGTCCGTCGCGGCGCCGACTTCGCGACGGCCGAGGACGCCGTCCAGGAGGCGCTCGTCCGGGCGATCTCGACCTGGGGCGAGCGCCCTCCGGACGACCCGAAGGGCTGGCTGATCACCGTCGCGTGGCGGGCCTTCCTCGACATGGCGCGCTCCGACGCGGCGCGGCGGGAACGGGAGCGGCGCGCCGCACCGGAGCCCCCTGCACCGGTGCCCGCCGTGGACGACACGCTCCAGCTCTACTTCCTGTGCGCGCACCCCGACCTCAGCCCGTCCTCCGCCGTGGCGCTGACCCTGCGCGCGGTCGGCGGGCTCACGACGCGCCAGATCGCCGAGGCGTACCTGGTGCCGGAGGCGACGATGGCCCAGCGCATCAGCCGGGCCAAGCGGACCGTGGCGGGCGCAGGGTTCCAGCGACCGGGTGACGTCCGCACCGTGATGCGGGTGCTCTACCTCATCTTCAACGAGGGCTACTCGGGCGACGTCGACCTCGCCGCCGAGGCGATCCGGTTGACGCGGCAGCTCGCGGCCGCCGTCCAGGAGCCGGAGGTCCACGGCCTGCTCGCCCTGATGCTGCTGCACCACGCCCGACGGCACAGCCGCACCCGACCCGACGGTGCGATCGTGCCGCTCGCCGAGCAGGACCGCAGCCGCTGGGACACCGCCCTCATCGCCGAGGGCGTGGTGATCCTGCAGGCCGCCCTTGCACGCGACCGCCTCGGCGAGTACCAGGCGCAGGCGGCGATCGCCGCGCTGCACGCGGATGCACCGCGGGTCGAGGAGACCGACTGGGAGCAGATCGTGGAGTGGTACGACGAGCTGCTGCGGTTCACCGACACGCCGGTGGTGCGGGTCAACCGGGCCGTCGCGGTGGGCGAGGCGCACGGCGCGCCCGCCGGGCTCGCCGCGCTCGCCGAGGTGGACCCGGACGCGCCGCGCCGCGACGCGGTCGCCGCGCACCTCCACGAGCGCAACGGCGAGCTGGAGGTCGCGGCCCGCCTGTACGCCGAGGCGGCGCAGCGGGCGCCGAGCCTCGCCGAGCGGGAGCACCTGGTACGCCAGGCCGCCCGGGTCAACCAGGTGCTGCGCCACGGGTCGCCGCGCGAGCATGGCGCTGGATGAGCGAACCTGATCGAGCTGCACCCCGGGATCGGGACGTGCCTCCCGGATGGGACGAGGAGTGGGCTCGTGACTGGGAGCGGCACGGCCGGGAGGGACTGGTCCCCTGCCGCGTGGTGCGCATCGACAAGGGCGGGATCACCGTCGCGACCCGGCCGGGAGAGGAGCTGCTCGTCGTCGCCGCGAAGGCCGTGCGGCGCGTGGTGGTGGGCGACGTCTGCGGCCTCGACGCGGAGGCCGGCCGCATCGAGCAGATCCTGCCCCGCCGCACCGTGTTCGAGCGCCGGTCGCCCGGGGTGACCCGGGACGAGATCCGACTGCGCGCCCGGGCGCTCGCGGCGAACATGGACCGCGTCTTCGTGCTCCAGCCGCTCGACCCGGGCGTCAACACGGCCCGGCTCGCACGGGAGCTGGTGCTGGCCTGGGAGAGCGGTGCCCAGCCGGTGGTCGTGCTCACGAAGTCCGACCTCGTCCCGCCCGAGGAGGTGGCCCGCCAGGTGGCGGAAGCGGAGCGCTTCGCGCCGGGCGTCGAGGTGTTCGCCGTGTCGAACCGGGACCCGGCGTCGCTCGAGGAGCTGCGCCGCCGCCACGTCGCCCGCCACGTCATCGCGCTCCTCGGCGCGTCGGGGGCGGGGAAGTCGTCGCTGGTCAACGCGCTCGCGGGGCGGCCCGTCCAGCTCACCGCGGAGGTGCGCGACACCGACCGCCGCGGGCGGCACACCACCACCGCCGGGCAGGTGGTGGAGCTGCCCGAGGGTGCCCTGCTCATCGACACCCCCGGCATCCGTGGTGTCGGCCTGTGGGACGCTGACGAGGGCCTCGAGCGGGCGTTCGAGGACCTCGCGCCGTACGCCGAGCAGTGCCACTTCGCCGACTGCAGCCACACCAACGAACCGGGCTGCGGCGTCCTGGCCGCGGTGGAGAAGGGTGAGGTCGCCGCCGACCGGCTCGAGGTGCTGCACTCCCTCGTCGAGGAGCTCGAGCAGCTCGAGGCCGGCCTGGAGGTGCTCGAGCGCGAGCAGCGTCGCCAACGCAACCAGCGGGCGCGCCGACGCGCTGCCCGTCGCTCCCGCCGGCGCTAGGCCGATGACCGGGCGCTACCTCCCGGTGCCGCCCACACCCTCTGGGCCGCGCAGGGCGCGCTCGATGGACGCTGCCGCCGCCAGCACCGCGTCGCCGTGGCGGCGCCCGGGTGCACGCCCGAGCCGGTCGATCGGCCCCGAGACGCTGACCGCCGCGGCGAGCGACCCGTCCGCGCCGCGCACCGGCGCGGACACCGACGCCACGCCGGGCTCGCGCTCCTCCACGGTCTGCACCCAGCCCTGGCGCGTCGACTCACCCGAGAGCACCCGCCCGGCGGAGCCACGGTCCATGGGCAGCGCGGCGCCCACGGGCACGATCGTGCGCAGCCCGTGCGGCGACTCCAGCGCGGCGATGCACACGCGGCGCTCCCCGTCGCGCACGTACAGCTGCACCGACTCGCCGGTCCCGTCGCGCAGCTGCGAGAGCGCGGGCGCAGCGACCTCGGCGAGCGGGAACTGCTCGGTGGCGGCCCGCCCGAGGGCGACCAGGTGCAGCCCCAGCGCGAAGCGCCCCTCGGCGGTGCGGCGCAGCAGGCCGTGCGCCTCGAGCGCGACGGCGAGCCGGTGCACGGTCGCCCGGCTCAACCCGGTGCGTTCGACGAGCTCGGCGAGCGACAGGGGCCGCTCCGCGATCGCCGCCACGAGCGACAGCGACTTGTCGACGACCCCGACCCCGCTTACAGTGGGTCCCATTAATCGGGAAGTGTATCCCACATACTGAGATTGGATGCAAGAGATGGGTGATCAACCCAGGACACTGGCCGAGAAGGTGTGGGACCGCCACGTCGTGCGGTCGGGGGAGGGCGAGCCGGACCTGCTCTACATCGACCTGCACCTCGTGCACGAGGTCACCTCGCCGCAGGCGTTCGACGGGCTCCGCATGGCGGGGCGGACCGTCCGGCGCCCCGACCTCACCGTCGCGACCGAGGACCACAACGTCCCCACCGTGGACATCGACCGACCGATCGCGGACCCGATCTCGCGCAAGCAGGTCGAGACGCTGCGGGTGAACACCGAGCAGTTCGGGGTGGTCAACAACCCGATGGGCTCGCCCGGCCAGGGCATCGTGCACGTCATCGGCCCCGAGCAGGGCCTCACGCTGCCGGGAATGACCATCGTGTGCGGCGACTCCCACACCGCGACCCACGGCGCGTTCGGGGCGCTGGCCTTCGGCATCGGCACCTCCGAGGTCGAGCACGTGCTCGCCACCCAGACGCTGCCCCAGGCACGCCCGAAGACCCTCGGCATCACCGTCGAGGGCGAGCTGCGACCGGGCGTCACCGCCAAGGACGTGATCCTCGCGATCCTCGGCGAGATCGGCACCTCCGGGGGGATCGGCTACATCGCGGAGTACCGCGGCTCGGCCATCCGGTCCCTGTCGATGGAGGGCCGCATGACCGTGTGCAACATGTCGATCGAGGCCGGCGCCAAGGCCGGGCTGATCGCACCCGACGAGGTCACCTTCGAGTACCTGAAGGGCCGCCCGCACGCACCGTCGGGCGAGCTGTGGGACGCCGCGGTCGAGGACTGGAAGACGCTCGTGACCGACGAGGGCGCCACCTACGACAAGGAGGTGTTCCTCGACGCGGCCGAGATCGAGCCGTACGTCTCGTGGGGCACGAACCCGGGCCAGGTCGCGCCGCTGTCGCAGCCGGTGCCGTCACCGGACGACTTCGAGGACGAGGTGCTGCGCAGCGCGGCGGAGCGTGCGCTCGAGTACATGGGCCTCGAGCCCGGCACCCCGATGCGGGAGGTGGCGGTCGACACCGTCTTCATCGGGTCGTGCACCAACAGCCGCATCGAGGACCTGCGGCTCGCCGCCGAGGTGGCCAAGGGCCGCAGGGTGGCCGACGGGGTCCGGACCCTCGTCGTGCCCGGTTCGCACGCGGTCAAGGCGCAGGCCGAGGCCGAGGGGATCGACCGGGTGCTCATCGAGGCCGGCTTCGACTGGCGCGAGCCCGGCTGCTCCATGTGCCTCGCGATGAACCCCGACAAGCTCGCACCGGGCGAGCGGTGCGCCTCCACCTCCAACCGCAACTTCGAGGGACGCCAGGGCCGGGGCGGCCGCACCCACCTGGTCTCCCCCGCCGTCGCCGCCGCCACGGCCATCGCCGGCCGCTTCGCCACCCCTGAGGAGCTCTGATGGAACCCGTCCGCATCATCACCGGCACCGCGGTGCCGCTCGACCGCTCCGACGTGGACACCGACCAGATCATCCCGAGCGACTGGCTGAAGCAGGTCGAGCGGACCGGGTTCGACAAGGGCCTCTTCTCGGAGTGGCGCGACGAGCGGGACTTCGTGCTCAACCGCGAGGAGTTCCAGGGCGCGACGATCCTCGTGGCCGGCCCCAACTTCGGCACCGGGTCCAGCCGCGAGCACGCCGTATGGGCGATCCAGCAGTACGGGTTCGCCGCGGTGGTCTCGCCCCGCTTCGGCGACATCTTCCGCAACAACGCCACCAAGAACGGGCTGGTGCCCGTGCAGGTGAGCGAGGAGCTGGGCCGCCGGCTGCTCGCCGAGATCGAGGCGAACCCGCGCCTGGAGCTCGTGGTGGACGTCGAGCGCCGGGTGCTCGAGGTGCCCGAGCTGGGCATCGTGGAGCCGTTCCCGCTCGACGACGCCGTGCAGCACCGCTTCCTCGAGGGCCTCGACGACATCGGCATCACGCTGACCCACGAGGACGCGATCACGGCCTACGAGGCGACCCGACCGGCCTGGATGCCCTCGACGACCCGCACCGCCTGACTCTCCCTCGTTCTGTGATGCGAGGTGGGGGTGCACACCCCCACCTCGCATCACAGAACGTGGTCAGGAGGGGAACGGGGTCAGGAGGCGGGTAGGGCGCGCCGCCCGGGCGCCCAGTCCTCCCGCTGCTCGGGACGGCTCACCGGCGGGCGGAACGTCACGCTGATGCGGGGTCCGCCCTGCTTGGCGCGCGGCACGCTGTGCTCCCAGCGGTGCTGGCACGCGCCGCCCATGACGAGCAGGTCACCGCCGGCGGGGGTGAACACCCGGCTGGGACCGCCGCCCTTCGGGCGCAGCAGGAAGCGGCGGGCGCTGCCCAGCGAGACGATCGCGACCGGCGGGTCCTTCAGCACCCGGCCGATCCGGTCGGAGTGCCAGGCGACCGCCTCGTCGCCGCCGCGGTACCAGTTGAGCCACAGCCCCCGCATCGACACCCCGTAGCGCGCCTCGAGGTGGCGGCACATCTCGGACACGATCGCCGGGGTGCCGGGGGCGCCGACGCGCAGGCCGGCGGTCAGCCGCGGCTCGTCCACCTCCCGCCCGTACATGGGGCGCCGCCCGCGGTGCCAGATCGGCGCCGCGGCGAGCTGCTCGTACAGCTCGAGCTGGCCGCCGAGCCACCCGTGGGCCACGTCGACCCAGCAGTCCGGATCCAGCCAGGTGCGGTGCACGGGCACCTCGGGACGCACGGCGAGCTCGCCGGCCCCGAACAGCGACCCCTGCACCAGCTCCATGCCACACACGCTATCGAACAGGCGTTCGCTATGGAAGGCTCAGCCGGTCGGCCGGGGGTCCCACCTCCGTGGCCGGGCGATCACGAGGTTGAGCCACCAGCTCGCCCCGCCGCACCTGCACGTCGACCGAACGGAGAACCACCCGTCTCGTACCGCTTCTGCCCGTCGTCGCTCCCGGGGAGCTCCGCGACGGCACCGTCCCGGACCAGCCGGCCGAGCGAAGGCGAACCCGTGGGTCGGGGCCCGAAGCGGGCCGGGAACCGGCGGACGCTCGCGCTCGTCACACCTGCAGCACGGACCAGCCGAGGGTCCGGTCGAGGTGGAGGCCGAGCAATGGTCGGACACGGGCGAGGACGTGATCGGTCGGGTCACCAGCGGCGGGCGGGCGGACCCCGACCAGGTCGTCGGCTGCAGCAGGCGGCCGCTGCCGCGGTCGTCGCCCTGGCTGCGGCGGGCTGCACCGCCGACTGGGATGCCGCGCCGGTGTTCCCGGTGGAGCCGCCGGCCGCCGTCGAGTCGCTCCGCGCCGCGGAGGACTGCGACGACGTCGCCGGCGCGGCGCGCTCGGCCCTCGAGGCCGCGGCCGCCCGGATGTGGTCGGCCCGGGACGACGCGGTGCGCACCTTCGACGAGGACGTGCCCGGCGAGGCCGTGGCCGGCTGGGACATGGCCGGCGCCGGTGACGGGGCGGCGGACGTACCGCCGGGCGATGAGCGGGCGGGCAGCGTCGAGCGGGAGGCCGCCGGCACCGAGGTGATCGGCACCAACACCCAGGAGGCTGACGTCGACGAAGCCGACATCGTCAAGACCGACGGCCGCCGCATCGTGACCATCACCGACGGCGTCCTGAGGGTCGTCGAGCTCGACGGGTCACCCGCAGTCGACGGCACCCTGGACCTCGGCGACCACGCCGCGGCCGAGCTGTTCCTGCGCGGCGACGACGCGGTCGTCATCGGTTCGGCCCACGCGACGGTCCAGCGCACCGTCCCGGCACCGCTGCCCGGGCCCGGCACCGAGCCGGCACCCATGCCGGAGCCGCTGCCGTTCCCGACCGGCACCACGATCACGATCGTCTCGCTCGCCGACCCGACCACACCCACGGTCACGGCGACCGCCTCGGTGGAGGGGAGCCACGTCGCCGCCCGGATGGTCGGGACGACCGTGCGACTGGTCGTGCGCGGTGAGCCGCAGGTCGCGACCGACGTCCTCGCCGCCCCGGACCCCGCCACCGCACGGGAGGTGGCGGCCTCGGTCGACGGCGAGGAGCTCCTGCCGAGGATCCTCCTCGACGGTCGGGTCGAGCGACTCGGCGGCTGCAGCGACGTGCTGCTGCTCGCCGCCGGCGACCCCGACGCCGGGTCGTTCGCACCGTCGCCACCGCTGGCCACGATCACCACGCTCACCGTGGGCGACGACCTCGAGGAGCTGCACCCGGTCACCATCCAGGGCGCGGCCGACACCGTGTACGCCTCGACCGGGGCGCTCTACGTCGCCGCGACCCGCTGGGACGGGCAGGGCCCGAGGACCGAGGTCCACCGCTTCGACACCAGCGGGGACGGCCCCGCGACCCACACCGGGTCGGGCGTGGCTCCGGGACGGCTGCTGAACCAGTTCTCGCTGTCGGAGCGCGAGGGTGCGCTCCGGGTCGTGACGACCGTGGACGGCGGCCCGACCGGCATGTCGGGACGACTCACGGTGCTCGACACCGAGGGCGACACGCTGGACGCGATCGGGCACCTCGACGGCCTGGGCCCCGGCGAGGAGGTGAAGTCGGTGCGGTTCGTCGGCGACCTCGGCTACGTGGTCACGTTCCGCACGACCGACCCCCTGTACGCGCTCGACCTCAGCGACGCCCGCAACCCCCGCCTGCTCGGCGAGCTGAAGATCCCCGGCTTCTCGCAGTACCTGCACCCCGTCGGCGACGGCCTGCTGCTCGGCGTCGGCCGCGACGCCGACCCCCGCACCGGGATGACCACCGGCCTGAAGGTGTCGCTGTTCGACGTCCGCGACCCGGCCGCGATGGCCGAGCTCGACCAGCTCGTGCTCCCCGGGGCGAGCTCGCCCGTCGGCGACGACCACCGGGCGTTCCTGTGGGATGCCGGGAGGGACCAGGCCGTCGTGCCGGTGGACCTGGGCGGCGGATCCGGACCCGCGCTCGTCCTGCGGGTGTCGGGCCAGCGGCTGGAGCGGGTGGCCGAGCTCCGCCACGGCGACGCGGTCGGGGTGACGCCCCTTCGGGCCTTCGTCGTGGACGGCGACCTCTGGACCCTGTCGCGCCTCGGGCTCGGCCGGACCCCGGCGGATGCGCCGGGAGCGATCGACCACATCGGCTTCTAGCTGTTGTGTCCTGCCAGGTTGTTGACGCGGCTGGCGGGTGGGCCGCCGATGGCGGTGTGGTGCCGGTGATGGTTGTAGCGGTGCAGGAACCGGTCAAGCGCTCGCGCCCTGGAGGCTTC
>Ga0182741_1005818_pt1 | contig 11166 bp, 8 predicted proteins | sample eDN5th37CBELigOP_FD_128874 | JGI IMG/M metagenome (GOLD analysis project Ga0182741, IMG submission 128874) | Enriched Organic Plus compost microbial communities from Emeryville, California, USA - eDNA 5th pass 37_C BE-Lig OP (version 2) (version 2) ...
GATGCCGGTGCGGACGGCGCCTGGGAACACCAGCGTCACCGCGACCTTCGTCGTGCGCAGTTCGGCGTACAGACCTTCGGTGAGCAGTTTGACCGCCGCCTTGCTCGCGCCGTAGACGGACTGGCCCGGCACCGGCACGAAGGCACCCATGCTCGACACGTTGAGCAGGCTTGCCTCGGGACGGCTCAGCAGCTCGGGGAGGAACGCCTTGCACATGTGCACGATGCCCCAGTAGTTGACGTCGAGGACCTTGTTCATCTCGTCGTACGGCAGGTCCGCGAACGGGACGAACTTCTGGATGATGCCTGCGACGTTGGCGACCCCGTCGACCTGCCCGTGTGCTGCGGTCACCTCGCCCGCCAGGGCTTCGACGGCGGCGCGATCGGAGACGTCGACCGTGTGGGTGGTGAGACGGTCGTCGTAGGCGACCGCCAGGGCACGGGTGCCCTCGAGGGCCTCGGCGCGGAGGTCGATCGCCGCGACCCGCGCCCCACGCACGAGCAGTTCGAGGACGACATCGCGCCCGATCCCGTTGCCTCCACCGGTGACGACGAAAACCCTGTCACGGATCTGCATGCTGCCTCCTCGTGTCGTTGGGTCCAGTCAATCCGGTCGGGCGACCCGATGCCACCCGAAGTGTGCCCATCAGCATCCGGGGGTATTCGTCCGGACACGAGTCGGCCCAGCGTACGGAGGTAGAAGTGACGACGTCGAAGAATAAGGACGACGAGGTGCGCAAGGACCCGCCGGGTCCGGTCGATCACGGTCGCAACGGCGGCATGGCGACCCGGGAGAACGCTCCCGAGGTGGTGGAGCGTTCGGACGACGACGAGAAGTGACCTCGATCAGGACGATGTGAACGGCCACGAGACCACCGATCGGGCCGATATGTTGGGCATATGCAGTTCGCCGGACCGGCCGAACAGTACAACCGCTTCATGGGCCGCTACGCAGCGACGCTCGCGCCTGCCCTGGCGGACGCGGGCGGGGTGAGGGGCGGGCATCGGGTCTGCGATGTGGGCTGCGGACCGGGTGGGCTCACCCGGGAACTGGTCGCCCGGGTCGGCGCAGCGAACGTGGCGGCGATCGACCCGGCTCCCCAGTTCGCGGCGGCGTGTCGGAAGATCGCACCGGAGATCGACGTCCGCGTCGGGGTGGCCGAGAATCTGCCGTGGCCGGACGGAACTTTCGATGTCACCCTGGCGTCGCTGGTCCTCGGATTCATGAACGATCCCGAACTGGGCGTGCGCGAGATGGTGCGTGTGACCCGCCCGGGCGGCACCGTCGCCGCATGTATGTGGGACACCACGGCCGGCGGGATGACGATGCTCCGCATCTTCTGGACCGCAGTGGGAACGATCGAGCCCGCGTCTCCGGGTGAGACGAGGTTGGCCGGGACCACCGAGGGCGACATCGCCGAGCGGTTCCGTCGCGCCGGTCTGGACGACGTGATCGGTGGTGCCCTGTCCGCACGCGCGGACTACGCCGATTTCTCCGACTTCTGGGAGCCCTTCACGTTCGGCGTGGGACCGGCCGGGCGGCACCTGGTGTCGATGCCCCAAAGACAGCGCGTCGCAGTACGTGACGCCTGTCGTGATGCTCTTCCGTCCGGACCGTTCTCGCTCGACGCCCGCGCCTGGTACGCGCGGGGAACGGTTCCGGGCGAGCCGAACTCATCCTCGTCGCAGTAGATAGGTGTCCATCACCCAGCCTCGGGCCCCCTTGGCCCGGGCACGGGCCTCACGGACCGCCGGGAGCACCTCGGCGAGCGGGCCGGCGACGAGTTCTTCGTCGTCGGTCCCCAGATTCGCACCCCACCAGATGTTCCAGGCCCCGTCGAGGTCCGCGCAGGCGAGGCCACCGTCGAGCATCACCACGATGTTCGACGCACCCGCTGCGACGTCCTGCACCAGCCTGCGACCGGTCGTGACGGTGATCGGCCCGCCGATGGTGTTGAGCACGAGACGGTGTCGGGCCGCGAGCAGTTGCACGCTGCTGACCCCGGGGACGATGTCGTAGTCGAACCGCACCCTCCCGCGTTCGAGGATGCGTTCGACGACACGGATCGTGCTGTCGTACAGGCTCGGATCGCCCCAGACCAGGAAGCCGACGGTCTCGTCGTCTCCGATCCGGTCGAGCAGAACGGTCTCGTAGGCCTCGGCGCGGGCGGCGTGCCAGTCGCGTACCTCGTCGCCGTAGTGCGCCGGGTTACGGTCCCGGGGCGGGTCGGGCACCACGATCACCCGATGCGCACCGGAGGTGTGGCGGCGCAGGACCTCCTCGCGGACCGCCACGAGATCGTCCACGCCCCGCTTCTTGTCGGGCACGAGGAAGACGTCGACGCTCTCGAGGGCGTGCACCGCCGCGACCGTGAGATCGTCCGGTCCGCCGGGGCCGATCCCGATGAGCCGAACTCTCACCCCCGGTCCTCGAGATCGCCCTCGACGTCGAGATAGGCCTGCTGCAACCTGTTCATCGTCTCCGGATCGGGCTCGGACCACAACCCGCGATCGGCCGCCTCGGTGAGTCGTTCGACGATGCCGCGCAACGCCCACGGATTCGCTTCGCGGAGGAACTGCTGGTTCGCGGGGTCGAGCGCGTAGTTCTGGGCAAGCGACTCGTACATCCAGTCCTCGACGACACCTGCGGTGGCGTCGTAGCCGAACAGGTAGTCGACGGTGGCGGCGAGTTCGAAGGCGCCCTTGTAGCCGTGCCGCCGCATCGCACCGATCCACCGCGGGTTGACGACCCGCGCGCGGAACACCCGTGCAGTCTCCTCCGCCAGTGATCGGGTGCGCACCGCATCGGGGGTGGTGGAGTCGCCGATGTACGCCTTCGGGTCGGCGCCCGTCAGCGCTCGCACCGTTGCGACCATGCCGCCGTGGTACTGGAAGTAGTCGTCCGAATCGGCGATGTCGTGTTCGCGGGTGTCGGTGTTCTTCGCCGCCACCGCGATCCGCCGGTAGTTCGCACGCATGTCGTCGGCGGCCGGAACACCGTGCAACCCACGCCCGTAGGCGAAGCCACCCCACGCGGTGTAGACCTCGGCGAGATCGGCGTCGGTGCGCCAGTTCCCGGAGTCGATGAGCTGCAGGATGCCGGCACCGTACGAGCCGGGCTTCGATCCGAAGATGCGCCGCACCGCACGGTCGGCGTCGCCGTGTTCGGCTTCGTCCCGCCGAGCATGGGCTCGCACGAAGTTCTGCTCGTCGGGTTCGTCGAGAGCGGCGACCATGCGGATCGCGTCGTCGAGCATCCCGATGACATGCGGGAACGCATCGCGGAAGAAACCGGAGATCCGGACTGTGACGTCGATGCGCGGGCGTCCGAGATCTTCGAGTGGGATCATCGAGAGTTCCTTCACGCGCCGGGATTCGGCATCCCATTCGGGCCGTACCCCGATCAGAGCCAGCACCTCGGCGATGTCGTCGCCGGCCGTGCGCATCGCCGAGGTCCCCCACACCGACAGGCCGACCGACTGCGGGTACTCCCCCGTGTCGGCGAGGTACCGCTCGATCAGGTTGTCCGCCAACGCTACACCCGTGTCGTAGGCGAGGCGGCTCGGGACGGCCTTCGGGTCGACGGTGTAGAAGTTGCGTCCGGTCGGCAGCACGTTGACCAGGCCGCGCAAAGGTGAGCCGGACGGTCCGGCCGGGACGTATCCACCGTCGAGGGCGTGGAGCACCGCGTCGAGTTCGGCCGTCGTGCCCGCGAGGCGGGGAACCACTTCGTCGGCAGCGAAGGCGAGCACCCGCTCGACCTCGGAATCGGGATGGCCGAGCACGGTTTCGACGATGAGTGCGCACGACCCGGCGTTCCAGCCGTCGTCCTCCATGGCCTGCACGAGCGACCGCGCCACGGTTTCGACCCGGTCGACCTCGATCAATGGGGCGTCGGGCTTCAACCCGAGCGCAGTGCGCAAGCCCGGGACGGCATTGCTCTTACCGCCCCACACCTGCGCGGCCCGCAGGATCGACAACACGAGATTCACCCGTGCCTCGCCGGTCGGTGCGGCGCCGAGGATGTGGAGTCCGTCGCGGATCTGTGCGTCCTTGACCTCGCACAACCAGCCGTCGACGTGCAACAGGAAGTCGTCGAACTCGGCGTCGTGCGGGCGGTCGTCGAGCCCGAGATCGTGATCGAGTTTCGCGGCCTGGATGAGCGTCCAGATCTGCGCGCGGATCGCGGGCAGTTTCGCCGGGTCCATCGCGGCGATGTTCGAGTACTCGTCGAGCAGCTGCTCCAGGCGAGCGATGTCGCCGTACGATTCGGCACGCGCCATCGGTGGGATGAGGTGGTCGACGATCGTCGCGTGGGCGCGGCGCTTGGCCTGTGCCCCTTCGCCCGGGTCGTTGACGAGGAACGGGTAGATCAGCGGCAGGTTCCCGATCGTGGCGTCGGTTGCACACGCCGCGGACAGACCCGCGTTCTTGCCCGGCAGCCACTCCATCGATCCGTGCTTGCCCAGGTGCACCACGGCGTCGGCACCGAAACCGTGCTCGACCCACTTGTAGGCGGCGAGATAGTGGTGCGAGGGCGCCATGTCGGGATCGTGGTAGATCGCCACCGGATTCTCGCCGAATCCACGGGGCGGCTGGATCATCAGCACCACGTTGCCGGCCTGCAGGGTCGCCAGCACGATGGCGTCTCCGTCGACGAACAGCCTTCCCGGCGCCGGTCCCCACGCCTCGGCCATGGCATCGGTGAGCTCGGCAGGTAGATCGTCGGTCCACCGAAGGTAGTCGGAGGTGCTCACCCGCACCGGATTTCCGGCGAGCTGTTCGGCGGTGAGCCACTCCTCGTCCTGTCCGCCGGCATCGATCAGGGCGTGGATGAGGGCGTTTCCCGCCTCGGTGTCGTCCTCGACGTCCAGGCCCGGGAAGCCGTCGCCGAGGTCGTATCCGGCATCGCGCAGAGCGCGCAGAAACCGGATCGCCGACACCGGCGTGTCGAGACCGACGGCATTGCCGACGCGGGAGTGCTTGGTGGGGTACGCGGACAGCATGATCGCGATCCGGCGCTGCCCCGGTGGTACGTGCCGAAGCCGCGCGTGCGCGACCGCGATACCGGCCACACGGCGGCATCGTTCCGGGTCGGTGACGTAGCGGGGCAGACCGTCGGCGCCGAGTTCCTTGAACGAGAACGGCACCGTGATGATGCGCCCGTCGAACTCGGGCACTGCGATCTGGGTGGCCGAATCCAACGGTGAGACACCGTCGTCCGATTCCGCCCAATCGTCGCGACTCCACGTCAGGCACAGCGCCTGCAGGATCGGGATATCGAGCGCAGCGAGCGCCCCGACGTCCCACGCCTCGTCCTCGCCTCCCGCGCTCACAGCGGCAGGTCGGGTGCCGCCGGCCGCCAGCACCGTCACGACCAGCGCATCGAGGGTGCCGAGTTCGGCGAGCAAGCCGTCCGGAGCACCGCGCAGTGACGCGCAGTGAATCACGACGCCACGAGCCGTGCCGGTCGCGTCGATCGCGTCGGCGAGATCGTGTGCGAACTGCACGTTTCCGCTGGTGTGGTGCGCTCGGTAGAACAACACGCCGACGCGCGGCAACCGCTCGCCGTCGGGCGGTTCGGGACGGTCGAGCACACCCCATTCGGGCAGCTCGGCGGGTGGTTCGAAACCGTCACCGCCGAGCAGCACGGTGTCGCTCAGAAAAGCATGGAGCTGCCCGAGATTGGCGGGACCGCCGTACGCGAGATAGCGATGCGCCTCGGCCGCAACGCCGATCGGCACCGTCGAATACTCCATGAGCTCGGCGTCCGGCGTCTGCTCACCGCCCAGGACGACGACCGGGACCCCGGCGGCGAGCACGGTGTCGAGCCCCGATCGCCAGCTGCGGGCGGAACCCAGGATCCGCACGACGACCAGGGCTGATCCGCTGAGCAGGGCAGGTAGTTCGGTGGACACGTCGAGGCGCGATGGGTTGCCGAGCACCCAGTCGGCGCCGCTCGACCGCGCCGACAACAGGTCGGTGTCGGACGTCGACAACAAAGTCAGGCGCGTCACGACGCAACCCGAAAACACAGGCGTACAGCCATGTTCAGTCTCCAAAACCCTCGTGGACCTCACGTGCCGTGGCCGGTCTCCTGGCTGACGGGTCATCGCTGCTCCACCGACCTTCCCGGACCGAGATCCAGTGGCCTCCGCACCGGCGGACCGGTACGGACGAGGGCGAGCAACTATCCGCTCACAGTGGCGAGGGCCGCGCCGGTTTCCCACCGGCTTCCCGAGCACCACGGCAAGCCGAGAGTAGCGCACCCGGCCGGAAAGGTGTGCAACCATGTGCGTCCGTGGATGCTCTGCCACCTCCTCTCCCTCCCGATCGGTGCCCCGGAATTCTTCGCCCGCATGTCGCGGCGGACGGTGCGCTGGTGCGCCTGCGTGTGCCCGGAGGGCAGATACCCGACGGTGCACTCCGAGCGCTGTCGACCGCGTCGATCGCCTACGCCGACGGCGACGTACACCTGACGTCTCGAGGAAATCTGCAGCTCAGAGGTATCGAACTCGACGAGTGCGGGGCCGTCCCCGCGGGGCTGGCCGACGCCGTCGCCGCGGCCGGCCTGCTTCCGTCGGCGAGCCACGAACGGGTGCGGAACATCGTCGCGTCACCGCTGTCGGGGCTCGCGGGTGGACTCGCCGACGTCCGGCCTCTCGTTCGCGAATTCGATGCCGCACTGTGCGCCGATCCCGCCCTCGCAGAGCTGCCGGGCCGGTTCCTGTTCGGCATCGACGACGGTCGCGGCGACATCGCATCGCTGAGGTGCGATCTGACCGCCGTCGCACTCGGCGACGGGACCGCGCGAATCATCGTGGGTGGACTCGACGGGCCGACGGTACCGCTCGCGGAGACGCCGGGGATGCTCCTGCGACTCGCCCGCCGCTTCGTCGGGATCCGCGGGTCGGTCTGGCACGTGCGTCAACTTCCGCGTGCGGGAGCGGAACTCGGCGGTACCGTTCCCGTACCGCGCCCACCGGCCCCCACGATGCCGTACGGCGTGCTCGGTGACGCGGTATCGGTGCTGGTCCCGCTGGGAATTCTCACCCCCGCCACGGTCGCTGCGCTGCCCGATCGCGACGTGGTCGTCACGCCGTGGCGCGGCTTGATATTTCCGTCCGGATCGAATCTCGTTGCGCTGCGCGGAACCGGCCTCGAGACGGCCCCGGATTCGGCGTGGCAGCGGGTGACGGCGTGCACGGGAGCACCCGGGTGTAGCCTCGCCGAAGGTGACACCCGAGCACTGGCTCGCCGGATCGTCGCCGGAAATACCATCGATTCCCGAATTCATGTCGTCGGATGCGAACGCGCCTGCGGCGCACCGCACTCGTCTCACCGTCTCGTTTTCGCCAGGAGCACCCCGTGAGTCTTCGACCTCCCCCGCACCGGTACGACTACGTCACCGACGGCGCCGAGATCTACGTCCGGTCGTTCGCGACGATCCGTGCCGAATCCGATCTGTCGGCAATCCCTGTGAATGCTGAGAAGGTCGCGGTCCGGATGATCCATGCGAGCGGACAGACCGATCTGGCACGGGATCTCGTCATCCACTCCGATCTTGTTCCGGCCGCACGCGAAGCGTTGAACGCTGGTGCGCCGATCCTCACGGACGCGAACATGGTGGCCTCGGGGGTCACCCGCACGCGCCTGCCCGCCGACAACGACGTGATGTGTCTGCTCGCCGACCCACGTGTCCCCGAACTCGCCGAACGTTGGGGCACGACCCGCTCCGCGGCGGCGGTGTCGCTGTGGGCCGACCGCCTCGAGGGGGCTGTCGTTGCGATCGGCAATGCCCCGACCGCCCTGTTCCACCTGCTCGAGATGCTCGACGACGCCGCCCCGCGACCGGCGGCGATCGTCGGTGTTCCCGTCGGCTTCATCGGCGCCGCGGAGTCGAAGGAGGCGCTGCTCGACCATCGGCTGCAGATCCCCCATCTGGTGGTCCGGGGACGCCGCGGCGGGTCGGCGATGGCGTCGTCCGCGATCAATGCACTTGCGCAGGAGAAGGAATGAGCGAGATGGTGTCCGGCAGGTTCTACGGCGTGGGTCTCGGCCCCGGCGATCCCGAACTCATCACACGCAAGGCTGCGCGGCTGATCGCCGAGGCGGACGTCCTCGCGTACTACTCCGGTACGCACGGCCGCTCCATCGCCCGATCGATCGCCGCCGATCTGATCCCTGACGGCGTGATCGAGGAACTGCTGGTGTACCCGGTGACGACGGGCACCACCGATCACCCGGGCGGCTACGACGGTGCGATCGCCGATTTCTACGACGAGTCCGCCGCCCGGTTGGCCGTCCACCTCGACGCGGGACGCACTGTCGTCGTGCTCTGCGAGGGCGACCCTCTGTTCTACGGCTCGTACATGTACCTGCACGACCGCCTCGCTCCGCGATACCCGACGGAAGTGGTGCCAGGGGTGACCTCGGTGTCCGCCGCCTCTGCTGCAGCCGCCGAACCGATGGTGCGGCGCACCGACGTCCTCACCATCCTGCCCGGCACACTGCCCGCCCCGGAGCTCGCACGGCGACTCGCCGACACCGATGGTGCGGCGATCATGAAGCTGGGCAGGACGTTTCCCGCCGTCCGGGAAGCTCTCGCCCAGTCCGGTCGCCTCGACGACGCCGTCTACGTCGAACGCGCGTCGATGGATCGGCAACGCATCCTCCCGGTCGCCGAGGTCGATGCCGACGCGGTGCCGTACTTCTCGGTGATCCTCACCGCTGGTGACCGCTCGCCGAGGAATCGGACGGTCGCCGACCGATCACGGCCGTCCGTCTCGGCCGAGGCGACACACCCGGACGCGAACGAATTGCTCGTCGTCGGGTTGGGCCCGGCGGACGAGAAATGGTTGACCCCCGAGGCCGCCGACGCACTCGCACAGGTCGATCACGTCGTCGGATACGGACCGTATGTCGATCGCGTCCCGGTGCGTCCCGGCCTGCACCGTCATTCCAGCGGCAACACCGTCGAGGTCGACCGTGCGCGATTCGCTCTCGACCTTGCGCTGTCGGGCGAGAAGGTCGCGGTGGTCTCCGGTGGTGACGCCGGGGTGTTCGGGATGGCGTCGGCGGTCTTCGAGGCCGCGCAGGACGGTGCGTACGCATCGGTGCCGATCCGCGTCCTGCCGGGTGTCTCCGCGGTGCAGGCCGTGGCGGCGCGTGCCGGCGCCCCGATCGGCGGCGACTTCGCGGTGATGAGCCTGTCGGATCGACTCAAGCCGTGGGACGTGATCGAGAAGCGGTTGGCCGCGGTGTCCGAGGCCGATCTCGTCCTGGGTATCTACAACCCGGCGTCCCGGTCTCGGACGACGCAGGTTGCGGACGCGAGAACGGTACTGTTGAAGCATCGTCCGGCCGACACCGTCGTCGTGATCGGACGCGACGTGGGACGGCCGGGCGAGTCGCTCGAGGTCACGACACTCGAGAAACTCGATCCGGCGAGCATCGACATGAAATGCCTGCTCATCGTCGGCGCTGCAGGCACCTCCGTGATGCCTTCGGGTGCGGTATGGACGAAACGATCGGTCGACGGTCAGAGTGCGGGATCGTCGACGACCGACTGGACGAGCCGGCCGTAGGTCTCGATCAACGTCTCGCTGGGCATCTCGTCGGGCGGCAGCAACTCGAACGTCCTCAGGCTGCCCGCCAGCCCCAGCAGGAGGGTGACGACCATCTGCGGGCGCACCAGCGCCGCGGAGTCATCCCCGATCAGTGCCGCGATCCGGGCGACGACCCGCTCGTTCGTCCGTGCGCGGGCCACAGCCGGATCCGCCGCCTCACGGATCAGGAAGGGTGCCATCGCCCAGAAGTCGTAGTCGTCCGAATCCCGTCGCTCGACGACCGCACGCACCATCCGGTACCCGACCGGCTCGTCCTGACGCGTGGCCTCGGCGAGTCCGGGCGAGTCCGGAGCTGCTGCCTGGAAGAGCTCGGCCTTGCTGCCGGTCAGTTTCATCACGAGAGCCGGTGAGACACCGGCTGCTTCGGCGACGTCCCTGATCGTGGTGCCGTTGAATCCGCGCTCGGCGAACAGCGGTCGTGCGGCGTCGAGGATGACGTCGCGGGTGGTTCGCTCGGTCACCTACGCCTTCGCCTCCACGGATGCGTCCGCGACGCTCGTCGTCGACGGTCGATGCCTCGGAAGGAACATGGCTGCCAGGCTAGCTGAGAACGTCGCGACGCCGGCGATCCCGAACATCGCCACGAAGGCGCTGTGGGCCGGGAAGACCGTCCCGGCGACTTCCATGGTGAGTCCGGCGACCAGTGCCGCGACCACCGCGCTCATGCTCGACGATCCGATCGTCCTCAACAGGCTGTTGAGTCCGTTGGCCGCTGCGGTCTCCGAGAGCGGGACGGCACCCATGATCAACGCCGGCATGGTCGCGAAGGCCATCGCGTTACCGATGCTGACGAGGACGCTCCCGATGACGATGGGTGCGACGGTGTCGTCGAAGACCATGCGGAATCCGTAAGCCACGGTCATGAGCAGTCCTGCGGCGAACAGAGTGGTGCGGCCGCCGAATCGTGCGGTCAGGCGCGCCGACAGCGGGGAGACGACGAGCATCGTGAGTCCGCCCGGAACCATGCACAGACCCGCGGTCGCCGCGCTGAGACCGAATCCGAAGCCGGTGATCTCGGGGAGCTGCAGTTGCTGTGTGGTGGAGAGGGTGTTCGCGTACGCCGCGAACCCGACGAAGAGCCCGGCGATGTTGGTGAGCAGTACAGGCCGATGCGATGAGACGCGCAGATCCACCATGGGGACGGGAACGCGCAGTTCGTACGGGACCCAGACGGCGAGGACGACGGCGGCCGCCCCGAGGCTGACGAGGGTCTGCGGACTCGACCAGCCCCACACCGGACCCTTCGAGATCCCGAGCAGCAGTGCCACGAGCGCGAGGGACAGCAGCACTGCGCCGACGAGGTCGAAGCGGCCCCGGGTGCCCGATGCGCCTGCCGGAACCGTGACGAGGATGCCGATCAACAGGAGCACACCAGCAGCCGCCGAGACGTAGAAGACCGAGGCCCATCCCAGGGTGTCGTAGAGAACGCCCGCTGCCGGTAGACCAAGTGCCCCGCCGATGCCCATCGTGGCGCTGGTCAGCGCCACCGCGCCCGCGACCTTCTCGCGGGGCAGCAGGTCGCGCAGCACGGCCATGGC
>Ga0182741_1005821_pt1 | contig 11156 bp, 6 predicted proteins | sample eDN5th37CBELigOP_FD_128874 | JGI IMG/M metagenome (GOLD analysis project Ga0182741, IMG submission 128874) | Enriched Organic Plus compost microbial communities from Emeryville, California, USA - eDNA 5th pass 37_C BE-Lig OP (version 2) (version 2) ...
GCTCCATGTAGGTCGAGTAGCGGGATGGATCGAAGTAGAACTTCTTCATCTCCGGCCGGTAGCGCTCGAGGATCTCGGTGTTGAGGAAAGTCGCCGGCTGTTCGTCGGGGCGCATGAGCGGCTCGTACTTCATGTCCTTCGTCTGCACGCTGCGGAAGTACGCCCACGCGCTGTCCACCAGCGCCGGCCTGCCGAGGATGTCGAGCATGGTCAGCGCCATTGCCTTCGCGCCCGCGGTGGCTCCCTTGTGGGCGATGGGTGTGGCCGAGGCGATCGCGCTGGACCAATGATGTCCGGGGAGACCGGGGATGTTGGAGGGATAGTTGAGCGTTATCGTGGGCACGTTCCAGCTCACGTCGCCGATGTCGTCGGAGCCGCCGCCCATGTTGGGCGTGTTGCTCGGCGCGGCGGTAGTGTCGACCGCGGATGCGAGCCCGCGCGGCTCCGCGCCCATCTCCTTCTGCACGGCCCTGGCCAGCGACTGATCCGCCTCGCTCCACTGGGGGAGCCCCACCTTCCGGATGTTCGCGACCATAGCTTCCGCGACGGGGCGGTTGAAGTGGCGCGGCCATGCGGAGCCGAGCACGCGCTCGCCCACGAGCTTCGTTCCCGTCATGAGGGCGGCGCCGCGCGCCACCGAGTCGCCCACGGCCCAGAGCTCCTTGATCCCCGGGTAGGTGAGCTCCCGGAAGTAGTACCAGACGCTCGCGGTGGTGGGTACGACGTTCGGCTGATCGCCACCATCGGGTATCACGTAGTGCGAGCGTTGCTGCAGCCGCAGATGCTCGCGCCGGTAGTTCCATCCCACGTTCATCAGCTCGACCGCGTCGAGCGCGCTGCGTCCGCGCCAGGGGGCTCCGGCGGAGTGCGCGGCCGAGCCCTCGAACGAGTAGAGCACCGATACCAGTCCCGAGCCGCCGCCGGGGCCCCACGAGGTGGCGAGGTTGCTGCCCACGTGCGAGAAGAGCGCCACATCCACATCCTTGAAGATTCCCGCGCGCACGAGGTACGCCTTGCTCCCGAGCTGCTCCTCGGCGACACCGGGCCAGATCTTGATGGTGCCGGGGAGTTTCTCGCGCTCCATGATCCTCTTCACCGCGAGCGCGGCGGTGATGTTGACGGGCTGTCCGGTGTTGTGTCCCTCGCCGTGGCCCGGGGCACCCGGGACGATCGGCGCGTGACACGCCACGCCCGGCCTCTGCGACGCTTGCGGGATGCCGTCGATGTCGGAGCCGAGCGCGATCACCGGCTTGCCGCTCCCCCAGGTGGCGACCCACGCAGTGGGGATCCCCGCCACCCCTTCCCGTACCTCGAAGCCGTTCTGCTTCAGGATGTCCACGATGTAGCGCGAGGTCTCGACTTCCTGGAATCCGAGCTCTCCGTAGCTGAAGATCTGATCGACCATCTGCTGCGTGAACTTCGCGCGCGACTCGACGTCGGCCACCGCCTCGCGGCCGAGGGCGTCGATGCGCGAGCGCGAGAGCGCTTTGCGCGGCGAGCCATCCTGCGCGGCGAGCGCGAAGCTTCGTGCGGCGCTCGATGAAGCGGCTACGGGAAGCGCGGCGATGGCGGCCGAAGCCGCGATCGCGCTCAGGGTGTTGCGGAGCGTCGAAGTGTGCACGTGCCGGACTCCGAGGAGTGTGAGAGGCGTTGCGGCCGCCGGACGCGGCTCGGGGGAGTGCGTGCTACCTGCAGCTCGCTACCTGCAGCTCTACGGGTACGGGCGGCGCTCGGGTGGAGCGGCGCCGCCGTGGCGTTGCGGGCCCCGTCTCGTAATCATACAACTTCCGTGGCGCGATATCGACCACGGCGCGCGGGCAGAACGGGAGCAGCGTGGAACGCGCGCCGCGCCGGCATCACATCCGGAAGAGGTAGCTGATCTTGAGGAAGACGCCATCCGACTCGCGGCGGAGATCGGAGAACCGGAATGCGCGCGGCTCGGCGAGCGCCGCGCCGTAGCCCAGGAGGACCACGGTGCCCGGCGTCGGCTTGTACGAGAAGAGGACGTCGCTCGTGAACTCGCGGATCACCGATCCGGCCGCGCCGGGAGCGAGGAGCGGGTCCACCACCAGCGGCGCGCCGGTGCGCGGGTCGGTCGGGTCCGCCTGCTCCTGCGCGAAGTACTGGCCCACGTAGCGCACGAAGATCGAGCGCGAGAGCTGGTATTCGAGCTTGATGCGCGGGATGTCGGCGGTGGCGAAGCGGCTTCCGTCGCGGGCCCGCTCGAGGATCGTGTGCGTCCAGAGTGCGTTGAGGCGGAGCGCGGTGGTGGGGCGCCAGTTCACCTCCGTCTCGAGCGAGAACTCCCGCCCCTCGGCCGCTTCCGCGAATATGGGCGCCGCGCCGTAGGTCGCGCTCACGTTCGCCGTGAGGGGCCTGCTCGGCGTGGTGATCTCCGCGCTTCCCGACCAGAGGTTGTACAACCCGTGCGGCACCACGAACGCCGCCGTATCGGCCGTCACGGCCACGCCGTAACCCAGGTAGTCGGCCTGTTCGAAGACCTGCTGCTGATTCCTGGCGCTCACCTCGAGCTGCCAGCCGCCGCGGAGTGTCGCGTTCCAACTGTTGGAGATCTCCGTCTCGATGGTTCCGCGCCCGTTCAGGAAGTCATCGTACCGCCAGAGTGGGTTGATGCTGACGAAGGTCGTGAGCTGCTCGAGGAGCGCGCCCGGAGCGCCGTACCAGCTGAAGCGGTTCATCATGCGCCCCGTCACGACGTCGGTGCGGTTCACGAAGCCGCTCGCAGCCACGAAGTCGGGGCTGATACCGGTGAACTCGAAGTGGTTCCCGTAGGCGCGGCCCGTCCGGTCCGCGAGCGTGAGAGCCCAGAGCGCGCCGCTGTTCACCGCGCCCGCGCTGCGCGTGCGCGACCCCGCGACCTGGAGCTGCGAGTACCACACCTTGCCCCAGACGAGCCGCGCATCGCTGCCGAGCACGCGGTTGTAATCGCTAGAGACGATCCGGTCGGTATATACGAGTCCCAGCGTAGAGCTCGGACCCACGTCGCGGCGGAGCCGGAGGACGTTGTACACCGGGTTGCTACCCCGCTCGTCGTCCCGGGCATCCACGGCGCCGAGGTAGGCGATGCTCGTGCCGCCGACCTTCCCCGTGAGCTTCGCGCCGGCGACGGGCTGCGTGATGCGCCGCGTGTAGATGAGCCGATTCGGCGTGTCGTACTGCTCGAGCGCCTCCAGGAAGAAGGGGCGCTTCTCCGGATAGAAGAGCGCGAAGCGCTCGTTCGCGGTCACCTGGCCCACGTCGGCTTCCACCTGCGAGAAGTCGGGGTGGGCGGTGCCCACCGCGGTGAGGTTCGGCGTGATCCCCCAGCGCAGCGTGCCGCCGATGTCGGCATCTGCCTTGTAGTCGTAACCGGACGCGGCGGGCGCGCCGTCGAGCCGCGTGGTGAACTCGGGAGTGAAGTCCATCACGAGCCCACGGTGCATGCCGTGCAGTCCCACGAGCGTTCCCGACTGGATCAGGAAGCTGGCGTTGGCGCGCACCGCCGGGGTCCAGGTATCCTCGTAGCCGGAGTGCTGCACGGTGCGGATGATCTGGAGGCCCCAGTTCTGCGGGTTGGCGCCCTGGTAGCGGAGGCTCTTGAAGGGGATTCGGATTTCCACCTCGTAGCCGTCCTCGAGGACCCGGCCGCGCGACTGGAATACGTAGTCGGGGTTGAGGTCCACGGATCCATCGTAGCGCCCGCCCGAGCTCGCGCCTCCCGCTCCGCCGCCGAAGCCGTCGCTCCAGACGCCGTCTTCCTGCACGCCGAGCGGGTTCACCGCGAAGGTGAGCGCGCGGCGGTGGTCGTCGTACGTATCGAGCAGTATCTGGACCCGGTCGTCGGCGTCGATGTTGTCGCGGTCGGCCAGCGTGGCGCGCACGGTGCCGTGCGACTCGGTCGCGCGGATCCCGAAGTAGATGGCATCGGGCGCGTACCACACCAGCACCCGGGTCTCATCCTCCGAGGGCCTGCCGTCGGAAGGGCGGTACTGGGAGAAGCCGGTGAGGAGCGCGGCGCGGCGCCACACCTCCTCGTCGAGGTGGCCGTCTATCGTTACGGAGGTGTCGATGCGCGGGATGGCCACATCGAGCTGCCGCGAGCGGCCGTCGTAAACGAGCTGAGTGTCGGCGGGCGCGGGTACCAGCGCCGCCGCCAGAAAGAGGGCGTGGAGCAAGCGTAGTTGGGTGGGAGGAGTTCCGGAACAAGATATACGGAGCGCGGCGGGCATACGCTGAGCGACCACAATCTAAATACCGGGCTGCACGTGGCGCCCGGGGTGGCGTCACGCCGGATCGCGGGTCATGTTGTGACGATTGGTTACTTCCGGACGCCGCCCGTCTGTGGGGGTGTTCCGGCCGCCGTGGACATTCAACGTTCGCACACGTGCAACCGTCCTCTTTCCAGGCCCGGCCAGCTCTCGTCGCGGCGCTCACCGCCGCCTTCCTCCTTGCCGCCTCCACCGGTCCGCTGTGCGCGCAGGGTGCGTCCGGCTCCACCGCTCCCACCGCGAGCTTCGAGGATGCGCTCCGCATCGCGAAGCGCTACAGGGTCGCCGGCCTGGAGAGCCGCCGCTTCACGCACGACACGTTCTGGCGGGTGGTGGCTCCTTCGCTCGAGTCGCCGGCGCTCGGCACGAAGGAGATCGGAAAGTCGATGCAGGGCCGCTCGATCCGTTCGGTGACCTTCGGCGACGGGAAGACGAAGGTGCTTCTCTGGTCGCAGATGCACGGCGATGAGTCCACGGCCACGATGGCGCTGGCCGACATCTTCGCTTATCTGGCCGCGCCGCAGAGCGACCCTCTCCGCGATCGCCTGAAGAAAGGCCTGACCGTCGTCTTCATCCCGATGCTCAATCCCGACGGCGCGCAGCTCTTCCAGCGGAGAAACGCCGCCGCGATAGACATCAACCGCGATGCGCGCCGCCTCTCCACCCCCGAAGCGCGCGTGCTGAAGGCCGAGCGCGACCGGCTGCTCCCCGACTTCGGCTTCAACCTGCACGATCAGAACGCGCGCACCCGCGTGGGTCCCAATGGGAAGCAGGCTGGGATAGCGCTCGAAGTACCGGCGTACTCGGATGAGGGCACGTACAACGATGTCAGGACGCGCGGCCGCCTGGTGGCGGCGACGCTCGCCGACATGTTCCAGTCGCAGATCCCCGGCCGCGTCGCCAAGTACGACGAGACCTTCAACGTGCGCGCGTTCGGCGACAACATGCAGAAGTGGGGCACCAGCACCGTTCTCATCGAGAGTGGTGCACTTCCCGACGATCCCGAGAAGCAGAGGCTGCGTACGCTCAACGCGGCCGCCATCCTCGGCGTACTGGATGCAATCGCCACCGGTCGCTACGCCTCGGCGAACCCGGCCTCGTACGAGTCGCTGGAGAGCAACGAGGGGGGCGCGCACAACATCCTCATCGTGGGCGGGAAGCTCGTTCTTCCGGGGGAGGAGCCCATCGTCATGGATCTCGCAGTCGACTTCGACGATGCCGTTGCGCACCGCGGACCGCGGTTGCGCGATGCCGGCGACCTGAAGGAGCTGGTGGCGATCGATACCGTGGATGCCAACGGGCTCTTCGTGCACCCCAAGGGCCCGTCGCTCGCGCGCGGAGCGGGGGGTGCTCGCCTGGTGCTGGGCGCTCCCGCCTCGTTCGACATCCGGCGCGGAGCGGAGCCGTCGAGCGCTCTCGTGAAACACATCGGCACCGAACCATCCGGCGCGGAGGGGAAGCGGCAGTGAGGCCGGTGCAGTGGACGGCCGTTCAGCGCTTCTACGCCACGGTCGGGTCCAGCATCGTCGTCCTGTTGTTCGCCGCGCTCACCTACGCCGGGATCACCAGGCAGCAGGAGATCCAGGCGAGAGCCGACCGGTCGGGAAAGATCATCCGGACGCTCGAGCTCACGCTCGCGCGGCTGGCCGATGGAGAGACGGGGCAGCGAGGCTACCTCCTCACCGGGAACGAGCGCTACCTCGAGCCGTTCGAAGCGGCCGCGCAGGACGTGGACAGGTATCTCGCAGTGCTGGACACCCTGACCGGCAACAGTGCGCCGCAGCACGCGCGCCTCGACACGCTCAGCACGCTCGCGCGAGCGAAGCTCGAGGAGCTCGACAGGACGGTGGTCCTGCGCCGCGATCAGGGGCTCGATGCCGCGCTGGCCGCCGTGAACAGCGACAGCGGCAAGCGGCTCATGGATGGGTCGCGCCGCATCACCGACGAGATGGAGCAGACCGAGACCGCGCTGCTGCAGGCGCGGCTCGACAGAGAGGCCCGGTACTCGCGCGAGGTGCGCACGATACTCGTGGTGGGCTCGCTCCTAGCAGTGGCGGCGGCGCTCCTCACCAACGTTCTGCTCACTCGCTATGCACGCGAGCGCGAAGAGGCCGCGCGCGAGCTGGATGAACAGAACTCGAAGCTGCGCGAGCAGTCGTTGGAGCTGGAGCTGCAGAACCAGCAGTTGCACGAGCAGGCGCTCGAGATGGAGCTCCAGCAGCAGCATCTGCAGGAGCAGACGAGCGAGATGGAGGTGCAGACCGAGGAGCTCGAGGAGGTGAACGCGGCGCTGCGGTCGGCGGTGCACGAGCTCGAATCCGAGCGCAGCGCGGCGAACGCCGCCCGCGCTCAGGCGGAGGCCGCGAACGCGGCGAAGAGCGAGTTCCTGGCCACCATGAGCCACGAGCTGCGCACGCCGCTCAACGCGATCGCCGGCTACGTGGACATCCTCTCGATGGGGATCAGGGGGCCGGTCAACGACGCGCAGTGCGAGGACCTCGACAGGATCCGTAAGAACGGCCGCTACCTGCTCGCGCTGATCAACGACATCCTCAACTTCGCCCGCCTCGAGGCGGGACAGGTGCAGTTCGCTCCCACCGACCTGGACGTGCGGGAACTCCTCCTCGGCCTCGAGCCGATCGTGGCGCCGCAGCTCGCCAAGGGAGGCGTGAGCTACGGTTGCAGCCCGGGCGAGCCGGGGGTGCTCGTGAGGGCCGATCACGAGCGTGTTCGGCAGATACTGCTCAACCTCCTAACCAACGCCATCAAGTTCACCGGCGCCGGCGGGCGAGTCTCGCTCGCGTGCGGCTGTTCGGCCGACACGGTCCGCCTGAGCGTCACCGATACCGGACGCGGCATCGAGCCCGACAAGCTCGAGCGGATCTTCGAGCCCTTCGTGCAGGTGGATCGCCACCTCACGAACGTGAGCCAGCAGGGCGTGGGGCTCGGCCTGGCGATCTCGCGCGATCTCGCCAGGCGGATGGACGGCGACATCACCGCGGAGAGCGAAGTGGGGAAGGGGTCCACCTTCACCCTCAGTCTGCCCCGCGTCGCTGCCCGCGCAGCCGCATTGCTGCCGCACGGTGTCGACGTCGGCCTGCTGGCCGGCGAAGTGCATGGAGCGGAGGATGTGAAGCGCTGATGCAGCGGTAACGTGGCTCGTCGTTGACTGAGGCTCCGTGGCGAGCGCCTACGCGCACCTTCGATGCGGTGCAGCTTCGGGCATGTGTTCCAGCTCGCCATCTTCGCGGGCTGGTTCATAGCGCTCACCACCCGGCTCGTAGAAACTACCGAGCGGACCCTGGCGCAGATCGTGCTCATATGGCTCACGATCGCACCGATCGGCGCGTTTGGATTCCGTCACTCTATTGCCGGTGCGGTGGAGGCTTTCTACCTCAATCACGGGCAGGTCGCTGCCGAGCGGGGACGCCGATGATGGCGACACACGACCGCCGCCGGGAGTCATCACATGCGGGATGCATTTCGCAAGCTGGCCGCTACCACATCACGCGTCGTAGGATCGCCGTGGGTGTTCGCACTGGCGGTACTGCTGATCGTCGGTTGGGGAGTGAGTGGGCCTTTCTTCGGCTACTCCGACACCTGGCAACTGGTCATCAACACCACCACGACGATCGTGACGTTCCTGATGGTGTTTCTCATCCAGAACACCCAGAACCGCGATTCCGAGGCGATCCACCTGAAGCTCGATGAGCTGATCCGTGCCATACACACGGCGCGCACGCGGCTGGTGGATCTGGAGGACCTCTCGGACGAGCAGCTCGAGGAACTGCGTGCGGAGTTCCATAAGCTGCGCGAGCTGCACTGGCACGATGGCGACGCCGCCGCGATGGGCGCCGACGGGAATCCGCCGGAGCGCAGGGCCACCGACCCGCCAACTACCGATGAGGCTACGCTACCAGGTGGGTCGCGAGCGGAGGAGCGCCGTCATCGCCTCGGAGTCGAGCGGGGCCGAGAATAGGTAGCCCTGAGCGTAGCCGCAGGCGAGCGAACGGAGCCGGTGCATCTGCTCCATCGTAGTAACCCCTTCGGCGATGGCGTCGAGGCCGAGATTGCTGCTCATCTGCAGTATGGTCTGCACGAGCTGGAAGGCGCGCTCCGAGCTTTCTATCTGGCCGACGAAGGCGCGGTCTATCTTCAGCGCGTCGAGCGGCAGTTGATGGAGATAGCTGAGCGACGAATAGCCGGTGCCGAAATCATCGAGGAAGATCCGAACGCCGAGCTCCTTGAGATCGTGGAGCGTCTGAACCACGGGCTCCGGCTTGTCGATGATCGCGCTCTCGGTGATCTCGAGTTGCAGCCGGGTGGGACTGACGCCGTTCTGAACCAGCGTTCGTTCGACCGACCGCAGCAGCTCCGGCTGCACGAGCTGGCGACCGGCGACGTTCACCGCCACCGATAGCTCGCGGGTTCCGCGCTGGGTTTCCTCGCCCATCATGCCGTTCGGACAGATGCCCGACTCGGGCATGTCGTCCCAGCGGCGCAACTGGCGGCACGCCTCCTCGAGCACCCAGAGCCCTATGGGTATTATCAGCCCGGTCTCCTCCGCCTCGGCGATGAACGACTCGGGCTGGATCACCCCGCGTTGCGGGTGGCGCCAGCGGACCAACGCCTCCGCGCCTACGATCCTGCCGGACGCTAGCTCCACCACCGGCTGGTAGTGCAGCTCGAACTCCTTGCGCTCCACGGCACGCCGCAGGTCGGTCTCCAACTGGAGCCGGATGAGCGCCGCAGCGTGCATGGCCGGGTCGAAGATCTCGAAGCGCGCGCGTCCGCTCATCTTGGCGCGGTACATCGCCATGTCCGCGCTGCGCAGAAGGTGCTCCGGCTGCTCGTGTGCCGAAGAGCTCAGCACGATGCCGAGGCTCGCGGTGGTGAAGAGATCGTAGCCGCCCACGTTCACCGGAGCCGCGAGCGCGGCCTGGATCCGTTCGGCGACGTGCGCGGCGTCGCTTCCATCGATGACACGCTCGAGGAGCAGCGCGAACTCGTCGCCGCCCAGGCGTGCCACCATGTCGCCCCCGCGGAGGCATCCCTCCAGGCGGCGCGCGACCGCGACCAGGAGCTCGTCGCCCGCGTGGTGACCCACGCTGTCGTTGACCACCTTGAAGTGATCGAGGTCGAGGAAGATCAGCGCGAAGAGGTGATCCTGCCCGCCGCGCGCCCGCGACACCGCCTGCGCCAGCCGCTCGGTGAAGAAGCTCCGATTCGGAAGACCGGTGAGCGGGTCGTGCCGGGAAGCATGGCGGAGCTGCCGCTCCACGCGCTCGCGCTGGATGATCCGATGTCGGAGCGCCAGCTCCGTGGATGCGCTCGCGGCGAGATCGGTGAGGATCGAGATCTCGCGAGCACTCCAGGCACGCGGGATCACGTCGGTGACGCAGAAGATCCCGAGCAGCTCACCATCATCGCCCGTGAGCGGGGCGCCCATGTAGCTCGCGATGCCGAGACGCTCGGCGATCTCCGCCTCGTGCCAGCTCCCGTTGTGGCGCACCGGCGAGCGCCCCCGTGCGTCGGTCACGGCCACCACTCCGCTGGCCTCGCCGATGCGGGTGCCGAGCCCCGAGCGTATGAGAACGCCCGGGTCGTGGAAGAACCAGGCCGGAAGCTCCGAGCCGCCGCCGAAGCAGCGGCGGTCGGAACCCACCAGTGCTACGAACGCAGCCGGCGCCTGGAGCACGGTCGCGGCGAGGCGCGCCGTACGCTCCAGTGAAGCTGCGAGTGTGCCATCGAGTGCCGTGCTTTCATCTGCGGCCGAAACTCCGTCCGCGGCACGGCGGATCGGGGCGGAGCCGGTTCGTGGGGGCGCTGCCATACACCAAAGACTTGCTTCGCCCGCGCGGGTCACATCGTGCGGCGGGCGCTCCGAGAGGCGCTGGTCGCGGGCCGCCGGACGCTATCCGGGCGCTATCGAAGAGCGTCGGATCAGCGTGGTGATGGCGTCGTCGCATGCCTCGAGGCAGGCGCTCAACGTGGTGGTGTCGTGGTCGCCCATGTGTCCGATGCGGACCGTGCGCTCCCGGAGCTTTCCGTAGCCCGCGCCGATGGTGAAGCCGCGTTCGGCCACCGCGGCAACCACGTCGGCGCCGCGCAGTGGTTCGGGGAGAACGATGGTGGAGACGGTCGGCGATCGCCGCCCCTCGGGCGCCAGGATCGAGAGCTCCACGCCGTGGCGCCCGGCGAAGGAGCCGGCCCACTCCCAGGTCGCGCGCGCCATCTCGGCGTGCCGCTCCCAGCGCCGCTCCAGCCCTTCCGCTTCCAGTGCCGCGAGCTGGACCTCGAGCGCATAGAGGAGTGACAGCGCCGGGGTGCTGGGGGTCTCGTCGCGCTCCGCGTAGCGCGCGTATTCGACGACGTCGAAGTATTTCCCGCGCGAGGTCGCGCCGGCCGCCCGCTCCATGTACGCCGCTGATGCAACCCCGAAGGCGAGCCCCGGCGGGAGCGCGAGCGCCTTCTGCGAACCGGTGAGCGCGAAGTCGAGCGCCCAGTCGTCGGCGCGGAGCGGCGCGCCGCCCACGCCCGATACGCTGTCCACCAGACAGAGCGCACCATGCCGGTGGGCGATCTCCGCCACCGCGCGGACGTCGCTGAGCGCGCCAGTGGAGGTCTCGGAGTGCACCACCGTCACGGCCGCGTAGCGCTTCGCCTCGAGGCGGCGCTCGACTTCGTCAGGATCCACGACGGCGCCCCATGGTACCTCGATCGTATCCGTCTCGTGGCCGCAGCTCGCGGCGATCTCCGCGAAGCGGGCCGAGAAGGCACCATTCACCAGCGCCAGCACTGCACCCGGTGGCGCGCAGCGCACGGCGGCCTCCATGAGGCCCGTGGCCGAAGAGCTGCTCACGAATACCGGACGCTCGGTGAGGAAAA
>Ga0182741_1005824_pt1 | contig 11152 bp, 5 predicted proteins | sample eDN5th37CBELigOP_FD_128874 | JGI IMG/M metagenome (GOLD analysis project Ga0182741, IMG submission 128874) | Enriched Organic Plus compost microbial communities from Emeryville, California, USA - eDNA 5th pass 37_C BE-Lig OP (version 2) (version 2) ...
CGTGACCGTGACCGTGACCGTGACCGTGACCGTGACCGTGACCGTGACCGTGACCGTGACCGTGACCGTGACCGTGACCGTGACCGTGACCGCGAAAGAGACAGAGGTCGAGATCGGGAGCGGGAGAGAGGTCGCGACCGAGATCGCGATCGAGACAGGGACTGGGATCGCGATCGAAACCGCGATAGAGACCGGGACCGTGATCGTGACAGAGACCGAGATCGAGATCGAGATCGAAACCGAGACGACTTCAGAGATCGTGGCCGAAATGAATTCCGAGACAACAAAGACGGAGGCAGAGACAACCGACCTGCATTTGCCTCGTCAACTCATCAAAGCACTAGCAATGCCCCAAACTCTCGTAGGTATGATGACTCCAACTTTAGGCCGATCGGACAAGGCGAACGCCGAAGTACTATGCTGTTTGGCCGAAATCGTGCCACTGCAGACAAGCTCGTCTCCGCTCTGCAAACACCAGTTAGGTTCGCAAATCGAATTCACGCAGCGTTTGAACCCCTGACGTCAGGAATCACCTTCCATGACCTGCACCCAGCCCATGCGTCCCAGACGTTTTGGGCAAGGACTTATCCGCCTCCCCCGCCATCTGCTTCACCTATGGGAATCCCAGGTACCACTTTCAGTGATTACACTTCCACCGGGACGACTCACTCATCCAGTATGGATTCACCCTCCCAGCCGTTGCTCCCGCCGCCACTTCCACATTTTGTTGCTAGCTCCTATGGTGTTGCCATGCTGAGGCCAGAGCCAGTGCAAATGTCATTGCCGCAACAATCCCCACAATCGCACCAGCAGTTGTTATCTCAACGCGAGAAGCATGATCGGTTTACTCGTGGAGGAACTGGGGGTGGAAGATTCCCGAATGCGGATCCAAGGACGCAAGAGCACCCTAGTGCTTCACCCTCGTCGCCTCCCGCACCACCGCTACCACCACCACCACCACCACATCTGCTGCAGGGGCCCGCAAGACCAATTCTATTCTTGCATCCCCCAGGTCTGCCGCTCAGTGCGGGGTATCAAGCATCCGAGACGTATCTTCGAGGCTCGAACGGAGGCCTTCGACGAGTGTCTCTAGAGAAACTACCTCTGGATTTACAATCATTTACGGAGTGGGTGAATCGCCCTGCATTAGAAGCGCGTATCTCTTCCCTTACAGGCCGCAGATTGGCTGAACCCCTCACTTCGGATGCTCGCAGCTCCCTTCGAATGCTGCATGCCGATACGCTTCGAAAGGTTGCTTTGGACTATATGCTCACCCGAGCTAGCCCGCGTACGGATGCTGTGTATTCAAGACCAGGAAGTAGTGGTAGCGGAAGTCAGGAAGCCACTCCGGTCCAGGGTGTGCCACAACTTGCCACGCTGCGCACGCCACCTACAACTCGAATCGAACAGATGGCGGATCTTCTGGGCAATAATCCTGCTCAGGTGAATCCCGAATCAGATAGTGGTCGCATTGGTCGTGGAACCTACGGATCCGTGTTTGTTGCTGAGGACACAGAGAAGGCGGCACAAAGCTTTGCAAGGAAAGCGAAGAAGCGTATCGCCTTAACTTTACAAAAGTTTGGATTGGAACAACAGCCACCACAACAGAATGAGGAACCTGCGTCCCCATCCACCCCTCTGGTTGCCCTCAAGCTCTTGACAGGATCCGGTTCGCGAGAAGGGTTGCCTCGTACGGCCATCCGAGAAGCGAAGATCCTTCGCTGGCTCGGACAAGGGATCCTCCGCTCTGAACTTGTCCAACTGCTTGACGTCGTGCTTGCATACTCGGTGCATGTGTCACATGTCTTCGAACGCACAGCGGTTGTCCAATCCCTTGCAGAGACGGAAAAGCAGTCAGCAATGTCGGACGACAGCACCTCAATTCAGCAGCTTGTAGCTCGTTACTCACAGGAAATGGAAAATAGAGCGCTCGCTGCTGCCGAAGTTGCCAAGGCAGTCCGCGAAGAACTCCTAACGATGCACTTCGTTTTTGAGTTCTGTGAACATGATCTGCTGGGACTGCTATCAGTTGCGCAGTCAGACCCTTATCCGCGCATGCCCAGTAGTTCGCCAACATTACAGTCATTCTTGGTATCGAACCCGATCTGCTCAATGTATCCGTCACTCATCGAGTGTAAAGACCGCACTCGGGACCAAATGGAGCTGCTGAAGGTGCGTCCTCTCAGTAGTTCGATTGCCTTGGTGCCCAAATTGCCATCGAAGCACCCCATGCCCCTTGATGCCACTCAAATCAAGCACTACATGAGAGGTGTTTTGCTTGCCCTTGAGACTATGCACTCATACGGGCTGTTGCATCGTGATATCAAGGCGGCTAACGTGTTGGTGTCCAACAGGTGTGGCGCAGTCTTGACAGACTTGGGTTTGTCTCGAGGAGTCGATGAAGTAAGCAAACGGCTTGGCTTGACCAACCGCGTGGTGACACTGTACTACAGGCCGCCAGAACTTCTCCTTGGTGCGACGCGATACGACGACAAAGTAGACATTTGGGGAGTAGGGTGCATCTTCGCCGAGCTTTTACTTGGTGGTCGTCGAGCGTTCCGTGGAGCTTCGACGGACTTGGAGCAGCTCGCAAGTATCTTCGCAGTTACCGGCCCACCCACCGCAGATCGGCATGCACGCAGGTCCGCGACAATCAACACGGCATGGCCTGACTTGATCCATATCCGGGGTCATCCACTTAACTTGAACCTACGACGGCAGCAACAGCAACAACCTTCAACCACCGCATCAGGAATGCATACGTTATTCTCCATTCGCACTCCTGACGGCCACCCCTCGCAGAGTGACAACACCCAAGTCGTATCACCTTTGGACCCGTGGCCGCTTTCGTCTGCGTCCTTATCGAGGATGGGGCATGGTCTCGACGCTTCAGAGTTTCCAGTCGAGATCACTGCAGCATGCTTCGACTTGCTGACAAAGATGCTGGCACTCGACCCGGCCAACCGACCGTCGGCGACGGAATGTCTGAATCATCCCTACTTCACATCCGAATACCCGCCACTTCTCACGGACGAGCAATATGCCGAAAAATATGGTACACTGTATGGTACGGAGAGGTATCACGAGATGCGTTGGAAGCATCTGCGCAAGCCGCAGAACCGTCAAGAAGCTCAGATGCAATGAGAATCCGAATTTGTACAGCCCCTCAACTTTAGGTTTTCAATGGCGACACATATGCTCTTGTCGCGCTTATATTAGCACAACTTCTAGCAATTCCATCACTGCATACAATACAAGTACAGTTTATTGGTTTTACTCTTTGATTTGTTGTTGCTGTTGATTTAACTGGCTGGTGCACCCAAACGATCATGATGCTTGTTGATCCAGTCAATAGGTGTGTCGACATCCTCCTTATTGTTGGTCGGATGGCAACTTGTCCGTGGGCAGGTCCACGCACCTGGAAATGCAGCTTCTCACTCTCCATCTGATTAGGAATGAAGAAACGCAGGCCCACGAGAGGACGTCGGTCAGAAAGTCTGATCAGACTACAGACATGCACGAAGCTTTAGGGAGATGAAGGCGTATGCCACGTCACGTAACGTCATCGCTTATGTAACTGTCCTCGGACGGCCTCCATGGCTTCGGAGTCTGAAGGTGGCTGGCGAAGGGTTAGCCTTTTCTTGTAGCTGGGTCTTGAACCGACCTTTCCACCTTTCTTTCTGTCAAGCTGTCACTATGCGGAGTTTGCGAATCAGGTCCATCATGCGCCGCCCTGTAATTCGACGCACAAACGACGACTAGGATCTGAGGTGGTAAAATATTACGAATAAGCAAATGTGGGAATCAGGCTTGTGTAGTAGTGGTACAACGAAGCTGAGATCTAGTCATAATCCTCATCATTACCTGTCACGGCCACTTTCACTGTCCTCTGTTTACTCCATCTTGGTAGCGAACTGCTGCGCAACGAGGTTGGCGCGGGTGTGAACATGGATCTTCATGTCGCTGACATCGGCATCGATGACCTTGATGAAGTGAATGATGAACGCAACGAGCTCGTTCTTGTTCAGCTGTTCCAGGTGGAAGTTGGTGATGAGGAACGAGAGGTTGTAGCCCTTGACGGGGACCCTTCGCAGCACGATGAACTCTTCAGCGCGCAGAGAAAGGAACCGAGAGAACTTCTCGACGAGGATCGACTCGAGTACATCCGACTGCTTGATCTTGAGCGAAATGCGCACCGAGTTGATTGAGGGCTCGATCAGGCACTTCTCGTCCGTGTCACGGCTGATCACGACTGGCTGCAGCACCACCTCGGGGCTCTCTCTAAACGCGAGGAAAGGTAGAAAATGGGACACAACACCACATGCATTCATTGTGAGCGAGATATAACCTTGCCACGACGTACATACCTCACACAGGCGGGGCTCGTGTCCATGCGCGAGCCGCAAAATGTGTCATTTGGACGGAACATCCAGCGTGCTCGGCCGCGATGACAGGCGCCAATAGACGGCATGTCCATGCAACGCTGGACTGGACGTGCCAGTCCCACATACACCTACGCGTGCCCGCACGAGCACACAACCAAGCAAGCTGAAGGATAGTATCTACGTACTGGGTTTCGACCTCGGGTTTGTTGTGACGTTCGACGACCTGTGAGGCGAAGTTGCGCAGTGTGAGCGCGGCCTTGATGGTCGACTCAATCGCAGCGAGGTAGCCCTTGAGCGTCTCAGACTGTGGGGAACCGCGCGCGCAAACACGTGTGGAGAGAGGAGGGTTCGATCGCCAAGTGAGAGCTGGAAAAAGCGGAATTTACACGGACCAAGCCAGACTTGCGGGGAAAAACCAGGACAGTGCGATAGGCCTTGCTATCGCTCACGCACTTGCATCGAAGACAGACGCCGAAACGTACCATATGCCTCTATTTTTGTGTTTGAAAACACACCTATCTTGATCACTTTTGTTATATTCCAGCACCCCCTGTTCTGAAAGGGCAGTGGTATTCCAGCACCCCCGAGCACGGAACGGTTAAACCTGGAATCGGACGTCTTGCACATTTCCAGCCTCGCTGAACCGCGAGATCTGGCATGTGTGGCACTTGGGAAAATAGGTATCCTGGCTCAAAACCCTGCGTCGTGCCGTCTTACTCCTGATTTAGACCCACCACCTCTGCGTCAAGAGCCCAAATCCTTGTTTTCGGATTTCCTAGCAAGTGAGAGAACCTGGAAATACACCGCTTTGGCCCGTGTGACGTACGCTGGAAGTAGAATAATATCAGAATCGGTTCATGCATCGTCTGTTGCTGTCGAAACTCGGGGCGCTCGAGGCCCGCACCCCTCATGCGCTACGGACAACCGGTGTCACTCAGGCCACGAGTCGGATTTTGAACCAAACCTCGTTCTCTGTGCTGACATCTGCGCCTGCGGCGCAGCCTGCAAGCCTTGCACGGAGTACTACTCCTTTGCGACATTGTGGCGTTCCCAGAGTGGTCGCACCCCCGTCCTTCTCCCTCAATCAGCACCTGATGAGTCTGAGGAAGCTCTCAACGAGTGAGAGCAGGAAGCAGGTGCAATCAGATGCAGTCGGGGGTAAGCCCGATGCACCACAGACCGCTACTGGAGCAAAGACAAAGGCTGCATCACCCGTGCAATCGAGTGCTGAGCACCGCGCAAAGGTGGCTCGGGGTGATGTCTCGACAGAGGATCCCTCGATTTGGGATGGTGTCAAGTTCCTCATGCAGTATCTCTGGCCCAAGGACTCACTCAAGATGAAGTTGCATGTTGTGGGTGCCATCATCGCGCTGGTTTCCTCTAAAGCTCTTAATGTGTGTGTCCCATTGTTGTTCAAAGCCGCGGTGGATCAACTCTCTGCGGCGGCGTCACTGGCGCCTGAGTTGACACCAACCGTTGCGGCGAGCACTATTCTTTTGGGCTATGGTGCTGCGCGTGCCGCCGCGTCACTTACAAACGAACTGCGTGCTGCCCTTTTCGCCACAGTTTCCACGCATGGTGTGACGAAGATGACTGTTGAATTGTTCCGACACCTGCTTTCGCTAGACCCCAAGTTCCACTTGGAACGCAACACTGGCGCGCTCACACGTGCCATTGACCGAGGTGTGCGCTCGCTCAACATGCTGTTTGTAGCAATTGCCCTCAATGTCGTCCCCACCGCCCTTGAAATTGCCTTGGTGATCGGTATCCTCGCAGCTTCTGGCGGTCTCGCCTTCTCTGCTGTCGCCTCTGTAACACTTGCGGTGTACGTTGTCTTCACTGTACTCTTCACACAGTACCGATCTCGCTTCCGTCATCAGATGAACAAGTTCGAGAACGAGGCTTCGTCTCGTGCCTTCGACGCGTTGATCAATTACGACACAGTTCAGTCCAACTCGAACGTAGAATTGGAGACCAAAAAGTACGCAGAGGCTTTCGTTCAGCAGCAGAAGGCTTCGCTTCGTACTGCATGGTCCCTCGCAGCACTCAACTTTGGCCAGAACTTTATCTTCAGCACCGGTCTGGCCGCCATTATGATGCTTGCCGCAAACCAAATCGAAGCCGGAAATATGGTAAGTCACTACGTCGCGCTCGTTCGATTGTAAATTCCTTTGCCGTTGTTTGCACGGACTACCCTCTTACACCCTCACATGTGTTATAATCCCTGTGTGTCACCCCTTCATTTATAGACTGTCGGTGATCTTGTTCTCGTGAACGGCTTGCTGTTCCAACTTTCGGTGCCGCTCAACTTTGTAGGTACTGTATATCGTGAGCTCAAGCAGAGCCTTGTCGACATGAGAGTCATGACAGATCTCAAGTCCATTACCTCTCAGCTCGTGGAAAAGCCCAATGCCAAGACATTGGAGATCACGCGTCCCGAGGGTGGTGGTATTCGTTTCGAGAACGTCAAGTTTGGATACTCATCAGATCGGACGATCCTGAAGGGAGTCTCGTTTGAAATCAAGCCTGGATCGCAAGTTGCCGTGGTTGGCCCCTCCGGTAGTGGTAAGAGCACCATTCTCAAGCTCACTACGCGCTTCTTCGACCCGGACGAGGGCGCAGTGTACATTGAAGGTCATGACGTGCGAGACTTGACCTTGGATAGCTTGAGAAGATCGATCGGCGTTGTTCCTCAAGAAACCTGTTTGTTTAATGAGACTATCTTCACCAACATCCAGTACTCGAAGCCAGATGCCACCCGTGAAGAGGTGATTGAAGCTGCTAAGCTCGCTGATATCCATGAGTCTATTATGAAACTGCCCAAGGGCTACGACACCGTTGTCGGCGAACGTGGTGTAAAGCTATCTGGAGGTGAGAAACAGAGAATTGCGATCGCGCGTGTGATCTTGAAGAACCCCAAGATCGTAATTTGCGATGAAGCCACATCTTCACTTGATTCGACATCAGAACATAGTATCATCCAGAACTTGCGACGAGTCACGCATGGTCGTACATGCATCTACGTGGCTCATCGACTTTCGACTATCACCCACTGTGACGACATCATTGTACTTGATAAAGGCGTGATTGTCGAGCGCGGCAATCATCAGCAGCTTCTTGCCCTAAACGGACTCTATGCTAGCATGTGGAGGCTTCAGTCCACAAATGCTGGACATCAAATGGCAGTATCAAGTGGAACGGCACAGCAGTAATACAGTTAGATTGCACATGTTGGTACGTATATTATATGGTAGAAACTGAACAGTACACAAAGCTTAAGCAACCAAGAATCCACACTTCTCTTAATCTTGCCATTCTTGGTCGTGCTTAGCCACAACCATTGGTATTGGTTTCTTCAACTGACTCCGACTCGTCGACGTATGCACCTTTCGTCCTGACGTTGAAGAGGTCCGGAACAAACTACTTCGGAGTTCCGAAACCTTTGGGGTCTTATTCGTCGAGGTTAGAGATGATGCTTGGGTCCCAGTCGTTGCTGACGGGGTCGCTGAAGATCGAGGAGTTTCGCCGCTGGGCGCAACATTCAATGCAGGAATATTAAGTGGTTTCACCAGTCCTCTTGCTGGAGAAGTCACAGTTGCGGGAGTAGCTTCAGAAACATCTCTTCTTGGACTACGAGAAATTGGTGATGTGGAAGAAGGGGCTGGTGATGTACTTGAGGACAGTGCTGTGGCAGAGGCACTCTCGCTTCGTGTGTGAGTCTGAGTAGCAGCATCCAGTACAGTAATAACTTCCTCCTCAATGCGAGTCCTTGCCTCTGCCTCCAGTCGTGCGTCAAGCGCGGTTTGGGCTGCAGCCACAGCTTCATCAAGTTGCATTAGGCGAGAAAGGATAAGCTCGCGCTGTGCTGTCAACGCGTTTGCTTGACGGACCTGGGATGCGCGAATTGACTCAAGGCGGCTCTCTTCTTTTATCAAATCATTCAGGTGATTCTGAATGGAGGTTCGGAGTGCCAGCTGTACTGCCTTCTCTTCCGCGTTTGCGCTCAGCTCTTGGTCGCGTAGTGTGCGCTGAAACGCTGTCAATTTTGAGTGTTGCTGCTGGACTGAGGTCATGGTTTCTGCGACGATATCATCTGCTTCGCGTGTGGCATTGAAAAGCTCGTTTGCAAGCACGATTAAAGTCTGCTTAACCATACTAGCTTCACGCTGGATTCTTTGATGAATGCCATCGAGCTCAATCTGAAGTTGTCGGGCATCCGCAAAGAGCTTATTCCTCAGTTGCTCGACTTTGGCCTTTGACAATCTAAGCTCGTTCTCCTGCTCTACGACTGCATCCAGCTTCGCTTGCCATACAGCGTTGCGAAGGGACTCGTCAGCAAGGTCTGGGTCATCGGCTTTCGCGGCAGAGTCCTGGAGATGTTTGGCATTCTCGGTAGTGACAGGTACCGTCACTGTGATGGGACGCTCCTTATTCAGGTTAGCAATCTGTTCACGAAGTGAATCGACCTCGCTTGTGAGCTCTTGCACCTTGGTTGTCAACATAGCGTTGGTCTCGTACATTTTGGCACGGTCGGCCTCATAATCGTCCTGCCACTTCGCCCATGTGTGTGCCTTCTCATTCCACTTGGCAAGCTTCCCTTGCAACTCTTCAATTTTTTGTGCCTTTGCCGCCACCATCGCGTCCAAATCGGAGAGCTTTGTGGTATTCTCAGAATTAATGCGCTCAAGTTCATCCAATCTCACGCGCAATCGAGCATCCTGGGTTTTGTAAAGGTCCAAGAGTGATCTCAAGGAGGAGAGCTCCTGTTGGCGAAGGGCTTCCAAGTCAGCCAACGACAGTCCTGAAACTGCCTCAATCACAACCGAATTGGTGGCTGGTGCAGTTGATGTGCTGCTGTTGACAGATGTCGACGATCCGGCTCCTCGAAGCGATAGGATTTCATTCACACTTGTTGTGACCATGGAGATCTTGGCTGCAAGCTCGGACGTAATTTGCTCAAGGGCTTGCTTGCGGGCATTCTCCTGCTGATCAAATTCGCTAATGGCCCGTGCACGATCTTCTCTGACGGACCAAACCGTTCGACCGGCCTCAAGCTGAAGGTTTTTGGCAGCAACTTGAGTTCGAGTATAGTCGTGGAACAGGTTGTTGACGTCGTCCAAGTAGGATGCAATGTCACTTTCGAGCGTCTCGCTAACGGAGTCTAAAGAGTTCATCGATGTGCTGAGTACATTCACGCCGGTTTGTGAGGCGCTAACAGCTTCGTCAAACACCGCTTGTGCCCTGGCAAGCGCTGCAGAAAACGCACGTTCGCTCTCATGCAGTTGAGCAAACGTGGCAGTCGATACAGTTGGTGTGGGTGGAACTCGGAAGTCTCCAGCGGCGTCTGCACTTCCTGATGAGGGTCGAGGCGTTCTAAAACTGGATGCAGCAGTGGGAGAGCTAAGCGAAACACTGCCTCCTTTGCGAGGTGAAGTCAGTGTCACAAGCTCCTCGCGCTTTCGCCAGCGAGTCTCAACCTCAGCACGCAAGTTTTCCCACTTGGTACGTTCGCGAGCTGCTGCCTGCAGTGAGTCCGATAGGGTCCTTGTCAGGTCTTTTAGTACTTCAACGGTTTCACGAACTGAGGACAGCTTTGTGCTTTCGCGGATCGCTGCCTGAGCGTCAACTACAGTCTTCAGTAGCCCTTCTACGCGGACACCAAGCAATGAGGCGAACTTGCGGCATAAAGACTCGCCTTCGTTAACAACTGTTGTCGCGTTCTTTGCAAGTTCCGTGACTTTGCTTGCTAGACGATCCGTTTGCTGAGCGCAAAGGCTCTCACGTGCTTCGAGACGGGCAACTGCTTCATCTGCAATACGCTGCAGTGCTGTGGTGCGTCGCCGAGCTTCATCCAGTGCTAAGGCGAGTGCGGCCTTGGTCTGCTGTGCTGCGACCAGCTCCTGTGCAAGAGCTCTTCTCTCATCAGTCAAGCCCGATGAGGCCAAGGCCAGCACACGCGTTCGACTGAGACCCGTTGCATGATTAGAATTCTGGCTCGAGCCTGTCGCAGTGCCACTGCCGCGGGGTGTTGCTGGGGCCTTCGTGGGTTTCTGCTTGATTGGTGAGGTGATGACAGTCGTAGTGGAACCACCACTGAGGATATCTGCAACTGCGCTCATGGATACAGGAACGGAAGCAGCAAATGCTGGATCAGCGGTGACTGTAACTGCGTCGATTGCCTTCAGCTGGTGCTTCACCAGGGACTCGAGTTGGGCCTCCCGAGCCGCCGATCGTTCCAGCAGCTTCTTAAGCCGGATATTCTCTGCAGCAAGTCTTTCGGCACGCTCTTGAGCATCCACCAGGGCCTGCACGTCAGGCAGGTTCCTGTAGTATTCCAATTCCTGTCTGAGAGCGGCATCCAGGTGCACCTGTGGCGAAGTGGACACTTCCTGAAGCACTCCAACACGGTCCTTCGGCATTCGGACCCATCCAACACGGATCCTCTTCGTTGCTCGAGCGGTCTTGTCCGTCTCAACATGACGACTCAACACTCTAGAGGGTACACCTTGGACGACCTCAGAACCTGACCGGCGGTGCTGGTGATCATGTGACGAATGATCGTGAGAATGATGAGACTCACTCTCGCCCTCAGGTTGAGGCTGTGGACTCGTGGACGACTCACTAGTATCACCAGTCGTAGGGCTGGCGCCTTCGGCGGCCAAAAGTTCAGGTTCCTTGGCAACGTCCTTGGAGGGCACACATTTGGCGTGATATGGACTCTTGCCTGCAAAGTGGTCACTGCCGCCTCCTGAGCACCTTCCGGAGTA
>Ga0182741_1005826_pt1 | contig 11147 bp, 8 predicted proteins | sample eDN5th37CBELigOP_FD_128874 | JGI IMG/M metagenome (GOLD analysis project Ga0182741, IMG submission 128874) | Enriched Organic Plus compost microbial communities from Emeryville, California, USA - eDNA 5th pass 37_C BE-Lig OP (version 2) (version 2) ...
CACCGCGGCGACCAGGCCGTTGTCGAGGCGCGTGCCGAGCTGCCCGTTGATGCGCGCCTGCGCCGCCGTGAGCACGCCCACGAGGACCGCTCCGCCGAGCGCCGCCCAGGCGGGAAGGCGCGGCGGGGTCATCGTTCCATCTTGCCGGTCGCCGGGGCGTGCTCCGACCGCGTGGGCCTGTCGGATGCCGGGGCTACCCTTGACCGGTGGTCCGCAGCTCCCGCAAGCAGTCGCTCCTCACGTGGCTTCCGGCGACGATCCTGCTCGTCGCGATCGCCGGCGTCGTGTTCGCCACGGTCGCGGTGCAGAACTCGTGGTGGGCCGAGGAGGCCCCCGTGGCATCCGCCGATCAGAAGGCGTCCGACGGCTCGACGATGCTCACCGACGCGGGCTTCGACTACGCCAACGTCGAGGGCATCGTGCGCGTCCGCATCGGCGAGGGCGGCCTCTCGGCTCGCGAGCTCGGGCTGCCCGAGGACGGCGAGAAGACGGCGGAGTTCCGCCGTCCCGTGCGCGCGGTCATCGCCGGCCGCGACGACGTGTACGTCGTCGACGACATCGCGACCCTCACGGCGCGCTCCGAGGACGGGCGCCTCGCATCCGTGACGCTGAGGTTCGACGTGGTCTCGACGTGGTCCGACGGGCTGAACACGCTGCGCCGCCACGCCGAGGCGTTCGGGTGGAACCAGACGCGGATCGACGAGCTCGACGAGGAGCTCGCAGACTTCAACCGCGAGGGCGGGGGCGACACCTTCACGGCGACGGTCACGTCCGACGACAGCGGAGCCACGGTGACGGGGGTGCTCGTCTTCAACCGTGCGAGCGGCGCGACGCCGGTCTTCGTGGAGTTCACGCCGGCGCCCTGACCCCCGGAAATCCCCCGGATGACTCGGGGGGAGCCACCTTGGACACCGCGGCGCCGCTCGCGCGAGCGTGGAGGTCATGATGACCATGACAACGACCACGACGAAGACCACCCGCTCGCGCACACCCGTTCTGGGCGCCTTCCTCGCTGTGCTCGCCGCCGGCGTGCTCACCCAGGCCGCGCTCGCGGGGCTCTTCCTCTCGCTGAACCCGTCCGTCCAGTTCGTGCACTTGCTCGTCGGCTCGGCGCTGCCATGGATCGCGATCATCCCCACGGTCATCGCGTGGGTGCGCGTGGGTCAGCGCGCGATCCCCGCGTCGTTCGGCGTGTTCGTGACGCTCCTGGCCGTCGGGCTCTGGGTGCAGGACGCCCTCGGACACATGGGGTTCCCGGCGACGACAGCCGTGCACGTGCCGCTCGGTGTCGTACTGTTCGGCGCGTCCGCAACGCTCGCGATCGCGGCGTTCCGCGGCGGCCGCCCCGGTCGAGCGAGCGGTGAACTGAGCCGACTACGGGACTCGAACCCGTAACCGCCCGATTACAAGTCGGGTGCGCTACCAATTGCGCCAAGTCGGCAGATGCCTCAGTCTATCCGCGGCATCCGTCGCCCATATCCGCCGGGCCGGCGCTCACGTCACTGCGTGGGCGTCGGCGTCGGCGTCGACTTGTAGTACATGTCGCTCGAGATCGTCAGCACGAACTGGGCGAATTCCTTCGGGTCGTCGAGTGCGCCGACGTACGGCGTGCCGTTGACGAGCACCATGGGAGCCGCGGTCAGCGCGACGCCCTTCGTGTCGGGCAGGCCCTTGAGCGCCCGCTCGGTGGCGGACTTCACCCACGTCGCGTACTTCTGGCTCTCGATGCACGAGCGCACGGCCTTGGGCGAGTTCGCGCCCGAGCCCACGGCCAGGTCAGCGAGCTCGGCATCGGTGTAGCCGTCGGAGTCGACGTCGGGCTGCTTCCTGAGGAGCTCGTTGTTGAACGCGAAGAACGCGTCGGGCGAGTGCGTCGCAACGCACGCGGCGGCGCTCGCGGCGCGCAGCGAGTACTTCGTGCCGTTGGACTTCGCCGTCAGCATCGCGACCGGGTAGTACGAGAGCGTCGCGGCGTCCTGGCTGACCCACTTCGAGAGCTGCTCCACGTTCGCGATCTGGAAGTCTTTCGCTCCGGTCGAGAGGTAGTCGACGTACACGCGGATGTCGACGCGGGGGCGCGTCGTCTCTTCGGGGTCGGGCGTCGGAGTCGGAGTCGGCACGGGGGTCGCGGTCTCGAGGGTCGCGGCGCCGTCCTCGAGCGTCTTGGGAGCCTGCTCGGTTCCGAACGCACCGGTGACACTCGACACGACGAAGCCGTCGTCCTTGACGTTCGCGGGGCGCGACAGGGGCTGGGCCGCTGACGATGTCACGACCCACGTGACGAGCACGGCGGCCGCGGCGATGAACGCGATGAGGAGCGTCACAAGGGAGATGCGACGGATGGCGCGCGCACGCAGCTGCTGCGCCTGCACCTGCTGCGCCTTCTCGCGGACCGCGTGCCGGCGGTCGCGCTGGGCGGGCACATGGGGTGATTCGTCGCTCGACATGGAACCTCTTGGACGGCTTGGAGCCTGGAGCAGGCATGGCCGCACGGGTGTCACGGCCGAAGAAGATGCTAGCCAGGCAGCCTGGGAAATGCCCAGAGACTGTCTCGACGCGAGCCGTGCCATACTGAGGGGGCGTCCGACGGAGGGCGCGCGGGAGCCCCCGCATTCCATTCACTACGGATCGTCCGGCACGTACCTGCCGGTGAAGGAGAAGAGAACATGGCATCCGTCACGTTCGACAACGCAACCCGCCTGTACCCCGGGGGCACGCGCCCCGCCGTGGACAAGCTCAACCTCGAGATCGGCGACGGCGAGTTCCTCGTCCTCGTCGGCCCCTCCGGCTGCGGCAAGTCCACGTCGCTGCGCATGCTGGCCGGCCTCGAAGAGGTCAACTCCGGCCGCATCCTCATCGGCGACCGCGACGTCACCGACGTCCCGCCGAAGGACCGCGACATCGCGATGGTCTTCCAGAACTACGCGCTGTATCCGCACATGACCGTCGCCGAGAACATGGGCTTCGCGCTCAAGATCGCGGGCGTCGGCAAGGAGGAGCGCGCCGCGCGCGTGCTCGAGGCGGCGAAGCTGCTCGACCTCGAGCAGTACCTCACCCGCAAGCCGAAGGCTCTGTCGGGTGGTCAGCGCCAGCGCGTCGCCATGGGCCGCGCGATCGTGCGTCAGCCGCAGGTGTTCCTCATGGACGAGCCGCTGTCGAACCTCGACGCGAAGCTGCGCGTGCAGACGCGCACGCAGATCGCGTCGCTGCAGCGCCGCCTCGGCGTCACGACCGTCTACGTCACGCACGACCAGACCGAGGCCCTCACCATGGGCGACCGCATCGCGGTGCTCAAGGACGGCATCCTCCAGCAGGTCGGCACGCCGCGCGAGCTGTACGAGAAGCCCAGCAACGTCTTCGTCGCTGGCTTCATCGGCTCGCCCGCGATGAATCTGTTCCCGGCCGACCTGGCCGAAGGCGGCGTCCGCTTCGGCAACGCCGTCGTCGGCATCGACGCCGACACCATCGGCAAGACCCACGGCTCCGAGGTCACGATCGGCGTGCGACCCGAAGACATCGTGGTGAACCCGTCCGACGGCCAGGGCCTCACGGTCGACGTCGACCTCGTCGAGGAACTCGGCGCCGACGGCTACCTCTACGGCCACACCGAGATCAACGGCAAGCGCACCGACCTCGTCGCGCGCGTCGACGGCCGCCGTCACCCGAACGCGGGCGACCAGGTCGTCCTCGCTCCGGTTCCCGGCCACGTGCACGTGTTCGACGTCGAGACCGGCGAGCGCCTCACCGACAAGGCGATCGCCTCGGCGTAACCATCGAAGCGGCGACGGCGCGGGCGGATCACTCCCCCGCGCCGTCCCGTTTCCAGCGGGGGTGCAGTAATGGCTGATGCGCTCAGTATCACGGCGACCAGCGTCGACCCGGGCCTTCTGACGCTGCCATGGTCGACGCCGCTCGGCGAGTGGCCGTCGAACGCGATCGTCTTCCTCCCGAAGGGCATCTCACGGCACCTCGTGCGATTCTCGAGTCTGTCGGGCCGCGTGGTCGCGATCAAGGAGACGACCGAGGAGATGGCCCGGCGCGAGTACGACATGCTCGGCAACCTCGCCCGCCTCGACGCACCCTGCGTCGAGCGCGTCGCGGTGATCGCGGGACGAACGGATGCCTCGGGCCGCCCGCTGCCCGCGGCACTCGTGACCGCCCACCTGAAGTTCTCCCTCCCCTATCGCGCGCTGTTCACACAGGTGCTTCGCCCGCATACGGCGACGCGCCTCGTGGACGCCCTCGCGGTGCTGCTCGTGCGCCTGCACAACGTCGGCTTCTTCTGGGGCGACGTCTCTCTGTCGAACACGCTCTTCCGCCGCGATGCGGGCGCGTTCGCGGCGTACCTCGTCGACGCGGAGACCGGCGAGCTGCACGAGACCGGCCTCACGCGCGGGCAGCGCGAGCACGACCTCGACGTCGCCCGCACGAACATCGCGGGCGAGATCATGGACCTCGAAGCGGGCGGCCGGCTGGAAGGCGGCGTGGACGCTCTCGCGATCGCGGACGGCATCGTGTCGTCGTACCGCTCGCTGTGGGGCGCTCTCACCGACAAGGAGACGTTCGCGACGAGCGAGTCGTGGCGCATCACCGAGCGCGTGCAGCGCCTCAACGACCTCGGCTTCGACATCGGCGAGATGTCGATCGAGGCCGCCGCCGATGGCACGCGCGTCTCCATCCAGCCGAAGGTCGTCGACGCGGGGCATCACCAGCGACGCCTCCTGCGCCTCACCGGTCTCGACGTCGAAGAGAACCAGGCCCGTCGTCTCCTCAACGACCTCGACGAATACCGCGCGCGCCGCAAGGGCGACGACGACGAGGAGATGGTCGCGCACGAATGGCTCACGCGCGTGTTCGAGCCTGTCGTGCGGGCGATCCCATGGGACCTGCGCTCGAAGCTCGAGCCGGCCGAGGTGTTCCACCAGGTGCTCGAGCACCGCTGGTACATGTCGCAGGCGCAGTCGAGATCGGTCCCGCTCGCCGAAGTGCTCACGAGCTACATTGACGACGTGCTGCGCCACCGCCGCGACGAGGCGATGCTCGTCGGACCGCTGACCGGCACCATGACGCTGCCGATCCCCACAGCGAGCGACTCGAGCGGCTCGAGTCGCTCGCCGGGATCGCCGGACGGCGACGAAGTCGCAGACGACGACGACGCGACGGTCGACTGGCGCGACCTCGTGTGAGCTACGTCAGCTGGTGGTAGCGGTGGTTCGTGCCGTGCGCCCAGCTGCGGTTGCCGGGCAGCTTGCCGCTGTCGTAGACGATGTCGCCGCCGACGACCGTGAGGTCCGAGCGCACGCGCGGGATCTGCTCGTCGGGAATCGTGTAGAAGTCCCGGTCGAGCACCAGCAGGTCGCCGTGGTTTCCGACCTTGATGCCGCCCAGGTCGTCCTCACGGATGAACCACGTGTTGTCCTTCGTCGCGAGCCGGATCATCTCATCACGCGTGACCTGCTCGCCCGGCGTCCATGTGAAGCTGCCGGCGAGGTTGCGGCCCGTGACCATCGTGTAGAAGTTGAGCCACGGGTTGATCGCGGTGATGTCGCCGCCGTCGGAGTGGTATCCGACCGGGATCCCGCTGTCGAGGAGCATCCGGTGGCGCGGTCCGAGGTTCGTCCCGGTGCGGGTCGGACCCCAGCCGACCTTGACTCCCACACCCATCGCCTTGAGACGTTCGACGTGTCCGGGAGTGATGTTCGGCACGTGCGACACGACCCAGCGCAGTCCGTCGATCGGGACCTCGGCGTGCACGGCCTCCCAGCCGGAGACGATCTGCTCGATATCGGTCGCCGAAAGCGAGTGGTTCTCGTTGCGCCATCCCGCCTGAGCGACCGCCTTCGCGCCGGCGAGCCACACCGGACCGCCGATCGGGACGGAGCCGCCGCCGAAGCCGCGGACCGTGAACTCGCCGATTCCGCCTGAGCGCAGCATGTCGTTGCCGAAGAACGGGAAGGCGTTCTTGAGTCGCTCGGTCAGGCGGGGCAGGTCGAGCGTCGAGTCCTCTTCGAGGTAGTCGAACCGCATGCGCACCGGCAGCGCCTTCTTCGCATCGAGCGCGAGGAACCCGCGGTGAAGGGTGTATGCGTTCTCGTTCCAGATCGCCGTGCCCGGGGTGTCGACGTGGAACGCCCCCTCGTCGAGGTGCGTCGTGATGCCGAGTGTCGCGTAGTAGTCGAGCGCCGCGAGCGCATTGCGCTCGCGCTCGGCATCCGTCATCTCCTCGCGCAGCCGCTGCAGCGCGAGCCCGACTCCGTTGCCGGTCGGGTAGCCGTTGGCGTTGAGGGTGATCGTGATGCCCTTGGCCGCGAAGTACGCGACCGCGGCGTGGTTGACCGCGTTGCCTCCCTGTTCGGCCATGATCATCACGGGCCGCGGCACCGCGTCCAGCGCGTCGGCGTTGGGCAGGGTGTTGCTCGGGAACTGCATCGCGACGATGGGGCCGAGCGATGTGACGAGCTCGCCCGGAGGCACGGTCTCGGCTTTCGCGACGAGGCGTGCGACGGCGTCCTCGTGCGTGAAGACGTCCTCGAGGCCGACCCAATGGCCCGGCCGGTTGCTCACGAGCGCGATGTGGTTGTGCGAGTCGATGATGCCGGGGATGACGGTGCGACCGCCCAGATCGATCTTGTTCTTGGCGTTGCCGATGCGGATGGCGTCCTTGCCGACCGCGATGAAGCGACCGTCGCGGATGCGCACGGCGTCGACGACCGAGTTCGCGTCGTCGTACGTGTGGATCTTGCCGTTCACGAACAGCAGATCGCCGTCACCGCCGCTCGCGGCGTTCGTGTAGGCGGGCGATGACGCGGCCGAGGCGGATGACGCGGCGGCGGTGCCGCTGAGGACGGCGGCCGCTGCGGCGGCGCTTCCTCCGACGAAAAGGCCGCGACGGGAGATCCCTTCGGCGGGCTGCTGGGCGTCCTGCGGGTGCGGCTTCTTTCCCATGGGTGCTCCTTGGTCGGACGACGGTGTCCGTCTGGGTGTTCTGCGCTGTCCAGTGCAACTGGACAGCGGCTTTCACGCCCGGACAATAGCAGTTCGAGCTCGCCACGACAATGAGAACCGATGCATGCTCGACAACCGCGTATTTACGGTATTCCGGGCGCCCATCCGTTGAGCGACGAAACATTTCGCCCACGCTCGACCGGTTTGCTGCTATGGTGCGTGCCTGAACACTCGTCCAGTCCAACTGGACGATGCTCGCGCAGTTGTCAGCGTCGACAGTCAGCAGGAGCGGTCATGGTCAACAAGAAGTCGGAGCCGGTCGCGAACGAGCCCGAACAGCCGCCCGAGGGCATCTCCCGCCGCGGGCTCTTCATCGGCGGAACCGCCGCCGCGGCCGCCACCGTCCTAAGCGGGAGCTCTGTGGCATCCGCCGCTGCGACCCCGCTCGCGTACACCGCGCCACGTGCGTGGCACGACGACGACGGCGACGAGCTGCTGTTCGTCAACGGCAAGATCCACACGATGGACGACCGCAGCGCGGTCGTGAACGCTGTGCGCGTCGCGAACGGGCGGATCACCGCCGTGGGTCAGGACGCGATCCGCCAGGGCAACTCGAAGAACAGGATCGATCTGCGCGGGCGCACCGTCGTCCCCGGTCTCATCGAGAGCCACTCGCACTTCATCAGCCTCGCGAACCGCCCCGGCTACCACGTCGCCGACTGGGAGCTCGCGAGCAGCATCGAGGAGCTCCTCGTGATCCTCGCCGCACGGCGTCGAGACGTACCGGAAGGCGAGTTCATCACGGCGATGGGCTCGGGCACGCCGCGCATGTTCGCGGAGCTCCGCCTCCCCACCCTTCAAGAGCTCGACTCGGCGATCCCCGACCGTCCCGTCTTCCTGTACCAGGGCGGCGGTGGTCCCGCGCGCGTCAACACGCTCGGCAAGGAGTTCTTCGAGTCGATCACCGAGCTGCCGGTCACGGTCGGCGACGACGGCTCGATCGCGGGCGGCAACCCCAACATGGCCAACCGCGCGCTGTACCACCTGCGCCTGCGCCAGACCTTCGCCGACAAGCGCCGCAGCGCGCTGGACTCGATGGCGTTCACCGCGAAGGTCGGCGTCACCGCCATCCTCGACCAAGTGCTGCCGGCGACGGCGAACGCGACGCTCGATCCGTCGGTGCTGCCGCCGCAGCCGACGGATGCGCTCTTCCGACTCGACCATTTCCGCATGTACGACGCGTGGCTGTCCCTCCACCGCCAGGGCCGCGCGTTCGTGCGCCTGCAGATGAACTTCCTCCACAACCAGGGATTCATCGCCGCGTTGGGTGGCCTCGACCAGCAGCTCCCCGAGCTCCGGGAGCGCCTGAAGAACCAGTTCCCCTTCTTCGGCGACGACATGCTGCGCACGGGCGGCATCGGCGAATGGGCCGCTCCCTTCGCCGCCCCCTCGAACGCGAACGGCTACGCCGTGTGGCTCGAGTCGCAGCGGCTCGTCGCGCAAGCGCGGTGGCGCAACGAGAACGCGCAGGGCGGCAGCCCCACGAACACCGACAGCATCGAGCAGGTCGTCGCGACGTACGAGCAGATGGACCAGGAGTTCGGCATCAAGGACCTGCGGTGGGGTCTGCAGCACGGCGACTTCGCGACGCCCGACCAGCTCGCACGGCTCAAGGCGCTCAACGTCGGCCTCTCGACATCGGGCTTCCGGTGGCTCGGCGGGGTGCCACGGGCGGACGGCCTGCCCGTCGGACCGCTGTTCCGGCAGATCCACGACAGCGGCATCCACATGGGCCTCCACGAGGACGGCGTGCACATCGCGCCGCACAACCCGTGGTTCGCGCTGCACTATGCGACGACGGGCCTGAACGTGCTGGGTCAGCAGATGAACCCCGGTCAGCAGCTCACACGCCATGAGGCCCTGTACGCGTATACGCGCGGAAACGCGTGGTACCTCAACCGCGAGGACGACCTCGGCTCGATCGAGCCCGGCAAGCGCGCCGATCTCCTCGTGCTCGACAAGGACTACTTCACCGTCTCCGACGCCGAGATGCGCCGCATCCTGCCCGTCATGACGGTGGTCGACGGTGCGATCGTCCATGACACCGGTGCGGTGCGCGGACGCCGCGACTGGTCGCACGATCGCGACCACGTGTTCGACGAGAGCTGGTGGCAGCAGTAGCGCCGCAGGTATGAGCCGCCGAGAGGCCGGGTGAGACGAAGCGGGTCCCCCGGCCTTTCGTGCGCCCGGCGTCGGGCGCGCGCTCAGAGCAGAATGGTCAGCGGGTTCTCGATGCGCCGCACGAACGCCGCGAGCCACTCCGCCGCGAGTGCTCCGTCCAGCACACGGTGGTCGGCGGAGAGCGTGACGGTCATGACGGATGCCGCCACCAGCGTGCCGTCGTCCGCGACGACGGGCCGCCGTTGTGCAGCACCCACCGCGAGGATGCCCGAGTGCGGCGGGTTGATGATCGCCGTGAACTCGCGCGTGCCGTACATGCCGAGATTCGACACGGCGAATGACCCGCCCTCGAGCTCCTGCTGCTTGAGCCTCCCCTCGCGTGCGCGCTCGGCGAGGTCGCGCGTCGCGCGGCTGAGGTCGCCGAGCGAGAGCCGCTCGACACCGCGCACGACCGGAGTGAGCAGTCCACCGGGAACGGCGACCGCGATGCCGATGTCGACGCTCGAGAACCGACGGATCGCCGCATCCGTCCAGATCGCGTTCGCGTCGGGCACGTCCCGCATCGCGCCCGCGACCGCCTTGAGGATGAGGTCGTTGACCGAGACGTTCACGTCGGTCTGCTCGTTGATGCGCCGGCGCAGGTCGAGCAGCTCGTCGACCCGGCAGTCTGCGACGACCTGGAACTGCGGGATCGTCGTGACGCTCTCGGTGAGGCGCCGCGCGATCGCCCGCCGCATGCCCGTGTGCGGGACGTCGGTGTACTCCTCCGCCGGCACACGTGCGGGGGCGGATGCCGCGGGCTCGGCGGGCCCCGCCGCCTGGGCGGGTTGAGCCTCGACGTCGGCGAGGTGCGCCTCGAGGTCGCGGCGCACGATGCGCCCGTTCGGTCCGGAGCCTTTCAACGCGGTGAGGTCGACCCCGTGCTGCCTCGCGAGGCGACGGACGAGCGGACTCGCGAAGAGTCGCTTCGACTCACCGGAAGCCGCGCGCGGCGCCTCGGGCTCTGCAGCAGCGGGCGCGTCCTCCGACGGCTCCGGCTCGGCCTCCTCCGGCTCGGCGAGCACGGCATCGCCTCCGGCGGGCGCGACGCCCGCCTGCGCGAGCGCCGCATCGAGCTCCTCACCCGGCGCCGCGACGACGGCGATGGGCGCCCCTACGGCTGCGGCATCGCCGGCCGCGACGACGGCGCCCGCGAAGACGCCCTCGACCTCGGACTCGTACTCGACGACGGCCTTCTCGGTCTCGATCTCGGCGAGGGGCTGCCCGACCGACACGGAGTCGCCGGTCGAGACGAGCCACGTCTGGATGGCCGCCTCGGATCCGCCGGCGGCGAGCTGCGGCATCCGGATCACCGTGGCCATCATCGGCCTCCCCACGCCGTACGCACGCGTTCGAGGCCTTCGACGACCTCCTCGGTCTTCGCGATCGCGGCCCGCTCGAGCACCTTCGAGATGCTGGGGCTCGCCTCGCCGCCCGTCACGCGCTCGATCGGCTGGTCGAGCCAGTCGAAGTACCGCCGCTGCAGCTCGTCGGCGAGCCAGCCGCCGTAGCCCGGCCCGCGCGCGCCCTGCTCGACGATGAGTACGTTGTTGGTCTTCTTGATGCTCTCTCCGATCGTGTCCCAGTCGAGCGATGCCCGATCGAGCCAGCGGAGGTCGATGAGCTCGGCGTCGATGCCGGTCTGCTCGATCGCCTCCGCGGCGTGGTGGACCATCGACAGGTACGTGAGCACGGTCACCTCCGAGCCCTCGCGCCGCACAGCGACGGTGCCCGGCGGAATGATGTAGTCGAGATCGCCGTCGGGCACGCGGTCGGCGCGGCCGTAGAGGTCGACGTGCTCGATCACCAGCACGGGGTCTTCGAGCGCGAGCGCGGCGTTCATGAGTCCCACGTAGTCGGCCGCGGTCGACGCCGCCGCGATGCGCCAGCCGGCGGATGTCGCGAAGATGCCGGCGGGGTCCATGAGGTGCTGCGAGCCGTAGCCCGATCCCATCGCGACCTTCGTGCGGAGCACGAGCGGC
>Ga0182741_1005828_pt1 | contig 11147 bp, 11 predicted proteins | sample eDN5th37CBELigOP_FD_128874 | JGI IMG/M metagenome (GOLD analysis project Ga0182741, IMG submission 128874) | Enriched Organic Plus compost microbial communities from Emeryville, California, USA - eDNA 5th pass 37_C BE-Lig OP (version 2) (version 2) ...
AAATGGTATCACAAGGGCCTTTGGAGCCTTTATTCCAGGTTCGAATCCTGGTCCGCCAGCCGATTCGCGGTCGATGCCACCCGCTGCATCGTCCAGTTATGGAAGCGATGACCCCCACTGTGAAAGAACACAACAGTCCCGTTCGCGAGACGCCGCGTGTCGCGGTTGCCGTGCTGGCGGCCGGCCACGGCACGCGCATGAAATCGCGTTCGCCGAAGCACATCCATCCGGTTGGAGGCGTGCCGCTGGTCCAGCGCATCATCCGCGCCGGCATGGCCATCGACCCCGAGTGGCTCCTGACGGTGGTCAGCCCGGGCATGGTCGAGATGCCGAAGATCCTGGGCATGGAAGGCGAGTTCCAGACCGTCGTCCAGGATCCGCCGAAGGGAACCGCCGACGCCGTCCGAACCGCGCTCGATGCTGTGCCGGAGGCCGAGTACCTCGTTTCCCTGCTCGGCGACAATCCGCTGTTGACCGGCGATATGGTCCGCGACCTGTTGGACCGGGCGCTCGCGACCCGGGCGCGGCTGACGCTGCTGACCTGCCATCTCGATGACGCACAGTCCTATGGCCGGATCAACCGCAACGATGTCGGACAGGTGACGAGCATCGTCGAGGCGAAGAACGATCACGCTGACAAGCGTATTGGCCGCACCGAAATCAACAGCGGCATCATGGTCCTCGAGGCTGCCTGGGCACGTGAGGCCATCGGCCGGTTGCCCCTGGACCAGGCAACGGGCGAATACCTCCTGACCGACCTCGTGGCCATGGCGGCCGCCGAGCACACGCCCGGCGAATCCTGGCCGATCACCACGGTCGAGGCGCCGCAGACAGTCTCGATCGGGATCAACAACCGGGTCCAGCAGTCGGAGGCGGATGCGATCGTCCGCGATGAGGTCCGTCGGCGCCTGATGACCGAGGGCGTCACGATGATCGGTCCAGAGACGATCTTTATCGACGAGCAGGTGCAGGTTGGTCCGGATACGGTGCTGCTGCCCGGTACGATCCTGCTCGGGGAGACGGTAATCGGTTCCGGGTGCCGAATCGGTCCGAACGCCGTCCTCGACAATGCGAAAATCGGGAACAATGTGACGATCCGGTCGTCGACCATCGAGTTCTCGACCATGGAAGACAACTCCGATGCCGGCCCGTACGCGCATATCCGCGGCGGTTCGGTCGTGGGTGAGAACGCGCATATCGGCAACTTTGCGGAGCTGAAGAACACACGCATGGGCGCTAACGCCAAGAGCGGACATTTTTCGTATCTTGGGGATGCGACGATCGGCGAGCGCGTGAACATCGGTGCCGGATCGATCACTGCCAACTATGATGGGAAACAGAAGAACGCGACGGTGGTCGAGCAGGACGCGTTCATCGGCTCGGATACGGTGCTTGTGGCGCCCGTGACCGTCGCGGAAGGCGCCAAGACCGGAGCCGGGAGCGTGGTGACCAAGGACGTTGCCGCTGGATCCGTCGTCGTTGGCATACCGGCCCGGCCGATTGCGTCGCGCAAGCCCGCCGGGGACACATAGGGAAGGGGACAGGAGCGATGGACGGACGGCTGCAGATCTTTACCGGCAACGCGAACCCCGCGTTGGCGCGGGCCATCTGCGAATCGCTCGAGGTCGACCTCGGACGGGCGATCGTTACCCAGTGGCGTAACGACGAGACGCGCGTGAAGCTCGAAGAGAACGTCCGCGGCTCGGACGTCTTTGTCGTTCAGCCGACCTGCAACCCGGTGAACCATCACCTGATGGAACTCCTCCTGATGATCGACGCGCTGCACCGGGCTTCGGCGTCACGCATCACCGCGGTCATTCCGTACTACGGCTACGCGCGGCAGGAAAAGAAGTCTTCCGGCCGTGAGCCGATCTCGGCGAAGCTGGTCTCCAACCTGCTTACCGTGGCCGGCGCGACTCGCGTCATGGCGGTTGACCTGCACTCGCCGGCGATCGAGGGGTTTTTCGATATCCCCGTGGACCATTTGCGGGCCGCACCGCTGCTCGCCCAGGCGTTCCGCCACCAGGTCGGTGGTGACATCGTTGTGGTCAGCCCGGACGCTGGCGGCGTGAGCCGCGCCCAGGACTTCCGGACGCGGGCGAAGGGCTCGCTGGCGATCATTTCCAAGCAGCATCCTTCGGCCGACACGACAGAAACGCTCGAGATGGTCGGCGATGTGGATGGCAAGACGGCAGTCATCGTCGATGACATGATCTCGACCGGTGGCACACTTGTCGAAGCGGCCAATATGCTGAAGGAGCGAGGGGCGAAGCGGATATTCGTCTGCGCGACCCACGGTGTGTTTGCTGCGGACGCGCTGGACCGGATCGACGACTCCGCGATCGAGGAAGTGATCGTGACCGACACCATCCCGCTTCCCGCGCACGGTCGCGGACGCGTGCGTGTCGTGAGTGTCGCGCCGCTTCTTGCTGAAGCGATCATGCGCACGCACAAGGGCCTGAGCGTCAGCGCGCTCTTTACCTGATTTTTGGCGGGACGTTCCCGCCATGACACCCCTGTACAGAGGAATCCCTTTTGGACGCCGACGATTGGCAACATTTGATATTCGCGCTTCTGGGCCTGGCGGTTCTGACAACTGCCAGCGTGATCCTGACGCATGTCGGTCAGGCCGCGAACCAGCGGTTGGTGCCTGAGGCTACGGGGCAGGAGTCGCGCATCGGGCGGACAACCGGCTCGGTGTTGAACACCCGTCGTCGTATTGCCGGCGCCTCGTTGTTCGTCCAGATGCTGGCGACGGTCATTGCCGGCGCGCAGATCACCGCGCTCGTTGACAACCTCACCGAGGGTGAGTTCGGCCCGCTTGCAGTCCTGATCACGGCGATCGTCTACATCGTCTTTGGCCTGGCGTTGCCGCGGGCGATTGCCGACAAGACGGTGTCAGATTCCCTACTGGATCGTGTCTTCGCCCTGGGTCGCGCGCTCGCGTCGATAGCCGCGCCGGTGCTGTGGCTCGTGGAAGAGCTGGGGCTGCTCTTCCGGAAGATCTTGCCGGGCGAGGATGCCGACTCCTCGATTGTCGGAAACGAAGATGAGTTCCGGCTGCTTGGCGCTTCGCACGATGACGGGCTCATCGGGGAGACCGAGCGCCAGATGATCGACGGCATCCTCAGGCTCGAGGAGATGACGGTCCGCGACATCATGGTGCCCCGGCTCGACATCATCGGCGTGGAGCGCCGCGTGAGCTCGCAGGAGCTCATCGACACCATCATCAAGGCGGGACACAGCCGTATCCCGGTGTATCGGGAATCGATCGACAATGTCCTCGGCGTCCTGTACGTCAAGGATTTGCTTCCCTTCGTCATCGGCAACACGATCCGGATCCCGCTGCTGGACCTGATCCGGCCGGCATTCGTCGTGCCCGAGTCGAAGCGGCTTCCCGATCTCTTCACCGAGCTGAAGCGCACGAAGACCCATCTAGCGATCGTGGCCGACGAGTACGGCGGCACGGCCGGTCTCATCACGATCGAAGACATCCTCGAGGAGATCGTTGGCGAGATCCAGGATGAGTACGACTCCGAACAGCCCCTCTTCGAGCAAGAAGAGCCAGGGGTGCTGATCGCTGACGGTCGATTGCCGATCGAAGATGTCGAAGAAGCCCTGGATGTGGAGTTCGAGGACGACGAGGACTTCGGTACGCTGGGCGGGTTCGTGCACAAGCATCTTGGTCGGCTCGCCGTGAAGGGAGACACCTTCGAGGCAGAGGGTGTGCGCGTCGAGATCCTCGAAATCGAGCGCCACCGAGTTCGCGCGATGCGGATCTCCCGACTGCCCGAGCCGGAGGAAGAGCCCGACGAGCGGCGCGACCGCCGCCGCTCGCGAGGCGGTCAGGAAACGACCGCGGACGAGGGTAACGGCGGACGATGATCGGCAGGTCGCTGATCCGGCTCGATGAGGTGGACTCTACCCAGCGGTTCGCCTTCGATCTCGCGGCACGAGGCGCATCCGAGGGAACGGTCGTCCGGGCGGGGTTCCAGTCGGGAGGGCGAGGCCGTTCCGGACGATCCTGGACGGTTCCCGCCGGCGAGGCGCTTCTCTTCTCCATCCTGCTTCGGCCACATGTTCCCCCGGCACGGCTGGCTCCGCTGTCGCTCATGGTGGGCGACGCGATCGCTTCGGTCATCGAAGAGACGATCGGCTTGCCTTCGGCCATCAAGTGGCCGAACGACGTCCTGATCGGCGGCCGAAAGGTTGCCGGCATCCTCATCCAGACCCGCCTCGATCACGATACAGGCGGGACGATCGCCGTTATCGGCATCGGTGTGAATATCTCCAGCCCCAGGGAAAGGCTCCCGGAGGGTGCGACCAGCCTCGAGGCCGAACTGGAGACCGCCGCAGACGCCGAGCGCATCTTTCACGCCGTTCTCCACGCGCTCGGCGAGCGGTATAACGATCTCTTACGCGGCGAAACATGGGCATCGCTATCCGGCGTGGAGCAGCGGTTGTGGCTCAGGGGCGAAACCGTGACGCTGGACGATGCCGGCCATCGAATCACCGGCATCATCCAGGGCATCGACGAAACGGGTGCGCTCCTCCTCACAACGCCTGGTGGCTCGCGCCGGGTGGTGTCCGGTGAGCTGACCCGAGGTCCCCGACGGGCATGACCGGCGGGTCCGAGCATGGTCACCCGACCGGTCCTATGCAATCCCCAAAAGCCCGGTATACTTTCCCCGAATGTCTATTCGGTCCGATAGTGTGGCTCAACGAAAGCGGAAGTGCGCGATGAACTTCGACCTGACGGAAGAGCAGATCCAGGTACGCGAGATGGTGCGCGAGTTCGCGGCCCGGGAGGCTGCGCCTCATATTCGCGAATGGGATACCCAGCAGAATTACAGCCGCGACATCATCGACAAGATGGGTGAAGCAGGTATCCTTGGCCTCCCGATCCCGGAGAAGTACGGCGGTCTTGGCCTGGACTACGTCAGCCTCGCGCTGGCCTGTAACGAATTCGAGTACGTGGATACATCTCTCCGCGTGGTCCTCAGCGTGCATATTGGCCTCAACAGCCTGACGCTGCTCCAGTGGGCGAACGAGGACCAGAAGCAGCGGTTCCTCGTGCCGCAGGCCACTGGCGAGAAGATCGCGACGTTCGGACTGACCGAGCCGGCCGCCGGCTCCGATGCGGGCGCGATCGAGACCACCGCGACGAAGGATGGGGATGATTACATCCTCAACGGCTCGAAGATGTGGATCTCGCTCGCCGATATCGCGGACAACTTCCTGGTCTTCGCGAGCCTGGACCGCGAGCAGAAGCACAAGAGCCTCGTCGCGTTCGTTGTCGAGCGCGGCATGGAAGGCTTCACGACCGGCACGATCAAGGGCAAGCTCGGCGTGCGTGCCGGTAACACCGGCGAGATGAGCTTCGACAACGTGCGCGTTCCCGCCGCCAACCGGATCGGCGAGGAAGGCGAGGGCTTCAAGATCGCGATGAGCGCGATCGACCAGGGGCGCTTCACGGTTGCCGCCGGCGCCGTAGGGCTTACCCGCGCCGCGCTGGATGCAAGCGTCCGCTACGCGAACGAGCGCCAGACCTTCGGCGTGCCGATCGGCAAGCACCAGCTCGTCCAGCAGATGATCGCGAACATGGTTGCCGGGCACGAGGCGTCCGAGCTGCTGGTTTACAAGGCCGCCGAGCTGAAGAACCGGGGTATCCGCAACACGAAGGAGACCTCGCTCGCCAAGTGGTACGCCACCGAGGCGGCGCTCAAGGCGGCGGACGATGCGGTCCAGATCTACGGCTCGTACGGGTTCTCGAACGACTACCCGGTCGAGCGCATGCTCCGCAATGCCCGTGGCTCGACAATCTACGAGGGCACGTCGCAGATCCACCAGATCCTGCAGGCGGAATACGCACTGGGTTATCGCGAGGACAAGCCGCTGAGCCATCCGCAGCCGCCCGCCGAGGGCTTCGAGTCCGAGGCCCAGGCCGCGGACTAGGTCCGGGAACACTGGCACCGGGAAAGGTCGATCACGAGACATCACGGGCCGCGCATGTGTGTGGCCCGTGATCCCATTAAGGCGTGTTCCGGCGCACCAAGGAAGACATCACATCATGGGCAAGTCAGTAATTCTCGGAGGCGCGCGAACGCCATTCGGCAAGCTGGGCGGAGGTCTGGCGTCCCTGACCGCCGTCGATCTTGGCGTTACGGCTGTGACCGAAGCGATCAACCGCGCCGGCGTCACGAAAGAGGACGTCACGCACGTGGTCATGGGGCAAGTGCTCCAGGCGGGGGCAGGCCAGAATCCTGCGCGCCAGGTTGGTATGCGGGTCGGGCTCGATCGCACCGCGACGGCGGAGACGATCAACCGCGTCTGCGGCTCCGGGCTGCGCGCCATTGCGCTGGCCGACATGCAGATCCGTCTCGGAGATGACCGTGTGATCGCCGCCGGGGGCATGGAGAGCATGTCGAGCGCCCCGTACGCGCTGCCGAAGGCGCGTTCCGGCTACCGGATGGGGAACGGCGAGCTCGTCGATCTGATGATCCAGGACGGCCTGTGGTGCGCGATCGAGCGCGTTCACATGGGGAACCACGGCGGCAACGTGTCCGACGAGGAAGGCATCTCCCGCGAGGAACAGGACGAGTGGGCGTACCGCTCGCACCAGCGGGCTCTGGCGGCGATCGATGATGGCCGCATGGCGGAGGAGATTGTCCCGGTCAACGTCATGCAGAAGAAGCAGGTCGTGACGATCGAGACCGATGAGGGACCACGCCGGGACACGAGCCTGGAGGCGCTGGCGAAGCTGAAGCCGGCGTTCTCTCCGCAGGGCACCGTGACGGCTGGCAACGCGCCTGGCGTCAACGATGGCGCGGCGGCGGTGATCGTTGCGGACGAGGCATGGGCGACGGAGCGGGGCGCGACCCCGCTGGCGACCATCCTCTCGTACGGGCAATCCGCATGGGACGCGCCGTACCTTGCGTACACGCCGGAGATGGCGATTCGCGAGGCCGCCGACAAGGCGGGGATCTCGATCGACGACATCGATCTCTTCGAGATCAACGAAGCGTTTGCCAGCGTCTCGATCATCTCCAGTCGCCGCCTTGGTGTCGACCCGGAGAAGGTCAACGTCAACGGCGGCGCGGTCGCCCTCGGGCACCCCATCGGTGCGAGCGGCGCCCGGTTGGTGCTGTCGGCCGTCCACGAACTTCGCCGCAGGGGAGGCGGTATCGCCGCGATCGGTATTTGCTCCGGCGGTGGCCAGGGCGATGCGATGATCCTGAAGGTGGACGCCTGATGGACAGGGCCGCGCTCTACCGGGAACGGCACCCCGGCGCGATCATCCTGCCCTGGGATGGCGTGTGGCCAGAGATCGCGGAAGACGCCTTCATTGCCCCGAACGCCGTGATCGTCGGTAACGTCCGGATCGGTTCCCGGTCCAGCGTCTGGTTCAACACCGTCATCAGGGGCGATATCGCGCCGATCACGGTCGGTGACCGGACAAGCGTGCAGGACAACACCGTCGTGCACGTCAACACCGATGCCCCAACGACGATCGGTGACGACGTCACGATCGGGCACGCGGCTCTCGTTCACGGGACGACAATCCATGACGGGGCGCTCATCGGCATGGGATCCCTTGTCCTTTCGTATTCTGTCGTCGGCAAGGGCACGGTCATCGCCGCCGGGGCCCTGATCCCGGAGCGGGCCGTGGTGCCCGACGGTGCGATCATGGTCGGGGTGCCGGCGCGACAGCGCGATGCGCTGGGGGAAGAGCAGGCGGAACGGTTGGCCGGGATTCCGGGCCGCTATGTCCGCGTCAGCCGGCAGTACATTGATGAATTATCCCGAGCCTACCAAAACGGAGGAGAGCGCTCTTGAGCATCGATCTTGCCATCGACCAGCATATCGCTACGGTCACGATCAATAACCCTGACCGGCTCAACGCGCTGGACGAGCAGCACCTGAACGACCTGTTGATGACGTTTCGATCGATCGCCCGGAACGGGTCTGTTCGCGCGGTGGTCCTGACGGGCGCCGGGGATCGCGCATTCGTCGCGGGGGCGGATATCAAGCGCATGTCGACAAAGTCCGCCGACGAGGCGCTTGAATTCGGCCGGCTGGGACATGCGGTCGCGGCCGAGATCGAGCGCCTGCCGCAGCCCGTCATCGTTGCGATCAACGGGTTCGCGCTTGGCGGCGGCTGTGAGCTGTCGCTGGCGGCAGACATCCGCGTTTGTTCCACGAATGCGGTCTTCGCCCAGCCGGAGGTCGGACTTGGTATCCCGCCAGGTTGGGGGGGCACACAGCGGTTGCCACGGCTCGTCGGCAAGGGAATGGCTGCCGAACTCATCTATACCGGGCGACGCGTGAAGGCCGACGAGGCGTTGCGGATCGGCCTGGTGAACTCCGTCCACGAGCCGGAAATGCTCATGGACTTCGCTCGCGAGCTGGCGCGGTCGATTGCGGCGAACAGCCCGGCGGCGGTTCGGCTCTCGAAGCGGCTCATCGCCGAGTCGTACGAGGGTCACCCCTCGGCTGGACTGGCGGAAGAGGCCAAGGCGTTCGCGAGCGTTTTCGGTTCACATGACCAGCGGGAGGGCATGTCGGCCTTCCTGGAGAAGCGAACAGCAGAATTCGAGGATATCGGGACTGAGCCAGGGGAGGGGAACGCGTGAAGATCGCGGTCTTTGTAAAGCAGGTTGAGGATGCGCGAACGGTACGCATCGACAGCACGACCGGCAAGGCGTCGACCACGGGAGACAAGGTGATGAGCCCCGGCGACGCCGTCGCGGTGTCGGACGCGATCGATCTCGGCGAAGCGACGGGCGGAGAGGTCGTCGCGGTGACGCTGGGCCCCAAGGAGGCGCGTGACGTCGTTGTCGATGCGCTCGCGACCGGCGCGGCAAGCGGTATCCACGTCGTAGCTGAAGACGCGGATCAGGGCGATTCGCGTGTCGTGGCAAATGCGCTTGCCGCGGCGGTGCGCGACGGCGGTTTCGATGTCTTCATGACCGGGCCCGAGACGGGCGATTACGGCACCGGCCAGGTCGGACGCCAGCTTGCCGAGGCGCTCGGTATTCCCCATATCGCCAACGTCCAGAAGGTCGAGGCTGACGGGGCAACGCTGAAGGTCCAGCGGGATCTCGACGGCTTCCCGGACGAGCTCGAAGTGTCGGGCCCGGTTGTCCTGATCATCGCGGAGAACGAGGAAGGTCCGAAGCGGCATCCGTCGTTGCGCGGCATGATGCAGGCAAAGCGGAAGCCCGTCGAGGAGGTGCCGGCGTCCGAAACGATGTCCACGCCGCTCTCCTGGGGCGCGCCAACGGCGCAGCGCACCAGCGCCGACCAGATCATGTTGAAGGACGTTCCGGCCGAAGAGGCTGCTGCCCAGCTCGCGGCGTGGCTTCGCGAGCACCGGCTTGTGGGCTAGGTGGGGAAGGGTCATTTCCTGATGTCAGAAGAACGAGGCGTACTGGTCCTGGGAGAGGTCTTTGTCGGGATGCTCTCCCCGCACACCCACGAGATGTTCACCGCGGGCCGTGACCTTGCCGCCGAGCTCGGCGTGCCGTTCACGTTCGCGTATCTCGGCTCGGAGATCGAAGAAGCGCGGAACCAGGTCGGCGAGCTCGACCCGGCGATCCAGATCGTGACGCGCGAGCTGGAGGAGGAAGAGCCCTACGTCTGGCAGGCGTGGCTCGATGCGGCGGACGCCGTTGTACGCGAGACGAACCCCCGGGTGGTGATCCTTCCGGGCACGACGATCGGCGCGGATTACGGCCCGCGCCTCGCGACCCGACTCGGGTACCCGATGACGACGTACGTGACGTCGCTCGGGGTCGAGGATGGCGGCGTGGTCGTGACGCGGAACATCCTCGGGGGCCGCGCGCAGACATCGATTCGGTGCGAACCCGAGACACCGCTGATCGTGTCGTGCGAGCCGGGGTTGTTCGACCCGTCACCGATCGGCAACATCGATGCGGTGACACTGCAGGACGTTTTCGCGGAGCTTGCGCCCGAGACCAGCGGCGATGCGCCGGTGAAGGCCGGCCCGAAGCTGACCGACGCGGATCGGGTCGTCTCGGGCGGTCGTGGCATGAAGAACGAGGAGGGAATCCGGCTCATCGAGGAGCTCGCCGAAGCCCTCGATGCGGCGATCGGCAGCTCGGGCGCGGCGGTGCTCCAGGGGATGCTCCCCCATGACCTGCAGGTTGGCTCCTCCGGCGTCGTGATCCGGCCGAAGCTGTACCTTGCGGTGGGAATCAGTGGTACGCCGCAGCATACCTGGGGTATGAAGGACAGCCAGTATATCGTCGCGATCAACAAGGACCCGAACGCGCCCATCTTCCAGATGGCTGACTTCGGGATCGTCGGCGACCTGTTCGACATCGTTCCGGCCCTGATCGCGGAGCTGAAGGGCTGAGATGAGCGAGATCGTCGCCGATATCCTGATCGTCGGGTCGGGACTCGGCGCGACCGCAGCGGCCGTTCGTCTTGCTGGCGGCGGCCGCTCGGTCGTCCTGGTTCCCGGCATCGGTCGTACCCGGTCACCACATGTGGACGGGGGGTTTGTCGATGATGCGCTTGTCGAACGCACCTTTGGTGACGAGGCGCCTCTGGGCAGGTCGGTGACGGAAATCCGGCAGCCAGGCGACCGGTTCGGATCGGGCGATGTCGTTCCGGTGGCCGGCCAGCGCATCTACCGACGCGCAACGCTCGAACAGTGGGCGATGAGGCGGGCGATGGCGGCCGGCGCGACGTTCCTCGACGACTTCATCGAAGGGCAGGCGGTTCCGCACCTGGACGGCACGATCACACTCACGTCGGAGCGGGACGATCGTCGCATCAGGGCCGGGATCATGGTTCTGTGCGAGGGAGCTGATCCCCGCATCCCGCTGAAGGTACGGCTGCGGCCGGATTACGGGCCGGAGGACCAGATCCATTTCGCGAGAACGATTTTCCACGGAACGGTTGGCGGGCGCCTCGTGTGTGAACGGTGGCGGACGGGCTGGGGAATGCCGGTGGACGTCTGCATGGTGCCGCAGGACGATGGCGCCATCGTCGCCGTCGCCGCCAGGATCGAGAACGTGATGCGGGGCAGTCGATCGGCAAAGGATGCTCTGGAGGACTTCCTCGCGGGCAGCCGAGGCTGACGAAGCCCACCTTGGGGTTCTGCAGGGACATGGAAGCGG
>Ga0182741_1005830_pt1 | contig 11145 bp, 8 predicted proteins | sample eDN5th37CBELigOP_FD_128874 | JGI IMG/M metagenome (GOLD analysis project Ga0182741, IMG submission 128874) | Enriched Organic Plus compost microbial communities from Emeryville, California, USA - eDNA 5th pass 37_C BE-Lig OP (version 2) (version 2) ...
ACAAGATCATGGACGGCATCGCGATCATCAAGGAGGCACGCAAACTACCGCTCCCAAAGCGAGTTATCTCGTGGGAAAACACCATCGCGGAGGTCGGTGTACAGACCGTAACCGGCGTATGGGCCGGCGTCATGTACGGTTTCCTTCAAGCGGCCCTTCAGGTGACCCGCATGCCTGTGGACACAGCGCGTCGCAGGCTACTCAGGCGGTTCATCATTGGACTCACTAGACACCCCGCATACTATCGTGAGCGTATGGCCAAGAGCGCCTACCAGTTTGGAACAGTTGCGGCGACGTTCTCGGTCGTAGATGCAGTCTGCCGACACTGCAGACAGACTGCAGACCCGCTCAACCGCGGCATTGCGGGATTTGTGGCCCTAATGCCCCGCACTGGTATCCCCTATGCACTAGCTGGCGGTGCCATAGCATACGCTTTGGATGACGCCATGGAGCGCGCAAACATTCGAGTGTTCCAGCTGCCAGGAGAGCTTCAGCGAGACGAAGTCAAACAGCTTCTTCAGACCGCTCGCGAGATGCAGGATCTTGAAGTAGAAGAAGAAGTCGCACGAAGGAGGATAGAGCGCCAAGAGCGCATCTTGGCTGGCTTGCCTGTTGAACGGATAGTGGAGAAGGTGAAGCACCCGAGATGGGATGCATTGATGGACAAGTTTGAGCACCTACTGCATCATGTGAGGAACTTTGCGAGTGGCTCCAACCAACCGTATATCAGTCGCGCAGACCGAAGAGAACTTGCTTCTTACGAGGCACTGGCGAAGGAAATTGAGTACGTCAAGTCCATGTATGCTAAAGAACAGACTGAGAAGGAGCGAAAGCAACAGACAGGTGGAGAAAGTGGTTCGAACTCATAAACATCTGGGTTTCATGTAAAATTACACGAGCAGCTCGGCTTAACGATGCTACATTAGTTGGGTGAAATGTATTGTATATATACCCTTTGTTTGGTGTGGTTATTGAGAGAAATATCTATTCTACTACTCTACAGTGATTTGCTATCTGGTTGCCGGCTAAAGCCGAATGGACGAGTACGAAGCGCAGCAGCGTGCCTCCTCTTATGTAGCTCGTGAAGCAGGTTGATTAGACGGCTGGCTGGGCTGGGCATCGGCAGAGGTCGCCTCTGCGCTATTGCTCTGCGAGGCGAGGCCTGCAATGAACTGCTTAAACTTGCGGTTCGATTTGGAAGGGTCGTAACCAATCAATTGAATGTTGGATGGGTCACGATCGTCAACAATAGGAGTGCCTGAGCTCTGAAAGATGCGAGCAATGGCATCCTCGGTGAGTTTTCGGTTCTTGAGAGCCTCATCCTTATAGCGCAAAAGTACCTCGTCCTCGGGGAACTCGTAGTACTCTAGAGGAAGTGATGAGGAAGATGAGTAACGCACGGGCATACTTAGTTAATTGTCACGGTTGCATCCACTACCAAGCAAGCAAGCCAGCAAGAGTGCAATTTGAAGCGAAATAAACGTCTTGAATCAGTTCTGGCCCCCCATAGACTACGTACTCCAATATAAAAAGCCGCCAATGGCGAACATAACAAGGCTCATGACAACGAACTGCTGCACAAATGGGTTCGGAAAGATATAAGCACCCTCATCCACGTTCGGTTGCTCCGCTTTGATCTCGGGCGGCAGGTAAGCCTGCTGCATGGAGATCTGTGCGGCCGCAGGTTGTTGGCCCTGTTCCCGCATCATTTCGAGTCGCTTCTTGGCATTCTCTTTCCCGGTGAGGTCGATTTTGGGTGGGGCCTGGCGGATCTTATCGTAGCTTGCCTTGGACGGCGGCGCAAGTCCTCGCCCGGGTAGCGCCGCGGTGATGTTCGTAGATTGAAACATGCTCAGGCTAGCGAAATTTCTGGTAGGGATATCTCGCAAGAGGCGCGCCACACTGGGCAGCGCGCGCTTCCATACGAACTGTGACATGAATGCGGAACAAATGCTTAGGTTGGCTCCACGCACACAGAGGCTCGATACGGGTATTTACAATCCTAGCAAGTGTGGGCTAGACTGGACATTTCTCAGCTTTCCATAGGTATATCGCGCGAGACACGGGCCAGATGTGGAAATAGATCCCAGATGCAGCTGTTTTACACCAGCACAAAGCATGCTGAACTGGGACGAAGTGTATCCCAAGTGCCGCCCCAGCGCTAAGCAAGTGGTGCGCCTGACCAGCGCCTGTGCTCCTAGGGGGTGTCCTATAGGGAATCACCTTGCTAAGGATGAGATTTAGATAGATGAACTATGCATCTGGATAGTAGACGCTGTGGGCAATGACTCTAGCCGGATGTAACAGCTGGGATTGTGACAGAGACGCAGTGCCAGACCCGAAACACAGGGAAGTAGGAGAAGTAACCGTTTTCCTGAACAACAGAAGGATATTGAAATACCAAGCTCCAGGTGTGCCTCCACTTGAGAAATCATTTTATTCGTTATAGACGCACATACTATATCAATTTGTCACGGTTTCCACCCTTAGCATTCGCAATCAAACTAGACAAGATCACACCAAGTAGCTCAGCATGAGTCAAAATCCACAGAAGCCCTCCTCGGGGGCCGGCGCCACCGCCCCTAGCGCTCTACCCGCACCTACACAGGTAGCGGGCATCCCGGTCGGCCCCAGGCGGAACGCCAAGGGCGGCGTCCTCGTCACACCCGCTGAAATCCGACAGGTAAGTTGATGCACAGCGTGCTAGCGCTACAGTGGCTCAGTCCGATACCCCTCGGCTTAAGGGTGCTCTTGATTGGGAATCAGTTAGCATGTATATGTCAGTTGCCAAAACGAAGCGTGGATGTTTGTAGAACGGGGCTGTGATACCCTGATCCCATCAGGACTGGGACGCTGTGGTTCTTTCCTTGATGGGCGAGTTCTAACGGAACCGCTGAACTCATCCTCCAACCTCTCTCGATTCTGATCTCTAGACGATCGAGTTCTTCGACACAGACGGCAAGGGATACATTACGCTGCAGGATCTCCGAGACAAGCTCGGCATTTTTTACTCGCGTTTGACCTCGATGGACTTTAAGTTCTTGATGAATGGAAAGGTACGTCTTCGTAATCGTTTGAACGGTCGTGATAACAAATCGAAGCGTTTAACTCAGAGTGCATGTGGTAGAATTGACGATGTACCCCCGTCTTATGTTTTCTCCACTCTGATACCCCTGCGCATGCCCTGCCCGCCTTAGACCGAACTCACTGAGCATGACTTGGCACAGCTTCTGAGCAACAACGAATTGACCGATTTCGACCCAGTTCGCGAAGCATTCAAAGTCTACTCGCCTGAGGAGGACTTCATGGACCCAACCATCCTCAAGAACATTCTAGCTAATCTGGGCTTCCATGATATCAAGGACGATGATGTTGAAGTGCTCATGCGAGCCATGGACTTTGATCAAGATGGAGAAGTTAGCCTAGACGACTTCAGGCTGATTGCTCAGAGCGGTATTTCTGGAACTGGCACCGCCTCTGGATCAACTACGGGAGCTGCAGCGGCTGCTTCTGCTGGATCATCAACTGCACCAAAGCCACTAAGCCGGGCCTCGACCGCAAGGCCGAGCATGGGCGTTAAACCGAGCACAACACAGCCATCGCTCGCTCGCAAACCCACCACGTCCTTCACAGGCCCAGTATCCTCACGCCGATAATCGCGTGGTTACGCCGTGCTTCGCAAAAGCGCTGCCACTGTCTTGAAAGGATTGTTGGATTGTATTTTACACTGACTTCAGCATGACAGAAGCCTCCTAAGCAACATACATGTTCAATCAGTCATATCGTTTGCGAGTTAACTAATGTTATTGTTTTTGTGTTACTGAACATATGCCGTGGTGACAGTCGCTTAGAGATCATCATCATCGTCAGAGTCAGATTCGTCCTGGCCCTTGCGGAGGAACTGGATGCTGCCGGACGCCTTCTTCTCCTCTGCCATAAGCATCTTCTGGAAAGTAGCATCATCGAGCTTCTTGCTGCCAGCAGCCTTCGCCTGGAAGACCTTGTCAGCAACGCTCTGCGCGCGGGCCTGGTTGACGAGTGAAATACGCTCCCATCGGGCATGAGCCTCGGGCTCAAGGCAGTCCTTGAGTCGGCTCGAGATTTCCCTGGAGGCACATTCACAAGATAGGGGTTAATTTGGATTATGTGAGATCGTTGTAGGAACAAGAAGGCAATGGCGATTGTGCGTCGGTCACGCACTCAGCACATGGTGTCATTCATAGCGAACACAGCTGCTGGTACACTTTCTCGACATGAGGACAATGTGTCGTGACAAACCACAGAGATGGGGCGATGGGGGAAGCAGAAGAGCTCGTTGTATCGTTGTAGCGCACTGCACCCTCATCGCCCGCATACTGCATGCAAACACAAAGTCATGATTGACACTTACCTCAGCATCTCGGCCTTCATCTCATCCTCTGTTCGAAGCTTAGGCTCTGCGCTCATGGTGACTGGGCGGGTTAGTAGGTCTAGACAGCAGAATCAATGGATGCAATGATCATCCGAGGCATACATGCTGAGTCCACGCTCCATAACTCACCCAATACTCTTCAACGGATCGATCTTCTTGTGGGAGGTTCGAAGCTTCCACGATCTGGCACGTTTCCCTGGTTCAGTTGCGAGTCTGCCACACAATTCAGCACTTTCCACGCCTAAATGCGGCAAGGAATTAATTTACAACACAATATATACCCGCCACACTGAGCATTTGTTATCCCAAGAAATCTGCAAGTTCGAACACTAGAGGATATCCGTCCTGGCCTGGATTTTGAAACTGGGCAGACGAGTCAAACCGTCTTCCTGAGTCGGGGGTGTCGGAATACACAGTCTGAGAGACCATTGTCACTCTTTCTCGAGGCGTGTTTCGGGCCTTGGGCCGAGTGCATCTACGAGGAAGTCACACCAACGCACTCACACCACACGCATTAGACGAAGTCGCCTGGGTTTTCCTTCCCACACCAAGTGCCAACCCACTGAACCGAGGAACAGTCCCCACCGCGGCCGTTTCTTTCTCTTCCAAACCACGGCTTGATACCGATTCGAACTCTGTGAAGATCACTGAGAGGCCTTTGCACTGCATAGCGTTTAGGTAGCTCTTGCCGTGCTGAACTATTCACCAGAAAGGCTTGCACCCTACGCATCAAGCCAATAGACTGGTAGAAGGAACCTTGAATCCGTTGAGATACGAACTGGACTAGTCAGAGTACACTGACGTTTAAGGCAAGGACTGAGTTGGACACACAGAGATTAGCACATAATCACAGACACAATGTCGTTCATTGATCGCACACAGCAGTACCGCCAAGGCGTGCTGATTGGTAACTGGAACGAAGATGCATATGGTATGGACCTGGTTCGCGCCCCTCCCGAAGACCTGCCTCCTGCAGAGCGTTACAAATCGATTGCGCACGCTTCATATGTCCGTCCCAGCGACGCAGCACTTCGAGAAACAATCAATCTCCGCATTAGCTCAATAGACCGCAGGCGAGGTATTGGACAAGCACTGGTTGCACAGCCTGGAGTGGAACCCGGATCAGAGTACAAGACGAGTTATTCATACTACGGTGGAGGCGTTCCTGGCACAATTCCACCTGATTACACCCTTTCCAAGCAGACGATTCCCAAGACGACTCTGGACAAGGCTCAGGCGGCTGATATCGGTAGCCGTCGCATTAGCACGCGCACAGAAGCCCGCGATAACTTCACAACTACCCATTCGCTCTTGGCACTCAGCAATAGTGATATTCGAGAAGCGGCGGCCAACCGAATTGCGCACACTAAAAAGATGTCAGAACTCACAGCCACAGTTGAGCACCAGCATGCTCAGCATCCGCCTGTATACGATGATACGGTACCAGGCCAGCATCTTCATGATCCTAACTTGGTTGGCCCACACATTGGTAAGGTTCATATTCCTCGTTTCAAGATCTAATAGGGCGGGGCTGATGGAGAGTTTTCGACTGCTGTATTCAACTGATAACGTGCCCAACATGTATAATAAATTGCATGCTGTCAGGCGCGAGTGCCCGAGTTTGAGATACAGCTATAAATGTAGCATGAAGCGGTAGCAAAGGGTGGAGAGTGATGAGCTAGATCATGGACCATGTGGCAATGGACTACTTAAGTACTCATAACCTATTAAGTTCATACAATTGCTGAAAGGTTTCAGATCCACGTGGGATCATAGATCTGGACTCCAATTAATCAAATCAAGTTTCTTCAATATTACTAGGTCAGTGAGGGGGCGTGCAGGTCCCTCGGTGTTGGCTACTTGTCCATCAATTGCGCATCGAGCTCTTTCAGACTGTTAGCTTGGAACTCCAAACCGGTCAGGTTGCGATCCAGAACCAGGTGAACTGTGCATGCTACCGGACCTGGCACATGCAGCGAAGGCGACGAGAGCCAATCTAAGATACAGGCTCGTGTTGCAGGGAAGGGCACCTTGGCCACGGACATGCGCATAACGGCATCCAAAAGCACGGTCAGTAAGCAGTCTTTGTAGCGATCTGCTGCTGGCTTGACCTCCGGGGGAAGCGATGCGAGTGAGGTCTGCAGCTGCTTGCTGGTTTCATTGGCCCCAGAGTCCAGTGAGCACGTCGCACCGGCAACCTCGTCACGGGATACTGGGTGATCTTCGCAATAGCGTAATAGGATGTGTCGCTCTTCGGAGTGCTCCTGGGACCAGCGACCTAGCTGCTCACGAACGGCGAGAGTCCATAGCGCGGGATCACGGAAGCATTGATGAGACCACACAGCCTCCTGCTGCGCAATCGACTCGATCGGCGCTAGGGCCATCGGGGTTCGTGGAGCAACATGACTGACACCGGGATCTTCAATCTTGGCAAGCTGCCGGACCCACGTTTGCGTTGCACCGTCTGTGGAGGTGGTAGAGGCCAGCTGGACAGGCAAGTTGATCGAAGCACCCACTGAAGTTCGCAGCGTGGTCTCGCTGGCCGAGTCGCGCAATGAACGAGAGTCCGCTCGCGGAGATACGTCTCCACGATCACCATGGCTGCGCAAGTGAGCATAGCTGCTTCGAAGTCGCGAGTCGGCCTGCGGTTGCGTCGAAGTCGAAACAAGGTGTGAGACTTGGGGCTGTGAAATTTCGTAGCACTGTGAGGGATTGAACACGTGACTAAATGCTTCAATATACCTCGCGTAAATGAGAGCCTGAGAAAGAAGCTCCGGCTGTACCCCTGCCCTGTTCGCGACCTGTACGAACGTCTGTGGAGTCAGCTGCAGCAATGCGGACACCGTTTCGTGGTTCATCAAATGCATTGGAAGCAGACCAGAATCCAATAACGTCTGATCGGGCAACTCCGGTAATGCAACCCCGGTGAGCTCGTCGAGATATTGCCGCGTAACATTTGCGCAGGCCGGATGTGTCGGGTCGTATGGCAGCAACAAAAGATGCGGTAAACGTGGGGGTGGCGGAGGCGGGAGACACGTCTCGATGCCAGAGAGCAAGGACGGTGGCGAACCCGCATGGCCACCGCGAGCATCATTCAGCGTGGGGCCGTACACAGATTTACCTTGAGGTGTGTTCTCAGCTGGCTTAGTTGCGCCTGACGAGTGCGCCACTTGTGTGAAAGGTGATGCTGGATTGGGAAAAGATATGATTCCGTTGTCGGAACTACTGACAGAGCCTTCGGGCAGCTTTGTGTGCTGCGATTGCTGCTGCTGTTGCTGTTGTTGTTGCTGTTGCTGCTGAGGCTGCACCGATGGAGTTGAGGAAGGCGACTTTCCGAAACCAAGCCGTGACCACCAGCTCTTCTTTTGCTTTGTATCTTCGTTGGGTGGCACGGTCGCGAACTTGTCAGATTGTCGGTCAGGAGTAGTCGATACTGGAGGGCTAACATGTTGTGGAATGGTTGGGGGCTTCGGCGAGTTCGATTCAGGTGCTTTCGTCTGTGAAAGGCCGGCCGGAGGGACTGCTCCGGGAGTTCTCACAGCGGAGGCAGACAATGATTGGGGGCGCGTGGATGCGAAGGTATCCAACGAACTGGGTGGTGCCTGATGCAGACCCATGGAGAATTGGCGACCCCGCATTCCGACCAGTTGATTGGAAGCTATAATAGAACTGCGTCGCTGTTGAGCCACAATGATCCTTCGTTTCGCTAACAACGCGTCCTTCAGCTGGCGAGCCTTGCTTGGGACGTAGCTGAGCGAAGATCGCAATGCAAAGTAGTCGTCTAGCGCGGTACGGATACGAAGCGCAGTTGGGAGGTCGTTAACCAGTGTGCACACATCCAGCGCAGCGCATGCCATGTCAAGTAAGGAGAGGAAACACTCTGCGTTCATTCGGATTTGTCGATGGAAAGGACTTCTGAACAGAGACGGGCCTCGAGGTGAATCGAGGGAGGACCCTGTGTCGGAAGTCGGTGCATTGGACTCCAGGTCTTTGGGTGCGAGCAGCGAGGTGGCCTTAAATCCCCTGCGCCGTGCGTCGATACCAGGGTGCGCGAGATAACTTGCAAATAACGCGCGCGCTGAGCTTGTTCGAAGGAAAAGATATCGAAGCGCTTGAATGTTGTCAGCTGAGACAGGCTGTCCATCAAAGATCCGCGTTAAGATACGGTGGATTTCTGTCTCGTCGCGATTGCGCACCGTATTGAGGTCTTCATCCATTCCTGGAATGACAGTCGTGCCAGGAGGAGCCCCAAGCAACTTGTGCAGCGCGTCATGGCGTGGACTGAAATCGGGAGAGGCTCCAGCACTGCCTCCTCGACTACGAGTTTCTGCACTCTCGTACTTGTCGTGTGTGTGGATCTCGGCTTCAGGCATGTGTCCACTAGCAGTTTTTCCTTGCTCATGCGCAGGCTCTGGCTGCTGCGCCTGCACTAAGGCACCGTGATCTACATGACTGCCTCCGGATGAAGCAGAATTCTGCTCTCTCGAGGGCGCGTCATCGGTAGACTTTGGCGGCATCGCCGGTGACAATTCATTATGAATTGCGTCACCGACAACTGCAATTATGCCGGAACGTGCTGCACGCACCTCCGCCTCACGTGGCTCTGGTTCAGCATCCTCCTCCCCTTCTAGTTCGGCATCTGGGCTGCTCAGAGTAGGCGTCCCTTCGGATTCAGGGATCTGCGTTGTGGGAACCACCAGCTTAGAAGACAGTTTCCCGAAATGGGGTGTCGGCAATGCATCGCCAGAGGGTGAAGCCCTAATGTCAGCGTAAGTTTCACCGGATTCTTTCTCGTATAATTCGAGATCATTCTCCTTTTCCGCTTCGTCATCCTCTTGATCTTCATGATAAACGATAGGGGGATGCTGGCCTCGCCTCAAGACATCTGGAATCTTTGCGCGGAATATTACCGGAGCACGGCGACCACAACTGCATGGTTTGTTATCCTGGCCATAGTGATGGATATGTCTGAGCGAAGAATGCTGTTTGAGGGGCGTACTTGCAGATCGAAGCGGTGGTGGGGGCGGCGCAATAGGGACGAGTCTTGAGGTCCATGCCGCCAGACTAATCAATGGAAGGGTGAAAAGCGATCGCTCAAGTGACGAATATTCGCTCGATGGGATGACATCCGCATCATCCGCATTCGGAGACTCACCTACTGTTGGAGGTAGAAGTTTCTCCAAATCGTCCAAGGTTAGTGTTCCGTTGTTCTTCGCCACGTGATCATTGCCTTGCTCTGACGACACTCCAGTGTTGAAGCGATGTTTAGCTGTCCTTGCTAACTTGGACCGGAGCTTATGCTCAAGTTCGAGCTTTTTATCACGCGCATGCAGGAATTTCCGCTGACGGAGGGCTTTGATTCTAAGACGATCGTTTGCTGCCCTCGAAACAGCTTCGATCGGAGAAGGATCAACAACAAACACACCATTTGTGACGGTCCGCTCCTGAATGTACAAGGTGTCAAGTATACTCGATTCACCGAGTGCTACATACTCCGCAAGAGGCGGCGGCGCTAGCTGCTCACATGCAAATAGGTAGAACGCGTGACTTGCCGCAAACTGCTCAAGGAATGCACGAACTTCCTCGGCGCATCCAATTTGGTTCGTTCCGATTTGCGCAAGCCCGGTAGGAGACAGAGGGGAGGCCATACCCACACGCGGCGACGACACAGATGCTCGCACAGTAGGTGCAGTAAGAAAGTGTGGCGCGGTTGCTGAGAACGCAAAGGGTGGGAACAATCCATACTTGATGGATGCAAGACCCTTTTGCGAGAAGTTCTTTGTGAAAAATGCAATATGGGAATGAATTGGTGAGTGTGAGGGCAGCGATTGGTCTTTGGACCAGCCGACTCTTCTCGAGCTCACTGAGTAACGCTTTCCTCCTGCGTCAATACCCCCCAGTGTAAACGAATGACGTGTGTTACTCTCGGCTGGCGTCGACCGGTTCGGGTGCAGCCAACTGTTGCGAGAGTACTCATCGAGGGCCACCGCAATACCCATGTCATGGAGCACATAATCAACCCAGAGCCTCCGATTGATGACTGGGTCGCCGTCTAAATAGACAATGAAGTCACGCACCCCTCGACAAATCTGAGCATAAGCTCGGTGGAACGTGGCATATACGCGAGCATCGAAGTGACGACTCTTTTGGGCTTCCCACGATTCTCCAAGGCTTGCAATGATCACAGAATCGAGTCCCTCAATTTCAGCCGCCGCCTTCAAGATCTCATCCTCTGAGAGCTGCTGCACTTGCCCGCTTGTATCTGTGTAATACGAGGGCTTGCAGCTCACTTTGACATTCGAACCGTAAGAAGAATCGGTCGGCTGAGTGTGTTCAGTGGTTGGCTTGTGCGGCTTGGACAACAGATAATGCGGAGTTGTCTCTGCGATCGTTAGGTCGAGACTCGATGGGCTTTGTCTCGATGAGGGAGAAGACCCATCCTGATCTTGATCGTGTACTGTCGACACTGGGTCCGGGAAGGAGTACCCATCTTTGTGCGCATAACGACTCGAATCACTTGTATAAGGTGTAATCCTGTGCCAAACTGATTCACGAATAGCAACATCATGGTCCCAGGCTCCAGAATACGTCGAAAGTAGAGCGCTCAACTCCTCCCAGATCTGACGTCCCAAAGGCTCGGGGAAGGGAAGGATAGGTGCACCAGTTCGAAGGGTGTCTCGATCCAAGTCTACAAAAACCACGTCCTGCGTCTCGGCGGGATCGATCTTTGAGAG
>Ga0182741_1005832_pt1 | contig 11143 bp, 7 predicted proteins | sample eDN5th37CBELigOP_FD_128874 | JGI IMG/M metagenome (GOLD analysis project Ga0182741, IMG submission 128874) | Enriched Organic Plus compost microbial communities from Emeryville, California, USA - eDNA 5th pass 37_C BE-Lig OP (version 2) (version 2) ...
CGATGCCCCGTGCCGCACGCAGGCCACGGGTGAGTACAGTTTCGTGCAAAGCACCCGCTCCAAGTACGTATCTCCAATGCACCCCGAATTATACCCTGGTGTCCATATCGTATTGCCTCCATTTTGACACATATCCTCCATTCGACTCGTGCTGATCGATCTTTTGGAATATTCTGCGTGTATCCCCTGGCTCTTCGCGATGTAATATAGCGTCCCCCCACTCTACGTTGAGCAACCAGGCATCCTGCACAATTTCAATACCATCGAAGCGTTCAAGGCAGCACCCGCGGCGGAGCTCCTAAACCGGGCAGCCAAGGATATATGGCGTGCAATCGTGAGCGGTGAGGTGTTAAGGAAACCGCAATTATTGAACCCCGCGATGATGCTCTCCTTCGCAGACCTCAAGAACCACGTTTTTACCTACATCTTCGCATTCCCCGCTCTAAACGAGCCAGGCCACGAGGTCTTCGTCTTGCCCTACAAACCCAAACGAAGTGATGCAAATGCAGAGCAGCATGCTACGACCACAGCAGCAGCAGCAGCAGCAGCAGCAGCAACTACATCGCCAGAGGATCAGCCGCCGAGTGAGGCCCAGTTTGTCTCCTGCCATGCGGAGTTCACTCCTGCAGAGCAGAGAAGCCTTGCGGAGCTGTTTGGTATGTTTGCAGCAAGCGGGAATGGCAATGCTAACGAGAAGGGACCAGAGAATGATACCAGTGAGAATGATTCTAAAGATGCTGCTGCCGGCACACCCAATTCACAGGAAAGCAAGGTATCACTCGCGGATAAGGGCGTTTTCATCATCAAGGTGACGAACGAACAGCCAGGCTCACCCCGCACTTTTATGCTCTACGACTTGACGTCACTTCCTGAACTCGCCAAGACAGATCCCGGTACGAAGAGTTTCTTCTTGGCATACATCGACCCGTCGTCACAGAGCACTTTCCCAGGATGGCCTCTTCGCAATGCACTGGTACTGGCTTCATTGTACGGCTTCACGCGACTGCATGTGGTCGCCTGGCGAAATGCCTTGGCTGCATTTGACGTCCCTACGACGTCGTCTGGGTCATCAGAGCCCGAGTTCCTAGGCTCGAGCTTGGTTGGTCTTGTGGAGATTGCCTCGCCCCTCTCCGGTGCATTGCTTCAGAACCCCGACGCGCTCCTCTCGAAGCTCACGTTTAAGGCCACTGGTTGGGAAAAGACCGATGGCAAGATTCAGTCGAGGTGCGTCGATCTCTCCAGCTCGATGGACTCCAAGAAGATCATGGAAGGTTCCGTTAGTCTCAACCTCAAGCTTATGCGCTGGCGCATGCTCCCTGGCCTGGACGTCTCGTGCTTAAATAAGACGAAGGTCTTGCTCATCGGCTCCGGTACCTTAGGCTGCAACGTGGCACGCGCGTTGGTTGGGTGGGGCATTTTCAATCTGACCTTTGTTGACTCCGGTCGCGTGAGCTTCTCCAATCCCGTTCGGCAAACTCTGTTCACATTCGAAGATGCCGAAAACGGAAGGTTTAAGGCCGAAGCAGCGGCTGCCCGTGTTATGGAGATCTACCCAGGAGCCGTCACACGAGGAGAGGTTCTCACCGTTCCAATGCCTGGCCATCTGGTTACAACGGCTGACCAGCTCGAGCAGGCGCTCTCTCAGGCAAAGCGACTTGACGACTTGATTCAGAGTCACGATGCAGTCTTCCTCTTGACCGATAGTCGAGAGAGTCGTTGGCTGCCATCCTTCCTGTGCCAGGTTCACGACAAGATTTGCATTAATGCCGCGCTCGGATTTGATTCATTTGTCGTGATGCGCCACGGCACTCGAAACCCCCAGCATAGCACTTCTGAGGTTTACGCTGCCTCAGTGCGTGAAGGTAAACCAGAGTTGAAAGATGCTGCGAAGTGGGTGAAGCCGAACGTAGGCTGCTATTTCTGCTCGGACGTCACAGCACCCAGCAACACACTCAAGGATCGCACGCTCGATCAACAGTGCACTGTCACGCGACCAGGTTTGTCATTCATCGCCTCTGCGCTTGCAGTAGAGCTGCTGGTAACGATTCTACACAATCGTCACGGTTACGCCGCTCCTGGACACGTGGATGCTGAAACCACACGTAAGATGAAGAGCAACTACTTTGCAAAGAAGGCCGAGGCCGAGGCCAGGGGCGAGCACGTCGAGAGCTCAGTCGACGACCTGGAGGAGGACGACCTGAGTGGAGGCTTGGGTGTGATCCCACATCAGATCCGAGGTTTCTTCCACGACTTCTCTCAGAACGTCTTGATCGGCCATCCATTTGATCGCTGCCCCGCGTGTGGTCCTCGCGTTCTCGCCGCTTACCAAGAGCAAGGGCTGGCTAAGCTCCTGACCTCGGTCATGAATGTTAGTGGCTATCTCGAGGAGGTCAGTGGCCTTGCCGAGATGCGTCGAATGGCGGAGGAGAACCTTGACGTGTGGGACGATGAAGCGTTGCTCGACGAGTTCGATGAGGACGCAGGCGACGCAGAGAGGGTAGGATCTGGTGACGGCGGTAAGGGTGACGACGGCAGCGATGAGTTTTGATTCGATTTGATTTGGTATGATTAGAAATCACTAACAATTGTAAAGGCAGTGTGATACCAGTGTGATACCACCATGTTTGGTTTGTATGTATGTAACCTAGTCGACTGGTAATCATAGTTCATATTCAACGACGAAGAAGCTTCAGTGAGATTAACTGTAACTAACCCACAACGATGCAAGTGCTAGAGAAGAGTGAATGAATGAATGAATGAATGAATTCATGAACGAACGAACGAATATATGCATTTATACATTTATATACATCTATATTGCAGTCAATTTGTTCACGTATATTGATGTAGTATTACTGTAGCACTCACTAGAACTAACTCAGGAGTGATAGGTAACGTTATAGCCATCACTTCAACTTTATTCACTTAATCACGCAGTCATGCAGTGACATAGTCACACACTCACACAGTCACGCAATTAATCTCATCATTTACTCACTCACGCTACATATACAACCAGACCTGCCCCAGCCCCAGCCAGACCCCGAATTTGAAAAAAAACTCGAGGGGAAACGGTCGGTTTCGCGGGGAGTGTACGGGGCCTGCGCCGCGTGCGGGCCCCTGGTGGGATGCACTGTTCGATGCGGCACAGGCTTACGCATAAGGTCGACTCTGTGTTACCACCCTACACTCTGGTTTATACTGGGAAGTTCTCGAAAAACTACTCCAGACAACTCGCACTGACCCATCAAATTTACGGATCCGCACATAGTTAGGGACTACTCACTGCGATTTCCGCGGGACGAGTGTATTCAGTTGGTGCCACACCACGATTATATCCATCTAGTGTGGGTATTTCCCAGAGATAACTCCGTATTTGCCACCGAAAACGAGGATTTCAGTCAATTCCTCCGGTGATCTCGGACCCGGCTTTCGCGTCGTGTGCGTGATGCTGTGCTCATTTTACTAAGGATTTTCGATTTCCCTGCGTGTATTCGACATTATGCACTCTAGACCGTGCTCGTCTCGGCACTCGCCGCCGTCGCGCAGCCCTGACCTTGCTCGGGCAATTGGTCTCTATCTTACATTGGTGCTAGCTGGGATAGGCATTGTATGATATTATACCGTGAGAGGTAATCATTTCTTCTTATTTATTCGTATTAACATCATCTTGGGCATTCCTATCGGCCTCCTGACTGGAAGCCGCTATATACGCATTTTGACCATTCCCATCACTCAACCCTTGCGGTAGGCCGTATCAGCATGGGTGGATGCGCGTCGCATGCAGCGATGTTTGATCCCGGGGGTTCACCCACGATTCGTGGCTCGGACACCCTGGGGTATCCTGATATGAAACCAAGCACGCTTGATATCAACCAACACAGTCACAATCACAGCCGAAATCACAGCCTTAGCTTCACTCACAGCAGAAGTGGCAGTCAGAGTCCGAAGCCTACCATGGGTTACAATCCTAGTCACAACGCTGCGAGCAACGCAGACCCGGTCTCGGTATCGGGGTCGATCTCCAACCAGGCCGCACGCACTCGCGATCGTGGTGCGGGCAGTCTCAGTCAGAGTAAGACCAGCAGCCGCACGAGTGTAACGACTGCGGAGCAGACGAGTAAATCCAAGTGCTCTAAGATAACCAAGTCCAAGAAGTCCAGTAAACTCCAGATGTATCACGACGCAGACGAGCATGGAGAATGTGCCCCTCGTGAGACTCCAGTCGCGAAGGGTTACGGAACGGAGTATTTTGCCGACAATAACATCCCCTCGATGCTCAATGGAGACGTTTACTTTGATCAGCACTACCAAGAACAACAGCGACGGCTAAGTGGACATCTTCGTCATGACTCACAGAATAGTGCTACCGCAAACAAAAATCCATTTTCGGCATCAGCCGCAGGCGATTTGGCCGGTGAGTCTTACTTCGACCCCGATCTGGATACTTATCTCAATCGAAGGCCCGGAGACGTGGATGATAGCCAAGCTGGGAATCCTACGCAAGGTTTTCGTTCGAATCAGTCTACGCCTACTCTCACTCGCAGTAGGGGCTTGTTGGATAAGGACAGTACCACAGACGAGAGCCTCGCTGTGACTGATCATCCAGGGTTGCGCAGAGGTGACGCTTCGGGTCTGCGCACAAGCACAAGTCTGGAAGCGAATCTGCGCATGAGGCTACCTCGGCATGAGGAACGCGATTATTACGACGACAGATACTCACAGCACTCTGGAACCTTGTTTATGAATCATCCCCACTCCAGGGACCTTCGCTCACACCAACACACTAGCTATGAGACGAACCCGGATGCCTACGCGCTGAGTGAAACACATGTTTACGCAGACATGGAGATCGTTCGATCCTCGGTCGTAGGCGCCCTGCCTTCAGCCCATGCGATTGAAGCTCACAGATTGAAAGGAGGCGGCAGAGCCCCGAGCCTTCACTCGACCTCCAGTTCAAGTCGTAGTCTATTCCGTCGAGTTGCGGAAGAAGCAGAGCGGTGTCCACCCGCAACGCGAGCTGCATCTCCCTGTGGCGATATGACTGTAACCAACGATACTTGCTACATCGAGCCTGACGTCGATGATAATAAGACGATCCTTTCGAGCTTACGTAGAAGCAATAACATGCTAAGGCGGGCCAGCGGCGTCGTGTCCCCTGACCTGCCGTCTGCTAGCGGCGCCGGATCGACACAACACACACACCACCAGAGCAACATCTTTCACTCCGCTACCGACCATCCTCAGTCCTCAAATCTCGAAGTGGAAATGCTTAGCCAACTGAGTGCTGGAGAAACCCAATTTGAGACAGGCGGCGACATGCTATTCCACGATACCGACTCAGATTTCCCTCCGCGCCGGCTATCTGGAGCGCACATCCGCGTTGTCACTGGTGATGACCAGTTCATTGATCCTCATTTTTCCAGTCCTTCCACCCCAGACTCAAATGAGCTCCACCCGTTCACTTCACAAGTTTCCTTTACCTACTTGCCAGTCCCATTGTATCCCAGTTCTGGATGTAATGAGTCCAGTCCTCCGTCCAATCCTTTAGTTCAACAGCAGGATCAAGTCCCGGTGGGGAGTGAAAACGAGTCAGTCGGAACTGCTATCATGCATTCCCCACGAGAACTTGCCTCACCATTAATGTCCACGCGGCCGGGGCAGGCCAGATATGCAAGTAATCCATCAACTCCCTCACACTCACATCCTCACTCGCATGGAGTGGCATTCCAATGCCGTCACCACTCGCCGTCATTCCGCACTCGGAAAAGCCTGGCGGCAGCGGCGGTGTCGACCAAAGAAGGGTCATCCCCAAAACGACGAGATGAATACACCTGGCACTACGTGAGCCAGGAAGGGTGCGATCAGCTTCGCTATCGACATTACCACTCTACGCAACTATCTACAAACGCTTTCGTTCAGACACCGCATGACAGCTCATCCCAAGTAGACCGCGTCGTGCCGGTTTCTACACACTCGGACATTTCTCACGCGGCCCAGGACGAGCCGCAACTGACAGAAGTCTCTCCAGCGTCTCCGCCTCCACCACCGCCACCGCCAACATCACCTCCGGCAAGCACAGAGTGCTTGTCCCCGACGAACATCACTATCACAATCCAAGCGGCCTCATCCGACTCGCCCAGAATGGAGAATACGGGAGTTGGATCTATCCCTACGTCATTTCCGCCGCAGCAAACAGTCGACGCTATCTCACAATCGAAGGGTGACTTAGTTTGAAGGTCAGTGACCATGACTATCCTAGTGTTAGTCTTTCATCATTCTTTTTTCATTAGGCACCCATGCTTGCCTCTTTCCAACTATTGTGCGGAGAATGGATCTGAGGTGCATTCTTCCGTTGTTGCATGTTTCATCGCTATTCTAGCTTTAGTTGGCAAGCAGCTTGACCGAGTCATATCATCCGCTTTGGCTTCCCATAAGCGCCTCAATTTCCAAGTAGTGTATCACTAGTCTTTATTTCACCCGTCGATAATGTTCGTGACCCCTCATATCATAGTGTTCTACTTCGGCACGATCCATCGTCAGTAAGTAAGGCATCTACTATTCTTGATGAAATAATGCGCAATTGTTTGAAAACTCCACAGCAGTCCAAGGGCTGCACCTGAAAACTCCCTACATTTCATTTCCACATGGGCTTTGCGCCTATGCCTAATGCCCGACTTTGACACCACAGCGAGCTTTCATTGGATCATTACATTTCGTTTAGGACCCATACTCGCCGTTCCGACTTTGGTGCTGACTTGCGAGGCATCCTCGTTTCAGTTAGTTCCCGTCGTTCCTGGGCTTCGTTCCTTGCTCTCCTACGGAAGGTGCAGCCGGCCTTCCGTATTTAATCGCTTTAAGTTCCACGGCACGTCCTCGCACTCTGTATTAGCAGTCGGCAGCTGTGATCAATATCAAATTTCCACCTTGGGATCATATGCTGCCCGTTCAAGGACTTCGTTTGCCCCAAATCGAAATAACGCCACTTTGAGCTAGGCTTTGAAGCTCTTTGTCTCGTTTTTCCCATCCGATCGTTCATGCCTGACTCTTTCTTCTTTGGAATTGTTTAAGTGTAATGCACGGCCTGCGGTTCACTCTCTAACTCGATATCCTACTTACTGGGAATGACGATGAGACAACAACACCCATTGAATTTTAGCGTTCGAGTCAACCCCGGTTTCTTCCCGGTGGTTCTAGCCTGGACTGCCCCCTTGGCTGTTGTGACCGCTTTCCCTCTCTCGGTTCAGTTCTACTTTGAGTACCGAGTCCTTATTGATTGAGACTTCTTTTCAAACGTGTATTTATGTTCAATACCTACATTAGTTATGTGTCCAACCCCCGATTCGCTTTGCTTGTCTCCTTTCTCTCTCTTGTTTCCATGATACCCACAAACTCGGTTGAACATCTCGCCTTGCCTATCAACTCGCGAATGCTAAATTCCCTTCCCTTCCATGCTATTCACTCACTCGGCACACGCATATTTAATGACAAAGCACACGCCTGCTGTGATTCATGCCGTATTAATGTAAACTCTCAGCATGAATCTGAGTCGCGTATAAACATCTTCCACGGACCACCTGACAATCCAGTCCATCAATCGCACTATCGGAGGATTTAAGCAAGGGCGATATAAGCATAGTGGACGAGCCTTCGTTCCCAGTATACTAATACAGCCCCGTCTTTGCCATTTGTCGGGATTGTTTGTCTAGTCATTAGTCATCGTAATGGGTTGAATGAGCATTATGTACCCCACTTGGAGCCCACTCCACTGGGAGGAGACGAGACCATACCATACCATAGACCATACCAGGGGGGGCGGGAATACCACGCCTCAGGTGGAATTACAGTCCGGTTACTTATGCCTCGTGATGGAAGAAAACTGGGGTTATTTGCAAGGTATAGCGACTGCCTGGGAGGGATCTATATAGCATTATGTTGCACATAATGTGATCTAACTAGATACATGTGCCACACTTAGGTGCACTCAACACGTACCAATGCACCACTATCACATCACACTTTCAATGACGAATGAGAACCATACTGATCCAGTACGACTTGACATCCATTTCAGCACATGCTGTGAAACTCAGCCACATGTCACCCTGAACGACGCATCATCTACCCAACCCAACCCTCTGGTCACGACCGCTCTCGCGTGGGAACCGTGCTTCGCACCATAATCAGCACGAAGCTGCTCCGGTTGGTGACGTTCTCAACCAGCCGTTATGGGTGGGAGCGTCGCCCCAGGGCATGCTAGAGCATGGAAGCATGTCTCTACGGTGGTTGTGCATCCAACGAGATGGTTTGGTGGCATCTCGCGGCATAGTATCCAGACCCAAATCCTTGATGAGATCGGTGGGAGGTTGAAACCCCAATGCGTATGCGACGGGATAGACCGCTTGGATGGCTGCGTGGGTGCCGCATTGGTGGAGGCCATGTCACGCAGCAGAAAGGATACGACAGCTGCTGCCAGCTGTGAGGGCGACCGACTTGAAGTACGCCTAAGTTGGGCGTATCCTGGGGAAAGCGGTGGAATGTGGCGGTTGGCGTGCGAACGACCGGCGTGTGAATAACCGGCGTGTGCGTGTCTTTGGGGTGTCCTAACGTTGAGTGGAGGATCGTAACTCGTAGATCCGATGCCACTGACTCATCAGGCGATCTATCCCTTCTATCCCATCATCTAGACAGCAAAAAACAGCCTCTTGGCCATTAACGACTGGATCTTGTTCCACTCTTACATTAGCTCAGGTGAGACAAAGGTGCAGACGCGAATCGCCGATCAGAAAGGGTGCTGATTGAACCTAAGCGAGCGATCAATCCTCGCGTTATTATCACACGACCCCCGCAGAACTCCGTTCGAGCCCCTGCCAACGGCACTGCCAAAATAGCTTTTAGGCTTGAGTGCCACGTGAGCGGACCACAGCAGACCGAAGGGGCTTCATTCCACTAACAGATATATCAACTAACATACGCAGAAGATGAGCGCAAGTGAGAGCGCATCGGGCTCCGCGACACGACATCGCTACAAGCTCGTGGTCGTCGGGAATGAAAGCGTCGGCAAGACCTCCATTATCACGAGGTATCTATCTGACTCGTTTGGTGAGACGTACAAGGTTACCATTGGAATTGATTTTGTATCTAAGAATGTGTACTTAGCAGACAGAGTCATTCGGCTACAAATTTGGGATACGGCAGGTCAGGAGCGATTCCGCGCCCTAATTCCTTCGTACATTCGCAACTGCTCGGTTGCCTTGCTTGTCTTCGACATCGCATGCCGGCAGACATTTGATGCGATTGACGGCTGGGCCGAAGAGGTCAAGCGCATGCGCGGCGAGCGTGCTGCGCTTGTTTTGGTAGGTAACAAACTGGATCTGGCAGACAAGCGGCAAGTCAGCACAGAGGAAGCACAGGCCAAGGCCGAGCGATTGGGCTTTAACTGTTACTTTGAAACCAGTGCCAAGACGGGTGAGGGAGTCAAGAACCTGTTCCATCGAGTTGCGGAGATTCTCCCAACCTTTGCAGAGTCGAGACCCAGCGTATTTGTGTCTTCGACGGAGCAGAACGCGGCAGCGACAACGAGTACGGGTGGCGAAGGAGAGAATCCATATGCTCGAAATTCTGTTACACTAAAACCTGCAGGAGGAGAAACTGGCAGTACGGAAAAACCGGGTTATTGCAGTTGCTAATGACAAGGTGACACGAAGTACCAAACATAACAAAGATGTTGTTGCAAGATCTTATACGCAACACATGATCATCCGCATATAGTATTTAGTTACCACTTGTTCTCCGTGCTGTCGTACACATAACAATTATGATCTATGATCTCATCTTGTTTGTCAGGGTTCCCGAGTGTGTCTGAAATGAAGACGTTATTGTAGGAGGTCTCATGGGGAGTACGCATGTAGTGGGCTTCACACGCCGATGGTTTATCCAATTACAAATACGAGGTACACAGATTTTGCTTTTGTATTGCACCTGTGCTTGTGCTTGGTGGGCAGATCCGCTCCACCTATTAGTCGACATCGTTCAGAAAGTCCTTATTATCCTCCTCCACGATCTGAATACCCTGGTGGAGACGCGGCTCTGTCGAACTCGTCGAGGAGGACTCTGAAGCCGGTGTGGTACCTGCAACCGATGCAGCCTCCTTCGCTGCAGACGTCCCTTCTGGTGTTTGTGCCTGCTTCTTTTCGGCGTCGACTTTTGCCATACTATTGCAGAACGACTTGTGGGAGGGCCAAGCCTTCACTTGGCAGGCACGGCTGCAATACCATACAAGTTTGCATCGTGCGCACCGGCTGGCAGCCGCTTCTCCACACACCATACATTTTGGCTCCTCGAGGACTTCGTCGAGGAGGTCCAGGTCGTAGGCTCTGGCGAGCGTTGCAGCATCACGCTTACGAGCTTCAGGATCTTTGGTGAATACCTTCTCAGCCTGTTTCATTGCGATTTCGGTCCAATCCTCGCGTTTTAGGAGTTCCTCCCGAATTTCTGGCACTTGCTCAATGATCGCGAGGACCTTACTCGAGGCTGGAGGCATCGGAGCTACTGCAAGCTCATCCACGAGTCTGCGCAGTGGTGTCAGCAAGGGGAGCTGGTCAAGCAACTCATCTGTAAAGAAGCGTCGTAGGCGAATGATAATGTTGCGACGGTGCGCTGTAAAAGTGTAGATCTCACGTACGGCCTTTTCCATCAAGAGGTTATAGATTGAGAGCCATACCTGACCCTCCACCTTGGTCAATTGCGGGAGCTGGTCAGCGGGTACTACGACCCACTTCTGGTCAATGTACTTCTCAGTGTAAGGTTCGCCGCCCTTAGGTGTGATCTTTCGAGTCCATGGAGGATTTTCCACGAGCGGAACTAGAGAGAGCACGAGATCCTGTGTTTCCGTCACACGAGAAAGTATGCTTTGAGGCAGGTTAGGCAGCTGGTCTGTGACGAATCGGACAATCGAGAGTGCACAAACAGCTGTACTAAAGGCGATATCCTTGGACTGCCGGAGCAAAGCATCACGAGGAGTTTCGTCGAGATACGTCTTGGCTTCTTTCAAGGCCTCTTGAAGACGTGCCAGCCTCGTCTCCTCGTCGAGCTCACCCTCCTTGTCACCTCTAGAGCCCTGGCCCGGGATCTCACCCGCGGC
>Ga0182741_1005835_pt1 | contig 11136 bp, 11 predicted proteins | sample eDN5th37CBELigOP_FD_128874 | JGI IMG/M metagenome (GOLD analysis project Ga0182741, IMG submission 128874) | Enriched Organic Plus compost microbial communities from Emeryville, California, USA - eDNA 5th pass 37_C BE-Lig OP (version 2) (version 2) ...
GCTGGCCACCGGCGCCGACGTCGTGGCCGTCGAGATCGACGAGCGGCTCGCGACGGCGCTGCCGGGCACGGTCGCCCGCGTGGCGCCCGAGGTCGCGCCACGGCTCGCGGTGGTCCACGCCGACGCGATGGACCTCACCGGCGTCCTCGACCGGGTCGGGCACCCCACCCGGCTGGTCGCCAACCTTCCCTACAACGTCGCCGTCCCGGTGCTGCTGCACGTGCTGCAGGTGCTGCCGTCGGTGACGTCGGCGCTCGTCATGGTGCAGGCCGAGGTCGCCGACCGGCTGGTCGCGCCGCCCGGCTCGCGCACGTACGGCGTGCCGTCGGCGAAGGCGGCCTGGTACGCCGACGCGCGGCGTGCCGGATCGGTCGGCCGGTCGGTGTTCTGGCCGGTGCCGAACGTCGACTCCGCGCTCGTGCGGCTCGACCGCCGGCAGCCCCCGACGACGACCGCCACGCGCGAGGCGACGTTCGCCGTCGTCGACGCGGCGTTCGCGCAGCGGCGCAAGACGCTGCGGGCGGCCCTCGCCGGGTGGGCGGGGTCCGCGGACCGCGCCGAGCGTGTGCTGCGCGCCGCGGGCATCGACCCCACGCTGCGGGGCGAGCGCCTCGACATCACCGCGTTCGCCGCGATCGCGGAGGCCGCCGCGGCCGAGGCGGGGAGCGAGGCGTGAGCCACCCGCCGCACGCCGTGCACGTGCGCGCGCCGGGCAAGATCAACATCGCGCTGCGCGTCGGCTCGCCCCGCCCGGACGGCTACCACCCGCTGGCGACCGTGTTCCAGGCCGTGAGCCTGTACGAGGACGTCGTGGCCGAGCCGGCCCCCGACATCTCCGTGACGGTCACCGGCCGGCACGCCGCGCAGGTGCCCACGGACCGTTCCAACCTGGCGTGGCGGGCGGCGAAGCTGCTCGCCGACGCCACCGGCACCGACACCGGCGTCCGACTGCACGTCACCAAGGGCGTACCCACAGCCGGCGGGATGGGCGGCGGCTCGGCCGACGCAGCCGCGACGCTGCTCGCCTGCGACCTGCTCTGGGGCACCGGGCTCGCGCGCGAGGAGCTGGGCGAGCTGGCCGCCGAGCTCGGCGCCGACGTGCCGTTCGCGCTCACGGGGCACACCGCCGTCGGCGTCGGGCGTGGTGACGTGCTGACCCCGGCGCTGGCGCGCGGACGGTTCACGTGGGTGCTGGCGCTGTCGGACCGCGGACTGTCGACGCCGTCGGTCTTCCGTGCCTGGGACGCGCTGCACCCGGACCCGGTGCCGTCACCCGTGCTCGACCCGGACCTCATGAGCGCACTGGTCGCCGCCGACCCTCGCACGCTCGCGCGGCACCTCGTCAACGACCTCCAGCAGGCCGCGCTCGAGCTGCGCCCCGACCTCGGTGACGTGCTCGAGGTGATGGCCGGGACGCCCGCGCTGGGCACGATCGTGTCCGGCAGCGGCCCGACCGTGGCGGCGCTCGCGAGCGGACCGGGCGACGCGGCGCGGATCGCCGAGGCGGTCACCGCGGCAGAGGTGGCCTCGGAGGTGCTGGTCGTGACCGGGCCGGTGCAGGGGGCCCGGCTGCTCGAGCACGTGCGCGGCGACGACGACTGAGACGCAGGGCCGGGCGCCCACGGCTCAGGAGCGGTCGAACGGCTCCATGAGCGTGCGCAGGGCGTCGGTCAGGGCGGCGCGGGTGCCGCCGTCGAGGTCGGCCAGCAGCGTGCTCTCGCGGTCCAGCAGGTCCGACATCGCCGCGTCGACCGCCTCCGCGCCCGGCGCGGTGAGCCGGACGACGACGACGCGCCGGTCCTTCGGGTCGCCGTGCCGCTCGACCAGCCCGGCCGCGACCAGCCGGTCGATGCGGTTGGTCATCGTCCCGGAGGACACCAGCGTCTGCGACATCAGCACGCCCGGCGTCAGCTCGTAGGGCGCCCCGGCGCGCCGCAGCGCCGAGAGCACGTCGAACGCCCACGGCTCCAGGCCGCGCGAGGCGAACGCGGCGCGGCGGGCGAGCTCGAGGTGCCGGGCCAGACGCGAGATGCGCGAGAAGACGTGCAGCGGCTCGGGGTCGAGGTCCGGCCGCTCCCTGCGCCAGGCGGCGACGATCCTGTCGACCTCGTCCTCCATGGGGGTGAGGGTACGGGACGCACCGGTGCCGGACCCCCGCGCGGCCGGTGGCGTGGCGGCGGGCGGAGGAGGCATGGTGGAGCCATGGGGCTGGTCAGCGAGGCGTTCTACGACGGTGACGAGCAGACGGGGGTGCTGCTGCGCGACAGCAGGGCCGAGGAGCTGGCGACGTTCGTGGCGTTCCGGCTCGACGACGGCCAGGTCTACCGGGCCGAGCAGGTGACCGCGCTCGGGGCGGAGCCGACGGCCTGGACGTCGTTCCGCTTCGTGGAGACGCTGTCGGGCACGGTGACCACGGGCGTCCGCGAGGACGGCCGGGTGGTGCTCGACGGCGCCGTCCTCGACGGCGACGTGGTGCCCTCCTACCTCGGGTGGCGCGTGCTGTGCGACCTGGCGAGCCGCGGTGGCGACCGGGTGGCGTTCCGCCAGGTCGACGAGCACGGCGACCGCGAGGTGCACGACGCCCAGCTGGTCGCGCGGGTCCCCGAGGAGGTCACGCTGCCGGGCGCCGACGGCGTCGAGCTCGCGCACCGCTACGACATGCTCCTCGACGGCCGGCCCTACACCTCGTTCTGGTGGGACGGCCGCGCGGTCGTCGCGAGCGACTGGACCGCGGGCGCCATGTCGGTGCTCGTGCCGGACCTGGAGGCCGCGCTCGCCGGCTGCCCGGTGCTCGCCGCCGAGGCCGCGCGGGCCTGGGTCGCGGGTCGGCACCTGGCCTGAGGTCGCGCCCCCGCCGCCGGGTGCTCAGTCCTGCGGGTCGGTGCGGGTGCGCCACGCGCGGGACAGCTGCGGGTCCGGCTCGATGCCGCGCAGCCCGTTCCACGCGAGGTTGACGAGGTGCGCCGCGACCTCAGCCTTGCCGGGCGAGCGCGCCTCGAGCCACCACTGCCCCGTCAGCGCGATCATCCCGACGAGCATCTGGGCGTACATCGGCGCGTGCTCGGCGTCGAACCCCTGCCGCGTGAACTGCGCGGCGAGGATGTGCTCGACCTGGCTGGCGACGTCGCCGATGAGGGACGAGAAGGTGCCGGTGGCCTGTGCGACGGGGGAGTCCCGCACGAGGATCCGGAAGCCGTCGGTGTTCTCCTCGATGTAGTCCAGCAGCGCGAACGCCGCCGCCTCGACCGTCACCTTGGGGTGCCCGCCGCGCGACAGGGCGGCCGAGAGCGAACCGAGCAGCGCGTCGACCTCACGGTCGACGATGACGGCGTAGAGGCCCTCCTTGCCGCCGAAGTGCTCGTACACGACCGGCTTGGACACCTTCGCGCGCGCCGCGATCTCCTCGACGCTCGTCGCGTCGAAGCCCTTCTCGGCGAAGAGCGAGCGGCCGATCGTCAGCAGCTGCTCACGGCGCTGCTGCCCGGTCATCCGGTGCCGTCGGGGGGTCTCGCTCACGCCGCCATCATGCCGCAGCGCACCACCGGCCCCGCCCCGCCCGTCGCGCGCGGGCCGTGCAGCAGCCGTCAGGGCGTCAGACCGGCGGAGAGCACGGTGGCGAGCGAGTCGCGGTCGCCGGTGACGCGCAGCGCGGGGGAGTCCAGGTCGGCGCGGCCCCAGAGGAGCAGCGCCAGGTCGCGCGCGGGACCGGCGACCACGCAGCTGCCCGTCGCGTCGTCGGCCGCGAGGAAGGGCACCTCGGCCCCGGTCTCGTCGGGGACCGCGGTCACGCGCACCGGCGGCGCGGCCACCCGGCCCAGCCGGACCTGGCGCGGGTGCATGACGGTCGCGACCTCGTCGAGGCAGTCGAGCCAGGCCTCGGGGCCGGGCTCGTACGGCTCGCCGAGCGCGGTGCGCAGGTCCCACAGGTGCACGAGCGTCTCCAGCGCCTGCCGCCGGTGCCAGAACCGCACGGTGCCGCGCTGCTGCTCGCGCGGCACCCCGTCGTCGAGCAGCGTCCAGGCGCGTGCGTCGGGGTCGAGCTCGGCGAGCGTGGCGCGCAGCTCCGCCGCGCACTCGGCGTAGAGCACCGGCAGGTCGAAGGGGCCGCGACCGAGCGGCGTCTCGCGACGCCGTCGTGCCTGGGCCGCCGCCCAGTGGTGCACCCGCGCCAGGTGGACGACGAGGTTGCTCACGCGCCAGCGGCCGCACCAGGGCACACGCACCGTCGGGTCGGCCACCTCGACCGTGCGCAGGAACGCGTCCTGGCGGTCCGCGAGCGCTGCGAGGTGGTCGAGGTGGTCGAGGTGGTCCAGACCACCCTGTGTGCTCTCGGTCACGCCGCGACGATAACCAGCGGCTGCGACACCCGGCGGGCGAGCCGTGCGCACACCGCGACGTGCCGGCCGGTGCGAGGCGCGTCGACGCCCGGGGCGCGGCGCCCCGACGCCGTTCCTGGCAGACTGACCCCCGCCATCCGCCCTGGTGTAACGGCAGCACTCCGGCCTTTGGAGCCGTGCGGTCCAGGTTCGAATCCTGGGGGCGGAGCGTGCTCCGGCGTCACGAGCGCCGCGTTACAGTGGCCCGGTGACCAGCCCCGCCGCCGTCATCGTCCTCGCCGCGGGCGCCGGTACCCGGATGAAGTCCGCGACGCCGAAGGTCCTCCACCGCATCGGCGGCCGCACCCTGCTGGGTCACGTGCTCGCCACCGCGCGCGCCCTCGACCCCGCGCACCTCGTCACGGTCGTGCGCCACGAGCGCGAGGCGGTCGCCGCCCACGTCGCCGAGGTGGACCCGGCCGCGCTGATCGCCGACCAGGACGACGTCCCGGGCACCGGCCGCGCCGTGCAGTGCGCCCTCGAGGCGTTGGAGGCCGCGACCGGCGCGCCCTGCGAGGGCGCCGTCGTCGTGCTCGCCGGGGACGTGCCGCTGCTCGACGCGGGCACGCTGGCCGCGCTGCTGGAGGCCCACGAGGCCGACGGCAACGCGGTGACCGCGCTGTCCACGCTCGTCGAGGACCCGACCGGCTACGGCCGCGTCGTGCGCGGCCCGGACGGCGAGGTCACCGGCGTCGTCGAGCACAAGGACGCCACCCCCGAGCAGCTCGCGATCAACGAGATCAACGCCTCGGTGTACGTCTTCGACGGGGCCGCGCTGCGCGAGGGGCTCAGCGGCGTCGACCGCGACAACGCGCAGGGCGAGGTCTACCTGACCGACGTGCTCGCGCTCGCGCGCCGCGCGGGTCGCCGCGTCGCTGCCCTCGTCGCGGAGGACTCGATCGTCGTCGAGGGCGTCAACGACCGCACCCAGCTGGCGACGCTCGGCGCCGAGCTCAACCGCCGCACGCTGACCCGCTGGATGCTCGAGGGCGTCACCGTCGTCGACCCCGCGACCACGTGGGTCGACGTCGAGGTCGAGCTCGCGCCCGACGTCACGCTGCTGCCCGGCACCCAGCTGCACGGTGCCACCACGGTGGCGACCGGCGCGGTCATCGGCCCGGACACCACGCTGACCGACGTCGAGGTGGGGGAGGGCGCGACCGTCGCCCGCACCCACGGCAGCCTGGCGGTGGTCGGCGCCGGCGCCAGCGTCGGACCGTTCTCCTACCTGCGGCCCGGCACCGTGCTCGGCGCCCAGGGCAAGATCGGCGCCTACGTCGAGACCAAGAACGCCGAGATCGGCGCCGGGTCCAAGGTGCCGCACCTGTCCTACATCGGTGACGCGACGATCGGCGAGCACACCAACGTCGGTGCCGCGAGCGTCACCCTGAACTACGACGGCACGAACAAGCACCGCACGACGATCGGCTCCTACGTGCGGATCGGTGGCGACACGATGATGGTCGCCCCGGTCACGGTGGGCGACGGCGCCTACACCGGCGCCGGCGCCGTCCTGCGCCGCGACGTGCCACCGGGTGCGCTGGCGGTGACCACCGGCTCCCAGCGCAACATCGAGGGCTGGGTGGCGAGCCGGTTCCCGGACAGCGCCGCGGCCCGCGCCGCCGCTGCCGCGCAGCCGACCGACGAGCAGCCGCCCGCACCGACGGGCGACGCGGAGCCGACCGACGGGGACCCCTCATGAGCACCGGTATCACCAACCTCGGCGAGAAGCGTCTCGTCCTCGTCAGCGGCCGCGCCCACCCGCAGCTCGCGCACGACGTCGCCGCCGAGCTCGGCATCGACGTCGTGCCGACGACGGCGTACGACTTCGCGAACGGCGAGATCTACGTGCGCTACGCCGAGAGCGTCCGCGGTGCCGAGGCGTTCGTGCTGCAGTCCCACACCGCGCCGATCAACCAGTGGATCATGGAGCAGCTGCTCATGGTCGACGCGCTCAAGCGGGCGTCGGTCAACTCGATCACCGCGGTGCTGCCGTTCTACGGCTACGCGCGGCAGGACAAGAAGCACCGCGGCCGCGAGCCGATCTCGGCACGCCTGATGGCCGACATGTTCGCCACCGCGGGTGCCGACCGGCTGATGAGCGTCGACCTGCACGCCGCGCAGACGCAGGGCTTCTTCGACGGCCCGGTCGACCACCTGTGGGCGATGCCGATCCTCACCGACTACGTGCGCTCGCGGGTCGACCTCGACAACGTCACGGTCGTCTCGCCCGACGCCGGCCGCATCCGGGTCGCCGAGCAGTGGGCCGCCAAGCTCGGCGGCTGCCCGCTGGCGTTCGTCCACAAGACCCGCGACATCTCCCGCCCCAACCAGGCCAAGGCCAACCGCGTGGTCGGCGAGGTCGAGGGCCGCGAGTGCGTGCTCGTCGACGACCTCATCGACACCGGCGGCACGATCGCCGAGGCGGTCAAGGTGCTGCTGGCCGACGGCGCCAGCTCGGTCGTCGTCGTCGCGACCCACGGCGTGCTCTCCGACCCGGCGTCCTCGCGGCTGCAGGAGTGCGGGGCGCGCGAGGTCGTCGTGACCGACACGCTGCCGATCCCGCAGGAGAAGCAGTTCCCCACCCTGACGGTGCTGTCGATCGCACCGCTGATCGCGCGCGCGATCCGCGAGGTGTTCGACGACGGCTCGGTCACCAGCCTGTTCGACGGGAACTCCTAGGCACCACGAGGGAGCAGCCATGCACGGTCACGAGGGCGTCACCGTCACGGGTTCGGCGTCGGTCGACGTCGAGCCGGACATCGTCGTCGCCGACATGGGCGTCGACGTGCGCGACGACGACGTCTCGACCGCGCTCCGCGCTGCCGAGGCCGCGCTGGAGGAGATGCGCGCCGCGCTGCTGTCGCGCGGCGTCGAGCGGCCGGACATGCGGACGGCGCAGACCTCGATCTGGCGGCAGGACCGCACCGACGACAGCGGGGCCGTCGTCGGCACCACCGTGCACGTGCGCCTCGGGCTGCAGGTGACGCTGCGCGACACCGCCACGGCCGGCGAGCTCGTGCACGCCGCGCTCGCGGCCGCGGGTCCGGTCGCGCAGATGAACGGCCTGTCGTTCGCCGTCTCCGACGCGACGTCGGCCCTCGCGCAGGCGCGCGACGTGGCGTTCGACGAGGCGCTGGCCGCCGCGCAGCGCTACGCCGCGAGGGCCGGCCGCATCCTCGGTCAGGTGGTCGCGGTGGTCGAGGAGCCCAGCGGCAGCCCCGTGCTGCCCCGCGCCCTCAAGGCAGGCGCGGAGATGGCGCTCGCGTCGCTGCCGGTCGAGCCGGGCGTCCAGGCGGTCTCGGCCTCGGTGCGGGTCACCTGGTCGTTCGCGGGCTGAGCGGGCCCCACCCGACCGGTCCGGCGTCGCTCAGCGCGGCGCGGACCCCGGCGGTCGCTCCCCGGGCGCGACGGCACCCCACCGGGCCGCCGCACGGGCGAGCCCGGCCGCGTCGTCCCCGCCGGGGTCCTGCTGCCAGGCGAGGTAGCCGTCGGGTCGCACGAGGACGGCGGGCGCGGCGGGGTCGGTCTCGACCGTCCGCACGACGGCGGCGGGATGGTGAGCGGCGAGCAGCCGCTGCGGCGCGGCGAGCACGAACCGCGCCGGCGACAGCGGCAGGTCGGTGCCGCCGCGGTGCGCGCGGGACCCGACCGCCCGATGGCTGCCCGCGGGCGCCGGGTAGCGCAGCCCGACGCCGCTGACCCGGCCGACGAGCGCGGCCCGGATCCTCGGCAGGGAGGTCGCCGTCCGGATCGCGACGTCGCGCATCGCCCTGGTGACGGGGTCGCGGCGCAGCGCCGCGCGGATGAGGCCGCCACTGACCCGCAGCACCTGCGCACCGATCGGCTGCCGCTCGTCGTGGTAGGTGTCGAGCAGGTCGTCGCGGGCGCGCCCGTCGAGCACGGCCGCGAGCTTCCACGAGAGGTTGGCGGCGTCCTGCAGGCCGGTGTTCATCCCCATGCCGCCGGCGGGGGAGTGCACGTGCGCGGCGTCGCCGGCGAGCAGCGCCCTCCCGACGCGGTAGCGGCGGACCTGCCGCTCGTCGCTGTGGAAGCGTGACGTCCAGCGCGTCTCGCCCATCCCGAGGTCGGTGCCGAGCACGCGTTGGACGACGTCACGGACCTCCGCGAGCGAGACCGGTTCGTCGACGTCGGGCTCGCGGCGGGCGTCGCGGGCGATGACGCGGTACCAGCCGTCGCCGAAGGGGGCGACGAACACGAAGCCCTCCTGGTTGCCGCGTGCGGTCAGCACGTCGGGCGGCGGGGATTCGAGCCGGACGTCGGCGAGCACGAGCGACCGGATCACCGACTCGCCCGGGAAGTCGAGGCCGAGCGCGTCCCGCACACGCGAGCGGTGCCCGTCGGTGCCGACGACGTAGGCCGCCTCGGTGACCGTGGTGCCGCCGTCCTGGTCGACGCCGCTCAGCCGGACGCCGTCGTCGTCCTGCGTGAGATCGGTCACGGTGACGCCCTCGACGAGGCGGGCGCCGTGGTCGAGCGCACGCTCGAGCAGCAGGCGTTCGACGTGGTGCTGCGGCGTCACGAGCACGAACGGGAACGGGCTGTCGAGACCGGTGAGCGGGAGGGTCGCGCTGCCGAAGAGCTGGAGGCGGTCCACGGGCTGGCCGGTGGCGACGAGGGCCTCGGCGAGGCCGCGGACCCGCAGGTGCTCCAGGGTGCGCGCGTGCACCGCGAACGCGCGTGTGAGGTTCGAGCGCCCGAACCGCTTCTCGAGCACCAGCACGTCCGCACCGGCCTCGGCCAGGTCGCCGGCGAGCAACAGACCGGTCGGCCCCGCCCCGACGACGACGTCCGCACCGGCCCCCGGGCTCACGACCTCACCTCGTGCACGTGCTCGACGCTACGGCCCGTCCCCGGGCTCCGTCCAGGGCTCCGACCTCGGGTATGCTGGCCCGCGTTGCCTCGGCGAGGGACGTCGGACGGCCGTGCCACTCGGCCGCCGCGTGATCCTACGCACCGACAGTCCGTGATCGACGTGGTGGGGCGCTCGCGTGAGCGCTGTCCGCCCGGTGTCCCGCGTCGAGGAGCACCCGTTCTCCCCACGACGAAAGCGCACTCCCATGGCTGACAACACCACGCTCGCCGCCACCGTCCGCACCGAGTTCGGCAAGGGCGCCGCCCGCCGCACCCGCCGCGCGGGCCAGATCCCCGCGGTCCTCTACGGGCACGGCTCCGACCCGATCCACCTCGCGCTCCCGGGCCACGACACGTTCCTCGCGCTCAAGGGCAACGCGAACGCGCTGCTCACGCTCGAGTTCGACGGCCGCTCGGAGCTCGCGCTCACCAAGGACGTGCAGCGCGACCCGGTGAAGCGCACCATCGACCACGTCGACCTCGTCATCGTGCGTCGCGGCGAGAAGGTCGTCGTCGACATCCCCGTCCACGTCGAGGGCGAGTCCGCGCCCGGCACGATCCACACGGTCGAGTCGCAGACCCTGTCGGTGCGCGCCGAGGCCACGCACATCCCGGAGGCGCTCACCGTCTCGATCGAGGGCCTCACCGAGGCCGACGACGTCCGCGCCGCCTCGGTGCCGCTGCCCGACGGCGTCGAGCTCGAGACCGACGGCGACACCGTCGTCGTCTCGATCACGGTCCCGCGCGCGAGCGCCGACGACCTCGAGGCCGACGAGGCCTCCGCCGCCGCGGGCGCCTCGGCGGGCGAGGCCGGCGAGGCCGCTGCGGAGAACGACGGCTCGGAGTCCGGCTCCGACGAGTCCTGACCCGGGTCTCGTCCATGGCCGACGGTACACACCTCGTCGTCGGGCTCGGGAACCCGGGCCCGGCGTACGCGGGCAACCGTCACAACGTCGGCCACATGGTGCTCGACGTGCTCGCCCGGGACGTCCCTGGCGGGTTCGTCAACCACAAGGCGCGCGCCCAGGTGCTCGACGGCCGGCTGGGCGTCGGGCCGGGCGGCGCGCCCGGGCCGCGGGTCGTGCTCGCGCGGCCCAGCACCTACATGAACCTCTCGGGCGGCCCGGTCGCCGCCCTGCTGCGCTTCTACGACATCCCGGTCGAGCGTCTGGTCGTCGTGCACGACGAGCTCGACCTGCCGTTCGGCACGCTCCGCCTCAAGCGCGGCGGCGGCGAGGGCGGTCACAACGGGCTCAAGTCGATCAGCGCTGCGATCGGCTCGCGCGACTACGTGCGGCTGCGTGTCGGCATCGGCCGCCCGCCCGGCCGCCAGGACCCGGCGGACTACGTGCTGCGCGACTTCGCGGTCGCCGAGCGGGCCGATCTCGCCGTCATCCTCGAGGAGGCGGCCGACGGCGTGCGCGACCTCGTCGAGAACGGCCTGGTGCTCGCCCAGGACCGGCTGCACGCCCCGCGCTGAGCCCGCACCCGCCGGGTGGGCCGACGTGACCCGTGCCACCGGGTCCGTCGGCGGCGACCCCGTAGACTTGACGCCCTACCCGCAGCCGTCTGCCGCGCACCCCCTGCGACCGGCGGATGTGGGCTCGTCGTGCTGCCCACCGGCCGAACCGAGGAGCTCATGCCCACGCTGACCGCCCTGCTGCCCGCGCTCCGCCACGACCCCGGCCTCGCCGAGCTGGTCGAGGCCGTGCCCGCGCGCGGCGCCCTCGACATCGCGGCCTCCGTCGGCGTGCGGCCCGCCGTCCTCGCCGAGCTGGCGACCCGCGGCAACCGCCCGCTGGTCGTCGTGACGGCGACCGGTCGCGAGGCCGAGGAGCGCGCCGAGGCGCTGCGCGGCTACCTGCCCGCCGACGACGTCGCGACC
>Ga0182741_1005836_pt1 | contig 11126 bp, 7 predicted proteins | sample eDN5th37CBELigOP_FD_128874 | JGI IMG/M metagenome (GOLD analysis project Ga0182741, IMG submission 128874) | Enriched Organic Plus compost microbial communities from Emeryville, California, USA - eDNA 5th pass 37_C BE-Lig OP (version 2) (version 2) ...
CCGTCAAAATACTAAGCATCAGATCAGTCGCCTCAGAAAGGAGTTGGTCTCTCACGGAAGCGGGTTCATCCGCCAAGCTCTCATAAATACATCGGAACGTTCTGATTGCAACAGACTGAATCTGGCGAGGACACGAGTAGCCCCGCATGAGTCGCAACTTGCTAAGGCATAACGTGGCTCTCGGTTGCGCAAAATCGTCGCTTTCTAGCTGGTCCAATAAATGCAGTAGCCGTAACACCAAGTTGTCTGCAATCCTATTTCGAGCCAAGCTATCAATCAGCACATTTAGGGCCTTCAACCCTGGCCGAATAGCGGCGTTTTGAGGCAGGCTCGGAACATTCGGGCCCTCGAGGCTGAAATCATCGTCAACGACGCTATTCCACAGAGCGCATATTTGCGGTGTACCAACCTGTGATACCGACATGACTCTTATGCACGAGGCAAGAATGGATTGTGACCAAAGTATTGGGCGAAGGCAGAGAATTCGATACACTTCAGAGCGAATCTGTGAGGCCTGTCGAAGGGCAGCCTCCCAAATCTCATCATCCAGCGTCGGTGATGCAAGTGCAGATGCGAGTAAGGATTGATCTTTGCTGGTAAGCGTAGCCAGATTGATGTCTGGTAGGCACTGAGACAACCCTTTGGGTGCCTGTGCTACTAATTGGAAGGTCTCATCGTCCATTGTCGCGGCCGCAATAAGCTGCTCCGCATTCTCAAACCTTGTACGTATTGTGGCGGCTCGCAAGCTAAAACTGTCGATAGCACCTGACGCGACTCCAAGGACCTGAGGAAGTATGTGCTCAAGATCCACAAACTCGACCTGTGGCTTGACACTGTATCTATACTTCGGCTGGGATCCCTCCGGCGAATCCTTCCGTGATTTGGCTCTGATCTTACTATACTCTCGCATGACCTCTCTCTGTTCGCGCATACTTGCCAAGGCACTCCATTTCTTCAGTGATACGAAGTCTAGTAGCCTTGCGATGTTGTAGTCTGAGAAGAATTCAGAGGAATGCGCGCTATGAACACCTTTTCCCGAAAGAACCAGCGCGACAATATCTAACATCAGGCTCAGTAAATACCGGAGTCGCGGTAAGTCATGCTGGAGGCACTTGGAGGATTCTAGCAGTGAGGACAAACAGCTCGCAACAACATCAAGCGCTTCCACAGGAAGGCTAGCCACGGGAGATCGTGCGCTCGAAGCGTGACCTTTGGTCTCAATATTTGGCAACGGACGATCTTTTACAATGCTTCCTGCGTTATTGAGCTTGAAGCGTTTCGCTATTCGCGTAAGTGCTGAAATTCTGACACGATACCGAAGTAGTTCTCTGTCCAGCGATCTCACTTGGGAATGAATCTGATTCATCTCCTGTCTCTTGCTTGCTAACTGCTCTCCGAGGAGTCTGTGTTCGGGTTCATCTGATAGGATAAAACGCAGATGCATCAACTCATCTTCAAGAACTTGGGATTGCAGTTCATCAAGCCTGCTGTTCAACTGCAATTGGCGGCAGACTGCTGCAATGAATTCATTTAGAGGGTGCTGGACGGTACGGAATTTGTCACCCTCCATCATGCTTGTTGCATACGTCCATCGGTTCGCTGCCTTGTCGTAGGTCTGCCGTACATTCAGGCGGACAGCCACAAGCACATCCTCAACAATCTGAGAGGAGTCAGGTTGTTCGAGACCTGGGAGCGCGCTAAGCCCACGAAGTGCTGCAAAGGTCTCACGAAGTGTCGGAGTCGTGGCTTTCACGACTTCCTGTTGGTCTGAGTAAGCCCACCAGATGCTTGCCACCATACCGGGATATCCGTACAAGGCTGCGATGCGAGAGAGCACAGTCACGTCTTTCAGTGTAAGAACTGGTAGGAATGTGTGGACAATGTCACGAATGAGGTAGATGTGCTCATGATCCGATCGATACTTGTACCCGCTCAATTGGGGTGACGGGTCGTGCAAGAAGTTAGTCGTAATGTTTAAGCTACCACCCTTATTCTCCTGTCCCTTCCGGTTCCCGAAGAAGTCTCGGATCAGCAACCCCATTGCGGAACATTTGCTTTGCTCGAGTCGTGGCAACAGATCGTCCAGAACGATGGGAACAAGACTCTGGATCACGGAGTGCGGCGCATTGGTGGTGCAAATGATCGCCTTTTCGCTCGCGCCAAGTGAGCCAAATGCCGGCTCCTGCGCGTCCAACCCCAGCCCGAACTCCTCTATCAAGTCCGAATTGTCAGAGTCGATCAGAGGATCTTCATCCGTGTCCACTGTAGTGTCCGCAGATGGCTGTCCCCGCGATTGTACTGAGTAGCGATACTCATCCCTGAGAAAAGATGGTGGCTCCTCCAGCACGCGTCGACTCTCGGTGAAGGGTATTGTATCAAGGTCCTCAGCGTCAGAGTGGGAGTGGGAGTATCGGCGGGGGAGAGCGGATGGCAGCACCAGACTGCGTAAATGTGAAGAAAGCGTCACAGCATATTCGTCTGTGCGGTATATCCGTCGTCCCCGCCCCGAAGTCCACCACAACAGGACATTTCTTCTGTCGTGGCGGAAGGTATTTGCGAGGACCCGCGATACACGCAGATACTGCATGATCGCTGGATCACTATAAGCTTACTCGCTGCATATAGGGATGTCTTTGTACGTCGCGTAGGTTGGTGTGCTTTGTTTCCAATTCGCACTGCGCGCGGCTCCGGTTTCGTACTGCTGGAAGTTGGCTCACCGAGTCCAGATTTCCTCCTTTAGGACCTACACTTTGATATGTCTTGTGCTCGATCGGCAAGGCAGAGCAGCTGATGCTGCATGCAAACGCAATTGCCAGTGATTGATACACAATGTAATGTATGGTTCTTAAACGAACACCGCACAGTGGACGTTAACGGTCCGGTAATGTTATAGTTCAGGCTACCCCACTTGTATTGTATAAACCAAGCTACGGCGCGTAGCGTGGGACCCGGTGGTGATCACACTGGCATGGAAGCAAGGTAGTGCTGCCAATGCACAGCGAGTGAAATCCCATAGTGGATGAAAGCGTGGAGAGAGATCCGATGCACGTACAAGAACGATCGAATTGAAGCTAACGGCACTCGAGATGGATCTCAGCTTCGAAACACCTTCGAAACACCTTAAAACGCGTTGTTACACTCTCGCAATCACACAAGTTGCAAATTGAAAGCAATCTGATCCAAGAGTAGTCTAGCATAGAATAGTCAATAACTTAAAAAGAAAAGAACCACCTGGTTCACCTTGTTGTATAGCATATCATACGAATGATGTACATAAAGAGCTGAATGTAGACATATAGCACGCTATGCTATGAAAACAACGGAAATCCAAGTTGTTCGCGCAGTTCCTAGGATGCCTTACTTTAGTACAGAACAAAGACGCGTTCTAGCCTTTGTCGCTGAGGGAAACGTTCAGTTGAAAGCAAATTGCGATTTACCACCCATTTGATCAAGCGGAAGTCGTCATGCTATTTACTTGCCCTTAGCCTTGTTGATGATGTAAGGGATCAAGGCCTTGCCTTCAGGAGGGAAGGCACGAGCGAAGACGACGGAGATAATAGCGGTAAGCTTGATCAAGATGTTGATGGAAGGACCAGAGGTATCCTTGAGAGGATCACCGACGGTATCACCAATGACGGCAGCGGTGTGAGCAGGGGAAGACTTAGCCTCCTTGCCGAGCTGCTTCTTGATGAGCTTCTTAGCGTTATCCCAAGCACCACCAGTGTTAGAAGCGGAGATGGCGATCTGGACACCAGAGACGAGGTTACCAGCGAGGAGACCAGCAAGGCAGTCTCGGCCCATGACGAAACCAACAATGATAGGAGTAAGGATAACGAGAGCACCAGGAGCAATCATCTCACGGAGGGAAGCCTCAGTGGAGATGCGGACGCAAGCCTTGTAGTCAGGGAGTTGCTGACCAGCACGGATAGCATGGCCGGAAGGAGTAGAGGGGTCAAGTTGACGCTCGACCTCACGGACCATGGCGAACGCAGCAGTACCGACGGACTTCATGGTGAGAGCAGAGAACCAGTAAGGAATCATAGCACCGAAGAGGAGACCAGCGAAGGTGTACGAGTTCAAGAGGTTGACAACAACGAGACCGGTACCAGTGACGTAAGCACCGAAGAGAGCAAGGGAGACGAGAGCAGCGGAGCCAATAGCGAAACCCTTACCGATGGCAGCGGTGGTGTTACCAGCAGCATCGAGAGCATCAGTGCGGTCACGAGCACCAGGGATGACAGCCATCTCAGCAATACCACCAGCGTTGTCGCAGATGGGACCGTAAGCATCAATAGCGAGACCAGTAGCCATGGTGGAGAGGATACCAATAGCAGCAACGGCAACACCATACATGTCAGCAATAGAGTAGGAGACATAGATGGTAACGCAGAGGCAGGAGACGGGGATGATGCAGGACTTGTAACCGAGAGCAAGACCGTAGATGATATTGGGAGCAGCACCAGCCTGGCAAGCCTCAGCGCACTCCTGGACGGGAGTGTAAGCGAAGGAAGTGAAGTACTCAGTGATGTAACCAATAGCAAGACCGGACCAGAGACCAAGAGCAGCGCAGATGAACATGTGCCAGAACTTGATGTTATCAATGCCGTTGACGCTGAACTTCTCGGGGAGGCAGAAGTAGCAGACGAGGACGGCGAGAGGGGTCATGATGATGGTGGAGACAAGGAGCTGACGCTTCAATGCAGGCTCAATCTGGTTGTCCTCCTCAACAGTCTGGAAGTGAGTGATGAAGAAGGAAGTCAAGAAAGAGGCGAGCATACCAGCAGCAATCAAAACAAGGGGCAAGGAGATAGCACCCCAGTTGGTAGAGAGCTGAGGAGAGGAAGCAGCGACGACCATGCAAGCGCACGAAGACTCAGCAAGGGAACCGAAGAGATCAGCACCCATACCGGCGATATCACCGACGTTGTCACCGACGTTGTCAGCAATGACAGCGGGGTTGCGGATATCATCCTCCTCCCAGCCCTGAGTAACCTTACCAGAGAGGTCAGCACCGACATCAGCAGCCTTGGTGTAGATACCACCACCGACACGACCGAAGAGAGCAACAGTGGAACCACCGAGACCGTAACCAGCAACAGACTCGAAGAGAGTGCGGCAGATTTCGTTATCAACGTTCCACTTGTCGAAATAAGCACGGCAGATAGCCATCAAAACGTAGAGGACGACGACACCCAAAGCAACAAGACCGAAGCCCATGACCATACCAGCCTTGAAAGCGGTACGGAAAGCATCACGGTAGCCGAAGCGAGCCATGACAGCAACACGAGCGTTGGAGAGGACAGCGATCTTCATACCGATGAAACCAGAGCCAATGGAAGTAGCAGCACCCAAGACGAAAGCAAGGGTAGCGAAGCCAGCGTGTGCCCAGGTGTGGCGCTCAGCGTCGTCCCACTTGGCAGCACCGATGACGACGAGAATGACAACAGCGAAGATAAGAGCGAAGACGGTGACATACTTGTACTCAGCACCGAGGAAAGCATCTGCACCGCCTGCAATCGCCTCAGAGATGCGCTTAACATCAGCATAGACGTCAGCCTCAGGCTTCTCACCCTGAATCGAGGAGACGAGGGGAGCGTTGCCCTCCTGGGTAGGGATATCGATCGAGATAGAAGAGATCTTGATGGTGTGGTACACCGCGATTGCGGCGCCTAGGAACGCGGCCAGAAGCACGATGATGGTCACGACGTAGCCGTCCATCGTGGGCTGTTTTCTTTTCTACACCGAATGGGATCAAGGTTGTGATTTGCAGTGCATTCCATGAGTGGCTAGCCAACACATCGCATATACAAACGACTACACATCAAACTGCCCTTATGTGGTGGTTCGAGCTCGCCTTTCCCACCCTGCGCGTACGCGGGCTAATGAAAGCCCCTACGCATCCGGTCTTCGGCGCTCGTATCCACAAGACAACACGGCGATGCAGGGGCGCGGGCCACGCAGAGGGCTCGAACCCGGCGTCGGAAGCCTGAAGGGGCGAGACCTCCGCTTCAGTCCGGATTTTCGGCACCTTGCGGGGTGATTTGTGGTGGTGTGCGAGACTGTGCCGCGATACGAGGCTGCAACTCAGATGCATACTAGGGTGTTCTACAAGTTTTCACGCATATTCATACGAAAGCACCACATATACACGCTATTTTGGCCTTTTTCGCACCTTCTCCGCGGTCTGTTTTTTCCTCCCAATTTCGCCCTTTTTCCAAATCTTCCGCGCGGACCGCAGCCTGGGGTGACGGAATAGAAATGAGCCCTCCAGACACCTCAGCTCCCCAGCTCGGGTAACCGGATCCGGCTAAACTGCCTGCACTGGCCAGCAAGCCTACCTTTTGTCAGCGAGCGACGCACTGCGAGGGCTACTGCGAGACTTTGACTTTGGAGTCAGCGTGTGGGTACGGGAGTGAATGAAAAGGGATCAATTTAGTTTATGGTAGGATGTACATACTCCATCCATTTAACTCGCAAAGAACGATAATACACAGCTCAGCCACATCCAATATTTGGCGTTCCGAGGCGTCGCAAACACCAATAGAGTATGCCGCTTAACGGTTGGCCTTAGCAACGCGCTCAATCTCTTCCTTCTTCTTCATAGCGTAAGAGTTCTGGTTCTCCTGAGCAGCGTTCATGATCTCATCAGCAAGGCACTCAGCAATGGACTTGAGGTTGCGGAATGCAGCAGCACGAGCACCTTGTGTCATGAGGTAGACAGCCTGGTTGATGCGGCGGAGGGGGGAAACATCGACAGCCTGGCGGCGGACGACACCACCAGCACCAATGCGGGTGGAGTCTTCGCGAGGACCAGCCTTAGCAACTGCATCAGCAAGGACCTGGATGGGGTTCTGCTTGGTCTGGAGAGCAATGATCTCGAGAGCGGATCGGACGATGCGGATGGCAAGGAGCTTCTTACCAGCGTTGCGGCCGTGCATCATCATGGAGTTGACGAGACGCTCAACAATGGGGCACTTAGCCTTGCGGAAGGGCTTCTTGCTGTAGCGGCCAGCAGTGTGAGGAGCGAAGACAGGCACGGAATCAATCGTGATGTAGTCCTTCACAGCGATGTCATTGACCTGGACGGTGGAGAGGGCGAACTTGTTGAACAACTTCACCTCGTTTGCGTATTGAGCCATGGTTGATCCCTACATGTGTGTGAATTATCAAGCGCGGCATGAGCATTCGGATCTGATCGTGGGGTATATAGTCCTCTCAAAGCGTGCCTAGCCCGAGAGCGGCCCTGAGAATGCACCCTCAAAGTCGACCTTGAGCTCGGAACTTCATTTCGCGCCCAATTACAAGGCCATACAGGGAGTTATAGCTACAAATACTGCAGCGCACAATACCCCCATGCATTGGCAAGCAAACAAATTGGCATAGAGCTGCATGCACTCGCCCACGCCGGCGAAATACGCAAAATACTTTACGCGCACATTGTTCCTGTTTCCTCCCTCTCGCCTTGATTTTCCCGCATTTTTCGCGATTTTTCGGAATTTTTTCTCCCCCATTTTTCGGCATTTTTTATGATTTTTTGGGATTTTTTCGGGTGACCTTCTCGCAACTTGTTGCGAGTCGGCCGGGTTGACACCAAATCGATGCATCGAAACGTTGGGCCGGTGCGAAAATGTACCTGCAGAATAGTGATGAACCCGATTTACAGGTTAGCGCCAGTCTCGGGCGCATTTTCTCCGATCATAAAGTCTACCACTGCGGCTATCCCACATCTTGTATTTAGTCTTGCTTGAAAGTTGGCATTGGCAGACCCAGTCGCTCAGACAAGGCCTTGGCCGCAAGGTACTGATTATTTGCTACAATATCATCGCGTGCATAGCGCACAAGACACTTCATCATCAGGAAGTATCCCTCCTCACCCTTAAACCCGTACTCTTCAAACAAAGGCAGAAGAGCCATGGACAGCTTCTTATTCAACCTGCTCACGTTCTCACGCTGTTCGAGGAAGTTAAGCATTTCCACGCCCTGCGCCTTAACCACATCTTGCTCCTCCTCGTTTTCCTCGCTTGCCTTAGTTTCACCTTCACCCTCCAAGAGGTTCACCCGAGTTACAAAGAGCTGATACATCTGGCTCAACTCTCGAGCCTCGGGGAGGGTGATTGAGGCATCCTCTACTGTTTCCTGAGGAGTGTCGTACATACCCTTGAGAATGGCTGCCCACATGGCATCGTTTGCCTTCTTGAGTTCGCCATCCTGATCGTGCTCGTCAAGTAGCTAGAAAACCGGAATGGAAAGAGAAGCAAGCAATGAGGAACATGACTTCGAGCGGCAAGTGCATGTGGTTTCAGCATGTTTCAGCTTGTTTCAGCTTGTTTCAGAAGCCAAGTGTGTAAGTCGCGATCACGTGTAGGACGTACCTCTGCACAAAGATCATTGAACTTGACATAAGCACTCATCTCATCCATGTCCTTGAACTCCGGGTGGTCTTGGAGCAACTCAGCAACCATGCTCATGAGCATGGACTGGACCATTTCATATCTACAATAGTGTAGGCATAGGAAAATTGGAAGTAATGTGAGCTATGGGCGTACTCGGGTTAGCAGTATCACCAAAACATATTATAGCAGCGCTTCGATTAGTAACCCACATACTTTGCCACGACATTCTCAGTGCTCTTGCCCAGACTGTTCAAGATTACCTGCATTTGGCCGTTGAATGCGGCTGCAAGCTCGTTCTTGACCATGACAGCCTGCTCGATAGTCAGGATGGGAACAAACTCCTCATCTGCCTCGGAGCTAAAGTGCCTTTGTCCCACAGTGGGGTTCAATCTGGGGACTAGACTGCTCCGGACTTCTCTGCTGGAAGGAAGCCTCGCACCACTTGAAGGCAACTTCCACGCTGTAAGCCTTGATTGAGATGGCATCCATGTGGAAAGGGTAGCGGCAGCGCAGTGAGTTCGCTGACTTCGTCGAATCGTCAGTGCAGTACGCTCGAGCGAGCCCAAACCCCTCAGGGCTCGAGTGAGGCGACTGAGCATCTGGCTAGATGTGCATTTTCGGTATAGTACGGAAAGTGAGTCGGGATTAGCCAAGTGCATCGTGTCTACCCAGAAACATAAGTCATAAATATGTACTTTTCTCCTCCTTAGCCGCGCTAGCAGCCGAGTTTCGGCCACTAGGCAAATGTGCACTCAACTCCGAAAATCCTAACGTCGACCACTTACAGTATGGGCGCATCCCATGGCGGGGAAGGTGATGGGTGGCGCACTGGGACGCATGTGGCATATACTTCGCTATGACTGGAGGGCATGGAGCGGATTTATCATACTTGAAATCTGTAAATGGTGTATTGAACTAACGTAAGTAATCAGGCTATCACACTCACTTGATTGAACGAATGAAGCGCCTGTGGCCTCTCTGTTACAAAATAGATTAAAGAACCCACAGATGCATGTGCATAACAACGTACATGCTTTACTGTAACGTTCGGTCGAGCTGGAAGGTGTCTTCGTTCGAGTTCGAGTCGGCATGGGTAATGGCAGGTTGAGGTATTGTCCCATTCAAGAGCCACCTCGCGTGTTCATCATCTGGCCGGAGAGTAGTGAGCCTGGTGGGGAATGTAGCAAGTTCTGGACCTGCATTCATGTTATCTCTTACGTTTTGGAGGCTTCGGAGCATCTCGTACCGCTGCTGTAGGGACGACAGTGTGTTGACAGGGGCTGGCCTAATGGTTGCGGGAACTGGTATCGTAGTGGGCCGCCATGCCCCGCCCACCTGGAGTGCGGTCTGGTTAGGCATCCAACGCATTCGGGCGTCATCTGTGGATATCTCAACAACATTGTCGTCCATTGCGTCGCTCTTCATGTCACCACTGAACGTCGTGCTGTTAACACTGAGACCGTCTGGCATACGGTCAACTCGCTCAGTTGGGCGCCATAGCGAACTCGTGGCGGATTCGATATCGAAACGCAACGGCTCCGGATTGAGAGGAGTCGCTGCTGCGGCGGGTCCTGACAAGCTGCCGGCGTGTGAAGAATGGTTCATTGGTGGATGGTATAAGTCCTGGTCGAGATCGCCTCTTGACAGGGAGACAATTCGAGTGCCCAAAGGGGCTGGCTCGAGATCAGCGAATAGGTCTGTGGGATGAGCACGGCCAGTTAGGCCGGGAGCTGGGGCGAACTCATTGAATGCCCCTCGCCACGCAGTGGATGCGGTCGGCACAGTCCTGCCTCTTCCCATCGGTGCTGAAACAGCAGTGACTGCAGCTGCAGAGGCGCTTGAATGTGGTAACCTGCTATTGACCACACGGGTCTTGGTTGTCATTAGCGGGGGAGGCTGAGCTGAGAGATCACCCGTAAAGCGTGAAGCTTGGGTTCGTCCTGAGTATCGTCCTGATCTACCTCGAGTTCGCAACACGATGTTTGTTGGAAGTGGATTTGCCAGTCTGGATTCGATTTTTGAAAACGCCGCTCCAATCGTAGTTTGCTCAGCCACAGATTGCAGTCGCGACTTGTTGATGATGGGCTCCTGCACGGTTGTCGTCGACGATGCGTTCTTGATCGCCAGTTTGCGGTGTGCACGAAGCCGTTCAATGTCTAAACTAGTTGTAGCTCCTGGTTGCTTCTGCAGCACTCGGGAATCGCTCGAAGCAGTATTGCCCGCAGGTGGCTGGTTCTCATTTCGACTCTGCAAAGCCTCAACAGAAAACAGACTCTCTCCATGACTCGGCTCTGTTGGTACAGCCTGTACAAGTCGGGGACTCGATTCGGAGGCAGAAGCTGCGGGCTTGGTCGAGCCCTGTGCGGTGTAGCCCGTTGCAGATGTTTCCGAAGGATGTGCAGATGTCGATAACTCTGCAGCAGCAAACTCGGCCCTATGTGTGCCAGCCTCACCCTCGCTAGGCGCTGCGAACTCATGCTCATTAGCCTCTGTAGTAGTCGTTTTCCTAGATGAATGAAGGAGTAAATGCGGTGAATGAACGACGTCCGGACAGGAAAGGGAAAGAGATGCAACACCACAATAGCTGCATATAGCGAGACGTACCTCTTACGCGGGAAAGCGCGGTTAGTCCGCCGGAACTTGAGCCTCTGCCGAGAGCCTCCAACCCAGTTCATGTTCCGGATTCTGGACCTCGAGGCTGGGTGGGTATGCAACAATCCCTCTTTTCAAGTA
>Ga0182741_1005838_pt1 | contig 11125 bp, 6 predicted proteins | sample eDN5th37CBELigOP_FD_128874 | JGI IMG/M metagenome (GOLD analysis project Ga0182741, IMG submission 128874) | Enriched Organic Plus compost microbial communities from Emeryville, California, USA - eDNA 5th pass 37_C BE-Lig OP (version 2) (version 2) ...
ATGGTCGCTTTGCCTTTAGATCTTCGTTCGAGTGAAGCGAGCTTGGCGACTCATAGTCAAGGCCCTCTTCAAAGAAAGCAGCTAGCTCGCGCCTTCGGCGCTCAAGCGCACCTTCACGATAGCGTCCTTTGGACCACTCCACTTCTTCCTCTTCAGCAAGGGAGGCAAGGTCCTGAGCATCGTCTGTGCCATCTCCAAGCAATTGAGCACCACGAATGCCTCGCAGATATAAGGCGCGCTGCATTCGCCGACGCGCCCGAGCTTTCCTGGCCCGTGCCTTGTTTTCACTCCACTGCTCCATTTCGAGAAGCATTACCTTGACATGCTCGAGTGCATCTCGACCATCGTCGTCTACTGCATTAGGATTAGCTCCTGCCTTGAGCAACTCCTTGATGATGTCGGGTCGAAGCAATGCCGCCGCCGTAAGCAGCGGCGTCCGGCCAGCGTTGTCAGTATGCTCTAGGGCCTCGCGGAGAGCTGCTTTTCCTCCCAGTCGTGACTGCTCCTGAAGAATCACCTGGACAACTTCCGTATGTCCCTTTGCACACGCGGCTAAGAAGGCACTTTGTCCTGTCACTTGATCAAGTGCAAGCACATCGGCACCATGACGCATCAATTCGCCGACACATCTTGCATGACCCATGCAGGCTGCTAGCCATACGGCTGTGTGACCATCTTCATCACGATCGTTCACGAACTCGTCACCACCCATATTCAGCAACTGTCCTAGGATCAGGTCATTTCCTAATGTGGCAGCGAGCGGCACGGGATACCGACCCTGCCCATCTGCATAGTGAGGATGCGCCCCGCGTCTCAAGGCCTGAGCCAATGTTAATGAATCTCCTAATTCAATCGCTCGCATCATGGCTTCGTTGAGTTGTTCGAGTTCATGTGGGGCAAATCCATTCACATCGAGCTGACTGAAAACCATTTCCTTTAGAGTTGGCTTAATCAAATAGCCACTGTCGTTCAGCCTCTGGTCGTGGTCTGTAATCGCGCGCAAAAGAAGATCGCCACATCTGCGACTCCCCATGAGTTTTGCGACATGCAGCGCGTTTCTTCGCTTTGGGGATACGTGCAGGACGAGATTTTTGAGGATACAAGAACCGTTAATCACTGCACATTCGCAGGGTACTTTATCGTCCTCATCATCTTCGTTTCCCACCCGCCGACTTTTGCTGCCCTTATCTGCATGTTGCGGGTTGCTTGCGCTGGCGGGTTTTCGGCGCCGGGTTTCCGCTGCAAACTTTAGGACGCACTGCAGCAACTCGTCGGCACCATAGTACACGGCCCGCTGCACAATGTTGAGCCCAGTCTCATCGATTGCCTCGACAAGATCGCATGCATCCATAAACGGCATTCCCATGATATGCTTGGTGAGGAACTGGGCTAGTTCATTTGCCTTGGCCATGTCCTCCTGACGGAACTCTGTGGGAATTGTGAGCCAAAACCTCGAGGCCCACTTCCAGAGTGTTTCCTCTACACAGGCTCGCACGTCAGTCTTTGCAACAAGGCGTGAGCCTGAGTGTAGGCTTGGAACGTGCTCAAGCTCTATGCACGGCAGCGTTAGTAGATTGAAGACTTCGCCACCTTGAACAGTAGCATGACTGGTGGCCAGTAGCGGTGTCACACTCTCTTCCTCATCACAAAGGCCGAGTTCAGCGAAGAGGAGGGGATTTACATCGGCGCTAAAGTATGGCTTCAGGTGCTTTTGCGCAATTTCAAGGAGCTGTTTCCATGGAGCAAAGCTCTTGACGCTTTGTAGCGTGGTTGAATTGTCAGGGTCGATCTCGAGTTGGACTTCATCTGGCTGAGAAATCATACTAGGGCTTGCCTTGATCACACGCTCCAAGAAACCCAGGGGACCACGCATCAGCTCACGCTCAAGCTCAGAGCGTGCCTGCTCAAGCAGCCAATGCATGACCCAATACTTCTTGTGTGAAGCAGCGATGTGCCATAGTGAGCGGCCCGACGCACGGTCAAAATCATGCAACAGGGCTCTCGGTGGGGGAACCTGTGAGAGCACTCGAGCTAGTCTCTGCCTGATGGCCGATGCCCGTTCAGAGACCTTTGAAGACGGAGCCTCTGGAGGGAGAGTGACGGCTCCTTTCTTGAGCTTCGAGGTGAACTCACATCTCCAGCGATCAACTAATGACGCATATCGAAATAGCCACCTGAGGACATTAACGCCACCCTCGCCTACTACTGTGACTGCGGCACTAGGGACGTGCTCATGTTCTTTGTTTCCAAGGTGGACACATAACGGACAAATCCAGGTCGCACCATGGTCAACAAGTACTTTGATGCAAGCGAACGGATTCGTGAGGTCTTGCTTCCCTTCCTCGGCGTCCCACCGCAGGACTTCCTCATCCGAGAGCAATGCGACGTGCTGTGTGAATGCTCTTGGATCTGATGGGGACCATTCATTGGTTTGCAGTTCATCGGGTGGTGGCACATACCTCCTCTCCGGGTTATCCGCCTCGTCGTCGTCGTCGATATTCAAGAGCTCACAGTCCCGAGTTTTAATTTTGGATTCTGCTGTTACAGTCTTCATATGCTTGTCGGCGTCTGAGCTCGAGCTTTTGCCCCATGCGAGCTTTGGAAGTAGCTTTGCCAGAGATGACTCGCTCTCAAAGGCTAACTGTGTGGCCCCCTTCGAATCCTTCTCGAGGTGGTCGTTGTCGTCATGGTCGTCTTTTTCATTTAGAGACCTCGTGGTCTTGTCACTGTCTGACGCTTTCTCCTCATCATCATCACCTTCTGCTCCATCCTCAGCTGCTAGGCGGGCCAGGGCCACTCGAAGTGCAGTCGAGCCGTCGGGAGCCATGGCGTCGACATTCGCGCCGGCTTCTAGCAGGACCTTCAAGTTCTCCGCATTGTTGTTGCGGGTGCAGACGTGCAGAAGGGGAACTCCATTGACAGTCGCATGTATGTCGGCTTTGTGCCGAATGAGCACGCTGATTGCGCGTGCATTTGGATGGACACATGCATAGCCCAGAATGGGCAGTCCTTCATTATCTGCTAAGCTGGCTCCCAGGTTAAGAAACCGCTCGCAGAGCTCAGCTCTCTGACTCTCAGTCAGCTCGGTACTTAGTAGGATGTTCGCCAGTGCACTGCGCGACCCCACGTACTCAGGCTTGTAGTTCACATCCGCTCCCAGAGTGATCAGTCTAATGAGCTCACCGAAGTCGCCCCTCACGGAGGCCTCCCAGAGGTCTGCCGAGAGCCCCTTAGTATCCATTTCGTCTTGGAGCCGCGTTACAAACTCGTCTACGGTATTTTCTTAGGTCTGCAATGCGCCCCCGCGTCTATCCTAATACCCTAGCAAAGTTGATACAGAGTTCGGATTTTGACCTGAATTTGAAAATTCCACTGCGGATGCGCTGGGTTTCCGGCATTCCACCCAAGAGAGGCATGAAAAGCGGATGGATAGTTGTCGGTCAGCTGCTACAGCACCCGCCCTATGACCAAAAGAGCCAATCTATGGCTCACTCCGTAGTTAAAACCCATATGTCGTGGGCAAGTGATACCATCCACCCACTAACGCTAATATGAAGCCATCCACCATCGCGCGGCTTCCGACGACGACGAAGGGAGAGAATTCCAACTGCAAACCATAACTGTTTGGCGCGTTTTTACCCGGTGTAGTTCTCATAGTTTGTGGTGTACTATGCATCACAAATAACAACAAGCAGGTACGTTTCATTAGCGCGGGTTAAATCTAGCATATCATGCCGTGAAGCTGATGAAAAAGTAGCCTTTGCACTTCGAAACATCGCCATCCTCGCAGATACCGAGCGTTTTTGTAAGATTACACCGCGTGTCTCACTGGGGCAGAGGTGATGAGTCGCGCGGTGCAGTCTATCTTGCATTACGCTTCTGTGAAGCGGTAAAGAGCTTCGCATTTTCGCTGTATTCCGACGAAAGGTGTCTCGAGAGGTGTTTGCTTCTGACGTGAAGACAAATAGCTGCGTTGAATGATGCTTAAGGGCGGTACACACGTAGGCGTCGATACGAATGCGTGCATCCGCGACTTTTCTGCTCCCCTACTCGTGCACTCACACTATCAAATTCTCCCCCACTGCTTCTGTCCTCTCATAACCATATGGCATCTTTGTCCATGTGGCTCTATTTTTAACCCGATCAATCTGTTCCGCTTGTTACACATCGACTATATCGCTACCGCGTACCGATTCCGACCTCAGGTCAGTCACAGAAAGTTTGCCCGATGTCATCTGACGCGCTCCAAGTGGAAGCGATCCAAAATAACTTCCTAGCGTTATACAACACGCTTCAGACCAAGGTCACTGCCGTCTCTGCTGCCCAGACACAAGCCGAAGCACAACCTCTATTCGAAGAAGCCGAATCAGCACTACGTGTAGCCGAGAACCAACTCCGCGACATCGAATCCGAGCGTCGTCACTTCGATCTCAACGGTAAGAAGATTCTTGATCGAAAGATCAAAGAGTTCCAAGGTCTTTTACAACAGCAAAAGCAGGCTCTCGGTGAGCACCGTGAGCGACTCACCCTTATGAACATGAGCGCTGCCAAGCAAGCCGAGTGGCGCGAGCAACGGATGCGTCTGCTCGAGAACCGTCACATCCAAGATTCCACAACAAATTCCCTTACTCGTACTGAACAGATGATTGGTGATGCGATTGTTATTTCAAACGACACTTCCGTCACCCTTGAGTCACAGACGGAGCAGATGGGTCGAATGCTCGACACACTCCACGAAACTGACAGCGTTCTTGACCGGTCCAAGGCTCTGCTTCGCCGTATGCGTACCCGACTCGTGACAAACAAGCTCTTAACGTTCTTGATCATCCTCATTGAGTTGGGCATCCTCGCCTTGATTATTTACGTCAAGTATTACTCATAATCTCCCCGCTTGCGAGCTATCACTACAGGCGCACTGTATATTGGGTAGTTTAGAAACGTATGATCCATTCTGGGAATCATAACGTCCGTGTCGTCTTCCGGCTGGTCAATCGGCGGACTCTGGTGATAAGGTTGTTTGAGTCTTGGTTTAGTTCTCTACCATCAGTCAACATTCCAAGTTCACTTCGTTTATGGACTCCGTCGTGAGCAGGTGGTTTAGAATATGACACCGTACATGTAGCAATGAATGTTTCACTCGGCACCCTCACTGAGCGATGATACTGTGACATGATGCTCCATGGTGCAGAAACAACTTTATCAGAGCTTCCACCTTTCTTTTATCCCGAACTTTGATACATACTACTGTTCTAGCAGACCATCAATAAACCTATGGAGTGGTGACTGCTATATCCACTGCGTTCAACCGAGCTAATTCTACCTTGGGTTGATTTATGATGGTTAGTTTAGTGTACCAAGCATTACTTGTTTTCCTTTGCGGCTAGGGTGTAGTGACCCGTCTCCGCTCCCAACTTTAGAGCTGCTTTGGACATAGCAATAAGTAGGCGCTCACTTGGAACCTCCTCAGCAGTTCTGCCACGCCATCGAATGCAGCCATAGCTGTCAACCAGATACGCGCTGGCTGCAAAACGATTGGTCGCGTCCAACCACAGTCGCGTTCGAGACACAACGTCCTCGGGTCCTGTGGTGAACAAATAGTAGGTCGACTCATGAAGTTCTGGAGGAGTAATAAGAGCTAGCTCTTTCCTCATTGACCTAGCGAAGAATGTCTTGGCAATCCATCCATCTGCTACATTCAGCAACGCAGTCTGGAACTTCACACCTGCATTATCGACCAAACCGACCTGTTCCTCAGTGGAGAGTTTGGAGGGGGAGAAGTTGGGCACGGGGCTGAGTGGGAAGGGGAAAGGCGGTGGTGACTGCGCGGCTTGGGACCCTTCAGACGCCTTTGCGGTGGACGGTAGCTTAATCGCCTCACCATCGCCTGCCGCTTCAAGTGCGTCTGGGTCGAAAAGATCGCCCGAGATAGCGGCCTTAATGAGCTCGAGTCGGGTGAGAGACTCACCTTCTGCAGTCTCCGGCTGAGCTACAAAGATGTCATGAAATACGCGTTGCATTCTTCGGGCAGCAGCGATTGAGTACGAAGAGGACGAGATCAGTACAAGGGTCACAGTATTTGGATGCACGATTCTTTCTCGTAGATTCACCTTCTCCTCGCGCAAGTTAGTCGTGACGAGGTCCAGCGCCTTCGGATCGATAGACTTCACGGCGAGCTGACTAATTAGGCCATGCTTGACGAAGTTAGATGCGGCTTCGGTGAGCTTCGTTTCTGAGGCTGAGACGTTCGGTGGCCACGTTGGCAAAAATGGCAGCGAGCCGATTCTTGGGTTGATATTGGGTGTCACCGTACCTTCACCAGCTTGTTTCGCTTGCTTAAACTCATTTACCGCAGCCCCCATACCAGCATTGAGCACTGCTGAAACAGCCCGCTCTCGTGCTGTCCTTTGGCGCTCACGTACGTATTCCTCCAAGCCCGCTGCACGGATCAGGCGATTTTTGGACAAATCGAATGGCAATTTGATTTCTGTGATGGCAGGGCTGTCAGGTGTTAGTGTGGCGACAGGACTACGCGTCATTTCCTCAAACTGACGTCGATTCTCCGCAGCACGCGCCTGCTCGGCCTTGTAGTTCTCAATCGCGGCCAGCTGCGAGATGCTCGGCTCTGGCTTTGCCTTCGCGAAGGGATCATTTTCCCACTCGACACTGGACAACTCGAGGGTCTTTTCCATTTTCACCTTAGAAACCGTCTTGATACCGCGGTAACATCCAAGCATTGCATCAGTCCTGGCGCGTAGCTCACCCGCGTGTTGCTGGATCCGACGCGAGCCAGCTCTCCGCAAATGTGTGAACATGTTGGGTGCGGTGTTGGGTCGATGCTACTCCTGGTCCGAGAACAGAAAGAACGCAAGTGAATTATACCACCAGTGTGGATCGATACCGATAGCTCGCTGTCGGAGACACACACGTGGATATTGCCTAGTGGATGCTTTTCCAGTGTACTTCTGAACCTCACGTTTAAGAACTTACGGGCGCGAAAAAATTCGTGTTAACCATGCAGCCCTCTCACAGTGATATAGAGGGCCGACAGTGGACTGCCCACACATGTGCGAGACTGTCGAGCAAGCAGTGTGACGTGGTCGAGTGAAGCCACTCTGGATCAGATTTTAGGTTCGAAGGCCGACTGCGGGATGCTTGTGATTGGTCATCTGACTCGAGAATATCTCTTACACTGAAGTCCATTCAGCTACATCCACCTCGATCTAGCGCAGCCACGTCATGCACCGCCATCTTATGGGAGCCGCGGCAAGATCCCTTCGCCAAACCTCCACGGCCGCCGTCAGGGCAAGTAAGCGTTGCGCTGCACTCGGTATTGCTCCCGCAAATGTGATCCCGACTGCATCAGCAGCCGCTGCCAGTTCTTCCAGCGCATCCGCCTCATCCCTGCTTCCAGTGTCATCCAAGACAACGTTTTCGTCGCGCAGGCTGCCATTCGCTTTGGCAACGTGCGCTACGGCCGGGCTCACGACACTCGCGACGCAGTCTCACCAGACACAACAGTTCAGTTCAGTCTCGAGTCCAAACTCAAAGGCACGCTTCCCCGATCCATCGAGCGCGGCCTTCCTGGTGTGCGACATCCAAGAGACCTTCCGTCCGGTCATGACGAACTATGACAGTTTGATCAAGGCCTCGAGCTTCCTCATCAAGTCGGGCCTTGACCTGGGGATTCCAATCCTCATCTCCGAACAGCAACCGTTCAAGCCAACTGTGCAGGAGATCCAGCAGCTCTTTAGCGGGATTAGCATGCACACGGACGTACCAAGTGATTTGCAGAACCCAGAGGTTCGAGCTCAACATCCCAACGTGTTTCACTACACCAAGACTCGATTCTCGATGTGGTCGGGTCTACTCCCTGAGTTCGACAGGATCTGCGATCCCAAAGACTATGTTCTGTTTGGTATAGAGGCCCACGTGTGTGTGAAGCAGACATGCTTGGATCTGCTCTCGCGCAACAAGAACGTCTATATCGTTCTCGATGCCATCGAGTCGCAGAATAGCTATGATCGCGCCACTGCCATTCAGGCCATGGTCAACTCAGGCGCGATTCCGGTAACGGCGGAGGGTCTCGTTTATGAGCTGATGCGTGATGCCAAACACCCAAAGTTCAAGGCCATCCTCCAACACGTCAAGGAGTATAGCCAATACCGACGCAGCCTCAAGCCCAAGTCCGATTCCCAGCTGTGAACAAATGAAACAAACCACGAAAACGAAAGCAAACGAACCGAAATAAGTCCAGACCTGACATAAAGCTCCAGGTGTATGTAATTTCCCAGCCTCTGGAGAGTGCATACGACCCATTGCCGGCTCATCCATCGATGCGGCACGGCCACAACCCCCTGCGAAATGCAGTCACCTAGCTCCTCCCCCACTTAATTTTTACTGCTGCGAAAAAATCTGAGTCAACCTTGAGTCGTGAAAGCCAGGGGTTGGTGACACTGTTTCGCGGGGAAAGGCGAGTGTACTCGGAGTGCTTTTAAGTTGGTGCCTGCTTGACTGGATAGAGAGATGTTGTGGCAAGCGTTTTTACCTGTACTCTTTTCGACACACTTGCAGGACTCGGAGGTATTCGTCACAAACTCTCTACGTTAGTATCTTCTTACACGTTTCACTTCCTTTTCTTCACAACTTCAAGACAGACCACAGGGGAGCACCGAGTGTGCAGCGTGCAGAAGAATCTTCGCGGATGTCCCAATCAGGCCCGCCCCAGAGGCGGCGCCCCCCGGCCCGCCCGCTCACGGATTCCGCACGAGCAGCACTTCTCTCCACTCATTCAGAGCAGGCTCGAGAGCTCGCCATGTACCAGGAGGAGGCGGATCCGGGTGTACAGGCGACAGATAATGCCAGCCCGATGGTCTCTAACAATCCTCAATGCGCGACAAGCACGCTGGCAGCGCAACCCGAGTCAGGTCCCAGCGGGGATTTGAATTCAGAACATCAACCTGCAACTGACCCTGCAGCAAGCAGCAGTCATGATTTGAAGGCCGGAATTGTGCAGCCTGATGCTGCAGTGGGTACTGCCGGATCCACTGAAAACCTCCCACCCGCACCTCCGAAAACTCCTGGTAGTGACCAACTGCCGTCCTCTCCTCCACTCGAACAAAGCGACAACGTAGAAAGGAATCCAGAATCTGCCGTTGCACTCAACAATGCAACGAGCACACCACCTAGCGGTGAGCCTCAGCCTACCGCGAAGCCCATCATACCTCCTGAAAAGCTCGAAAAGATGCGCAGAATGAGAAGGCACGTTGCGACTGAAATCATGATGACCGAAAAGTCCTATGTAGAATCCCTCCAGGTCATCGTGTCAATCTGGATTCCAGCCTTCGAGGCGACTTACAAAGATGAACTTTTGAAGGATGCCATCTTTACCAACTTCATTGCAATGATCCTGCAGCTCAACTCGCGGTTCTTAGGTGAAGTCAGTGCCGCAGTCGAAAACTGGGACGATGAAAAGACCAGACTCGGCAAACCGTTCATTGATTTTGCTCCGTACTTTAGGATGTACACTAACTACGTTTCTAAGCACGGTCTAGCTACATCCGAGCTCGAAAAGCTCGAAAAGACCAGCACATTCCAGAAGATGCAGACCAAGGCCATGAAGAATCCGGCGGTCAAGCAGCTTGGCTTGTCATCCTACCTGATCATGCCCATTCAACGAATCCCGCGATACAAGCTTTTGCTTACGGAGTTGTTGAAAGCAACACCCGAGGATCACATTGATTATTCTGATGTGAGTGCCGCTCTGAATCTTGTTGAGAAGGTCGCAGCGAAGGTTAATGAATCCATTCGCGCGCAACAGGCCGCAGATGCGATGCGCCGTTTGCAAGCGGAGTTGCGTATTGCCGATCTTGTGCAGCCCACTCGGTACTTTGTCAAGAGCGGCACGTTGATAAAGCAATGCCGCAATAGTGACGAGGAGTATGAACTCTATCTATTCAATGATATGTTGATTTATGCTACTCGTGGTATCCGTGGTCTTAAGCCTCGTGAGCCCTTTCATTTTGACGAAACATTCCATCTCGCACCGGCCCTCCCCGCGGCCGTGAGGAAGGTGGACGGCGAAACGCCGGAAGAGACAGCTGCGCGCTCATTCTGCGTTCTCAGTAGCAAAACCAAGTCCATCGTCTTCCGAGCTGCCAATATCGCTGAGCGCGACGAATGGTTCAATAGCATTTCGAATTGCATCCAAATACGTGCCAAGCAAATTCTCGAGCGAGCGTACGCCGGGATGTCAACAAGAGGACTCGTGGTGAATCCGGTTGCAGCGGCATTTGGATCTCCCTCCCTTAGCGCCGTCTCATCATCTTCACCTGGGTCTCTCCTCGGTATTGCGCGCGCTCCTTCGTTGTGCTCTCTCGATACTACCGGTGATCAAGCTAGCACGACAGTAGCACCCAGTGTAGTCGTAGATGACCCAGAAATAGCGCTTGCTGTACCTTCAGTGATCACCGACTATGAGCAATTGAACTTCAAGCCGCTGTGGGAAACTGACTCAAGTTCTGACGAGTGCCGAATCTGTGGTCGTGCCTTTAATATGGTATTGCGTAGAAGGCATCACTGCAGACAGTGCGGTGCACTAGTTTGTGCCGATTGTTCACCTGATAAGATTAACGATGAGCGGGCATGCATCCGTTGCGTTGAGGCGCATGGAGCGCAGCGTAGGTCGTCTAATGCTGGCGAGCCGGCTATTTCGCGCCTCAGAACTGCGTCTCGGATCAACCTTGGGCAGACTCTGAATTTATCCTCCAGTGTATCACTTTTGAACCTTGCTGCTGGCCTAAAGCAAAACGCAACTCCAACTGCAGCTCCGTCAGCGTCGACGCCGCCAACATCAGATTCCAAGCCTCAGCCACGTTTGCCGCCTGTGGATGAGCTCAAAACTCTGGCGTCCCTTTCTCCAGCTGCGAATGTCGAAAGTCCCGTCACTGATTCACAACAGACCCCACCGCTTGCCCAGCCCGATATCACAGAAGAGCTGTTCCAGCCGATCAAAGTTTTGCCTGAGCGTCGCGCAAGCATTAAGCCCCCGAAGCGGAAAAGTAAGCTCGAGCCAGAGAGGTCTGTACCTCCAAGTGCGTTATCCGCGGCTGAATCTCGTCCCGCTGAC
>Ga0182741_1005839_pt1 | contig 11125 bp, 8 predicted proteins | sample eDN5th37CBELigOP_FD_128874 | JGI IMG/M metagenome (GOLD analysis project Ga0182741, IMG submission 128874) | Enriched Organic Plus compost microbial communities from Emeryville, California, USA - eDNA 5th pass 37_C BE-Lig OP (version 2) (version 2) ...
GTTCCACCACGGCGGCGGCGTCGGCATCGGCAACTCGCTGCATGCGGGGCAGGTGATCGTGGCCGACGGCACGCCGGAGATGCGCGAGCGACTGCAGCGCGTGCTGACGAACGATCCGGGGATCGGCGTCGCGCGCCATGCCGACGCGGGCTACGCCACCGCGATGGAGACCGCGCGGCGCGAGGGGATCGATCTGCCGATGCTGGGCTGATGCTCTCCTCTCACTACAAGCTCTGGCACGTCCCGCTGTTCGTGGCGAAGTACGCGTGGCTCACCGCGCGGCGCATGCCCGTGCTCGTGCACTTCGAGGTCACGATGCGGTGCAACGCGCGGTGCGGCTTCTGCGACTACTGGAAGACGCCGGCCGACGCGAAGGCGGAGGAGCTCGACAGCTTCGCCGACGCGGCGCGCTTCTTCAACCCGATGATGATCACCTTCACGGGCGGCGAGCCGACGCTGCGGCGCGATCTGGAATCGCTCGTCGCGGCGGTGGATCGGGCGGCGCCGCTCACGTACATCACGATGATCACGCACGGCGCGATGCTCTCCCCCGAGCGCGCCGCCGCCCTGTGGGACGCGGGGATCGACCAGTTCAACATCTCGCTGGACTACCTGGACGGGCGCCACGACGCCGCGCGCGGGATCCCCGGGCTCACGCAGCGGATCTTCGACACCGTGGCGGCGATGCGCGCGCGCGGGATCGACGGCATCCGGTTCAACACGGTCATCAAGCACGACAACCTCGATCAGATCGTGCCCATCGTGCGCGAGGCGCAGCGGCTCGGCGTCGGGGTCAACGTGAGCGTGTACACCGATTCGAAGAACGGCAACCGCGCGCACCTCCTCGACGACCGTCAGCACGCGGAGCTCGACGCCGTGATCGGCGAGCTGCTCGCCATCAAGCGCCGGCAGCGCAAGACGGTCACGAACACCGAGCACTACCTCTCGCGCATCCCGCGGTGGGTGAAGGGCGAGCTCGTGGAGCCGTGCCGCTCGGGGATCCGCACGATCCACGTCGACCCGACGGGGCGCGTGAAGCGCTGCCCCGATTTCCCGACGGACTTCCACTGGCGCGACTGGCGGTCCGCGCCGCGGTACGAGCCCATCGGCTGCAACGCCTGCTTCTATGCCTGCCGCGGCGAGGCCGAGGCGCCGCTGACGCTCAAGCGAGCGCGCGATGTCGTCGCCTGACGGGACGACCGCCGACCTGCTCTTCGTCGGCGCGTCGCAGGTCGTGACCTGCGCCGGTCCGGCACGCGCACGCGTCGGCGCGGAGCTGCGCGATGCGACGACGCAGGTCGGGGTCGCCGTCGCGGTCGCCGGCGAGACCATCGTCGCGGTCGGCCCGCAGGACGAGCTGGAGCGGCGATGGCCGGATGTCGAGCGCGTGGAGTGCGGCGGACGGCTGCTGACGCCCGGCCTCGTGGACTCCCACACGCATGCCGTCTTCGGCCGCGCGCGGTACGAGGAGCAGGAGCTGCGGGCGCTCGGTGCGGACTACATGGAGATCGCGCGTCGTGGCGGCGGGATCCACAGTTCCGTGCGCGACCTGCGCGAGCGCAGCGAGGCCGAGCTCTTCCAGCTCGCGCGCGATCGCCTGACCCGGCTCGCCGCGTCGGGTGTCACGACGGTCGAGGTGAAGTCCGGGTACGGGCTCTCGCTCGACGCCGAGCTGCGCACGCTGCGCGTGGTCCAGCGTCTCGCGAGCGAGCTCCCCCTGCGGATCGTCCCCACCTTTCTCGGGGCGCACGAGATCCCGCTGGAGTACCGCGCCCGCCCCGACGGGCGTGCCGAGTACCTGCAGCTCCTCATCGACGAGATGATCCCGGCGGTCGCCGGCAGCCGCCTCGCGCGCTTCGCCGACGTCTTCTGCGAGACGGGCGTCTACACGCCGGCCGAGAGCCGCGCGATCCTCTCCGCCGCGCGCGAGGCGGGGATGCTGCTCAAGCTGCACGCCGACGAGCTCACCTCCTCCGGCGGCGCCGAACTGGCGGGGGATCTCGGTGCCGTCTCGGCGGACCACCTCGCCGCCGTCTCCGAGACGGGGATCGCGGCGCTCGCCGCGGCCGGCACCGTCGCCACCCTCCTCCCCGGCACGATGCTCTTTCTCGGCAAGGCGACGCAGGCGCCGGCGCGTGCCCTGATCGAGGCGGGCGTCCCGGTGGCGCTCGCGACCGACTTCAACCCGGGCACCTCACCCACGGTCAACTTCCCCCTGATCCTCACCCTCGCGGTGAGCCAGCTGCGCCTCTCCGTGTCGGAGGCGTTCCTCGCCGCCACCGTCAACGGGGCCGCCGCGCTCGCGCTCGCGCATCGCGTGGGGCAGCTCGCGCCGGGATTCTCCGCCGACCTGGCGCTGTGGGACGCGGAGGACCTGCGCGAGTTGCCATACTGGTACGGCGATCGTCGTTGCGTGAGTAGCTGGACCAGGGGCAAAACTTGTCACTGTTAGTACTTACGGATAGCTTTCGCCTTCCGCTCCCGCCAGGCGACGCGGTCCTGACCTAAGCCGGAGCCACTCAGGCAGCTGATGTCGAAAGTCGCCCAGCTCAAGAAGAAGGCAGCCGAGTTCGAGCTCAAGAAGCAGTTCGACAAGGCGCTCGCCCTCTACGTCGAGATTCTCGACGGCTACGAGCGCAACCCGGAAGAGGTGGACGTCGCCCTCTTCAATCGGGTCGGCGACCTCATGCTCCGGCAGGGCAACGTCGCGGATGCGATCGACTACTACGAGCGCGCGGTCGACCTCTACGCCGACGGCGGCTTCTTCAACAACGCGATCGCGCTCTGCAACAAGATCCTGCGCCAGACGCCGGGGCGCGCGTCGATCTACTACAAGCTCGGAAAGATCAGCGCGCAGAAGGGGTTCAAGAGCGACGCGAAGCGGAATTTCCTCGAGTACGCCGACCGCATGCAGAAGAGCGGTCGCATGGACGAGGCGTTCCGCGCCCTGAAGGAGTTCGCGGACCTCTGCCCGGATCAGGACGACGTCCGCCTCATGCTGGCGGAGCAGCTCTCCCGCCAGGAGCGCACGGGCGAGGCGATCGATCAGCTCCAGCAGCTCTACGAGCGCTACGTCGATTCGGGGCGCGACGCCGAAGCGCGCGCGACGCTGGACCGCATGCGCGCGATCGACCCCGAGGCGTCGCCGAGAGCGACCGGTGGGGCGCGCATCCAGCGCTCGCAGGAGCTGGTCTTCCTGGACCTGGGCGACGGCAGTCGACCGACCCGGTCGGTGGGCGTCCAGCCGACGACCCCCATCTCCGCACCGGAGCCGCTCGGCACGATCGAGCAGAGCGGCGCCGACACCGATCTCCGCCTCGACGGGCTCGCCTCCAGCGGCTACGAGCGGATCCAGGACGAGGTGATCTCCTCGGGGAGCGTCGAGCGCATCGAGGGGCTGGAGCAGACGGGATTCGCGGACGTCCCGCTCTTGGCGGCGCCGAGCGGGTCGCCGCTCCTCGATCTCGAGCCGACGAGCCTCGGCGGGCTTCCGGAGCCGGTGGCCGAGCCTCCGGTCGAGGTCACGCCGGCGGTGCTCGACGCCGTCACCGACGCCGGGATGAGCCTCGACATCGAGCGCCTGGGCGAGGCGCACGACGAGATCGTCGAGCCGTCCGCCGGGGCGTCGGAGTTCTCCTTCCTCACGGGGGCGGAGTCGCTCGGCGCAGCGCAGGAGCCCGAGCCCGAGGCGATCGCCTTCGACGAGTGGCGCGGCCTCCGCGATCGCGCGACCCCGCACGTCTCGTCGTCGCCGGTCGACGGGCTGCCGCTGATGGACCTGGATGTGCCCGCGCCATCGCGCCCGACTCCGGCTCACGCGGAGAGCGACGTCCCACTGCTCGACCTCGCGTCCGAGGAGTTCGACATCCCCTCGGCGGATGCGGCGCCGATCGTCCCGGAACCCACCCCCGAGGAGATCCGGGCGATCCCCGCTGCCGCGCCGCCGCCGAGCACCCCGGCGTCGACCACGCCGGTATCGAGCACCCCGGCGTCGACCACGCCGGTATCGAGCACCCCGGCGTCGAGCGCGCCGGTGTCCAGCACGCCGACGTCCGGCACTCCGGCGTCGAGCGCGCCGGCGTCCAGTACCCCGGTGTCCGGCACTCCGGCGTCCGCCACGCCGCCTTCGGTGACACCGCCGTCGATCCCCTGGGCGACCAGCACGCCGGCGTCGGGGGCACCGGAGTCGGGGACGGCGGAGTCGTGGATGCCGATTGCGAGCACGCCCGCGTCGGAGGAACCGGAGTCGTGGATGCCGAGCGCGAGCACGCCCGCGTCGGTGACGCCGCCGTCGATCACGCCGACGTCGGTCGCGCCACACACCCGGGCGGCCGAGCAGACGATCGAGGCGCTGCAGGCGGCGCTGGAGCACGACCCCGCGAACGCCTGGCTGCGACGCCAGCTGGGCGACGCGATGCTGGAGGCGGGGCATCGGGAGGAGGGGCTGACCGAGCTCGAGCAGGCGATGACCGCGTACGAGCGCGCCGAGGATCTCGAATCCGCCGCCTCCGTCGCCGACGACATCGTCCGCGCCAATCCGGGGTCGGTGCGCCTGCAGCAGAAGCGCGTCGAGTACGCGTTCCGCACCAACGACAAGCCGCGCCTCGTCGAGGCCTACCTCGATCTCGCGAGCGCGCTGCTCCACGGTGGCCAGGCGGAGAAGGCCCGTGCCGTCTACCAGCGCGTCCTCGACCTCTCGCCGGACGAGCCGCGGGCGGTCTCCGCGCTCGCCGCCTTCGCGCCCATCGAGTCGACGCCGCCGAAGCCCCCGCGCGACGTGCTCGGCGCGACGCGCGCCCCGGCCGCGCCGCCCCCCTCCGCGAGCGGCTTCGTCAATCTCGGCGACATGCTGCGCGACGAGCCGGCGGTCAGGTCCACGCGCATGGTCGTGGACGAGCACGAGCCGACCGGCGACGAGGAGGCGGACTTCGCCGACATGCTCCGCAAGTTCAAGCAGGGGATCGCGGAGAACGTCGGCGACGAGGACCATCAGAGCCACTACGACCTCGGCATCGCCTTCAAGGAGATGGGGCTCGTGGACGAGGCGATCGCCGAGTTCCAGAAGGCGCTGCGCAGTCCGACGAACCGCGTCCCCACCTACGAGGCGCTCGGCCAGTGCTTCGTGGAGAAGGAGCAGTACCAGCTCGCGTCCACCGTGCTCGGTCGCGCCCTCAACGAACCCGGCGCGACCGACGACGCCCTGATCGGCGTCCTCTATCTGCTCGGACGCGCCTCCGAAGCGCTCGGCCGCACCGCCGACGCCCTGACGTACTACCAGCGAGTGTTCGTGCTCGATATCCAGTTCCGCGACGTCGCCCGGCGCATCGCCGACGTCGAGCAGGCCGCACGATGAGCGGCGCGCCGCCGCTCGCGAGGCGCGAGTCCGTCGGCACCTCCGTGCTGCAGGAGATCCAGGCGCCGGTGCGCGATTCGCTGGAGCAGGTGCTGCACGAGATGCGCCGCATCGCGACCGCCGACCTGCCGATGATCGATTCGCTCGGCGGGCACCTCCTGCAGATGCGCGGGAAGATGTTCCGCCCGACGCTCGCGCTACTCTCCAGCGGCGTCGCGGGGACGCCCGAGTCGCGCGCGGTCACCGTGGCGGCGATCGTCGAGCTGCTGCACCTGGCCACGCTCGTCCACGACGACTCGGTGGACCAGGCGGCGGTGCGCCGCGGGGTGCCGACGCTGAACGCGCTGTTCGGGCATCAGGTGTCCGTCATCATGGGCGACTACCTGTACTCGCGAGCGCTCGTCGAGCTCGTCGGGCTGCGCGACATCGAGCTGATGGACGTGCTCGCGCACATGACGAACCGGCTGACCGTGGGCGAGATGCGGCAGCTCGCGGCGGTCGATCGCCTCAATTTCGAGGCAGAGGAATACTTCGAGCTGATCGCCTGCAAGACGGCGTCGCTGCTCGCGTCGGCCTGCGAGACGGGCGCCCTGTGCGGCGCGCCGGCGCATCGCGAGGCGATGCGCCGCTACGGCGACCGGCTCGGCATGGCCTTCCAGATCGCCGACGACATCCTGGACTACGTCGAGGACAGCGCGGTGACCGGGAAGCCGAGTGGCAACGACCTGCGCGAGCACAAGGTGACCCTCCCGCTCATCGCCGCGCTGCCGCGCATGTCGGCCAGCCAGCGGGCGCGGGTCGACGCGCTGTTCGCCACCGAAGCCCCGGGCGACGAGCTGATCGCCGACGTCGTCTGCGTCGTCGGTGAAGCGGGGGGGATCGAGGAGGCGCGGCGGACCGGCGACGCGTTCGCACGCGAAGCCGAAGCCGCGCTCGCCACCGTCCCCGAATCTCCGGCGCGCGCCGCCCTCGTGGAGGCGATCGCCTACGTCATGCACCGTCGTTGGTGAACTCCCGTCCGAGCCGCCCTATGGCCCCCAGAGGATCCTCCGGCCGCCGGCCGGTGTTTCACGCCGTGGTACTCGCCATCGGCTTCGTCGTCGGTGGCGCGTTCACCCAGATCGCGCGCAAATTCCTTCCGGCAGGCGCGGTGAAGGAGGTGCTCACGACCGGCGTCACGCCGGCCTTCGGGCCCCTCACGATCGACCTGGTCATCCTCAAGTTCGCCCTGGGACCGGTCGCCATCGACGTCTCGCTGTTGAGCCTCGTCGGCGTCCTGATCGCCTTTCTCATCCTCCGTTCGCTCTTCTAGGAGACACAATGCCGTTCAACATGGGCCCGATGGAGCTCTTCATCGTTCTCCTCATCATCCTCGTGCTCTTCGGGGCGCGGCGGGTGCCGGAGATCGGGGCATCGATCGGCAAGGGAATTCGCGAGTTCAAGCGCAGCATGTCCGACGTCGAGCGGCAGATCCGCGAGCCGGAGCGCGAGGAGCGTATCACGCGCGAGACGCGCGAGGCCGACCGCCTGGAGCGCAAGGACGACGACGATCGCCCGGGGCCGAAGCGGCTGCTGAGCTAGCCTCCTTCCCTGCCGAGGGCTCTCGGCCGCTCGCCCTCGGCCGAAAACGGAAACGGCGCCGCCCGGAGATCTCCGGGCGGCGCCGTTTCGTCTGTCGATCGTCGATCGCGCCGGGCGGTCAGCTCTCGGTACGCCGCAGGAGCGCGTTCAGCTGCTTGCGGCGATCCTCGACGTCCGCCGACCGGCGCAGCTCCTGGAGGTAGACCTGGAGCCGCTGCTGGCGCAGCTGATCGAGGCGCTGCTGGCGGAGGATGTTCTTCTGCCCCTCCCACGCCTTGCGGTCGGACTCGGTGCGGCGATCGACGCGCATCACGTACACCGCGTCGTCGGTCTTCACGGGAGCACTCACCGTGTTCAGCGGGAGACCGAAGGCCGCCCCGACCGCCTCGTTGAGGCGACCCAGCCCGAGCGCGCCGCTGGCGCGGGTGAATGGCTCGGTCTTCTCGACCTGCAGCCCCTTCGCTGCCGCCGCCTGCTCGAGCGACGAGGTCGCCGCCGCGCGCGCGACCTGCTCCGCCTCGGGGACGAGCTGCGCCACCGCGCGCTCCCGGGTCACGATCCCGCGCACCTCTTCCTTCACCGCGTTGAAGTTGTCGCCGCTCCCTTCCTTCAGCGAATCGAGCCGCGCGACGACGTAGCCCTCGTCGGAGTCGAACAGCTCGCTCGACTCGCCGATCCGCGCGCCGCCGAACGCCCAGGCGCTGACGCTCGGGATCACGCGGCCGCCGACGACGGCCGGCTGCCCCTCGATCACCACCGCCTGCTCCGGCTTGATCCCGAGACGCATCCCGGCGGAGTCGAACTTCGCCGCCGACTCCTGCCCGGCCGCGAGGCGCGACAGCTCGTCCGCGCGACGGTCGAGCGCCGTGGTCGCCGAGTCGCTCGGCTGGACGCGCAGGAGGATGTGCCGGAGCGCGAGCGTGTCGCCCTTCCGCTCATCCACCTTGATGAGGTGATAGCCGAACGGCGTGAGCACCGGCTGCGAGATCTGCCCCGCCTGGAGGGCGTACGCGGCGTTCTCGAACTCCGGCACGAAGCGGCCGCGGGCGCCGCGCCCGAGATCGCCGCCGTTGACCGCCGACGCCGAGTCCACCGACTCGCGGCGCGCCACGTCCTCGAACTTCGCTCCGCCGACGATCTCCTGGCGGAGCGCCTCGATGCGCGCACGGGTCGCCGCGCTGTCGGCGGCGGTCACCTCGCGGCGCAGCTCGAGCAGCGTCACCACGGCGCGCCCCGGACGGCGCAGCTCCTCCTTGTGCTGCTGCCAGTAGCGGCGCAGCTCGGAATCGGGGATCGACGGGTCCGGCTTGAGGTCGGCGGCCGGGCGGAAGGCGACGAAGCTCACGACGGCGGAGTCGTTGACGTCCCGCCACCCGCGCCACAGCTCGTCATCCGTGACGAACACGCCCGACGTCACCGCGTCGAACAGCTTCGCGCGCGGGATCTCCGAGCGGTAGTAGTTCTCGAGATAGACGAGGATCCCGGACTGCCGCGCCTGCGGGCTCGCGAGGAACCGCTCGTACTTCGCCGGATCGAACTGCCCGTCGGTCATCAGCTCCGGGTTCTGCATGAGGAACGGCGGAGGCGACTGGCGGGCGAAGAGCTTGATCTCGTCGTCGGAGACCGAGATGCCGCGGCGCTCGTACTCCTGCTGGAGGAGCACCTCGTTCACCATGTCCTCGAACACCCGGTTCTCGACCTGACGCGTATCGTCCTGCGAGAGCGAGCGTCCCTGTTGCTGGAGCTGATTGATCTGGTCCTGCACGCGCCGCTGGAAGGCCATGTAGGAGATCTCCTGGCCATTCACCTCGGCGACCGGGTCCGTCGGCTTGACCCCGCCGAGGCCGAGCAGCCCCGAGGTGTCCATGAGCAGGAAGCCCACGACGAACGAGATCAGGATGAACCAGAAGATGTACTTCGCGGAGGCCCGCATCGTCTGCAGCACGGGGCGACGCTCCTTAGGGTGGGGCGGGGAAGGGACACGATGGGAAACAGCACGAAAAACTAGGCGCCCACGAGGGCTAAAATCAAGTGACGTGGTTACTTCTGATTGACTTCGTCAGTCAGCAACGTGTATTTTGACGCCTACCTCTCCAGCGGCTCGCACCGACGCGCCGCGCGCCGCCGAGGATCATAAATGGCAAGCTCCGCCCGCATCGAAGAGCTCACCAAGAAGTTCGAGGAGAACCCGCGCCGCTACTTCGCGCCGCTGGCGAACGAGTACCGCAAGGCGGGCGATCTCGCGCAGGCGATCTCGATCTGTCGGGCCCATCTGCCGCAGCAGCCCGGCCACATGAGCGGGCACGTCGTCTTCGGACAGGCGCTCTTCGAGTCGGAGGCGTTCGACGAGGCGAAGGCGGTCTTCGAGACGGCGCTGCAGCTCGACCCCGAGAACCTGATCGCGCTCCGCTACCTCGGCGACATCGCCCTGCGCATGCACGATCGGCAGGGGGCCAGAACATGGTACCAGCGGGCGCTCGACGTTGATCCCCGCAACGAGGAGATCCAGGCGCTCCTCGAGAACGTGGACGGGACTCGTACCCCGCTGGCGTCGCCGGCGGTTCCGGAGCCGGAGCGGGAGGAGATCCCCGCCGCTCCGCGGAGCGAGGCGACGCTCGAAGCCGAGGCGCCCCCCCTCCCCGGCGAGGTCACGCCGGCGTTGCTCGACGCCGTCTCCGAGCTGTCGGACGAGCCGATCCTCCTCGAGGGGTTCAGCGCCCCGGGCGACGAGCTGCGCGGGGAGGAGAGCCCGGCGGACGCGTCGCCCGCGGGTCAGCCGCTGGAGGGGCTCGAGTCGACGGAGTTCGAGGCGACCAGTCTCGTGGACATGGTCGGGGCGTCGTCCCAGGCGCCGGTGTCGGACGAGCAGTCGGCGCTGCTCGATCTCCCCGACGCGGTCGAGCCGTTCGGCTTCGAGCCGACGCAGATCGAGGCGGACGCCGGCCTCGAGGATCTCGAGCGCGAGGAGGAGCCCTTCGGCACGCCGGCGAGCGGACTCACCGGACCGCTGACCTTCGACGAGGAGCCGGCGGACAGCGCTCCGCTCCAGGCCGGACCGTCGGAAGAGCAGTCGGCGCCGCAGCTTCCGGTCGATGCCGGCGACCTGGCCCCGGTCGCCGAGGCAGCGCCGGCCGCCGAGTCACCGACCTCGCTCGACACCGTGCCGAGCCAGGCGACCGTCGTGGACGAGGCGGGCGAGGGTGTCGCGCCCGAGGGCGGTGCGCCCGCCGGCTTCGTCACGGAGACGATGGCCGAGCTCTACCTGCGGCAGGGACACCGCGCCGCCGCCCTCGACGTCTATCGTCAGCTGGTGGCGCAGAGTCCGGAGGACGAGCGGCTCCGCGCCCGCGTCGAGGAGCTCGAGCGCGCCGGCGAGCCGAGCATCCGGAGCTTCCTCGCGGGAATCGCGTCGCGGCGCCCGCGAGGGGCCGCCATCGAGGCGCGCGACACGGTCCCCGCTCCCTCGGGCGAGTGGATGGCGGTGCCGTCGGAAGACACCGACGATGCCGCGGCGCCCGAGATCGAGACCGAGGTCATGGGGTGGCGGGAGTCCAACGACGTCGTGTCGGAGATCCCGCTCGCCGCGGTCGCCGAAGCGGGTGAGCTCCCCGGCGAGCTTCCTCCCGCGGTGCTCGACGGGATGGAGGAGCTGACGGAGCAGGCGGCCGCCGCCGAGCCGGCGCCGCGCCGGAGCCCGCCCTTCGCCCTCGACGAGTCGGCGGTCCCCTTCGATCTGCCGCGGAACGCGACCCCGGCGTCGCCGTCGCCGGCGGTGCCCGCGAGCGGCGGCGAGTCGATCGACGCGCTCTTCGGGCACGCCGCGCCCTCCGCGGCGGACGACGCGGCGGCGGCCACGCTCGCCGAGGCGTTCGCCCCGGTCGAGCAGGAGACGCCGCTCGCCGGCCGGCCGGCGGTCCCGGCGCGCGACGAGCTGTCGCTGGACCGCGTCTTCCGGTCGGGCGGCGATGCCGACGCGCCGCGCGCCGACGGCTTCTCGTTCGACCAGTTCTTCGGGTCGCCGACGCCGCACGCCGGCAGTGCGACGGTGCCGCCGCCGGGCGGATCGTCGCCCGGATCGCGCACGCCGACCGACCCGACGCCGGGGAGCTCGCAGTCGCCGGCCGCGCCGGACGACATCGAGCAGTTCAATGCCTGGCTCCAGGGGCTGAAGAAGCGGTGAGGATCGCCGTA
>Ga0182741_1005842_pt1 | contig 11122 bp, 8 predicted proteins | sample eDN5th37CBELigOP_FD_128874 | JGI IMG/M metagenome (GOLD analysis project Ga0182741, IMG submission 128874) | Enriched Organic Plus compost microbial communities from Emeryville, California, USA - eDNA 5th pass 37_C BE-Lig OP (version 2) (version 2) ...
ACGAGTGGGCGGCGCTGGAGCCGGGCACGGCGTACGTGCTCGTGAACGATCACGACCCCAAGCCACTCTGGTACCAGTTCGACGCCGAGCACCAGGGCGAGTTCACCTGGGACGCACTGGAGGAGGGACCGGAAGTCTGGCGCGTGCGGATCGGGCGGGTAGCGAAGTAATCCGGGGATGCTCGAGCGGCCGCGAGCGGTGAGCGGCCCATGTCCAACGGCCCATGGGCGGTCGTCCATGGCCAAGCGTCCATGGCCAAGCGTCCATGGCCAAGCGTCCATGGCCAAGCGTCCATGGCCAAGCGCCTATGGTCAGCCGCTGGCGGTCAGCCGCCCATGGTCAACCGCCGATGTACGACATCTCGATCTTCTTTCCGCCGAGCACGGGGAGTCCCTTCGTGGCGGCGCCGCGGATCTCGGAGTAGCGATCGGAGCGCGCGCGCCAGATGAGGGCCATGACGGTGGCGAGCTCCTCATCGGTGCAGCCGCCGCGCAGGAGCGCGCGCAGGTCATGTCCATGCGTGGCGAAGAGGCAGGTGTACAGCCTTCCGTCGGTCGAGATCCGCGCCCGCGTGCACGAGTGGCAGAAGGCGTGCGTCACGCTCGAGATCACGCCTATCTCGCCCTGACCATCGCGATAGCGCCAGCGCTCCGACGTCTCGCCGGCGTAGTTGGGCTCCGCCTCCTCCAGCGGGAACTCGGCGTTCACCCTGCGCACGACTTCGGCCGATGGAACCACGTCGTCCATCCGCCACCCGTTCGTGCTACCGACATCCATGAACTCGATGTAGCGGAGGATGTGCGGCGTTCCTCTGAAGTGCCGCGCCATCGGGATGATGTCCTTCTCGTTCAGCCCGGCCTTCACCACCATGTTGATCTTGATCGGCCCGAGCCCCGCGTCGGTGGCTGCTTCGATCGCGTGCAGCACCCTCGCGACCGGGAAGTCCACGTCGTTCATCGCCCGGAAGGTCGGGTCATCGAGCGAGTCGAGCGACACCGTCACCCGGTCCAGCCCCGCGTCTTTCAGCGCGCGCGCCTTCGCCGCGAGTGCCGAGCCGTTGGTGGTCAGAGCGATGTCGAGCGGCCGGCCGGCCGGCGTGCAGAGGCCGGCCAGCATCGCGATGAGCTCCTCGATGTTCTTCCTGAGGAGCGGTTCGCCGCCGGTGAGCCGGACCTTCTCCACCCCGTGCGCCACGGCGATGCGGGCAAGCCGGGTGATCTCCTCGAAGGTGAGCAGCGACGCGCGCGGCATGAACTCGTAGTCGCTCCCGAAGACTGCCTTCGGCATGCAATAGACGCAGCGAAAGTTGCAGCGATCGGTGACCGATATGCGCAGGTCGCGCAGCGGCCGGCCGCGGGTATCGGTCAGGCTGCCAGTGGGCGTCTCCACGTCGGATGACACCTCCGACGGGTCGCTCGAGCAGCGGAGCTCGGCCGCGCCTGCATCTCTACTGGCCATACTGCAGCATACTCGCGCCGGAACGCGAAGGCGAGTCTACGCGCGGAACCCCGCCGGCCGCTCGGGCTTAGCCTCTGCCAGCGCGCGGCGCACGCCCGCCGCATCCAGGTTGGTGGTATAGACCGGCGTGCCCGGCTGCTGCCTCCACGATTCACCCAGGCCGCCAGCGTCCACCGCGTCGAAACCCAGCTCCTCGACCAGTCGGGAGACCAGCTTCTTCGCGTCGGGATCGTCACCGGCGACGGGGAGGGCGATACGGTGCCGGTAGCCCTCGGGACGCCCGCCCTCCATCAGGAATTTCGCCTGGATGTTGTTGAACGCCTTCACCACCGGCCGGCCGAGCTGCTCCGCCACCCATTCGCTCTCCGGCATCCCATCCTCTATCGCGGCGATGCGGCCGTCGCGGCGGGGGTAGTAGTTGCCGGTGTCCACCACCACCGTGTCGGGGCTCGCCGCGGCGAAGAGGTCGTCCGGAAGATCGGTGACGCTCCGCTCGGGGATGGTGACGATCACCAGCTCTCTGTCGCGCACGGCTTCTCTCGCGGTGACCGCCCTGGCGCCGGTCTCGGAGGCGAGGTCGTGCAGGGTCTCTGGCCCTCGGGAGTTCGCCACCAGTACGTCGTGCCCGAGCTGTTTGAAGCGACGGGTCAGCGTGCCGCCGATGTGTCCCGCGCCGATGATGCCGATCTTCATTGTCGCAGCTCCCGCTGAATGCTCCATCCAGGCAATACGCGCTCCTCGGAGTCTGTTCCCGGCAGAGCTGCCTGGAAGAGCGGCGGGAGCGTCGAGTTGCGAGCCACCGCCACCCGCGCTCCCGACCATCCAGCGTCGCTACCGCTCTTCCCCTTCCGTCCATCCGCCGCCGAGCGCGCGGTACAGGTCGACCGTGGACACGAGATACTGCCGCTGCACCTGCACGAGCGCGAGCTGCGCGGCGAAGAGGCCGCGTTGCGCGTCGAGCACCTCGAGGTAGCTGGATATCCCGCTCCGATAGCGCTCCTGCGCCAGCGCGAAGGCACGTTGCAGCGCCTGTGCCTGCGTGGCCTGCGCCACGAGCTGATCGCGGCTCAGCTTCACGCCGGCCAGCGCGTCGCTCGCCTCGCGCAGCGCGTTGAGCACCGTCTGCTCGTACTGCCCGCGCGCTTCGTCGGCGGCCGCGCGCGCGGCACGCTCCTGGTTCGCCAGCCGTCCACCGGTGAAGAGGGGGATCGAGACCCCCACCTGCGCGGTGTACAGCTCGCCGCTCCGGTCGAAGAGACCATTGAAGTCCGGCTTCTGGGCACCGTAGCTCCCACCCAGCGTGATCGTGGGAAGCCGGTTTCCGATCGCCACACCGATGCGCGCCGTGGCCGCCTGCAGCCGGCGCTGCGCACCCATCACATCCGGCCGGCGCGCTATCAGTGCGCCAGGCACCGAATCGGGTACCTCGACTGCCTGCACGGCATCCTCCAGCGATCCGCCGCGCGGGATGGGCCCCGGTTCGCGGCCCAGGAGGAGCGCGAGCGCGTTCTCCTGCTCGACGCGCATCCGCGCGAAGTCCGCCACGCGCGCCGCGGGGTCGGCGAGGTCCGCCTCGAACTGGCGTACGTCGAGCTCGGATATCACTCCCTGCGCGTAGCGCCGTCTCGCGAGGGTGAGCGTCGTCTGCCGCGACTCCAGCGTCTGCTGCGCGATCCTGAGATCGGCATCGAGCTCGCGAAGCTGGAGGTACGCGGTGGCCACGTCACTCACGAGCGTGAGCGCGGTGGCGCGTGCATCCGCGCGCGTTGCCAGGTAGTCGAAGTGCCCCGCCTCCGCCTGGCGGCGCAGGCGTCCCCAGAAATCGAGCTCCCAGGACAGGTCGCCCGTGATCCTCACGGCATCGTACTTCACCACGTTGGGGCCGAACGCGACTTTGTTGGTGCTCCCCGAGCCGTTGGCGCTGAGCTGCGGGAAGAGCCCGGAGCGCGCCACGCCGTTCAGCGCGCGGTACTCACGCACGCGCGCCTGCGCCACGCGCAGATCGCGATTGTTGGCCACCGCGCTGTCCACAGCGCCACCAGCTGCGGGTCGCGCAGCACGTCCAGCCAGGCGAGATCGCGCGTGCGGTCGAGCTCCAGCGGTGCCGGTTTCGGCAGCGCCTTCGCCGTGGTGTCGGCGCGGCGCACCGCCTCGGGCCGCGTCACCACCTCGCCGCTCGGCTCCGCGCCGGACTCGCGCGCCGCGCCCAGCGAATCGAGGAATGCGCGCGCACCGGGTGAGATCGTGCTGTCGCTGCGCGAAGGCACGGGCTGAACCGGGGACTCCACCTTCGTGGAAGGCCCCACGGCACACGCGGCCAGACCCACTCCGAGCGACGCCGCCACGATCGTGCGCGCGAAGACGAAGCGCATCGACTCGTGCTCGTTCGATGTCCGCATGGTCAGCGCCCCTCCGCGGTAGTGGGTGCCGGAGCGGCGGCATGGCTGCGGCGCCAGAAGCGGTGCTCCGAGAGCGCGCGGATCGCGAAGAAGAAGAGCGGGATGAAGAAGATCCCGATCAGCGTGGCGCCGAGCATCCCGAAGACCACGCTGGTCCCGAGCGAATGCCGGCTCGCCGCTCCCGCGCCGCCGGCGGTGAGAAGCGGAGCCACGCCGAGGATGAACGCGAAGGAGGTCATGAGGATCGGCCGCAACCGCTCGCGCGCCGCCTCCACCGCCGCCTCGCGGATGGACTTTCCATCGCGCCGCAGCTCGCTCGCGAACTCCACTATGAGAATGGCGTTCTTGGCCGCCAGACCGATCACCGCGATTATCCCTACCTGGAAGTAGATGTCGTTGGGCATCCCGCGCAGCCAGACCGCTATCAGCGCACCGAGCACCCCGAAAGGAAGACCCAGGAGCACCGCGAACGGTACCGACCAGCTCTCGTACTGCGCGGCGAGCACGAGGAAGACGAGGATGAGGCCGAGCGCGATCACGAGCCCCGTCTGACCCTGCGACGCCCGCTCCTGAAAGGACTGGCCGCTGTACGCGTAGCCGATCCCCTGCGGGGCGTACTTGTTCGCCATGAGCTGCTCCACGTCGTCCAGCACCTCGCCCGAGCTGTGTCCCGGAGCGGCGGTGCCCGTTATGAGTGCCGACGGGAATCCGTTGAAGCGCGTGATGAGGCTCGGCGCGCCGCGCATCTCCGTCTGCACGAGCGCGGAGAGCGGCACCATGTCGCCGGCGTTGCTGCGCACGTAGAAGCGCCCGATGTCTTCCGGCTTCTGCCGGTACTCCGGCTCCGCCTGCGCCTGCACGCGATACGTCCGGCCGTAGAGGTTGAAGTCGTTGACGTACAGCGTCGAGAGCATCGTCTGCAGAGTGGAGAAGATCTGCCCCGTGCCCACGCCGCGAGAGCGCGCCGCGTCCTCGTCCACCTTCACGTACACTTCGGGCACCTCGGTGCGGATCCCGCCGTTCACGGTCGCGAGCGAGGGGAGCTTCTGCGCATCCTGCACGAAGCTGCCGACCGCTTGCGCGAACTGCCGGATGTCACTGCCGGTGCGCTCCTGCAGGTTCATCTCGAGTCCGGCCGTCGCGCCGAGTCCGGATATCTCCGGGAGGTTGAAGCCGAATCCGATCGCGTCCTTCATGCCGAAGAGCTTCCCGTTCACGCGCCCGAGAATCGCATCCACAGACTGATCCGACCCTTCCCGCTGGCTCCACGGCTTCAGCGACACGAACATCGTGGCCGAATTGGTCTGGTTCGACTGCGTGAGCAGGTCGAGCCCCACGATCGATACGACCGTTCGCGTGGCCGGCTCGGCGCGCACCATGTCCTCGACCCGCTTCACCACGTCGGTGGTACGCTGCAGCGACGCTGCATCGGGGAGGGTGACGCTTATGGCGAACACTCCCTTGTCCTCCGTGGGAATGAAGCCGCCGGGCACCGCGCGGAAGAGCACCACGATGAGCGCGAGGATCACCGCGAAGATGGCGAACCAGGCGCGCGGCCGGCCGATCACCCTTTCCACCGAGCCGGTGTAGCGGCCGGTGAGGCTCTCGAAGTGATGGTTGAACCAGCGCGCCAGGCGATTGTCGGTCTCCTCGGGCGCGTGCTTCAGCATCAGCGAGCAGAGCGCGGGAGTCAGCGTGAGCGCCACTATGCCCGAGAGCACAACCGAGATCACGATCGTCGCCGCGAACTGCTGGTACATGCTCCCGGTGATGCCGCCGATGAACGCCACCGGGATGAACACCGAGCAGAGCACCAGCACGATCGCGATGAGCGCTCCCGATATCTGGTGCATGGCGCGGTTGGTGGCCTCCCTCGGTGGGAGATGCTCCTGCGCCATTATTCGTTCGACGTTCTCGATCACCACGATGGCGTCGTCCACCACTATTCCGATGGCCAGCACCATCCCGAAGAGCGTGAGCGTATTGACCGAGAAGCCGAGCGCCTTGAGACCCAGAAAAGTGCCGATGATGCTCACCGGCACCGCCAGCACGGGGATGAGCGTGGCCCGCCAGCTCTGCAGGAAGACGAACACCACCAGCGTCACCAGGAGCATCGCCTCGATGAGCGTCTTCGCCACCTCGACGATGGACTCGGTGATGAACGGCGTGGTGTCGAACGGCGAGGTCCACGTCACTCCGTTGGGGAACGACTTCGCCAGCTCGTTCATCCGCGCGTCGACCTCGTTCCGCACGTCGAGACTGTTCGCGTCCGGCCGGCTGTAGATCGCGAACACCGCGGTCTCCTTCCCGTTGATGCGCGTGGCGATGTCGTAGCCCTGCGCGCCGAGCGTGACGTTCGCGACATCGCGAACGTGCACGATGGAGCCGTCCGGCTCGGCCTTAACGATGATGTCGCCGAACTCCTCGGGCGTGCTGAGGCGTCCCTGCGTGGTCACCGGGAGGGTGAGCTGCGTGCCCGGCGCCGCGGGCTCGCGCCCGAGCCGGCCGGCCGGCTTGGTCGAGTTCTCCTCCTGCACCGCCGCCGACACGTCGTCCACCGTGATCCCGAGCTGCGCCATCCGTTCGGGATCGAGGCTGATGAGCATCGAGAAGTCGAGCGTGCTGAAGAACGTCGCATCGCCCACACCGGGCAGGCGCTTCAGCTCGTCCTCGATGTAGAGCTTCCCGTAGTTGGTGAGGAACGCGGCGTCGTAGCGCGGGTCGTCGGACTGCAGCGCGCCGAAGAAGAGGATGTTGGTGTTGGCCTTGGTGATGGTGATGCCGTTCTGACGAACCGCGGCCGGGAGCCGGGGTTCGGCCAGGCTGATGGCGTTCTGCACATCCACGGCGGCCAGGTCCTGGTCGCGCGAGATGTCGAAGAAGATCTGCAGGTTCATCACGCCGTTGCTCGAGTTCGAGGACTTGTAGTAGAGAAGTCCATCGAGACTGTTGAGCTGCTGCTCGATCGGCGCGGCCACGGCGCTCGCCACGTCCTGCGCGCTCGCGCCCGGGAAGACCGCGCTCACCTGCACCGCCGGTGGCGTGATCTCCGGGTAGCGGTTCACCGGAAGCGTGGACAGCGCGAAGCCACCCAACAGGGTGATGACGATGGATATCACCATCGCCAGCACCGGCCGCCGCACGAAGAAGTAGTCACGCGTGGCGTTGGGGTGCGGCACTCCCTGCCTGTCGCCGGTGGGAGGAGTCTCGCTCATCGATCTCCTCCCTCCCGCGCAACGCTGCTCGCCGCCGGGCGGTCGCCCTGGAGCGTGTCGGCCGCGGAGCTGTCGGCGAAAGCCACCGGACGCACCACCATTCCCGGCCCGATCTTCTGGATCCCATCCACCACCACGCGATCACCGGGCTTCAATCCACTCTCGATCAACCATCCTCCGCCCGACCAGCCCGCGCCCTTCACTTCGCGCGCGGTCACGGTGTCGCCCTTCCCCACCACGTACACGCTCTGCCGGCCGAGCTGCTGCATCACCGCACGCTGGGGCACCATGAGCGCGCTGTCGCGAACGAGCCCCAGAAGCTGCACGCGCACGAACTGGCCGGGGAGAAGTATGTGATCGGGGTTGGCGAATTCGGCGCGATACTGCTGCGTACCGGTGGCGGGGTCCACCACGGGATCCACGTAGCCGATGCGGCCTACCGTGGGGAAGGTGCTACCGTCCGACAGCGTGACCTGCACGCGCGCGGAGCCGCCCAACGACAGCGCGCGCCGCGTATCGGGGTCGCGCCGCCAGGCGAGCTGCTGCTGCGCCGATGGGCGAAAGCTCACGTATATGGGATCGAGCACGTCGATGGTGGTGAGCACATCGCTCGGCCCGGTGACGCGCGTCCCCACGTCGAGCTGCGCTCGTCCCACCCGGCCCGCGATCTCGGCGCGTACCACCGTCTCGCTGAAGCTCTTGCGTGCGCGATCCACCGCCGCGCGCGCCGCGTTCAACGAGGCCTCCGCCTGCTTCACCGCCGACTCCGCGTTGTCCACGTCCTGCTTCGAGACGGCGTTGTCGGCGAGGAGGGGGCGCAACCTGTCCGCGGTGCTCTGCGCGTTGGCGAGCCGTGCCTCCGCGTCCGCCACCTGCGCCTGGGCCGCCTGGTAGTCGGCCTGATAGGTGACGGGGTCGATGCGGTAGAGGACATCGTTGGGCCGTACCTCCGACCCTTCGCGGAAGGGACGGGCGACGATCACACCCGACACCTGCGGACGGACCTGGACCGTGCGGTAGGCGAGCACCTCGCCCGCCAGCTCGACGTTGTCCGCGACCTTGCGGGGTTCGACGGTGACGACGCTGACCTCCGGAGCCGGCATCTGTGGCGGAGGAGTCTCCTTTCCGCAGGCGGAGAGAAGGAGCGCCGCGGCGAGCACGGAGGGGATGCGACACATACGAGTCACTCTTGGAAGCCAGGTGATGATGCGGACGGATGGGCACACCCGCGAAGCCGCGAGTGGAGCCACGAGCGGAAGGATCTTTCGGTACATGACACGTCGCATAACGTAGCAGTACGCTCCAGGGTTCCGTGCCGGCGCGGCGGCGGGGTCATGGGCACCGAGGCGGGGCGGAGGGACGCTGGCCAGGGCGCATAGCCAGGGCGCATAGCCAGGGCATTGATCAGGCTGGCTCGCCAACTCCGTCGCCGAGGACCGTGCACGCCTCCTGGACCGCCTCGGGCTCCTCGGCCGACACCGCCGCCTCGCCACCCATACGCCAGAGCACGAGGCTCCCGATCGCGGCCGCCAGGCCGGAGGCGGCGAACACGGCGATCTTGGTGGCGGTGAAATCGCCCTCGCGCGGGAACGCCTCGCTCGCTATGAAGAGCGACATCGTGAAGCCGATCCCAGAGAGCGCTCCGGCGCCGGCTAGCTGACCCCACGAGTACGCCGCGGATCTGGTGGCGATACCGAGACGCACCGCCAGCGCCGACGCCGCCACGATTCCGAGAGGCTTTCCCACCACGAGCCCGAGGATCACGGCGAGGATGAGCTGGCCGTGCCCCTGCAGCACTTCGAGCTTCAGCGCCACTCCGGCGTTGGCGAGCGCGAAGACCGGCAGCACCACGTAGTTGGAGCGTACCGACACGTTGCGGAGCAGCCGGTCGGCGGGCGACTCGAGCCGGTCGTGAATCCTGTCGAGCGCGATCATGGCCGCATCCGAGGGACCGCGGCGCAGCACCTCGTCGCTGCGCTGCGACTCGGCGATGAGGATGGCATCGGCCTGCGCGGCGAGCGCGCGGTAGTTGGGAGGATCGCGCGTGGGGATGACCAGAGCGAGGAGCACGCCCGAGATGGTGGCGTGCAGACCGCCGGCGAAGAGCGCGGCCCAGAGCACGACCCCGATCAGGAGATATGGCGTGACTCTGTACACTCCGAGGCGGTTCATCATGACCAGCACGCCGAAGACCGCGGCAGCGAGGATCAGCCAGGCCGGCTGCAACGCCTCGGAGTAGAAGAAGGCCACCACGATGATGGCGCCGATGTCGTCTACTATGGTGGCGGCCGTTAGGAAGATTCGCAGCTCGACCGGCACGCGGCTTCCCATCATGATGATGATCGCGATGGCGAACGCCGTGTCGGTGGCCATCGGTACTCCCCACCCGTGCGCCCACGGTCCCGACGGGATGATCAGCGCATAGATGAGCACGGGCACCGCCATCCCGCCGATAGCCGCCGCCACCGGGAGCGCCGCCGAACGGCGATCGGAGAGATGGCCCACCGTGAACTCGCGCTTGATCTCCAGCCCCACCACGAGGAAGAAGATGGTGAGCAGCCCTTCGTTCACCCAGCGTACGAGTGGAAACTCCGCGCTCCAGGCTCCGAAGCGAAAGCCCAGCGGGATCTGCCAGAAGCTCTGGAAGGCCGGCCCCATGGCCGAGTTGGTGAGCATGACCGCGGCAATCGTCGCCAGGAGGAGGAGGATTCCCGCCGAGGGCGCCCAGCGCGCGAAATCGAGCGCAGCCACGCGCACCCGGTGTCCGAGCGAGCCTAAGAGTGCGTCGTCGAACTCGCTCGAATCCCAGAGCCCCAGATACTTCCGGCCGTTGATGTAGAAAGTGGGCGTGACGCGCACCCCGCTCGCGCGGGCACTGGCGATGTCGCGCTCCACGTGCTCGTGGGCGCGACTCGCTTCCAGACCATCCAGCGCTGGCGGCTCGTCTTCGAGCTCGAGCTTCGCCGCGACCACGCGCAGGTCCTCTTCGGTGAGCGCGGGAGAGCGGGTCATGAGCTCGACGTGCGCTTCCCAGAACTTGCCACGCTGAGCGGCGCGTTCCGCGAGATCGGCCGCCCGCAACGCGAGATCGCTCCCCGGTATCGGCCGGTGGCGAAAGACGTAGCGCATCCGGTCGCCGAACTCGTCGCGCAGCTCGGTTATCCGCTCGTTGGCCGCCCTGCAATACGGGCAGTCGTAGCTGCCGAACTCGACCAGCGTGATCTCCGAGTCGGCGGGACCGAGCACGTGATCCGCCGAGTCATCCGCCGGTGGAACGAGCCGGTCGTTGGCGATGATCGGTGCGGTCATCTGGTCGCGAAGGTATGCCGCCGCTCGCCAGCCGCCACTTCCACCGGCCGGGGATCACGGCTGCTCAGCGAGTCATCCGAATGCGATCCGGGCACGCGATTCGCGTGCCCGGCCTCTCACAATTATACGCGAGGGAGACTGCCATGGTAGACACGCTCGCCCGCAACTGGGGATGGGTGATGCTACGCGGAATAGCCGCGCTCGTCTTCGGCCTGCTCACCATCTTCAACCCCGGCATCACGCTCGTGGCGCTCGTGATACTCTTCGGCGCGTACGCGCTCGTGGACGGAGTCTTCACGATAGTGTCGGCGGTCGCGAATCGTCATCAGGAGTCGCACTGGGTAGCGCTCCTGATCAACGGCATCGTGAGCCTTGCCATAGGTATCGTGACCTTCCTCTGGCCGGGAATCACCGCGTTCGCGCTGCTCTACCTCATCGCCGCCTGGGCGGTGATCACCGGGATCATGGAGATCGTCACGGCGGTCAGGCTGCGCGAGGTGCTGCGGGGAGAGTGGCTGCTCATCCTCGCCGGCGCGCTCTCCGTGCTCTTCGGAATCGTGCTCTTCGTCGCGCCGGGAGCGGGAGCGCTCGCCGTGGTGCTCTGGATAGGAGCCTACGCGGTGATCTTCGGCATCCTGCTGATCGTGCTCGCGTTCCGCCTTCGGAGCTGGCTCAGGGGCGTGGGCGGTGGAGCGGCCGCCACCGCTGGTTGACGTCGGCTGACATCGGTTGGTGCCGGGA